>Ga0179593_1518107_pt1 | contig 16540 bp, 16 predicted proteins | sample CZODoug2_1_08_16_FD_185931 | JGI IMG/M metagenome (GOLD analysis project Ga0179593, IMG submission 185931) | Vadose zone soil fungal communities from Angelo Coast Range Reserve, California, USA - CZODoug2_1_08_16fungal (PacBio error correction) | ecosystem: Environmental > Terrestrial > Soil >... | reverse complement strand
TTGTTCCCAGGTAGCTAAGTCGTTTTTGATCGTCAATTGCCCGCGCGTATCTCTTCCTCATCGTTTGAGAGATGCCCTCTCGAGTAGGGCCCTTGATGTCATGGCGTCGAAGGTCGTTTCCCGCTCAAGATCAGCTTATTGAGTTTTCGTTTCCTCCGTCCACATGCAGCGTCCGTCCTGCCTGATTTTTCTTTAGCGAGTTCTCCCCCCCCCCGTCAGAAGGGATGGCTCTCCGAGTTTTTGCGGCCCGATATCGGGGTTTCGCCATGATTTCCTTAGTTGGTCCGGCTTTATGGGTTCGTTTTAATCGATCTTGCGCTGTTCCCTCTCCAGACCCCCTTCTAGATGTCGCCCCTTCAGCTTCTGCCTGGGCGCCTCTTGCAACGAGCCACTCCGAACCGGCGCAGACTTGCTTGCTGACCGTCTCGTGTTCGAGCCCCGCCCAGTTCTCTTTTCCTTTCGTACGATATCTCGAGCTCGTTCACCGCGTCTGCGCCTTTGCCTTCCCCCGCCTTTCTCCCCCGCAGCTGTTAATCGCGCCCCCGCCCAGAGCATATTTTTATAGAAGAGCACGTTCAATGATCCCCCCTCGGTTCCAGGTCATGACCAATGTCGTTTTATTTAGCTCTCGTCGCGAGTGAAAGGTCCCTCCACCTCCTGTTTGAGATTTAGCTTCCTCGGTCCACCGCTCGTTGCGTCGTGAACTCTCCCTTTATTTATCACAGGATGAGTCTGTCAGTCGTAAGGCGCCGCAGGAATTCTTCCAGCTTCCCCGTGGCCGCCCACACGGCTTTAGACGTAGTTGATGCCTACAAGCAGGTCGCGCTGCCTTGGCGTATTCTCGCCGTGCGTTCTCTTTCTCTTCATGACCTTGATGATTGCCACGTTTTCTCCACACTGCCTTTTTACGGAGCCTTTTACCGATGCCGTTCGCGTGAGGAGTGCTTCTGAGGGACCTGTAGCCCGTGGGCGCCAAGCCTTGCCGGGACGCTGGCAGTGCTCCCCGAGACGCCGGTTTCTACCAAACGATTCTCTGCCACGTGATCTTTCGGACGGAGTTTTCTTTCCAATTTGGCCGTTATTTTCGTGAGTGTCATCGTAACTGCAGATGACGTTGAGCCGCCCCTCGATCCGCAGGAGGATCGCCGCCCGCCCCTGGTTCGTTAAATCTTCCCTTAGCCGTCCGATTTCCGGGTCCGCATACTGGACCTAGGTTGGTTTGTCCGGCTGCGCTTCGGAATCTTCCATCGGACGACGAGGGCCTAGCGTGTGCCGAGGCGTAACCTCGTCTTGAAGAGAAACCCTGCTGAGTTTGTTTGATTTTCCCCGCCTGTGTCGAGCAGCGTGCGTAGTGCTGGCCGCCGCTGTTCGCGAAAATCGGTTAGGTTCTCCTGCTGCCCTTTCGTAGTCATTCTTCCCGTTTCTGGCCTCGACCGCTACGGTGCGGGCCGGCCTTGTTTTAGCCTTTGTCGGGGGGTCGGTCCCGATGCGAGACCGCCCACGCATGAGATGCCCCCGTTGACCCGCAGAAAACTGGCCGGCGGTACATCCGGAGGTTGTGGTCTGGCTCGCCAGGGATAGTTTCTTTAGTGACTGCAGATCCGCCCACTTCTCGTGGATGGTGGTCAAGCCAACCCGGCGTTTTGCTTAGGGACTCCTGCACCGCCCGCCGGCCAGTTGGGCTCCGTGATTTGGGTTTCCTTGTGTTTCTTGAGCCATATGAGTTCGCTGGCGCACCCGGTCCCTTTTGAACCACCCGCCTTTCTACTGTGTTTCGCGGAGCCTTCTGCATACTTCGGGTTCGACTACCAGACCCCAAAGTACTATTCCTTTTTTAACTGCACATGATGCTCGTTGACAATCTCCCCTCCTGTGGGTTGTTTGGTGGAGATGTCCGACAGTTCTGCTTGAGGAAGGATGTCTACTTTTTTCATGCATACATATCGGCTCGGCCCCCTCGCGTTGGGTCTGACACGGACGGGGCTTAAGTTCGTACATAGCATGGCTCAGGCCCTCCCCAAAGTCCGCGCCCTCTTCGTTTGGGCCCCTGCGTACCATAATTCGCCATGTGGCTTCTTCTTCATCCCGCTCTGGGCTCTACCCTGCTATCTGCTGCCTCCCAATAGCAAACCACACTCGGTCCGGGGACTTGATTTTGGATCCCAGGCTTGATCGTGCAACGGGTTCTTTTTCATTGGGCGTGCCCCAAGCCGTGCGCCTCCTCTCCCAAGCCCTTCCCCTCCCCAAAGCATTCGCCCTCCACCGGCGCTCAGCAGCTGATCGTCGTTTGACTTCCCTACTTGCCTGCTGTCGTCTCGCAATCAGGGTGGTCCTCGCATTACACGCCACTTCGACCGCGCCCTCCTATTCGAACCCCATCCATCCCCCGGTTCTCCGGAGTTTTGCCTTACCGGAACCCACCTTTCTTCTCGCTAGTAGCTTCCGAGGGTCTCGGGATACGCAGATTCCCCCCCCGTTGTCCGTTATCCAGCCCATGTAAACGCTAGGTCACCCTCTCGACGAGACGATTCGTGGCAGTTGGCCCTACTGAGGCCCACGGCATCAACGCATCGCCCCCTGGACCGGTTCCGTCTCGGTTAATCCAAAGCTGTTTCCTGACTTCCCGCGACGAACCCTAGTTCTTCTTCGACCAACCCGTTTCGTTCTTTTCTCTTTCGTCATCCTGCCCGAGTGACGGAGACACCACTCGGCTATCCGGCCTCCAGAGGAACTCTCCCGCTCGACTCTCGCTTTTCGCAACCAGTGCTCCGTGGAGTTGGATAACCCCTCCGAAACCAGGTCTCCTGAGCCCCTATCTGAAGCCATTTCTTTTCAATCGTCTAGGGCCGCAAGGTCGTCTGCGTGTTTTGTCCATCCCGCTTGCTTCCCCTCTTTCTTTTTCCCCCCTTGCGCGACGGGCGCTTCCTGAGCGGGCCGCCTTGACTTGAAATATGACCTTCCCGATTCGGTGATGAAGTATTCCTGAAGTGCGCTAGGACGCCGATGCCGCTATCATTCCAACCTTGATTTTTCGGACGTCCCGCCCTCTATGCCTCCCGGGGGGGGACGGAACTTCATTTAACCCACGTCAGAAGTGCTTTTTGAGAGGGGCGCGAGCTCGTTGCTTCTGGTATCTGCCTCCCCTAGTGACCACCACGTGTTTTTAGGCGTCGAGTGACGAGGCGACGCGGGCTCCGCGTTGAATCGCTCACCCCTACCTCACGATCCTTTCTACGCCTCCCTGGTACCCGTCACTCATTAAAATTGATGGGTGTTTAATCGCGCCTCTCGCGCAACTGTGAAGGAAGTTTTTTCCGAGATGCGACCTCTGCGCACGGTTTTCTGCCGCAAGATCGGGTCCGCGCTGTTTTCGGCCGGGCCCTGGGACCCTCACGAATGCGCTCATGCCGAACCGATGCTGGGGGCCGCCGTTGAGCCCCCCTTCGGTTTACCCTTCTACATCACTGGCGGAAGCATCTTTTGGCCTCCTGCGAACTATCCTCCGCTTTCATCTTCGGTAGCCCGAACTTGACGTGACTTCGGACCTTCCTGACATATCATTCGGGTGGCCGCCATGATCGCGCTCCACCGGTGGTCTGACCAGTCCTAAATGACGCTGTGTGTCTCCCATCAGCTTCCTCCTTCACTGGTGTGTTTCGGAATATGGCAGCAAGTGCCTCTTCTTGTCATCTCCTCCCCCCGTTCGACTGTTCTCATATGGGGGGCCCTTTGTGTTGCCGAAGATGGCGATCGAGCTTACGGTCGAAGGTCCTCCGGACGGCGTCGGACCCTTCCGATGAGGGGGATTCTTTCGCCACGGAGCCCCCCCTTATAGACCGTTACTTCCCACTTGGTTCTGATTACCGCACCGGACGGGAATGGGACCGACGTCCGGTTCCAGATTGGTGGAGTGCTTTTTTCAATCTTACATTCTCTTTGGGTGATGTTTCTTACACAGACTGATGAATTCCCACGTGCTCCGACGCTCTGCGCTCCTTGCCCAGTGAGGGTAGCCGAGCAAGCGAGTAGCCGCTCTACACGGACTCATGTTCATTCCTCTTTCTTTCGTGTCGAGGGCAGACAGGCCTCGGCGTTATTGTCATCGCGTTCACTTGGCCAGGCGCTCTCCCTTTCCCTCGCGACAGCTCAACAGCGTTTGTAATCGCGCCCTTAGATGGCATTCTTCCTTCGACGCTCTTAATTCGTTTTCGGTTTTTGCCTGAGTCGGACCTCCCTTATGAGGCTATCGATACGATTCACGTCGACAACGTTGATGACAACGGCCTCTAGCCCCAGTCTGAGGAACCCTCATCAGTTCATCCCCGTACTTTTGAGTCTTCTTTGCTTCAAGGGCGTGATTGGAGGTCCCCTTAGCGCCCGTTGTTTCCCGAAACGGCAAGTGTTTGATGCCCCGACCTAAATCTTTTCTTTTTTTCCCTTGCGCTCCCGAACTCTTGTTACAGTGATAGAAGAGAGGCTTCTCCTTTAGATGATTTAGGATTTGCGGGTTTGAACCACATGGACGACCCTAGACGATTTCCTTCGAGTTCTAGTCTGTGGGCTCCCTCAGGTGGTCGCCCCGGGCAGGGCTCGTGCTCTCGTTAACCGACGTTCATGGCGATTGAGCAGGTGATGTCGGCGTAGAGCCCCCGCCTTGGGAAGTCCACCAGGAGGAACGGGAACCTCGCCTCGCCGACCGGAATCTCTTTTCCGAATGCCCGAAGTGAGTCTTCTTCAGTAAGCGTGCCCGTCTTTTGTCGTGACCACGTGATCGAGACAAGTCCCCGACCGTGCGTGGTGAAGCTGCTTTAGATTTCATCGAAGACGAATCTAAAACTCTTGTAGAGGTTAGGCTCGAATTGATGAGCTTACTTCCTTGCGGGCGTTTTTTGGTCTTATTCGGTTTCCTTGTAGGCGCTGTTTTTTTTTTTCTCCGGCGTGCGTTCTTCTGACTCTGATGTCGAAGTAGGGAGTGGTTTGGTTTCGGAGTCAAGGCTTAATAGGCGTTTTATGGTCCTCCCTTGCTGGCCGTTGGGAGGCCTTGCACGTTGACGAGGCTTTAGCTTCCAGAGAACCCCCCCTCTCTAACCGCCCAGCCGACCCAACGAGCCAAAGTGATCCACGCATGTCCACCTGTTTGTTTCGCGGAGCGGCATGCTTTAGGTCAAGCTGTCAGGAACACTTGAGGCGGGATTCAGGGGTCCGCATTGGCTCCTGATGTGCCTGCCGATCCCATTCGTCAGTTCGGGTTTCGCTGCAGTGGACTGAGCATGCTTCTCTATTCGTGGCGCCCCGTCGTTTTTTCCAGAACCCCTTCGCGGTCTTCTTTCCCTCTTAGGGCATGTCCCGTCTCGCCAAAGTACCTCACCCTATGCAAACCGAGCCGGCCACTCTCTTTCTTTTCCCTACGTTGGTTAGACGATCCTGCTTCCTGAATTCCTTTTTGGTTTAGTCATGCCGTCCCTTTTTCATAGGAATAGCTTGCCCCCGCCGTTTTTCAAGACGGGTGTCATTGGACACCCGGGGCTCCCCCGCGGCATCCTTTAATCCTGGTTAGCGCACCTAAAAAGAATTCTGAGCCACCATGTCGCGGGCTGGAACGGAGTAACCCTGCTCGCCTGTGGGCCTGTTTCCTTTCTTTCCCCCCTCCTTTGGTCTGGAAGCTTTCTATAATCCTCCCCCACAGCACGGGTTCCGGAAAGGTTTCCTCCAGGCTTGCTCGTGTTCCTTTATCTTTTTCGGTGGTGGGCTCCATCTAGGGGACTTTTGCTCCCTACCTCGCCCAGAGACACCGACCAACGTCATTTTTCGTAGGGCACTCCAGTCGATAAGCAGTTAGGTCTTATTACCCCCTTCCTCCGCATGCTTCCTTCGACTAGCCCAGCCCTCTGGACCGCGATCACTTACCTCGGCTCCCGACTCAGAGCTACCCCCAGCTACTGGTTCTCGAAGGACTCTTCCCGGCTCACAACGCCGCTTCTCCTATTCTCGAGGAATGGTCTCACATTCGTTCAAAGCGTTTTTTCGTGCCTAGCTAGGCGGGCAACGACGTTTTTTCCTCATTGACTCTTCAGATTATGGCTGGCTGCCTTGAGGACTCGCGCTATCACGTGCCCCCTTACCCCGAGCACGGCCTCCTTGTGGCCGTAAGCTTTTCCTTCTTCTACGACAGACCGACTCCGCTCACTTTCTCCTCGCTACTCGCCCAACCGTCTCTCTTTTTCGCTTGCCATCATAATGATATTGGCGCCCAACCCGAGACTCCAGATCAGCCGACCGAGCACTACGCCTACGGCCAACAACCTTTGTCTCCGTAAAGAGGACGGGGCAACGCTGGGCATCCCCCCAAGTGAATGTTCTCAGCTGACACCCTGAATACTTCCTCCCGAGTCAAACCCTCAGCGGGCATTTGAGTGACCTCCTCCCCAACCCTGGAATATAAAGTGAAGCTCTTGCCACGGGCTCAGCGTTAATCGTTTTTTTTCACCAGCCCTTTTACAGCCCCCAATATTTCCGGTGCACGGCTCCGAGTTCGACGACAGCGAACGTGTGCTCCCCCACGATCAGCGACATAGTCATCACGGATTTAGCGTGCGCCGCGATCGAGCTCCCTCTTCATTTTCCAAGAATTCCCCGTCGAAGAATTTCAGCCGAGCGGCAGAGAGATTTCGATTCCTTCGATTTTAGGTTGGTCTCCGCATGGTCCCGAGCTCCGCGTTCACAAGAGCTCTCTGCAAACCCTACTCTAAGCCCTTTGTCGCCTGCGCCCCCAAGCTGCCACGCAGCCTTTTCTGCTGTTTGCCCTCTTCGCCCCTTCACACGTGCCGGAAGCTGATGAGAGACATCTGAGTTTTGTTGCTGCTCATTGACATCGTCCCGGTTTATTCCCTCGGAAATGTCATGCCCCTGTGACCGATTAAGCTTCATGTAACCACCCCCCCGGGCGCAGCTTGTCCGAGACCCTCTAATCGGGGGCTTGTACCCCCCATAGTTACCATTCGCGTGGACGGTAAACTTCTTCAGCTGGGTACAAACTTCCCTCGAGCGCGTCATTCTCTCCCCCCTGGGTCTCGTTGCAGAATCAGAATCGACGTCCCACTCGATCCTCATTTGAGGCGGACGCGTCAGCCGGGCACGACCCCCTTTCCGAGTGAGTACGCTTGACGGGCGGAGAACATCATATACTCTTTCCTGTGTGTTGTTTGAGTAGATCTGCCCCCTCCTTCAGCTTATCTTCGGTCCTCCCCCGACACCGCTTTTTAGATGGGCGTGCCCGGCCGGCTGCCTCCGCCCTCTCCGTTGTTCAGGTAGTTGGTCATTGCCCATGCGGAGGCGTCCTAAGATGCTCGCGCTGGGTTTTTTCTTTTTTCGACCAACAGGGACACCGTTAGCTCGTCCCATCCTTCTGATGTTTTAGAGCTGGCGCAGGCCGACCTATGCACTTTGCGTTTTCAATTTTTTGCGCATTTTCCTTCCATAGTAGGGGGTCCAGGGCCCCCGGATTTCGAGGTCTTCCGTAGTACTCCCGTTCTTGCCGATGTTCCTAGACGCAAACGATATGTACTTCGCATCTGCCCGTCCGTGTGGTGGGGTACGTATTCAGAAGACCCGGCGCGAACATGATGCCGATGTCCCTTTTGTATCTCCCGGAGACAAGTTCTTCGGAGTCGGTCCGTATTTTCCCCGATCACGCCTGCGGCCCGCGTCCGCCACTCGTACCACCGAGAACCCAGCAGAGTGTTGGTAATCGCGTCCCTACTTCCTTTCGACTTCCCCGCTCGGGGTCACTAGTCACGACGTTTATTGCAATGAAGCGGCTGCTCTTCGTACTTCTTGCAATACCCCACGGTGATGACGTCTCGCTGAATCAGGCGGTCCATCGCGCGCTAAGCTAGAGCCGCATCCAATAACTGATGTTCAGGTCACCGTCCTGATTTGAAGGAACTGCCATGCTTTGACAGACGGCCTGGAGCCGTCGTGATGAACACATCAATAGAGGACGCTTAATTGGTGTATAGAATGAGACGTGTTTTTTTTTTTTTTTTTTTTCCTTTTTTTTTTTGTTTTTTTTTTTTCCAGCTCTGCGATTTCATCGTGATTTGGCCCACGGGTTGAGCACCCACGTGGAATTCGACCCCGTGAACGCTTCGCGAGGGTCCTCGCGGAGGACCTCATGGTAGTCGCGGCTGTGACCAAAGTCTTGATTTCTTTCCCCTCTCATATAACTTCCCTTTTTTGTCCTCGGCAGGGAGGCTTCCGATACGCCGACGCGGTGCGTCCTGGTGATGAGTCTCACTCTGATTCGTAGCCGTAGAGCCGGCCCCCGCTTTCCCTTTTAACAGGACGAACTCTTCCCCCCCGTAGCTCAGATGTTGATGCAGCGAGTGCTGTCTTCAAGCTGCCCCGAAGCGATCGTCGCCATTAAGTCAGTGGACTGAGCTCCTGTTTGACCGACTTGAATGTCGTGAGATCCTGCACGACCCTTGGTTTGGTGCTCGGAGTACCTTCCTCCCCATCTGAAGATCGAGCCTTTCCCGAGTCATTGCACTGAGAATCCTTTCTCCGGGCTGATGAGCTAATGACGCCCTGTCCCTCCGGTGGCGTAGTGATCGAGGGCCTCCCTGCTGTCGATCGTGCGGATCGGGAGTCCGTTCTCGTTCCAGGCGTTTTTTGCCTGCTACATGTGCGGGCTTGGGTTCCCGTTCGGGGCTGGAGTCCCTTCCTCACCCCCTGGGCCCCAACCGCCTTAGAGCCGGTGAACAAGACCCCAGCGTAACCACGTAGGTCCTTCTTTTTGCTGAGCTGCCGATAGTTGAAGCTTCCAACGATGCGAGAAGGAGTTCAACTTTCCTCTATGATGTCCCCGTGCACAGCACGCTCCCCTGGTTTTTCTCGTTCGCTGGTTTTTCCGGAGATCTTTTCCTGCGTGTGCCCCCTTTCTGGTCACACCCGCCGTCTTGCCTTGCTCTCTTCCCTAGGATATCGGCATGAGACAGAGCAAAGTAACTCCGCCCAGTCTTCACTTCCCATCTTCAGTTGTTTTTGGTTTAGATATGCCCTCCGGCGTTCTTGTCAGGAAGTATGTGGATGCTGTAAGTAATTCCCCGGATACGGCGGTCCTCTTCTGCAGTCCTGCTGAAAAAGCACTGGTCGAATTCTATCCCGTCTCCGGACCTATTTTTTAGGCGAAACCCCTCCTTAAGACGCCCCCCCGGTGAGGGAGGTCGGTACCCTGTTTTAGCACCTGCCTCCTTCTTTCTGGCCCAGACTTATATGCTGCCGATCTAGAAAACCACAGGTCCGGGTCCCAATGCAGTGGTTTTAAGGCTGCTAGCGGTTTCACGGTCATACTTCCTTTTTTTTTTTTTTGTTTCCCTTTTTTCCCCTTTTTCCCCCTCATCCCCGAACAACTTCCCAGTCTTCCACGAGTGGGCGAATTGGCGAACTGAAGAGGGACGACGGCCGACATCTGCAACTCATTCTCAGCGTTCCTAGAGCCTATCTACAGAGGGGTCCGTCCCCCTTAACCCCCCCTCTTTGTAGCGTCATTCAGGCTCTAAATCAACATTCCGTCTAAGCTTCTGGCGTAGTGTGCCCGACCTATACAACGCCGTTTTATGACTCAGAAGAAGAGTCACGCTACACGCCTCAACCCCCCCCCCGTATAGTTCGTTTATCACCAGACTTAATCTGTCCACTGAATAGTTTGACTTTCCTTTCGGCCCGCTCATTTGGAATGGAGATAACTTTCCTTCACTCGCGCCCCCCCCCTGCATCAAAGTATATTCCAATCCTTCGTTCCCCTGACGAGTTGCCCTTACTGTGCTTCTTTCCAAAAGCTTGGGCTTGCTCTACAGCAGAAAGAATCAGCCCCCGTGCTCTATGTACCCGCCCCGTTTGCGTCCGGTCATCTTCCAGCATCTAATGAGGTCGTTCGTCAACGAGTGACCTTCTCCCTTTACGGGCTTTCCTCCCGCAAGCGCGAGGTTCCCCCTGTTCTCCCCCCCGAGTACTTGTTGGCTAAATTGGGCCCCTGACTCAACTTTCGAATGGCCCTGAAATTTCGTATCATCGTCTGTCCCGAAACTTCCGCGGCGCCCTGGCGTGATCTTCAACCCTCCCGTCATAAACGCAGTTGGCGGCCAAAGGCGCGAGGGCGGTGGGTAGCGTCCTCTTTCTCTTCCTCACCCTACCCGTGATTGCAAGTTCTCGTTCTCATTAGAAGAGCGGTGACGCCTCCAGAGAGATATTTAATGTTGTTCACGTGTCCATCCCGCCGATCGATAATAAGCCGTCCGGACCTTCTAATATCCCCTTTCGCCGGGGTTCCGAGAGGGATGAAGAGATCGGCCAGATGTCTTTTTCCGCTGGAGTAACCACGCTGCTGGTTGATGCCCCCGTCGCACGAGCGGCTGTTGCCCGCTCGTCTCGCCCTTTTTAACGACGCTATTGCCGTTTCCCGACCTATAAGATCGGTGACATCCACGAGGACAATTCTAGACTTGTCGTCGGCATAATATGCCCCCGATGCGCGCCATCAGTGCGGAGGGCAACGGTTTGCTTTTGATCTGGACTTTTCCAAGATCTTCCCCTCCAGGAATATCTCTGCATGGCGGCAAATGTACCGACGAATGGTCATGCGCCCCCCCCGATCTGTTCCGCCTCTCGTGAGCATTCATGCGGTGATTGTGGTTTCCCCCCTCGTCACCATATCGCGCTTTCCTTGAATACTCTGAGGACCCCCCACTCAGACTTTCTTCGCTTCGAGACTGCCAGTGACTATCCCCGTCCCCCGATTATTTTACTTACGATTCCGCCACGCACTAGGCGGCGCGCCTCAATTCCGGGTGTGACGCTGGTAGCTTCTGTATTATCTTTTTTCACTTTTGTTGTTGTAGAGTTCATGGTCTCCAGCATCACATTTATTCCGGAAGGTCTCTCACAGCTCGGAAGATGACGTGCGCCTTGAGCTGGATAGCGGCCCCCTCGAAGGGTGGCAGTCTTCAGTTCCTTTGGGCTGGCGACATCATATCTCTCTCGGATGGCCCAAGGCAACAAGGATAAGCCCGTTCGTCCCCTCCCTCGTGTCTGATTCTAATGGACGAACACCCCGCGGAAGGTCCGCCTAAGTGATACAGATCGGGTGTGTGGATTATCCCCTTCCTTCGTCCAAGTTTACCGGCTGAGCAGGATCATCGAACGATCTATGTGAAGCAGAACACCTCGTCTCGCGCAGCGAAGGCAGGGGTTCGTCGCTGTGATAGACCTGACCTTCGTCAAATGGGCCTTGTTCACCCTTTCAGAGGGTGAGCCCTTCGAGCGTATTCTACGAGATTTTTTTCCCACGCCCTTTTATTCCCCCACCGCGCAACCAGAGCTCCGCCGTGTCTTCCTCTCCGCTCAGAACTTCCTGCTTCTCTAGCGCCGCTAGGCTTGAGCACCCTTTACTTAAGGTTGCTTCATTTCCCTAAACCTCATTGAGCTCTCCTTATCTCTTGTCACTGTCCTAACGGTGCGTGTTCTGCATCACGGCCAAGCTCGGGGCGTCCCGCTTACATCCGAGCCGTTCAACCGCCCCCTTTTTTTTTAGCCTTCACGCGGCACTTAATTGCCCATTTGCAGTTGGACCTAAACGGCACTGGTAGCCGTCCCGTTTCATAAATCCACAGGGCGAGAGAATTTTGTTCCTCGGATTCGGCCAGTGGGCGAGTTCTATCGAATTGCTCTTGGTGGGTTGAGCCCCCCCCTACTTTCTCGTGGACGGCTTCCATGTTCTTGCCCGCGCTTTCTTCTATAGCATCGAGGATGATCAGGCGTACCGGTGGTTCCACTGCCGCTCGAATTTACGTAGAAGTAAGAGTGAAGGGGGCGAATGGTACGATGATCACTTCTCGGTTCTGCTTCGTAGATTCTCTCTCTTGGCACCCGGTCCCCTAGTGACCCTCCGTAGGGAAGATGTAATTTTGCCGCGCGGATTTGACGCGAGGATATCGCCCATCCCGAAGCGTCTTTTCGCCATTTAGCGTTCCGAGTCGCCCTACTTGCGACTAGCCTTGCAAGACCAGGGGTGTTGTACTTAGGCGCGTTGAACCTATATACACGAAGAAGCTCTGAGTCCGTCACTCCTCACTACTTCGCCGGGCGTTGGTTGACTTGATCTCCTGATACCTGCGCTGTATTCCCGTGGCGTAGTCATTGATCGAGGGCCGGCGTCTCTGTTCCCATGCTTGAGTCCGGCTGTTTCGTTTTGTCGTCAGGCTTCGACTGCGTGAGCCCTTTCTTGTTGTTAGTGGGCGGCCGGCTCGTGCGATCTTCCGATTTCGTCCGGCAGATGAGGAGCCGCCCTTCCCTGATAAGCCCCGTACCCCCACGAGCAATCCTGGTCCATTCCTTCCCTTCCCCCTTGATTTTGAGGAGCCCATATCCGGAGTAGTTAGGACCGACCCGCTTCCTGATTGGACACGGAGCTCAACTGGCGAGCATTGGGCACGCGTGTCCGACGTAAGGTTGGCTCGTCGGATTGGGTTTTCTCTTCCCGTTCATGAGCCCATGCATGAGTGCTCCAGCTGCACAGTCTGGTGTCAAACCGAAGTCTTGACGGCGCCGCTGCAGTTATTCCCCCCCTTTCACTTTCTGCACCGTACTGACACATCGTGCAAGGTCCTCTTATTTTCACTTCAGTTTCTTAAGATGGCCGAGCAGTCGTGTGATTGTCCTAATGTCTTTTGGATCTTCTTCATGCAAGGCGGTCACTGACTCGACGAAGTACAATACGTCGTTTTTTCCGTTTACCTTCTTGTAGAGAGAACCTCGAATGGTTTTTCTCTCGCCGCGATGCGAGCACTGAGCCCACCATTAGATTCTTGGTCCCGCTCTTAATAATGATAGAATGTCGATCATTAATCTCCTGGTTGTAACCTCTATCCTACTTTTGATCTACCTCCCACAAGATGGGTTACACTTCTTGCTAAAGCTCTATGTTCACAGGTTGTATAATGGCTGCGGGCTCTATTGGGAATGAAGCTCTCTCCCGCTAACTCCGTGATCACAGGCCTCCCCCCCCCAACGTCTATCCTGCATCCGCGCATCCTCGGTCCTCCTGTGACCGTTAACCAGACATTTGGCACTACATCTACCGCCTCGCGATAGAATTACTTCGGCGGACTCATTCCCATACCTCACGCGGTCGAACTGCCTCCTAATCCGAAATCCACCAATGCTTGATCAAAGGATTTCTCGTCAAGGACGAGGGGACCTTCTACAACAGATTCTCTTCTTCTTATTTCCCATTACCCACGCGCTTCCACCAACGTAGGTAGTGACTGCGCGATTCGCTCTTCAATTCGTTTTGCAAAGGAAGAGATCTTTTGAACGTCTCCTCACTCTTCTTTAATGCTCGATTCTTGTCTGCTTTATCAACGTCCTCTCCGATGAGTTCTCGTCCTACGGTTTTTTTTTGGAATGCCCCTGGGCTTAGAGGATATAAGCCCTCCCCGAATACTCTCCTTTCTACTAGTCAAGTTCAAAAGTTTAGTATAGGAAGGGAGCTCGGTTTGTATACAATGAATCAGGCGTGGCTGCAAAACGATGACCCCATGATATTCCCTCAGATGTCTACCCGCGACCTTTCAAACTGCCCCCCGTTCCTCGAGGACTTATTTTTCCTAAAACCGGCCGAAATACCCCGGTACCTTTCTATGAGCGAGACCACTCCTGAAGACTACCCTGAGGTCGACTCCCCTTCCTCCGGAGCTGGTGTGGTCATCTTTTTTTTTCTTGTCCTTACATGGAAGGGTGGTGACCAACGAGGAGTATTATGACGCTCGGGAGCCCCCCCTCCTGATTCCTCGACTCCGATGGGTGATGAGCTCTCCCTTACTGCATTCCCAGTAGGGGCCCTCCCTCTTCAAGAGCAAGTCATCACCGGAGTTGGATCTTGTACGCGTCGAGTAGCCCGCTGGGGTCGTTTTTAAGCCGACGTTGAAAGTTACCGGGGTGCCAAGAAGATTTTTTGGGCGCTTCTCGCCGCGGCATAATAGACGTCCCACAAGCTGCTGGCGTCTGTGTGCTTCGGTAGAGGCTTGGCTGGAAGAAGCTTACCCGAGCGCTCGACACTTATCGCAATCTAGACATCCACCTGTCCGCCTCGACACGCGGCCTCTTTAAGATTTTTTTATTCGAAGGGTATTAGTCCCTGCCTCGCGCTCGCCACTTTGCCTTTTTATCGCAGAGTCTTTTTCCCCTTGAGCCTTTCTGAAAGTTCCCAGCAATCGACCAGTCCCATGTCAAGCGGGCCCCTGACCCTAAGCGGGAACTGCCCTACTGTTGGATCCTCTAATTCGGGGTGATTACATCTAGTCTACCCATCCGATTCTTTCCTGAACGGGATCCGGTGGCTCGTGGCTACGTCCTTTCCATCGCGCTCATTCGCCTCGTGACGCCCTCCTCAATCTCGACGTCCCACCTATTCCCGCAAAATATCCCTTCTTTCTTCCCTGCCAGGAGATCACTCTCGGGAAAGAAATTCATAACGCATGGTCGAGACATTACTTCGACTGGAGCATGCTTGTCCCCACCTTGTGTTTGTAGATTAATGAGCTCAGACTTCAGTTTATGTCTCGATGAGTGCTTGCCTCTGAAGTGGGATCTCTGGCTGGCGGCCTCTTGAGATAGAGTAGAATCTCCGGTGGTAGCCGGCGTGCCCCAGATGCGCTCTGACTGAGGGGGAGTTTTAGCAGGAGCCACCTTGCTTGACCAGCCGACATCAGCTTTTATGATTGGCTCCGATTTGGTACCGCCCCACCCTCCCTGGTCCTGGGAATAGGAGAAACAGATCGGGGTGTGTGCTTGTCTTCCATTCGTTTCCCCAAGTTGGCCCGGCTGAGTCAGCTTCCTTATCCAAGATTCTTTTTAACGAAGTCACCCCAACCCCTTTCTCCTTATATCTTGTTACTGCTGGAGCGCTATCTAACGTCTTCTTTTTCCAGACCGGCGCGCCTCTCGATCTGTTTAGGGGCTGAGCCCTTTAGAGCGTCTTTTTTTCGAGATCGTTCAAAGAGCCATCCCGCGTAGCCTTTCCCCCCTTTCCCTTTTCCCCGCGTTGGTACTCCCCCCGCTCAAGTAATTTTTTTCGCCGCGATTTCCATCCCGGTCTAAAGAGCAACCCTTCCTCCCCTTTGGGAACTGAATTCCTACGCCCCGACACTTGATGCTCGTATCGCGGTTGAACGTGCAACACTTATTTCCTTATTCCTCTGTAACCCAAGGGATTCGTTTTTTGCGTCTTCATGAACCCTCTCAGTTCATCCCAGCACTTGCTGTATGTCCGCCACTGGCGGCAGCTACCTTAGGAAGGCGTCCAGACCTTTCGTTCCGCACCCTGCCCTGTACTCCAGTCTGTGTATTCACTTCACGCTCCCGCGTACCCCTTGTTTTGTAACCGTGACGATGAGTCCTGCTTCAAGTTTGAATTCAGAGTTCATTAAAATTGATTTGTAACGTTGAGCCAAACTGACGTTCAATAGTGGAACGGTTAACCGTCTTTCTCGCGCCGATTCTCTTCCTAATACTTAGGCGCATGGATCCCCAGTTGAGTTAAGCTTGTGTTTCTCCCACTTCCTAGGGACCTGGATTGCGATGCCTAATTGCCGCCTAAATAGCCAGAAGGGTGGGACTTTTCTTTTTTTTCAATCCTCGTTATTTCTTAGTGAGAAGCTCCCTTTCTTTCTCCGTTCATTCGGACTGTAGACCACCGTTTCCTTCCCGTTATAAGTGAGTGATGAGTCCAGTGCCGCCTGGTGTTTTATCTCCGCCGTCCCCCGACGGTATTTTGCCCAAGAGTGAAGATATTCTTTTGTTTGACCGACTTGATCGCTCGATCCTCGCCCAAGACCGAGAGTTCTTCAGCGTTTAGCGTGTCACTCTTTGACCCTAATCCTCTGACTGAAGCGGCTTGTTTTCGAGGCGGTTTCCCTCAGTAAAATTTTTGAACGAGAAATCATTTAGCAGGTCGTTTTGTTGATTCAGAGATATGTAGGCTTTCAGCCGCGTCGTTCTGGACAGGGCGCTGCTCCTTTCCCTGCCCTCTCTATTGGAGCCTGAGGCATATGTCCCGGCTTCGTAAAGGATTACGTTGTTTTTTTTTTTGAGCTTACACGTCCTTTGCGTTCTTTGCGTCCTGTTTTTCTTTTGGGATCTGTAAGCTTACCTCTGAGTTAGCCCGCCCACCAGATTCTGCCCTGTGAAAACTCACAGCCTTTTTTTCTTGGAACTTTTAATTGCGTTTCTTTGCGGAGCAGGAAGCCGATAGAGTCTTTTAACTACCAAATATAGGATGATTGGTCAACACAGTCTCCCTGTCCCGGCCCCAGCCCGCGACCAGGGTGGTCTCTCTTCCTTTGGTTTTCTTGTCTAAGAGGGGCGATCCACTCTGAGTATTTTGTGCCCTCTGGTGTCACATTGACATCCCCCCTTCTTCGACCCTCCCTTCTTGGTATCGTATATTTCTGACGACAGTGCCCAACCTTAATCATTACATGAC
>Ga0179593_1452682_pt1 | contig 16540 bp, 16 predicted proteins | sample CZODoug2_1_08_16_FD_185931 | JGI IMG/M metagenome (GOLD analysis project Ga0179593, IMG submission 185931) | Vadose zone soil fungal communities from Angelo Coast Range Reserve, California, USA - CZODoug2_1_08_16fungal (PacBio error correction) | ecosystem: Environmental > Terrestrial > Soil >... | reverse complement strand
TCTATGTCTTGCGTTTATCGTTCCCTTCCCTCTTTTAATGATCGAGTTCCCAAATGTTCGCTTCTCATTCTTGAGCTTTCTTTACTTACGTTCTTTTCCCCCCTGTCATGATGCTTCTTTTCTTCTTTTCAGAAGACGTCGGTCTCGGTTTGCTCTAGCCTTTCCATCTTTCATTCGGTTCTTTCCCCATTTCGATGTTAAGTACTTTACCTCCTCCTGATGTCGACCGAGTGATGCTCCTTCCCTCATTTCAGGAATGATATTTTCGGTTCTGTTTTACGATTGATTGCGCCCAGGAACTTCTCTTTCTTTGCATTCCTCATGGTGGTCCCCTTCTCCTATCCGGCGACTACTACGACTGCCTCTCACTGTCCCCCTTGTCCTCTCTAAGTACAAATGATTTACTTTTTTGAATTTTGGGTCCATTCCCGTTGTGTCCACTGTTGTACAGTTGGCTGACTTTACCGCAAACGTTTCGAGACCCTTTTCTCGTCTTCCGGCACGTACTTTCTTCCCCCTCCCCGTACCTTTCCGCGTGCTTTTTTTTAGCTTTTCTCGACTTTGGCTGAGTCGGTTTCCCTTCCTTATTTCCCTCAAAATCGTCTGTTAGACATTATCAAATCACTTTCAAAGCCCATTTTCTTCTTTTCGCAGAAACTAACCGTAATAGTCTCCTTCCTTCAGTCACGCGTATCACTCCTCGATCCGAATCGTTCTCCCTCTCTTCTGTCTTTTTTTTCTTGTTGGTTGTTTTCCCGTCGTATTCGTTACGTCGTAGCTTTTTCTTGATAGACCTTCTTGGTTTTGTCCCTATTTCCCTTCCGCTGTTCAACCAATCCCAAACAGACCTTAGAGTCCCTCCTTTTTGAAACGCCTGGTTGGCGTATTCCTTTTATGAACACTCTAGATTCCCAGGAGGCGACAGTATTGACCACCTTAATTGGAAGAGGTGGGTGATCTCAGTCCCCCTTGTTCGCTCCGTTTTCCAGTTTTTTTTCTCATCTCTTTCGAGCGTAGTTTTGATAGTTTCCCATAGTGACTGGCTTTCGACTTTTGCCACCGTTTTGTTTTCTTGGTTTCCCTTGGCTACTTTCTCCCTCCATTTCTGATTTCTGATCCCTTTGTACCTCTCAAGAAGCGAGAATCGGACCGCTTCTTCTCTTTCGAGGATGTGGATGGTGCGCAACACGCCCCCGCTTTCTTTTTCCTGGCGATCAGGTCCTTTGTTCCTCTCCCGTTTTTCTCGGGCCAATTCCTTACCCCTAATTTCCCTTCGTTTGATTGGTTCGCTTTTTTTTTCCCTTTTTCTCCGTTCCTTGTTAAAGCGCTTTGCTTTAGTTTTCCATTGGCCTTATTCTTTGATGTACCTTTTCCGTTCCTTCCGCTTCTTTGATCTTTTTCTTCTGGGTGCGCCTCAGGCGGCCTGGTTTCGCTTTCTCCTCCCCTTCCCTTTCCCGCCTAAACATGGCGCGAGTCCTCTTGGCGGTGGGGTAGGGTGGGGGCTCTCGTTTTTTCGCGGGTCCGCATGCCACCCCCTTCCCGTTTTCCTCTGCGGGACCGGCGGCACCCTTTTTTCCTTTAACGGTTGCGGACGGTCTTTCCCTTGCCCCGCGTTTCAGACGGCGTCCGTTTTTGCTGTGGCGGACGGGCGTCGCGGGGCGTTTGGTTTGGGCGCCATTTATCCTTTTCTTTTCCTTGTCGGAATAATGGCGGTTGAACCACTTCCTCTTCTTTCCTTCAGAACAGTGGCTGCGTTCATGCCTTTTTTTGAGATCTGAGTTTGTCTTATCAGTGTCCAGGGGCCTCCGGTGGGCTTTCTGCTGTCGGGACTCTTTCTAACCCGGGTCATGCTCTTCCCTTCCTTTGTTGTTTTTTCTCTCTTTTTCCACGTAAAAGTTTACACGCGGCCTCCTCTTTAGGTCAGCGAAAGTGATGTCAGGGCTCCGCTTTTGCAGCTAACCTTCAGTGTGCTCCTTCCTTGGTTTCTGACGTCCTCGATTCGTGTCATCCTCGGCCCTATGGGCAGAACGGGCTTACTATATATCCCCTCCGTTTCCCCTTCCCTATGCACGCGCAAGCGGCCCGCGCGGGACCCGCGTCCCCTCCTCCCCTTCTCCCTGTACCGGCCAGTTTTAAAGTTGCGCAGTCAGTGACTTCTTCCCAGCGGCCTTTTTTTCTTTTCCGCTGACTGAGTTCTCTCTCCCTCACCATCCCACCTACCCGCACGCCGGTGCTTCCCCCGTTTATTTCCCCGGGAGGCGGAGAAGAAGTTTTACCCTTCCCCCTTCTGCGGAACAATAACTTGCCCACCGTATTTGAAGTCCCTGCCTTTTTCTTTTGCCAGCGTTAACCTTCTCATTTCCATCAGGTCCCCATTCTGTACACTCTTCCCGACCTCTTTACGTCCTCCTGAAGGCGCTTTTGTTGATAACCTCTCCACAACTACAGAAGTAACTCGGTAAGGACTTGGCCTTAGTTCCCGAACCTCGCCCAAGGACCTGACCCTCGCCTTGATTCTTCCTCATTCTCTTTCCACCATACCCAGTGACTCTCTACCACTCTCCTCCGAGAGATGGATAGGCTTAGGTCGTTTTCTCCCCCCCCCTCCGTCTAAGAGATCAGGAATCCGGATTTCCCCAATGGCTTTTCCCGTGAACCCCCCCCCTGACCAAACCGGTGGCTCACCCGCCGTGGTCAGACGGCATTTCCCTTCCCCCCCTCTTTTAGAAGCGACTTCACCCCCTTAGTCTACGTCTACGAATGGATATCTTCCCCAGTTGCACTTTTTTTGCCTTACACCAAGGAAGTTTCTCATCCCAGCGTCGCAGCGTTCTGGCCGCTAGTGTTTGCATCCGCCTAAAGCATTCCTAAGAATGAGTGCGGTTGAGCCATTTCTTTCCTTGTGGTATTTTTTTCTCTGCCGATCCCTGTGCATTAACGGCCGATTTCACTCAACGATTCCGAAGTCCCCCTCTTCTTCGAATTTTCCACCCGTTTTAACCCCCCCCTCTCCCTTCCTCCATTGAAGAAGATTTCTTCACGTCTTTTCTTCTTAATCCTGGGGCGGACACGCTATTGGCGTTCCGTAAGAAGAACCTGTTCTACCCTTCCTAGTTTCTGTTACGCCTATTTTCTTTCCCTCACAGGCATTACGCCCTCCCCCCCATCTTATCTTAGCCAGCCCACCTCTCGTCGCGGACGCTGCCATTTTCCCTTGTGTTCCGAAGGTCCTTTTTTCTGTCGATCCACTAGTTTTTCCCTTGTTCCCCTGTAAGCTCATACGCCCCTACTTTCCTCCAACTAAAGTGCAGATAATTCCTTACTCCCCCTTCTCCCCAAGTTAGAAGCCTTGCCGCAGGCTTTACCGTTTTAGTACCGTTCCCATGCCCCCTTTTCTTCATCTCTAAATCCGAGCGAAATTCGTCTCTCTTCCGACTTTTAGTGGAATGACTCCTCCGCCCTTCGGCTAGCTCACGGTTTTATCCAGTGCGACCTTCAGGTCTCCTTGTTTTTTGAAATCCATGATCTACTCTTTCCCTCCCTTTCCTCAGAAGCTGATTAAATGTCGTCCTCCCTCTCGACGATTTTATGATGGCCCCCCCCCCCCTCAACGCCCATTCTACTACAATCTCGCGTTAAAGTCGCACTAATTCTCTCCTCGACTTTCTTATCTTTGAACTCGATCATTTACGAGCTTTTTCCCAAGAATTTTTCCACTCTCCCCTTTCGCTTCGGTCACTCTCTCTGTTCCTCTCTCCGTGTTGGTGTTTCTCTCTTTTCCCCCCCTTTTCCTTGTCGAGCTTGATTTTTTTGAGCTCGTAATCTAGAGAACCTGATCTTCGCCTATCTGATCTTCCGCCCTTTTTACGGCGGTCCCTCCTCCTCTCTTCTTTATTTGGAGGATTCGGCCAATGCATCCTCTAGCGATGATTTTTCTCTCCTACTTCAATGCTTTCAGGCGTCTTGTAGTGGCATTGCATGAGTTAACAGCTTCGACCCTATCCCCCTTTTCTCGCAATCGGTGCAGCCCTTTCCCCTTTTCATTCTTTCTCCACTTTATCTTTGGCTTTTGCCACTCTCCCTCGGAGTTGATCTGAGCCATTTCAGTGTCCTTTTCTTCCTTGGCTATCGTTTTTTCCGTGTAGGACGTTACTACTACTCTTGATCGGAATTTCTTCTAAGCCATTCTTTTTCCTGTGTCGAGGGCTTTGCGGTTTCCTTTCCTGTCGTCAGGGGTCTCCTTGACCCCCTTGAAACGTTTCTCTTTATCGGCTTCGCTGCCCTCCGTTCTTCCCTCCACGTTCAATAGTTCATCTCTCTTTTTCTTTCCCGCCGAGATGGTTTGTTTTCCTCTCCCGTAATCTTTCTGGTTCCACCTGTTTTTTCTGAAATTTCAGAAAATATTTCCGTTTCCTGCATTTCTTTCTTCCACGTAAATATTTTTCCTCCCCATGATTAGGCTACATCCTTTCTGGGCGGGTCTCCTCAAAGCTCGTTAGGGACTGTAGGCGGTTTTGTATGATCTGTTTTCCTGCGACGATGCTTTCTGAGAAGCGTTTGGCCGTACTCTTTTCCCTCTGTTTTGGGGCATTACGCATTCGCGCCCCACTGGCGACAAGACCAAAATGTCCGTTCTCATTCCTCCTCCTTCTTTGTGAAATCATGGTTACCTTCCCCGTTGAGACCCCAAATGCTTTCCCCCAGGGCTCCACGGAGGATTCGTACCCCACATTCCTTTGTACCAGAGTGCTTTCTTTTTTCTTTCGCCTTCTTCGAACCCTGGCTTCCGTTTTTTTCTGAGAATCAGCATTTTAGCATCTCTGGTTGTATTTTGACGTTCCCTTCCCTTTTGGGCGCTTTCCACTTGTTTCGGGTACTTTTTTCCTATTCCACACGTGGCGCTCTCCTTTTTTCTGATCCGTGGTATACAGCTCACCCCCGCGAGAGCGATTAGCGTTGATCGAGTCTTCTGGTGATGGTGCTCACCCTCCCCTTCGCTCATGCTCTAAGGTATTTTTCTTCTCCCTTCCCCCATGACGAAGTCTCCGGTTGGTGATTTCTTTTTCCTCTCTTCTTGCAGTCGGCAGCTCCTTGGGTCTGAGTCCTCCCTTTGTCCTTATGCCTCGGGATGGGATTTTCCCTTTCTTGCTTGGCCTCCCGGTATCAAACTTGCGTTTCCTTATTTGGTGAGCCGGGCGAATTCCTTTCCCTTTCTCCGAAATCAATGGAAGAATACCCTGGCTTGATGCCCGGTTCTTTTTTTAGTCATGGGCGGCGCGGAGACAAGGCTCAGCTTCATAGATCCCCCTTCCCCTCTGTTAAGGTACCCTGGTTTGACAGTTTGGAATTTTGGCGGTAAGACGTTGCAGCTGTACGCTGGGCTCGCTGGCCGCGGCGGGCCAGAGATTCGACGGTCGGCTTTTACTTTATCCTGTCCCCTTCGCGTTTGTTTTGTTCCTTCCTTTTTCGCGGGGACAAACCGATCTCTTTAGTGAAGGATCCCCGCAGGCTTTCCGTCACCTGATGGTTTCTTCTGCCGTAGGTGAGGGAAGGCCAGTGATAAAGTTCTTTTTCTCCTTCTTCTTCTTCCGTTGCGGACTTGGCAAAGTGGGTCTTTCCCCCCTTTTTTTTTTTCTTTTTTTCTCCTCATCACCTTTTGCTTCTTTCAGCAAACTTTACCCGTTCCGCCTTCCTGAAGCAGATGAGTCACCATCGAACTTTAATTGCCTTTGGCCTGGTATAAAGCCCCCGCTCAGTTTCCTCCGCTCGGCTCAGGAAGATCCTCTTTGCTAGGTTCCCCTTTTCCCCCTCGCCGCAAGTAAGGAAAGAGCCCAGGTCCCGGCTCGCTGTAGTCCTCCTGTGCCGTCCGCGGGCCCATCCCTTGCCCGGGTACGCCGAGTCGCCATTCCCTTTCCAGCCCATTTCCACCCGTCCGTTCCTGCCCCTTTCCCTTCCTCTTTTACTGGTTGCATGAGGAATCGTCCGCTCTGCTCCGTACAAAAATAAAGACCCCTCCGCTGGTTGCCCTTTTTTTTTTGTGGGTTGGGGGGCTCCATGCTTCTTCCAGGTTGTTTCGGAATCCAGACGACTGACTTTTTTTGCGCAGCCTCAGGAAACTTTAACTTTGACCCCAACCCCCCCCCCCCCCCCCCCCCCCCCACCCCCCCTCCCTCCAGGGTTAATAAGATTTTCCTCCCGTTCCCCTAAGGTACACTCGCGCTTTTTTACTAATTCTCCTTCTCTCCCCACGCATAACATACCCTGACTTCCCGGTCGGATAAACCGCGCCCCCCTTTCTTGATTTTCGGGACTGTCTCAAGGGGCGTTTTCTCCCCCCCCTACCGATCGACGTCCGATCTTCCTATCTTTCTCTTTTTTTTTCCGTTCCCCCAGCTCATTACGCTCCTCTCCCTACCTAACTGGTCCGGCCCAGGAAAACACTCAACCGTGGCGCCATTCTTTTGCGTGTCACTCTCAGTTTGCCACTTCGCTACCAGCCACTTCTCCCTCCCTTATTCTCGCCCCACAGTTTTTGGACTTTTCATCAACAACCCTTCCCTTACCAAAGTAAGGTTTTCCCTTCTCTGCCGGCTGTTGCTATCTTTTTTTTTTTTTGTTTCCCCTCTCCCTCCTGGTACCAGGCGTTCACCCTATTTTCTGCCCCTCCTTTTCTCCCCTTCCTTCTTTGTCTTGGTGGTTAGCCCCTTTATTTTTAATTCACCCAAAAGATGTCCGCCTCGGCCCCCCCTCTTCTGTGCTTTAACCAGTTTCCCCCCGATCGCCACCCCGAAGCCCTTGCCCTACTATGACTAGTATAGATCGCCTTCTTTCTTCCGGAATTTTTCCGGCCTCCCGTTCGTTTTTTCTTCCTAAGAAGAACCCTTTTCCTGATGACTTGGCTTCCCCTTTTCAGTCGCTTTTCTCAGGCCAGTAACTACTTCGTCCCTGTTATTCCAGCCCCGCTTTTCCTCTTACTGCTTCCCAGTTTGGCAACCTTTTTTTCCGAACTGAAGTCTTCTCTCCCCTCCCTATTATTTTTTTTCACTCCCTGTAACTGCCCGGGCCCCCTGCCTCTCACACATACGAACTTTGCCTCTCCTTCGAAGAGCGCCCCAGCTTCTTAGATGAGACTCGAAGCCCTGAGTTGATCTCCTTTGCTGTCGATCGGCCAAGGACGTCCAACATTTCCTGGCTCTTTTTCCCCTTTGCGGTCTCTTCTGGACCTTCGCATCTTTCCGCTCTTTTTTAGGCCCTCTGCACGAACCAGAAGTGGCGAGCTGATTCCTTGTCATAACAATTTCTATTAGGTTTAGTTTTTTCCTCCTTTGACCTACGCATAGAGATGAAATCCCCACAGGCCTCCTGTAGATTCTCACCCCCCTCGTTTTTGCGCGATCAGGACCGAAGTCCTGCTGGCACAGCCTCACCCATCATCAATCTTCTTCACTTCTTCCGCGCGTTCAAATTAAATTTTTTTCCTCCAGTGAATTCGCTACCCCTTTCACTCTTTCTTAAGAGATGAAAGATTTTTTTGAAACCCTCCTTCCCCCCTTTTAGTCGATTGAAATATATATTCATCCCCTCTTGTCTTGGTGAGTTCTAACCGCTTATGCCGTTGATTTCGTCTTGCAGCTCGTACGATATTTTGTCAACTGATATCTTATGATTCGTATTTTAGTGGTCTTTTCTTTCCCCTTCTCATTTCCTAGATGATGATGGGTTCGGCTATTCTCCCCCTCCCCTGAACGTCGGTATAGTTTTCCCGCTCTCCTTCCTAATTACAGTTAGGTTGGTGTCAATCTGCGATAGCATTTCTCAAGACCTCTCCGACATTTTAACTGAGCCTTTTCTTCTTCCCGCCAGTTATCAGGTCTAGCATCCTTCTGTTCGTGCGATGTGCCTCTCAGAGCACGTTGAGTTGAGAATTGGAAGTTCGCGGTCTTCTCATTGATCTTCCTTAAATTTTTCCGGGCCTGTCCTGGATGGCGTTCCTGAACTTACGCGCTGATCTACCTCCTGCTGCGGCTATAAAGACCATGATTTTATACGGGGTCTTCCGTACTCCAGTCTCTTCATTCAGTTGTCGTCCCCCTTTTTTCGTCGCCTTGGCTGTTTAACTCAACCAGTTGGTCTAGACGGCGGCTTGCTCATCCCTTTCTTCAACAAGCCTTTCCCCTTCCCCCTCCTCCCTGGGCTCTTTGCAAATCCTCCATTTTTGGGCGAGCCCTTGGTAATGCTTGAGCGCAAATCTTCTTTGAGACATATAGATACATCTTTCTTCCTTTTACCTCAGTTTTCTTCCTCGCCCCTCAAATCTTCCCGGTATGTCCACACTTTTTCCCTTCCGGCCATTTTCATTACAGACTTTTAGTGCCTTCTTTCACCGGATGTTCATGGTCTTCGTTTTTTTCGATCTTTTTTGTTGAGTAAGACTTTGATGTTTTTCTCCCCTTTCTCCTTTTTCGGAGTCTCCTCTGCTGAGTGGGCTTTTTTTTCCTTAAGCATACATATTCCCCGCCCCTTTTACAACACATGTCCGTAAACTGTTTTTTCCCCTCTCACTCCATGTAGTGAACAGAATTTGTGACTTTTCCTCTTGAACACAAATATAGAGGACCTGCCGCGGCATGATTCGACCACATTACCTCGATGTCTTGGTGATCGACCTGCCTCTCTCTCCCCTTGGGTTTAGAGCGAATCTCTTTTCTCCCTCCTTTCGTTTGTGCTTAGACGTGGAAATCTTTCCCCCCCTTGCGGTAGATTTAGAAACCTTTTTCTCGGTTTCTCCTTCCTTTATCTTCTTTAGGATTCTCTTCGTAGCTGATTCACTTTTTATCATCTCCACCTACGCTCCCGCATATAGGAAGGATTCTCCCTTTCATGTGTTGTGGCTCAACACGACCCCCTTAGCAGTCTGGGATCTTCCGTTCCTTTGAGCTAATCTCATTCTCCTCTTTGACCTGAATTAATTCGTTCTTTTTTCTTGGTTCTGAAGCGTCTTGTCGTATAGTAAATCATCTTGCTTCTTGATTATGGGCAATTCTTGACTCCTTTCTTTCCCTTTTCCTTTCCGGAGAGGAGTTTTCCTTTCGTCCCCCCCCCTTTCCTTTTCTGTTGGGCTTCCTTTGACCTGGTCCCGAGTTCACTGACCCTCCCACTTTTCATTGGGGATCTCTTTCCATCGGTGAGGTGCGGGCTTGTGCATTCTCCTGCCCCCGACCTTCTAGAGGATTCTTCCACCTTTATGGAGTAGTTTCGGCTTTGGAAATGTTTATGTGGCACTTGGCGCTTTCTCTTTCCTTCCTCTTTTTAGGGAGAGGAAGCCTATTCGTTTTTTCTTCCTTTCCGGAGGGAAGTGTATTCCCTTCCCTTAATTGTTTTCGGTTCCCAGCGTCTTAGCGTCTTCTTCGCAGTCTCGTCCGAATGTTTTTTTATCTTCTTCTTTCCAGGCAGACTTACCGGTTTTCTCAAATCGTTCGCTTTTCCCTCCTTCGGATTAGGATTCTCCGAAAGTGGGGAGGACCCCTCTTCTGCCTCTTAACTAAGTGTTGTTGTTCTCTTCAGATTGTTGTTACCACGTTACTTACGCCTGGAGGACCAGTAACGTGTAATTTCACTTCTAACGGTGCCAGCCCCCTCCCTCCCCCCTTTCCTGGAGGAATGAGTCTCGGTCATCTCTTTTTTTCCTCTCCCGCCCATTTCTATCCACTCACTTGCAGATCCGTCATCCCCTCTCCCCGCCCTCCCCGCTTGCCCGAAGAGGCCCGAGAGGGCCCTCGTCCCGCTCCCCTGTCCATGGTAAATGGCCCATTGAAAGTCTTCCTTTCCTTTCCCTTCTCGGCAGTGGTGGAATTTGCCTCCTGAGCCGGGCTCTGCGCCTCACCCAAACTACCACCTTCCTTTTTCTGATTGGATTGCGCTGGATGTTCTGGCAGGAAGCGTTACCTTCCCTCGTCGCTGGAAACCTCCCTTTGTTAGTTCCCCCCCTCCTCTCTTCCCATGCAAGTACATACCCAGAAGGTTCCGGTCCCATTCCTTGCTCCCCTCCGCCGCCGCGCTGCCTCTTTCCCCTCTTCTTTTCGACCCACCCGCAAATAACGATTCTTTAAAGGCCTTGGCGATAAATGGATTCTCTCCAAGTCGCCCCTTACTGCTTTCGAGACTTTCCTTTTTTTTACCAATAACCCCGTCGCTCCTGACTCCTTTTTCCTTTCTTCTTCTCGATGCGAGCTTCTGTTAGATCCCAATTTTTTCTCCCCGCCTTTTCTAAGGCCCCGCCAAGGACGGACTGGAAAAACCCCCTCACCACCCTTTGGCTACTTAAGCAAGTGGTTTTCCCTCTCCCTTTTCCCACTTCGCACAAGGACAACGACTTATCTTCCCCGCTTCCCCCTCTCCCCCACCTTATCTAATGGCCCCTGAGCCGGCGGCCCCAAAGCTCGTCTCACACATTGAAGGTAATCCGCAGTCGCCGCTTTTTCTTCCTTCATCATATCTCCTTTTTTTCCCCTATCTTCTCCCCCCTCATTCGTGAGAGGGGAGTAACACTTCGGACTTTGTATTTGGTTTTTTACGCGGCGGCGACTTCCCCCCAGATAGAAAGCCATCATCCACCCCTCTGCGAAGTAACCATCATCGCCCTGTTCGTTGGGGGTGGGTCCCAGTCACCCTTTCCCTACCCCCGCCCGACGCGTCCTCCAATGTTGCCGATCTCTTATTTTATGCTTCCTCTGGCTGCCCGTACCTGACGTTTCGGCTCCTCTCACCGATTGAACATGAGGATGTCATGATTTTCTTCCCCTCTCTTTGCAATCAAGTCCGTACCTGCTTTTCCGCTTTTTTTTCGTTCTCAGCCGTCCAGGGACGACGGTCCAGTGGGGGTGATTCAACGCGTTTTCCCGCTCCTCCTAAATAGTCGTAGGTTACTTTTCTGTTAAAGTTCCCTCTCCATGTCAGAAGTGGTCCGACCTTACGCCTCGTCCTTCTTTTTGCCCGCAGTTAAATCATTTTCGACAGGTGAGACCCTTTATGTAGCGATAGAGACACGGCTTGCCCCTTTTTCCATCTGGGTTACTTGTTCCTCTGACCCTTTGCCCTGGTGCATGAGTCCCAGCTCTCGCTGGAAGCCTCGCCGTAACCCCCCCTATCCCTTATTCACTGATTCTATCATTCTCCATAGGGATAGGTTCCCTACTGTCGTTGACCCCTACTACTCTAATTTCCACCGTCCTTGATTTTTTTTCGGATTCATGCTTCTGCGCTATCCCCCTCGACCTAAGTTTGGCTCCCACCCCTCCCTCTCTCTGCTTTGTCATCCGGACGTCAGCGCAACTTTTTTTCCTTAGACGATATCCGTTTTTAATTTCTCTGCCCCTCTGCAACAACCGCGCATTGATCTCTCTCTTTTTTAATCCTTTTTTTTTTCTCTCTCTTGGTGTTGGGCTCCAGTCTTCTAAGTCCCTCACTTGATCTGCCAAGATACGGAATTTATCCGATCCCCTTCAGTTTTGCTTTTCTGTTTTTTTCACATTGCTACATTTTCTTCTTTCCCTTGGATTGTCCAAGCAGAAGTAGGTTTTTCTTTTCGTCTCTCTCCTTACCGCTCAAGATTCCTTCCGTTTCACTTTATCGAGAGATGTATTTTTCATACTTTCTTCCAGTCAATTGAATTCCAATGGATTACCTCCTTACCAGGTTTCCGATTGCTTTTATTTTCCGGCGAGTAAACAGTCCGCACTTGATGGCTATCTTCTCCTTGAGTTCGCTGGGCTCGACTTTCTCAGCTTCGGATCGGTATGTCGCTTTTCGTCGAAAAACTTTTATCAGACTTCCGTTCCAGCCCCCAATGATTGTATAAGGTGCTTCTAGGCGCGGCCCATTCTTAGTGGGAGTCCCCCCGGTCGTCGACCTGGCCCTTCCCTGTCTCAAAACTTTTTTCCGACCCGAAGTCTTCTCGGACGAGTCCTAAGTAAGTTGCCCTCCCTGTTGAAATGGCCACTCTTCCCCCGGTCCCCATTGGACTCTGTGAACGATCCCGCTTGGACTGTGGTTCTTGCCTGGTCTTTCCCTCCCCTAGTTTATATTAATCCTCATCAGTTGTTCCCTCCATTTGATTTTAGCAGAAGACCCTTCCCGACCCTTTCGTTAAGCCAAGTCTTAATCCCCATCTCCTCTCGGCCCCCCATCGATTCTTCCACGCGGTCTGTGGAGTAGGGTTCGTGTTTGCCTCTTTTTTTTTTCTTTTCGCGATGGATGGGTAAGTCGTGAATCTTTGCTTTCTTCCCTCTGCTTAGACGTTTGGTTTTTAGCGTTCTTTCGCCCAAGACAAATGTCAGTAACCCTTTTACCGCGTCTCCAGTGTTTTGTAACTCCTTCCCTTCGTAGAGGCCCCCCCCCTCGCCCGGCCCCCCCCCCGCACGTAGCCAGGCGGTGCGAACACAATATTTGTTAATCTCCTCTTTGTGTTTATTCTAAGTTCGCCTTCGGCTCCGGTTGGTGGCAGAGAATTCTTTAGCGCTTTTTTTTTCGTCTGACTTTTTCCCTGATCGTGACCATTCGGGCTCCTCTTTCCCCACCTTTGTTTCTTTATGGTCCGTCTCCTCTTTTCGCTGATATTGTAAGATGCCTCACTTTTTCCCTCCCTCCCCAAAGAGAGAGAAATTGCTCCATTTCTTACCCTTTCGCGTTTACTTTTTTTTTTTTTATGGTGTGGTGGAGAACCACTACCCCCGCGAGTCTACCTTGCTCGATCCCTTTTCTTCCAAAGTGAATTGTACCGTTGTTTCCCCTTGTTCTTTTTGAGCTTCTTGGATAGGAGGCCTCCCCGTCCCCTCCCGCGTTACCAGTAGGTTAGTTCCTTCCATGGCAATATTTGACCCACATTGAAATTTTCCTTCTTTCTCTGCGGTGTAAGGACTCCCAGTTTTTTCTTTTTTCCTTGAGGGGCCCTTAACTTTCCGGCCTTCCCCTCGACTTCTCGGAAGACCCATGGGGTCTCTATTTCGGATGGTTTTCTGTCCGTGGTTCCTGAATAACTCTTAGATTTTTCTTCCTGCACCCTGGTGAAAAGATGTCCAATCCTTCTTTCTCTGGACTCTGTTTGAACCCTGGGTTTCCTTTGAGGGTTTGAAAGCGCTGGCCCTCTCGTCTCTCAGTCGAGGAGAAGGGAGTTTTTCTTTATCCTTCGACCGGATTTCGTTCCGGTTCCTTCCTCCTGTTGTTTTTTAGTCAACCAGGCGACTTGGAGCCGCCTTCTCTTCCTAAATGAAGCTTAGGTGCCGCTTTGCCTCTCTTCCCCCTTCAGTTGCGGGGGAATCAGGACTTTTCCGCGGTTCTTCCCCCTTTCCGTGGCCTATATATGTAACATCACTCTTGTTTGGTTAGAGAGCTTTTCCCTCCCCCCCAGTGTGACCGTCTCGAGGCCCGCGACCTGATTTGAACGCGGCTAGCTTCCCCCTCAGCCCAGCCGCACACAATGACTTCCTCTTTTTTGTCGGTCAAGATAATAGGAGATTGTTAATTGCACCCTTACCGCCTCCCTCCCTTTTTTTTCGATAGGCGAAAAGACGTCCCGTTTCTCCTCAGTCTCCTGCCTCTCCCGCGAGCCAGTGTTCCCAGTCCGAGCCCTCCCGTGTACCCATCTCCCCAACGCAGTGCGCTTTCCCTTGGCCCTTTCCAGCTTATTTTTATGAGGACTTCTCTGCGCCGTTCTTCTTCTCCCCACCCCTCCTCAAATCCCCCTCGCTTCTCGCCCCCTTGATGCGGCAAGGTTTTTATGGCGCCGCTTTGACCGGCGCCCGGAGGCTCCAGGCAAGGTCCAACCTTTCCCTCCCTTTCCCGCCGACGGTACATGAAGCTATCCCTTTGACTTTCAATTGGCCATGCAGTGATTTCCCCTACTGCCGCATCTGCCCCGTTCCGGAGGCCGCGACTCACCCCATTCCGAATTCATTCGCGTCACGGACTTTTCCTCTCCACCTTGATTCCCCCCATTCTTATTCGCCGGTTTCTCTCCTTTCTGTTTCCGAAAACATTAAACCTTAGCCTCTCCCTCTCCCCTTTCGATGTATTTCTTCCTTTCCCTGCTTTCCCCCCTTACCCGCTCAGCGAAAAGGCCACTATTCAGACCGTACCATTCCCCACCGTGGCGCCCCTCTCCCGTGACTCAAGGGGCCAACCGTTAGACTCCCCCCCGACGTCCTGTATTTTTCCCCCCCTTTCTTTTAGCTCTCTCTCCCCCCCCCCGTAGCAGAAGGTCTAAGCCCGTTGCTGCTCACCATCCCTTCTTTCCCCAGTGTCCTGGTGTGCGTTTTTCCTCGCTGAGTGTAGCGACTCTTTGTTTCTCTTCTTTTCCCGCGGGTAAAAAGGCAGTCACTGCCTTTTTTCTTGTGATAAAGGTTGTCCTTCCATTTTGTCTTGGTGGTTAGGCCGATGGTACTTGCCCCCCCAACTCTTCCCCCTAAGCCCCTCTCTAACGTGCCTCAGTTTCCCCCCCCCCTATTATTTTCCACACAAAAAACACCCTCTCTTTCCCCCCGCGTGACGAAGAAGTCGGGCCTGCTCGCTTATTTCTTTCCGGGTGACGGCAAGCCGTATTCGTCGTCTTCGGCTCCTACAGAAATACTTTGTAGCGATTGTCGAAAAGCTCTTTGCGGTTTTTTTAAATCTCCTCCGTCACGAGTCCCCAGACCTCTGTCCCCTTTTCTCCCTACCCCAGATCGAAAGCGGACTGCTAAATTTTTCCACAGTGATGGTCTCCCACGTGGGACTTTTCTCTTCCCCCTCCGCTGTAGTCGTAGTCACCCTTTCTTGACCTTTCCTTGCCCTTTTTCCTCTACCTTGACTCAACTCCGAAATTGAGTCGAGAACTTAGGACTCCTGGCTTGTCTCTCCTGCAGGATACTTTTATTTTCTCTTTTCCTCCAAGAAATACGAATATCGTTAAACTGCGAGTTTTTTTCACTGGCTGGTCAGAGCTCGAGTTCGCTTTGACTTTCCTCAAGTACCTCCTGAACTGTGATCCTCAAGTGTCATGAGGTAGCCTTTTCTCTCTGCCTCCCTTTTAATCCTATTGCCCCCACTTTAACATTTCCTCTTCCTTCCTTTTTACTTGGCTCCTGAGCGTCACCGAGCAGACGTTCTGTCTGGCCTCCTCATTTATCATCTTCTTTCCCCCCCCCCCCCGCAGGAAGGTAACTTTCCACCCTTTGCCTAACGTTAGATTTCTCCCTCACTCTCTTTCGACGATCCGTCGATGTCCCCCCAGACGAAATACCACTCGTAAGCTGTCCCTTAGCTTTTCCCCCCCTTTGTTGTTTCTCTCTTTCTGCATACGCACTTTTCTTTTTCTCGTTCTCTTTCAGCTTCTTCCCTTCTAGAGGGGTCTATAGAATTTCTCCTGATCCGGCCCTTTAGCGTTGCCCTTACCTTAATCGATTTCTATGGCTTTTCGTATTGAAGGCCCCCATCACCGAATTATTGTCTCTGTTTTTCTGCCGTACCCGCGCCGTGACCTATCTTTCAGGGGACCCCCCCTTTATTCTCTCTCCTTCCCTTTCCAGCTTCGAAAGCTACATGCTGTTAGCCTTCGGATGCTCCCGTTCCCTTCAGGGCTGCGACTTGACTGTTGTCCCGCGGCCTTTTCCATCTAAATTAGGCTCCCAGGGCCAAGTTCTCTGTTGCTTGCTTTAGCGAGATTAGTTCCCATGCTTCTTTTTTTAGCTCTGCGACTCACTCCTTATCTCCCGCCTGAGTTCCTCAGCCCCTTGGATTTCTCCTTTAAGGACGATTGCCTGCATTCCCTAGGTCTTCCCAGGTATTCGCAAACTTTCGCTTTCTTTCGAAACTTGTTACTTCCCCCCCCCCGAGTATCGGAGCGCAAAATCTCCCGTTCTGCACCCCCCTCCCTGTTGACACTGGACCCGTTTCGTCTTTTCTATTCTGCCCGAAGCCTTGGCTGTTTTCTCGTTCTGGCCTTTTCTTTCACGTTCAAAATCCAAATACAGACCATCACCTTTTCCCCATTTAATCCTCCAAGTCCCTTTTCTAGGGCTCAAAGTTACTTCTCCTCCTACCGAATAGGTCAATTGCTCCCCAACTGTCAGGGTCATGACGTCCTTTTTGCGATCTTTTTTTTGGGAGATTCGGGGCTTCCCTTCCCTCTTTCGGGCTATCTGGTTTCTAGCGTTTTTTCCCTCACGCGTCATCTTACAGGTCCCCCCCACCCCCCATTTTCCTTCACCTTTTATCCCCATGACGCACGCATCTTGGTCCTCCTTGACAAAATTGCGTCGCTGACCCCCCCCGCTTGAAACAACTCCTTCTTTCACTGCTGATTCTCCCAACTTCCTTTTTAAATTTTGTGTTGGGTGATGCGCAGGATTCGCTTAGTTCTGTGTTTAGTAGCCTTCTTCTTTTTTCCTTGGCCGTTGGAACTCTTACCCACTTCCTTAGTAATTTTCCCTTTTTCGTTTTGTTTCCCCTGTCGTCCCTTTCCGCTGCTTCTGTAGCTTATCACTTTTTTTAGCGCACAGACCGTCCC
>Ga0179593_1264397_pt1 | contig 16540 bp, 12 predicted proteins | sample CZODoug2_1_08_16_FD_185931 | JGI IMG/M metagenome (GOLD analysis project Ga0179593, IMG submission 185931) | Vadose zone soil fungal communities from Angelo Coast Range Reserve, California, USA - CZODoug2_1_08_16fungal (PacBio error correction) | ecosystem: Environmental > Terrestrial > Soil >... | reverse complement strand
GATTGGATCCTCCTGAGGGGCAACAGCTGGACCTACCCCCTTGTCCCTTTTGTCTCAGAAACTCTCCTCATCCTTTTTCGGTGACTTCCCTGCACCTTTGGGTCTAGGCTTCCCTTCCCGGACGAGGTTTCGCTTATTTTTCTCTCTTGTTCCCTTCCCTTTGATAAAGTTTGGTCACAGTTTGGAGCAGTTTTAGTTTTGAGTAACTAACCGAACTTCTCTAGAGGTCAGATCGCCTTCTTAATCCACTTCCCCACTTTCTTTTTAACGAATCTTTATCCCTTAAATTGGTCCCCCCTCCCCTTTTTCCCTATGAAAGGTCAATGTTCAATTTGGTAAATATTTGCGCGGACTTTTCCCCCCATGTCATCTTCTCAGAACTGTACTCCGGTCTTCCCGGGCCTCTTGAAAAGGTTGTTTTTGACCGATTTGTTGGATTTCCCGTTTTCCCTCATCTCGCTTCCCTGCTGCACCACAGGTTTATCTTCATGTCCTCCAGCACCATCAATTCCCCTTTCCTCTTTTCTCCGAATCTCCTCTTGAGTCCCTTGAGGGCGCTCCCCTTCTCCAATCTTTTCTTAACTTTTTGTTGGGGAGAGGTTGACGGACTGGCAGGTTCCCGTCCCCCTCCTTTCCCCTCTCTCATCCTGCTCCCTCCTTCCAAGTCCATTCCTTAAGCAGCTGCTACTTTCCACCTCGTTTTGACAGAACGGTATTTTGTGGTTTCGCCCCTGCTCTTACCCTTCCCGTTATAGTCCTGGTCCTTTTCTTTTTTCCCCCTTCCCCTTCCTTCCCCTCAGAGTCCCGGGTAGGACTGTATCCCTTGAACAAGAGTGATCTGGTTTTTATCATGGTACTAGATGTCCCCCCCCCCCTGACTTTGCTTCTTACATTGCCCCCCTTCTTCCCTCCAGAAAGCCCGTTTCTGAAGGTGAGTCAAGTTTCCATCCGATGGCCACAAGTCCCCCGTATAACTTTTTTTAATGTTTGGCGGGCATGCGCGCCGCCCTACGCGACGCCCCCTTCCCTCTCCCCATTCCCACTACCTGAACACGGAAACTGCCGCCTTTAGATCCCCCTATTAGTGACTCATTTTCCCCCTTCGCGTTCCCCCCCCCTATCGCCCCCCTTCACCCTCAACCTTGTTCCTTTTCCAAACTGTCGTTGATTTCACTTTAACCATTCCCCCCCCTCTAAGGGTTGTCTCTGCGTCCCGCTCACCCCCGCAGCAGAGCCTTTCTCGTCTTCGCTCCCCCCCTCCTCCGGCGGCCCGGCCCCTTTTTTCATTATTTTCGCTTCATGGTGTTCGTATCGAGCTGGTTTTTCCCCCTTCTTTCGAACGGCCTTCCCCGGCCCCCGCTCATGGATGCAGACTCTTTTACCTCACCTTTCTTTTTTCAGCTTTTTTATTTTTTTTTTTTTTTTCCGGGACCGCGTCAGTACCTCCAGGAGGGTAGGCTTCACTGGCTGGCGGGCGACGTCCTCACTTCTTTCTCCTTGAGGTACCCTTCCTTTTATTTTTCCCATTTTAGTTTTTGGCTCCTCCCGTCGTAATGTCCTTCTGCTTCGTCTTTCAATCCACGCCTGCAGTCATCTGCCGGCGTCCTTCTCCATTTTTTTTTTGATTGATTTCTACTACCGCTCCGGATTTGTAAATTTGTAACCTCGGAATTCTTTTTTTTTTCGCCTACCCCTTTCCCCCCCCCCCAGCCTGCTCCCGACTAACATTTTTTTAATTGAACTTTTTTTACATCCTTTTCTCATCTTTGACAATGATGGTGTTACCTTCCAAAGGGTTCATCCCGGTCTCCTTCCATCTGCCCCCTTTTTTTTCCCCGGTGTCCGTCCTAAGGCTGTAGATGCCCGAAACCAAACTCCCGATTTTCTTCCCTTTCCGGCCCCCATTTTGGAATACAAAGTCCTCCTCCCCAAACCCCCCCACTCCTCCAATGTTTCCTATTTGCAGATTCGTGTTTTCTGGTATTTTCCTGATCGAAAACCGGGTGTATGACGTCCGCCAATTCCCCCTTTGATATTGATCCTTCTCTTTTTTTTCAGGTATTCCCTCTCTTACTCCGAAGAATTGTGAATCGTCCCATCCTCCCTTTGCCAGTAGTAGACAGTTGACTACTTTCTCAATTTCCTTGCTGTTTGGGTTTTTTCGGCGGGCGACCTATCAGATCGGTTGTCTGCTGTCTTTCTTTGGCCTGCTTTTCAACTTTGTCAATGCCTCATCCCACGGGACCTTGGGTGAGTGGTTCCTTCCACCCTACCCCCGGATGACTTTCTGCCTCCTCCTCCCCTTGTCTTGTACAATAGACGGGTTCAGCAAGCCAGACCATGTCTTCATCCTTTATCACATCACGCCCGACGCTAGCCTTTTTCCGTCGCCCGTACTCTTTTTCCTTTTCCCCTTCTCCTTCCCACTGCTTCCAGAAACTCTGGAAGACGTTTTCCAAGGTTGGTTCCTCCCTTTCCCCTACGGCGCACATCCTGTTTAGTTTTTCACCCCCCCCCTCTTTGCCTCCTTCTCTTCCTTCCTTCGGTTCCTTCGCGACATACCGACCTTTTGCAACTTCGTTTTTACTGCCACCACATTACTCCCCTCACCGGCCTTGCTAACCGCCTTTTTCTTTTCTAGCTTCTTTTCCTTCTCTCTGGCTTCTTTTCGCAAGACCCCTCCCTGATTTTTGTTTAGTGTAGATTTTTTAAGTTCCTCCCAGACCTTGGTGACGGCCCGTTTGCCTCTTTTGGTGCTCTTTTTTCCCTCCATGTTGGCTATCGTTCCCACTGCCCTTTTTTTTTCGTGGCTTTCCGATGTTTTTGGATGTAGGACGGGTTTATTGTAGTTTCCTTTCGAGTCTTCGCGCTCTCCCTGTCCCGTCAGCCGTCCCCTCACTCCCCATGTTGTTTTAACTTTTCTATTTCGCTCGTGTTTTTGCCCTGTTTCTTTTCTGGAATCCCCCCCTGAGTGTCATCCAGTCCCCGAAGACGTTTCGGTCCTGACTTTTTCCAGACTCCCCGGAACGTTGGGTTTTTTTTCCCCTTCCCTCCTTTTTGTACCCTCCTTTTTCATTACAAAGCTAGGTTTTCTCCTGATAGAGGCCGACATGTTGAAACTCGAATCCTATGAACTTGTCTGTCCCCCTCCTCACTCCTTCCCCCCCCTCTCCCCTTTTTGGAGGGTCCCCGAGCTCACCCCCCTCCAAGGTCTGCCCACCCCTCCCGATTTTTTCTTTCCTTTTGATAGAGAGGAGACAGGGCTGATACTTCAGTTTTTCCCTTTCCGTGCTTTTTTCCCCCCCCCCTTGTCTTTTTCTTGGATCTAAGGTGTTTTCAATGACCGTATACCCTTCAAGTCCAGTGAATCTTTTTCAGGGCGGAGCAACCATCCCCTTCTGCTGCTTCTCTTCTCTCCCCCTCGTCCTTCCTTTCCCTCCCCTTCAAGTTCCCGTTCCTTCAAGCCTACGTCCTCTGCTCGACGTTTCTTCAGGCCCCCGACCCCCTAGATACCTAAAGCAGTTCTGCCCTCAGACCTGTGGCCCCCCCTCTTCCTTCCATTGTTCTTTTTTCTCAAGCTCCCCTCCTCTATCCCATCTCCTGGACCCTTCTTGGCATTTTTCCCCCCAGTTTCAGAAGTCCCACTTACGGGCCCCAGATTCCCTCTTTCTTCCAGGTGGTTATTTTAAGCCCCTGACTTTTTTCTTTTTGATGTTTTTTGCTAACGCCTCTCCCCTTGGACTTTCGGGTGTTCCCCCTGTTTTCTTTTCCCCACCTTTTTAGCGTACCAGACCCCCCACTCTCTCATTTTGAGGCGTGCCCTAGATTAACCACTTTTTTTTTGAAGGACAGCCGTTCGCAGTTCCCCTCCCCTTTGCCAGTGTTGGGTTAGGTTTTAGCATTTCAGACTTCCAGAAGCTGCTTAGTGGTACTTTCGTGAAGGTGGATGATAGTATTACCGCTTTTTCCCTGGGTAGGGTTCTTCCCCCCCCTGTCCAACTTTTTTCCTTTTCATGCTTCGAGGGTTAGGTGAATTTCAGTGCAGGTTATCATAAAGCGTTGGTCCTTGTGTCCGCTTTTTGGTGGAACCTCTTTCCCTCCGCTGATTTTTCCCTTTTTTCCTTTGTGGGTTTGGAGAAGTCGGCTTTTCCCCTTTCTTGCCCCATCGCTTTTTTCTCCTCCCCCCCCTACGTTGGCTGTCCGCGAACGTTAAATCCAAGTTTTTTATTTGTCATTTCTACGTGGCATTTCTTGAATCGACCCCCCCTCACCCTGTCTTTTTCCCTTTTTCCGATTTTTCAAAGTCCAACCGTCATGTTAACTTTTTCTTCATTCTGACTTCCCTTTTTTCGATGAAGACAAGCCCCCCCCTGGTGCCGTTCGTTTCCCTTACGTCCTACTTTGAGACCTTTCCTTTTATTCCCCTGTTCTGGGTTCCCACGCAGGTAGGACCGTGAGAGGTCGTATTTTTTGGTATCCTGGTTCCCTTTTGCCCCCGGTCCGGGTGTTTCCTTCTGTACGGGAGAGTCCGTTAGCTTCACCTTCCTCCTCGCTGTAGGTCTCCCACGAGAAGATTAGACCCACTAAATGCCCCACACCTTGGCAGCATCTTTCTTCTTGGTGTGCACCCCTTGAGTTACTGGGCTCACCCCTTCCCCCCAAATGAATGGACATTGTCTTATTTGGCGTTTTTTTCCCTCCTCGATGAGCACCGGGCTCTCTTGCGCGCCTTTCATGCATTCGCTTTCCCCCTTACTTGGCCGTTTGTTTTTCCTGAGTCACGATGTGTTCCGGCAGGTTTCGATTGTCCCTGGCTCTTCCTTGGTTGAGTTTTTTCTCTTCCATCGCCCTTCCCCTTCCAGGTCTATGTTTATCCTTTTCCATCAGTGGTGGTTTAATATTGCGATTTGGGCAGTGACTTGCTCGAGGGCGCTCCCCTTTTCCGTAGCTCCTTTTTTTTCCCCTTTCGGGGCATTTTTCAGCTGGTTCACACTCTAATTTCCCCCCCCTGATCAGAGACTCTCTTTTTATATGTGACCGCAACGTTCAGACCCTGGTCCCTCCTTCCCTGTCATCCTTTCTTCCCTTTGGTAACCTCTCTGTTTTCTGATCAGCGTGGGTTTTTTTCCACCTCCCCCCGTTCCCCAGCTTGCTGGGTCAAGGGAGTTAGTCCTGGACTTGTTCGGGACCTCAGTTCTCTCTTTTCTCTCCGAAGGTTGCGTTTCCTTCCTTCATCTGGAGCCTACGATCGCGGTTTCCTTCTGTTCACCCTTTTCCTTTTCAAGTTCTTACATGTTCGAGGTAGCCTCTAAGAACGTTTTTCCCGGACGGGTTAACATCCTCCCCAGGGGTTTTGGTCGGCAGCCCACCTTCCTCTCCTAGTTTCCCCCCTTTTTTTTCGTCCAGACTGTATTTCCGCTTTACTCTGCTTTTTCCTTCGCCGGACGCCAACTCCCCATCCCCCCCCGACCCCCCTCAGCCAGACCACTTTTTTCAGCTAGAAGTCGTGAATTTTCCTAACTTCATGCGGGATCGCCACCATTCCCTTTCCAGTCACCCCTTACAAGTCTGTTCTTTGATCCTCCCGTGGTCCCCCCTCAACAAGATAATGAGGAGGAAATTTGTTTCCCGTAAGTTTTTTGAGAATGTATAGAGGTACTTTTTCTTTTTTAGCTCCGGTGCTTTCAGAAGGGCTGCTGCTTTCTGTCTTCGCTTTGTTTTTTCTTTTTAGCCACTTCTTCCCCCCCTTCCTCGGTATTCCCGTCTCGAATGAGGAAGGTGATTTTGCTTCCTCCGGTAAACGGGTTAAGTGATGGTGGTTCCTTTAGCTGGCCCTTTCCCCTGTAGCCTACCGTCGTTTTTTTTGAGGGTTTACCCTTTTCAAGTTTTCGCTATCTTTTTGATCGACGGGGTAAGGCCTTCGTTTGATGAGGACCTGAGTCTCTGATTAGCTATGGCCCTCTCCGATTTTATTTGATGTTTTTGGTCTCTGCGCACGGCAAGGAGTACTCTGAGGTATGATTATTACCTTTTCCAATGGCCCCATAAAGAGACCCCCCTCCGGTCATCTGTACTCCTTTCCCTAGTGCCGGCCTCTCCCAAACTCCCGTGAATTGTCATCGTTCATCGGTTCTTTGGGTCTTTTTTTTCCATGTAGAATAGGTGTCCAACAGCTCCCCCGTCACCTTTTCCCCCCCACCCCCCCCCCCCCCCCCAGTATCTCTCACAGAATGCTCAGACACGGTCCCCCTTAAACGTGCCCCCAATAATATCGTTGTTGGTTCAGGAGATGATGTGTTGTCCTCTTTTTAACTTTTCCCCCCCCAAGGGGTCCTGGTAAGATGGCTTTTCCCCCGTAGATCATTTGGGTTTTTGATGTGCGAGGCTGCCCTTGACACTTCCCCTTCCCCCGCTCCCACAGATGCGGCGATCGTTTGTTGCAGAATGGTTGGGCTATGGTCTGTTCTTTTTATTTTCTGCCTTCTCCCTGTGATATGGGATTCTTTTGCCTCGCTGGAACCGGTCTTTGATATCACGCTCCACGGTCCATTCGTTAGTCCTCGAGCCTGCCACCAACTACCGTTGTATGCGCATAGATTCCTTTTTTAGCGACCCGTTCCGCCCCCCTACATTATCGAATCCCTTTCGTTAAACATCCCGCTCTCCTTTCAACCGGCTTTTTTGACACCCCCGTCTCAGAAGGAACTTTTCACTGCGGCGGTTCCTCCCCCCACCGGTCAGGCTTCCCTTTTCCCGTCTATTTTAATTCACTTAGGCGGACTGGTTAACGATTTTTCTTTAGATGAGAGGAATACAGCGCGGTGCAACCGTGGTGCCCGCCCCTCCCTGATGGATGTGGTACTCCCCCCCCCACCACTCCTGCAAGTCAATGCGCTTGAACAGCAGGCCCGCGTTTTTAGTTCCTGATGTGCTCCTGCCGCAATCTCGCCCCCTTATCCTTGCCGATGTGGCCGCTCCCCTCCCCCTCTCCCATCAAACTCCCACTCCTTTTTTTTTTCCTTCCGGTGAGATTCGAGTAGGCTCCAGTTTTTGAGTCATTTCTTCACGTTGATGGCTCTTTTTTATTCTCCGAGTTCGTTGGTGTTCTTTCTTCGTGTTTTTTTTAGTCGGTCCGCGTCGCGGGTGGGCGTTTAGCTCTTTTCCTTTCACAGGTGCTGCCCGTCCGTCTACTAGCTGGTGGCCCTTTATCGGTTCTTCCCCCTTCACCCTTATGAAGGTATGATGCTTCGCGCGGTGGATTTTCTCCCAAGGGCCACGGTCTTGTGGTTCTTGGGTTCTTACAGGCTCCATGTTTCACCGCTTTCTTCTTCGGCTATCCTTTCGTTCATGATTTCTCGAGCAGATACTTTAGGTGCCCCCTTCCCTACTCCCTTTGCAGCAGTGTTTTTTGGTGCCTTTTTGCACCCCCACGATGTTTTTTTGGTACATTCCACAACGGGTAATTTTTCCTGAGGCGCAGGCTGATTCCCCTGTTTGTTACGTGCTGCCCACCCTTTAGTGGTTCTTTCTTTTGAGATAACAGTTTGTCCTTTCTCTTTTTCACCAGCTTGAACTTTACTTGTAGGTGACCGAGCCTCGAGGCACCTGCTGCCCCTTTTCGCTGATCGTCCCTCCCCCCCCGATTCACTGCCACGAAATTTGTCTCGATGTCCGCGACGGGCCCCCCGGCTTGTTGCTTTCCTTGGCCCGCCTTCGTTTCCCAGGAATCACTCGATACCCAAGGGTGCCATTACCTTAAAGGTTGGCTAGATCATGGATTTAGACTTTAGATGCCGTTTGACTCTGATTCCCTCCCCCGCGCCTCTCGACCCTTTCCCCCCCTGCCCTTTTTTTTTTCTTTTTTGAAGGGGATAGTTTTACACCAGGCCCCCGGTCGCTTTGCTTTTTTCCCCTTTTTCGCCCGGTTGGGGGCCTTGGTTTGCATTAAGGGCTTTTTAGTCTCGCCCGCGGAGTTGTCCGCTCGGCACAGTTATTTAGGTTTAAAAACCCGTCCGTTTGCTTTTTTTTGAAGGGCGCGAACCTCGTCGCATCCCCCCCCCCCCCCTCCTTTTTTATCAGGGCTGCCCAGAGCTGAAACCAATTTTGTTCCGGAAGTTATTTTGCCGTCTGTTCCAGCCTTTATTCACGTGTGGTGGGTTTCTGCCCTATTACATTTCCGTGCATGCATCGTTGCTCGTCCCCCCCCTTTTTTTCAGCTGCCTCCTTCTTGTACTTCCTGGGGTCCTGTCAAGTTGTAGCCATTCAGGTTTCCGGCAAGTTTCGGCCTTCGTGTCCCTTCCCGCCCCGCGGTGGGCCCCCGGTTTTTCTCCTTTTTTTGGGCCCGGTTTTTCCTCACCTCCGTTGTGTTTTTCTTTAGGCCGGAGTCTCCACTTCCCCCTGCCACCGGCTCTTGCCGTTTTGCCCTCGCCCGCAAATTTCCTTCTGCTGTTTCCTTTTCTTTTCCTTTTTGGAGCTGACGACCAATTACCGCATACGCCGACCGCTGGGTACGATAGAGTTTCGCTCCTGAAGCCAGGCACATCCCTCCCCCACGGGCCGGCGGGAGCAGCAGCCTGCGACGGGTTTTTTTCAAGTTCCCTGTTGGCTTGACGTCCTTTCTGATTGTGGTGAGGCCGACTTTGCTTTTTTTCCTTCCCGGGTTTTTTTGTTCCCCTTAGTCTTTTAGAATTTGCCTTTTCTAGCGCAAAGAACCGCGCTGAAGCTTTCAGATCTTCCCTCCGATCGGCGATTAAACTTTTGATTTCTTGAGCCCGTATCCTGGACGTGGTCCTCCACGCTTTTTCCCCCTTCACAGATTTTCTTCTTTTCGAGCTGCGGATATCTTTTTATTGTACTGCCTCGGCGACCTGACGCGCCGTGTCACCTTTTATTGCCCGGATCTTGGCGCGTTGGAGTAGTTGCCGACTTAGTGTCTGTCCAGTGCGGCATTCCCTTTTTAGCAGTATTATCAGTGCACCTTACCGTCTCCATCCTGGCAGGTTATCTCCTATGTTCGGCTCGCTTTCTTTGGCAGGTGGCCTTTCCCTCTGCACTTAGATTTCCGTAAATTGTGTGAATTCTGATTTCCCCGCCCCTTTCCGCGTCGAGCGTGGGCAGCTTTGTCCGCACTACACCTGACCAGCTTATCACTCTCTCTAGTTCTGCCACTTTTTTCCCAGACCGTTCTTTGTTTTTTCCTTAAGCGCCTCGCGCCTTTTATTGGGCACGGGGACCCTTTCTTTTAACCTCATGTCGCTCCGTGCCGCTGCCTCTATTGTTGCCCGCCCGATAGCTTGTTTCCCCCACTGGAATTGTAGAACCCGTGTAGATACCCAGCTGGCATGGTCTCATGAAACGTGTTCGTTAGTCAGTTTTTTTCTACTCGTGAGGGGCGATTGCCCTTCCCGTCGCTTCCCCCCTCTCGTATTTCGTTAGCAACTGGCTGTCTTCGGCTTCTGATGATTTTTCCCAGACAGTTTCCCTCACCCCCCTCCTGCCCAGTCCTTCCCCTTTATCCCCCTTTTAAGAGTTCTCCAGTTCTTCCTTGGTAGTGATAAAATGGCCCCGATCGCCCACCTTCCCCCCCCTCGGGAAATTGATGTCGTGATTGCTCTTTACGCGTCCCCCAATCCTCCCCCATCAGTTGGGTGAGTCGCTTTTTCTGCGCCCTCCCCCTGCTGCTGCTTAACGTCAGGTTTGGGCTTTAGGATTTGCTGTCATCCAGTTTGGCGAGTCCTCTTGCTTTTTCTGTCGGCGTCAAAATTTTGACGGATTTCGCTAATTTTTAAGAAGTTTGTTCCCCCCCCCTTTTATGTGCGTTTCTTGAAGGTCTTTTGCGGATGGTGTCGGTCCCGCCGTTACGGTCGAGCTACTTAGGGAGTTGAGGGGCCCCCTCGCACACGGGTTTTTTCTAGCTTGCTTTTTCTTTGGTGCTTATGTCGTGACCCTGTTAAGAAGGTCGCTTACCCGCTTTATTTCCGATTACGTGTTGTTGTGTTCGGTGAGCCTCTTTGATGGCATTTTTCAGCGTTTGTTCTGGCCCCAACGTCAAGGACTCAGGCACACCCTTTTTTTTTTCGTGTTAAGCTCATCCGGCGACATCCTCCAGCCTCGCTGATCTTACTTCGAGGCGTCCCCCCTCTGAAATAGTGGGACCCTGATTAGTCTCCTTTTTTCGTTTTAGTACCGCCACATCTGTCGAGCCCTCCTGCTGCCGCAGCCCTTTCGCACAAGTCCCTTCTTTCCCAAAAACTTTATTCCCCTCGTTTGTTTGTTGAGATCATTTTGGCGTTTTTGGTCACGGAGGCCCCCCGGGGTCTTCCTTTCTTTTAGCGTTTTTTTTTGATCTGCTTGGCGGATACCCCCTTCAAATTGTGCCTGTGCTGGTGCTATTCCCGTTACCTTCCCGCATCTTTGCGTTTGGTCTTTAGGCTGTGTTGCTTTCACTTTTTTTGGTAGTGTGAGAGTTGGGTTCAACTTTGCGCCGCACGGTAATGTTCCCAATCTTTGCCCTGAGGGAGCGTGTATTTTCAACACCCTAAACATCGGAGTCGGCGTCTTCTTCCGTTTTAAGGCCTTTTTTCCTTGACACTTTTTGGGCACTTTTTGATAACTGTAACCTTAACGTGCTTTTTCCCTTTACGGCTTTTCCCTTTCTTTCCAGTACCGATCGCCCTCTCATTTTTCAGAAAATCATTTGTCCGGACGGAGGGACTCCCCGGCTTTTCACCGGTTCCTTCGTATTCCTTTTTTTTCGAATAAAGTCAGGCAGGTTCTCTCGCGACATCAAGCAAGCCCCCCCCACCTGAGACGACCTCCACCCCCCTTTTCACGCCTGTCTTCCCTCAACCGGCTTTCCAAAGCACCCCTTTTTTAGAGAGAGATTTTGCTGCGCGGGTATCCCCAAATGGAAATTTTTCTAATTCCTCGTTGTCGCTTTTGGGACGCAAAGTCCTGCACCCTACACCCTTGGTTCACTTTCCCAATTGAACGAGTTCTTTGTTTCTTTTGTTTTTTTACAATTTGGTTTCTTTCTTTTATTTAAGAATTCTGGCTCCGTTTTCTTTACGTGTTGTGCTGATTTTTTTTTTTTCACGTGTTTTTTTTTCGTGCAGTTTTTTTCGTTTTTTCTTTTGTTTCGCAAGCTTCTTCCCGAAGACCCAATTAACATGTGATTGCGGACGGACGGGTGTTCCAGCGCGCCTGGTCGTGAGACACCCACGTGTCATTTTTCCCAGAAACCCCCTCCTCTTGATTTTATTTTTTTTGACGGGAACATAAGACACGCCCTTGGGGGTTTTTGTTATAAAAGGTGAGAAGGTTAATGGTTATCAGGAGCCCTTCCCGCTCGATTTTTCCACTTGCCCCTTTTGTAGTCTTTTGAAATTTTTTTGTTTCCCATCTCTCCTTGACCCCTCTTCATTTTGCGCCTTATTTGCTGCATTTTGATTCCGAGGTTGCTTGACTCAGGCCCCGGAGTTCACCCCGATAGGTCAGAGTGCGACAGGGATTTTTCCTCCTTGCTTTTTTTAAGTTTGGCCCCCGTTTGCCGGTTTTGCCTGGTTTTTTGGATTCCCGCCCCAGGAACCTCTCACCCCCCCTCCCTTCATGAACGCCTTTTTGAAGTTTTTCCCGCTAATGCCTGCAGCTTTGTGATATCAGTACACGTAAGGTCGTTTTTTGAATCCTTCCCCAGTTTCTCCGCGTTTTTCTGACCAGTTTTTTCAAAATTTTTGTATTTTTTTCCTTTTTCCCTGCCGCCCCCTTCGGTCCCTACTTCTAAGCAGTTTTTAACCGGAGTAATTCGCTTTTCCCAGGTCTTTTCTTGCGAGTGGGGACCAGGCTCTCTAGCAAGGTTAACCCTGACATGGGACCGTAAGTGGTGTTTTTTTTCCTTTTTCCGTGTTTCTTTCCTTTGGGCGGCTACATGCTATGAATTTTTATTTTTGTTGGCCGGGCTTCTTCCCTTTCTCGCGGCACCTCCGAGGTAGTTTTCCCTTCGGGAAACCGTTAGGACCATGAGATCCACCAAGGTCGACTGTTCCCTCTGCTACACCACGATCCCCTTTTCCGTAAGGTCTTCAGTTTTTTCATCTCAAACATGGATGACCTTGCCCAAGTCCGTATATCGCCCTTTTTCTACCGCGGCCCTGTTGTTGGTTTTAAGATGGACAAGCCTCTTGCTAATTTTTTCAGAGGTTTCTTAACTGTGTGTCGCCTCGGGTTTTCCTTTTCCTTTCTTCTTTCCCCTTTTTTTTTTTTTTTTTTTTTCTTCTTCCCCTACGGACAGAGCTTTTTCTTCAAGGTGAGTGATTAGGAACGGGTTTACAGAGGTGTGCCTTGCCTTTTACTCTTTCCGATCTCGTTTCCTCATCCTCTTTTTTTTTTTGAAGGAGTCTTGGCACGCCTTTTTCCCTCACAGATTTTTTCACCGACTCACTGTCATTACCCCCGTCCTCCAGCTCCGTCGTGGGTTTTCAGCTTTTCAGCTCCCCCCCCGTTTTTACCTTCCTCTTCCCCCGGCGGGCTTTTTCCGACCCGGTTTTTTTTTTTTCTTAAAGATCTTTTTCGCCGGTGGGGTTTTTTTTAAAGACGCAGCTGACCTCCCCCAACGGGTGTTTTTCCGTTTGAGTCAGTTTCCCCGGGACGGGCTTAGGTCCCTTTTTTCAGTGTTTTTTTAATGTTGCATCGGGATTGGTTCCGAGGAGATTTTTGGGTGATGCTGTAGTGTTCGCGTGTTGATTTTCCTAACCGGTTCCGTTTTTGCCTTATTTTTTTGCCGAATTTTATTCGACCCAGAATTCCTTTTTCTAAGATGGACTGCTCTCTCGGCATTCCTGTTTTCCCCCCCGTGTCAGAAGTCTTCTTGACCCCCCCAGTTTCTGCCAAGGAGTTCTTTTCCCACAATTTTTGACCCGACGCCCTGTTCATGGCCAGGTCGATGATGGCGTGGCCCGATCGATGACGGTCTATTGCCTTTCCTTTTTCAGGCGCTTGACCCTTTTCTCCCTTTTGCACTTTACACTCTTGATTTCTCTTTTTGTTTCCCGTGCAGAAGTCTCGATTCCCTTTTTTCAAGCCTAATTTTTCCCTTTTTTATTTCATGATCTTTCCGGTCTTTAATTTCATTTCATAGGTGACTCGTCATATAATTTCTTTAGGGAGGGCATTGACGAGGGCATTTTTTTACCCGTTTTTCTGTTGCCCCGCTTGTTTGACTGATTCTTCTTCCCACGTCCCCCTTTTCCTTGCCCGGATCGAGCATCTGGCCGGTCATTCTCCGTCTTCCGTTGAAGTATACAGCCCTTTGCTGGGGACCACGGGGCTGATCCAAGTTCGTTTTTGGTTCCACACTGGCCCCTGCGCCTCTTCGATGTGTTTTTCCCTTTGTAGATTTGTTTTTTTTCCCAAGGACCATTTGAGCCCGGGGAAGGAGACGCTGAGTTGAGCGGTGTTTAAATGGTTCCGTGAATGGTTTCCTACCCCCCGTTAGTAGATTGCCAACCCCTCGGCCTTTTCGTCTTTTTTTCCACGTACATGTATTTTAGGCTGTATAATGATGTTGGGCGATGAGCACAACCTGGTTTGCACCAGTATAGCGGGGCACCATGTATTTTTTCACTGTCTTTCTCCCGCCGCGGTTCTCCGCCACCCTCCAAGTGAAGACTAACTCCGCCTGCTAGGTCCTGCCCACTCATCACCCCTTCATGCGTTTTGGCCCGATCTCCCCCAGGAAAACTATTTTCAAGTTTGACTCTTGATTTTTGATATTCCCTTCAATTTTTGACAAAGATCAGGTTAGTGCGTCTTGGGTCCAGGTGGGCCCCCCGACTCCTTCTCTTCGCCCAAACCGCCCCGCCTCTGTTCTCCTTCCCGGTGTGAGGTTTCCTTCTTGATGTTGCGTTGTTCTTCCTAAGGCTTTCTTTTTTTGTCGCTTCCGGAATCACTGCGCCTTATTTATGGTCGATTCCCTTTTTTTCAGTACCGCGTTTTTACGCCACTTTTTCTTGGAGCCCCTTTTTAATTTGCCCTTTTTTTTGTCCGAATCGTGCGTTGCCCCTTTTATGAGGGCTTTCTCTCCCAGACATTCCTGTTCTCCCTTGACACCTCCTCTCACCGTTCTTAGTTTTTTCCTTTTTTCCTGTGCCACCCAACCCCACTCATTCTGCTTGCGGTTTCCGTTTTTATTCTCCAGGCCTCCTGACTTTTCAGATTTATATCATGATTGAGTATTTGGCACCTTTTTCTAAGCATTTAACTGAGAGCTCTTTTTTCCATTGCTGCTCACCCCCGTTTGTGCCCAGAGTAATTTCGTTAAGTTCTAAGCATGTAACGCATCATTTCCCCCCCATGATGCTATCGGCAGATCCCCCCCGATTTTTTTCCCCAATTGCATGTCGTTGGAATTACGGGCAACGATCACTCGTTCTTCCACTTCCCTGTTGCCTCCAACGTGACCTCGTCTATATCTTCAGTTTTGTTTGCTTCTATGAGGGTGTACAGGCGTAGGCCCTTTTGCTGTGCAGCAGTTTTTTGACACTGGGTGTGCGGACTTGCACCAGGCCCCTCCATCTTCAACCCTATCTTGTCAGTGGTTTTGATGACGTGCCGGAAGCAATTGGGCGGGTCGCGTCGCGGATTTTTTGCTACGATGATTGGTTCGCTGCTGTTGGCCGCTGTTTCCCCGGTTTCTTCTTACAAGTGCGGGAGTTTTTCAATTCCTGATTTTTTTTTTCCTCATGTCTTTCCTTAGCGAAGTCAGATAGGATCCGAGTGCTCCCCCGTGTTTTCGCCTTTCCCCATGTATCGTTCCTTCCCGTCGTAACCTCCTGATTTTTGACGACGTGCGGTCGGTCATCACGACCTGAAATGGCCCCTTCCTTTCCCCAGCCCCCCCCCCCCCCCATGCCTTCCCCACCATTCTTGATGGTTTAGCGGGGGTCCCTGTTCCGCTCCAGAACGGCTTCCCCCAATAACGGTGCGCCCCACGCGACCTCTTTTGATGCGATTTTTGAAGACGTCAGGCGCGTGTCTTCTTCGCCCATATACAGATGTGCAAGGTCTCCGAATCACCCCCCCTCCGCTTTTCCCGTTTTACAGCTCACAGGACCTGCTTGTTTGTTGAGCTTTCATTTAGGAGATACTTTTCCCCCGGAACACCCAAGTACTCGTGTTTCGCTTCCAAGTAGCATCCCCTCCAGCCTTGTGTAGTTCCCATTTTTTTTAAGTTTTTTTTTTTTGAGAGGTGAATTCCTTTTCCTTTTTCGGGGGGTTGATGAGGCTCAGCTGTTTTTTTTCCTGCCTTCGGCTTTTCTTTTTTTTTGGACTCTTTTTGGAAGGAGTCTTTGTTTTTGCGGAGTTGATTTTTCTCTTGTCGCGGCTTTTTAGAATGCGTTTTTTCTTGACAATGGATGAAGGTTCTTTTGTTTTAATATTCCGGTTCCATCTCCCCTCCCCCGAGTTCGGGTACCCTTACTCGCCTATTAGACGATGAAGGGCATGTATTGAAACCTAGGGGAGTTGTGGGTGGAAGACTGGTTTCTCCCCTGGCTCATTTCCCCCTTCCCCCCCCATATTGATTTTCTCCAGGATCTCAGGTACATCTTTTTCCATGGGATAGATTGTGAGGTTGTGTTTCCACTACAGCCCCTCTACCCCCCCAGAATTTTCCCCTTTTTTTTCTGGCTGTTTTGACCCCCCCCTCCCGTCTGGCCCCCACTCATTTTACCGATATTCCATCTTCTAACTGATACAGATTTTCCTGCTGGCCTTTGCCTCAGGGTTCCCGTGCGGATTTTAGAAGTTTTCCGCTCAGAGTTCCCCCCAACCCGAACAGTGAAGGCCCCCCTCTTTTCTTTTTCGGGACTAGGATCTAGTAAATGCCTTGCCTTTCTGAGCTGTCTGCATTTTTCAACGAGCCATTTTTATGGATGTATGATTATCCAACCGGCTGGACTAGCCCTTTCCCCCCCGGACCCGGCCCTCCTCACCTTTCCCCGCGTAACTTCGGTAAATTGACCTCCCCAGGTGGCCGCGACAGATTGGTAGACCGAGAGCGGTGACCCTCTTTGTAAATCGCACCCCCTATACCCTTCCCCATTCCCAATGGGATTACTTTCGGCGTGAGACCCATCCGGCTTGCCCCTTTTCCTTTGATGAAGAGTTGTCAGGTTCTCCCCAGCGCCCTGAGTTCGTTCTCCCCCCCCCGGCCCATTCCCCGTACTCGGGGACCAATTTTTTTTGATACTTTTAGAAAGTATCTCAAACGATATTAGTTTCAGTTCCTGCCGGCGATGCCCCCAGTCTTTTTTCCGCTCCCCCGTTTCTATCTTAGGCTGTGCTCCCGCCCGTTTTTTTTTTTTGGTTCGGTCATTTTTGCGGCAAGCCTTCATAGTTCTTCTTTCATTGGTTTTAGGCGGTGGCTGATCCTTAGCGATTTCTTTTTTTTCTGCTGGGTTTAACCGTGTTCAGCAGCTGGGCCCGTGCTGATCATGCGTCGACCCCTTTGGGTTTCCTTTTTTGCCCCTCTTTTGTGGTTCCT
>Ga0179593_1490000_pt1 | contig 16541 bp, 22 predicted proteins | sample CZODoug2_1_08_16_FD_185931 | JGI IMG/M metagenome (GOLD analysis project Ga0179593, IMG submission 185931) | Vadose zone soil fungal communities from Angelo Coast Range Reserve, California, USA - CZODoug2_1_08_16fungal (PacBio error correction) | ecosystem: Environmental > Terrestrial > Soil >... | reverse complement strand
TTCGTTTCCCTCCCTTTTCCGCCAGGACTAATTTAATCGTGTGGTCCACCCCCTCTTAGCCCCTCCTTTTTTCGTTTTAACACGTAATCGGGTCGTGTTTTTTGCCCCCTCTTTTTCCCTCTTCATAAAGGCATCACGGACATTGCCCCACGCACCACACCCTAATACAGCGCCTACATGAGCATTTTTCCCGCCTTCTCCCCTGAGGTCCCTCAAGATAGGCTTCCAAGACGCTCCACACCTTTTTCCTTCCGTGTGCACTTTCTTTTACTAGCCGTCTCTTTTAAACCTTTTTCCCTTCACAACCACAAACCTCCTTCCCACCTCTTTGGCATTTTACCTCGACTGTCCCTCGTCCTTTTGCGTTTCCCTTTGTTCAATGACCCTTCCTTCCCCTAGATCGTAGGTACAATAGGCCCTGTCCCCTCCGTAAAATCCTTGTTTTCCCTCCCTTTTCCTTCCACGGAAGAGTTGCCCTTCCTTAACTTGCGTCCCTCAACGGAGCGTCGAAACTTTCCCCCCCCCCTTTTTGTTTCGCCCAGCCTTCCCCACGACCCTCGTAACTCACCTGTAGCTCGCGGGTGGATATAAGTCCCCAACCTCTTGTTTTCCCCAAATTTTCCTTCGCGGTTTGTCTGCGTTCCAAAGTTGGATTTTTCCTTTTTTTCCCTTTTCGAACAATGTTGTTCTGCACCAATTTGCCTTTGGGGCCGTTTGTGGTAAGGCGTTGCCCCATGCGGGCCACTTGGGGGCCGCGTACCCGCACCCTTTTTCTCGATTTTCATCAGTGCACTAATCGTAACTACCTTTGTCCTTGCTTACAACAGAAGGTGTTTGCGTTCCCTCTTTCCTAAGCTCCACAAGGACATCGGTCTTGAATTCAAACTTTCCTTTATAATTAGGCTCCTTCCACGCCCCCCTCCCCTTTTTCCCGTGTTAAGAATTTAGCTGTGATTTTCTGCTGTTTTTTACCGTTGCCACCCCTTCGGTCGCTTCACTTCCCCCCCTTCCTTCAGGATGCAAGGGCCCCCCCGCTAACGTTGCACCTTTTTGCGCCCCATGATCTCGGTCAGCAGATTTAGTTTAAGATTTTCCTTTTCGTTGCTCTGTTATTTCGCGTCGTCGACACCAAATGTTAGGTCTGTTTTACCTTCCCCCTCGCGCCGTCCTCTTCGTCTCGGATTTGGCCGTTTCCCCTTTTGGCCAACCACCCGCCTCCCTTTCCCCACGGGTAGTACCCCGTTTCGTTTTTTTCTCGCCTTTTTTAAATTTTGTTTTCCCCGGTCCTTCCCCCCTCCTTTCCATTATCATTTTTATTGTGGCATGGAAGTTTTTCTTTTTCCCCCCCTACCTAAAGTTAGCCTTCACAGAACTACCCGTGACCCTTCAAGATAAAAATTTTCTTTTATTCCCGAATTAACCTTTGGTCCTTTCCCCCCTCTGTGGCCTTCCCTCTCCCACGTCGCATCCTCTCTTTCCCTCCTACCTCAGGGGAAGAGGTTTCTTCCGAGTCACATCTCTGATTCACCCCCATTTGAACGTGAGGGCGTCTTCGATTTCCTCCTCCTTTTTACCCCCCCACCCTTTTTCTTTTTTATTTTTTGTCTCGGTACTTTTTACGGTCTATTTTTTGCTTTTGTTTTTGTTGTTAGGATGTTGAGTCTTTTCCTCCCCCAGCATGTTTCCCCAGGTTCTTTATCTCGGCCAAGTCTTTTACCTTTTTCGTTTGGCCTTCTCAATGGTGATCCCACCAGTCCCTCACGGTGAACCATTTTTGTGCTGGTCCCCACTGCGTTCCCTTTCTCTTCCCGAGTGCTTCTGAGGGCCACATTCTTGCGGTTTTTCTTTGCTTCGTCTTGGAAGAAGTTTCTTTTAGTCATTTTTTTTTGTGCCCCCCCAGGGCATCCCCAGTGCAAGAACCCCCCCCTCTTTGATTTTTTCTTTTTTAGCCCTTGCCGTCTTGACCTTCTTCCCCCCCTCCCCTACTAGTACTGAAAAGTCCCCATGGCCCTTTTTTTTGGTTCCGTACTTGGTTTTTGACCTTTCCCCCCCCTTCCCAAATTGTGCTAGGTCCCCAGTTGTGCTGTTAATTTTTGATGTTTCCCCTTCCCGCTTTTTTGTTGATTATATCCCCGGTCGTTACCGAGTCTTTGTATTACCCAAAACTCGGTGTGCCGCCAACCCTCCCACTGCTGACGTCTGAGTGCCCCTCTGGTGTTTTTTGACATATCAACCTTGTTAGAAGTACCCCCAAATTTTCCGGGCTGTCATTTCTTCCTACGAGTCCCTTTTTTCTCTTTTTTCTTACACTTGGGCTTCCTTGATCAAAATGGTATCCGAGGTATTTTACCCTTTTTCGCCGGGATCTTTTTGTTCCTTTTTGTCGGGTTTCACTTGTTTTCCACTCACCTCCCGCTCCTTTTCCTTCTCCTAAGAAAATGGTCCGGCCTCCGACAATCCTGGCTCGAATGCAAAATTGATTTTCTGAACGTTCGTGCGATGGGGCGTTGATGGTCCCTCGCTGGGTACGTTTTTTGCGCTTTCTCCCCTTCACCCAGATGGTCTTTTTTTTTAAATGTGTAGTTATGTTACATCCCCTTTAATGTAGAGCCACTTCCCTCTCCTCCCTTTTGCGTCGAAATGCCTCTCTCGCATCCCTCTCTTTTTTTCTCACACTAGGCTTTCCGGCTGTCAAGAGTTTTTACTCTTTGAGTGTTTTGTCCCCCTTCCCCCCCCCCCCTCAAAACCCGCCTCAAAGACCCTTTTTGTACACTTATTTTTTCTCTTTGTTCCTCCTCGGCGTTGGCATGGTGCCCTTTATTTTTTTCGATCTGTCTGGTAAACGTTCCCCAATCAGCGCCCTCCCCTTTGCTTGTGCCTCCACCGAGTTTAGTGGGGGGACCTTTGAACCTACCATCCCATCCAAGTTTCCCCGTCATCTTGATGAAACCTTTTCTCCCGCGCCTTTAACTTTCTCTCCCTTGACCGCCCCCACACTGCCAGAATCCGACAAATTTCCCCCTCCGCGACCTCCGCCCAAACAACACTTTCAACCCCCACTCCTACCCCCTTTCTTCCCCCCCCCCCCCCCCCTTTGGAACCAGACGTCCCCTCAGAATCAGGCCGATATTTGCCCTACGCTTTTCACGCCTCCACTTTTTTTCTTGATTTCTGACGGTTTGCCTATCTTGCGGCTTTCTTCTTTTTTTTTGCGTGTTCGTCTGACTTTTTCTTTTTAAAGGGCAGTGTTTTTCAATTTTTTTGTTCGGTTGTGTGACTTTAGGCGCGTGAGCTCGAGCTCCTTTTTTTTTTGCTGATCTTGTTCTTTTTTTCGTCAACGTGGTCTGAGTGTGGAGGTGGCTCATTGTTGGGCGGCGAGGAGTAAAACCGATTCACCTTTTTCCTCTTTTTTTTTCTTTCCGGGGTTGTTTCTACCTTTTTTTGTTCTTTCTTTTCTTCTTTTGCGGACTAGCCGATTTGGCGCCGTGTTGCTGGTCCAGGAGTTGTTCCTAGCTTGGTCCCGTTGGCCCGTGTCGCTGACCACACCCCTCGGTTTTTTTTCATTATTCCTTTTTTTTTCCCCCCACTGTCAAGTGCGTTTTTTTTCCGCTGTTTAGTGTTTTTTTGCACCCCATTTCATTCCGTCCAAGACTTTCGACTTGTTCCACTGCGGGGGCCTTCGCGCCTTTTTGTGGGATCCCCAGTTGAACCCCTATCGGTGGTTGCATGATCTCTTTGTTAGCGTGCGGGGCTTGCGGGCCTTCCTGTGCGACGTTGTGCTCTACCCCCTGTTCAAAAACGGTGCGTCATCACTCTACCCTTTTGTTCTTTCACCCCCCCAAAAGCACAATTGCAGTGGATGGGTACTCATCCCCAATCTGCAAAAACAGCCGCTTTTTTCTGGTCCCCAGTGACTCCGGCCAGACTTTTTCACCAAGTTTTTTGTGTTGAATACCCTATCCAATTATCATACCTGTGCCGACCAAGATGAACCTCCCGCCGGGTTCCCATCCGAGGTGGCATTACGGAGGTGGCCACGGGCGAAATGGTGACAGAAGGGAGCCTGTCTTACACAAGCACTATCTGACACTTTTCAGTTGTCCTTTCGCCTAACTAGGCTTAATTCTTGTCCGTCTTTGCGACGGTTCACCGCTTTTTTCCACTGGCTCTGATAAGGCCCGTATTTTGTCTGGTGTCCCCGCCAAAAGCACCCTGAGTTGGAATCCCTCTTTTGCTTATTACGTTGACACGGTATCTTGTGGTTTCTTGCGTGGAAAATTTGCTGACCCCCAAGTGTTTTTGTTTTACACAATAGTTCTCTTTCCTGTCACCTCGGTTTTTTGTTGATGTCTTCTTTTATCTCTTGTACCTATACCGATTTTTTTTTCAAATAGTAGCCCGAACGGGACTACCGATTATTACAATGCATTTCAACACTGTTTTGCGGCGCCTGCACGTGCACAAAATGATTGCCCCTTCCCGTATTCACCATTGGTTTTTTGGACTATTTTCCGCCAATACTGACCCGAAACAAAAGTTAAGGTTCTTTCTAGTGATTATCGCGTTTTTTTTCCGGTTCAGGGCATCATTTTTTCCCTTCTTCCCGCCCCCTCGGTCTTTTCCTTTTCCACGATGATTCTATGGCTTGCGGCCGTCCGTATGTTGTTCTGCCTTGACCGAAGTCCCTAAGTCGCGAACGTAACCACGATCGTCTCATTGAGGGGGTGGGAGCTTCTTCTCTTTTCCTTTTCAGGTTCTTCCCTCCCTTTAAAGTGAATTCTTTATTAGGCCTTTTTCCGAGGCCGAACTCAACCAGGTTTTTCCACAAAAGTTTGTAAAGCGAGCTTTTGATAAGTCCGTGTTCATAACTCTTTTCGGTCCATCCTCAAAACCCTTTACTCCTTCCTACGCAGAGTAATCAGAGTTGGCATAACACCCTACGAGCTCGATAAAAGCGGCCTGGTGACGCTTAGCTTCGAGTTTATGCCGTGTCTCCAGTTTCCAATTTGCGTCCAGTTTTTCGACGACTGACTCTTTTTCTCGTCAGGCCCTAGTTTGCGCCAGAGGGATTGCTCCCTGTATCTGGATTCTTGGTTTTGCCCACCACCTCTTTGGGGGACTTTCTGGGTACTTTGACTTTGTAACCCGTTCGCAATCCTTCAATTTATTCGTTGTTTCTTTTAATATTTTCGTTTTCCTGCTTGGCGGTAGAGTAAATTTTCTTGACCCCATAAAATACTTTCACTCCCCCGCACCCGGGCCACCCCAGTTTGTCGATGCGAGCCCATCCCTTTGGTCTGCTTCGAGATCCCCCCACACCACCTCCTTACACCAACGGGTGTACCTTCTCTCTATTCGCCTTTTCTCCCTGTTTGACAAATTTTGGCTGCGTTAACAACGCCACAAATTTCCTCCATTTCTGCATTTAGGCGTTCGTAGGAAAAATTTTCTGTCTTCGTCTTGTGACATCTTTTTATTACCCCAGTTGTTACCGACCGGCCCTCCTAACGCCTGTATGTCAAGAATCTTCCGACAGCCTCAGGAATCTTGACTACTTCATTTCGTGTGTTTCAGTCAAGGGAACAAATGCTGGTTTGACTTGGATTGTCTTGCGGGGATGGAGACCTCTACCCTGTTCAGGTTGCCCGTCCTTCCTTCTTCGCTTGTTGGTGTGTAGGCTTCCAGAGAAGGTTTTCTTTTTTACACCTCGCTATGTTTTCTTGTGGTTGCGTTAGTTTCCTTTACCTCCTTTCCCTAGGCCCCTTGGTTACTCCCAACTCTATCTTGATCTGTGGTTTCTCTTGACATACTCTTAAAAGGCGTTTCCTCCTTGTTACTTGTTGTCGATTTTGCGGACCTTCTCCTCGGGAGCACTTTCGGCTTGGTTTTTTTGCCTCCCCATTGGTTCGTCCTTTCATAATGATGATTTGACACAAAGAACCTATTTTTGTCCCACTTGCGCTTGGTTTGTTCTGTACCGTATTTAGACGCACCCCCCCCCTTTTTTGAACCTTGTTCAGACTGACCCCCCGCTTTCAACTTCTTCCCATACTTTTTTAGAGGGACATGCGAGTATTCCCCCAATTGCCTACGACTTTTTTGGGTCTGGGGCCCGACTTTTTCTTTTTCTCTTCTCTAGTTTTACCATTTGACTAGTTTTTGTCGGCGTCATTCTCGTCCTGGCTGGGTAGGTCCCTTATGTTTTTGATTCTCTGGAAGTCTTCTATATGGCGGAATTTTTTTTTCCCTGCCCCCATCCTTCCCGGTGGTAGATGTAAGCTTCAAGTTTCTCGTGCTGTTGGTGAAGGGAACCCTCTGTTACCCTTTTTGGCCGGGCACTCCCGGACCTCCTCTTTTCCCCCTTGGATTTCTCCTTCTTTGGTTGCTTTCCTGAAACCATTTTATCGGGCTCTCTTGTTAAAGTCGGGATGTAGTTATTTTGCGCCTGGTCTGTCGGCCCCCATGGCGATGAGTCGGATCGATCTTTTTTTTTTTTGGCTCTGTCTGGTCGTGATGCTATTTCCCCCATGGTTAGTCCGATGTTATTGGAACCCGACCCACCCTGTTTGTTGCTTACCAGTGCCCTGCGTTTCTCCCCGATTTTGCGTGCGATGTTTCGAGGCGTTTCCTTATTAACTCTTTTTGTATTCCCAACGATTGGAAGACCTTTTTTCTTTCCTCGTTTTTTCGAGTGAGTTTCTCCATCCCTTTGTGTCCTAATCGTGAAACTCTGACTCTCTTTCTTCCCCTTTTCGGTGTGCCCCCCCTGCGTGTTGTTACGCCACCGTGTCTTCCATTTGACCTTGAAACAGAAACCCTCGAATTTAATAATCTGGTTTGGCAACCCCGATCGCCGTATCCCTCCATTTTGCCGCCAGCCCATTTGAACTTTTCCCCTGAAAACTTCTCGTCCAGTGCCCCGCTCTATCCGTCTTTTATCTAGGCTAGGGCCCGATTTTCACACCCCCCCCGCCCAACGCATCAAACAACCGGTTACTTGCCGTTTTCCTCCCTTCCTTTTGCTGACGCTTTTTTCCAATTTTGACGAACTCCGCCCTGATCGGCTTAAAGTAGGTATCCCTCATAATGCGTCTGTCACAAGGATCCCGTTTTGGTTCCCGCGCCTTTAACTTTACCTTTCCTTTAGGCGACCTACCCTTCTTGGAGAATCCCCACGCCTTTGTTGCCCTGGTCCTTACTCCCCTGAGTTTATCCAAGCTTGTCGTAGCCTTCTCACGCCAAAAAGTTTTTGTTGGACTCCTCTCGGATGTTCTGCTGCCCGGGCCACGTCGGTTGGTGGCAGGTCATGGGGTGAATGTCTCCCGGTAGCTTTACCAAGTCCCGTCGTGGTGTTTTCATTAAGTGTTTGAAATTTTCTTTAGGGCGTGCGCTCCCACGCCCCGCGTTTTCAGTTTCGCGCGAATCTCGTTGACCTTTCCTCCCCCCCTACTGTTGAAGTTACTCTCGGTTACAACGATTATCGCTCCATGACCAACCGAGCCGTATCTCCTCTTTTTTTAGTTACTTCCCCCAGTTTAGTTTTAATTAATCAGTTTTTATCCCTTTTTTAAACGCACCCGAAATATACCCAGTTTGGTTTTGGGGAATTCTGCTTTTTTCTGCAATTTTATGAGCCGTCCCCCACCGTCGTTTCTGCTTACTTCAACCGGTCCCATCCCAAAACTGGCGTGTCACCAGGAGTCCAAGTTTCTTTTTCTTTCTGTTCCTTCCCAGCGATATCGTCAGCATCCTTTCTTTTTCTTTGGTTGCTTTTTAATCGGCCTTCGTGCGTTCTTATCCTGTCTTAGACCCCCAAAGTATCGGCTGGTCAAATACCTACTCTCTGCCGTCCCTTTCGAGGATTTTTCGGCTTTCCCAGGTTTTGTTCCCTTTTTAACGGTCGCTGAAATGTTTTTCCCCAATGATTGTATTACCTCGTGGATCTTTCCTCTCCCTGGGAAAAGTTTTTTTCTCTCAAGGCATTTTTTCCCCAGATGATCCCTTTCTCGCTGCGGGTATGTTTGCAGTGAAGTATTTATTTCAAGAAGACACCTTTTTCCTTTTAGTAAATACCAGTTCTTTTTTTTTTCTCCCAGATGTTTACCATGACGTCCCCCCTTATTTTTCCCTCCAGCGCCCTTCCAGGTCCAATTCCTTTCGCCGGATAGGTGCTAAAGGGATTCTCGAGGACGCCTCTGCCCCAAGGTTTGCCCATTAGGTCCTTTTTTTGACTTTTTCTTTCGACGCCACCCTGGCTCTCTTTTCCCTTGTTGGCTTCGTGGAGCGGGGCGGTTGAGTGATGTTGAGGATTTTCCCCCCTAATGTCGTTCATTTTTGCTCGTCCAGCGCTTGTAACTTCGGCCTCCCCCCCCTTTTCTCCCCCGATTCACTGTAACCTTTTTTTTTGGACCTACCTGCGCCGCAGTCCCCTCCCCTTCCGTCTACGATTCGCTCTTTTCAAGTGTCTTCAACTTTCGTTTTTTCTTTCTCTTTCGTTTGCTACCGGCGTTGTTGTCCTCCTTCCCTTTGAATTTCCAATACGCTTTTTCTTTTGCTCTCGAGTCTTCCTGAAGGATTCCCTTTTGGCCCCCCTTCAATAGAAGAACTTGCCTTTTTTTTGTTGCAGGACGGCCACTTCTCCCCCCCTGTGCTCATTTTTAACCCAGGGACGACTTTCCCGTGTTTTGGCTCTGACTTTTCCTTCTCTAGCATCTTTTTTTTGTTAGTGACGTATCTACCGGTAGTACAACCTGTCAGCCACCAGCGCTTGTTCCTTTTTTTTAGTTTTCCCACTATTTTTTGAACCGTAATATCAACCTTGTCACGAATACCCCGTTTAGTTCGACATTATTAAATCATCGATGCTTCCTCCGTGGGGCGAAATTGGGGCCCCCTCTGCACGGCTATCCCCTTCTCATTTTTGAACCTATTATCGGCTGCGTTCTGTATAGTGTACTGACTTTTTCTCCTACCTTCCCCCTGCTCTTCTTGCATTTCGCCGAGCCCCTCCTCCCTTGGTGTTCTTTTGTTCGACATTAAAATGTTTCTGCTCTCATAGAACCCCTCAGTCAGTTGCACCATATTTCGTTATTTTTTAGCACGCTGTTTCCTCTTTTTGGCGGCCTCCTCCCCAGCCCCCGCTGGCTTTGGTCACCTTTTGTGCTGGTAGCTTCTTTGAAAGTCCCCACTTTTCATGTTCTCGTCTTTACCTTTTTGCAATCTCTCCCGCTCTCTCAGTCTTCTTCGCATTCTTTCTATGTTCCGATCTTTCGAGGCTTTAACAAGCGTCTTTTTTTCTATTTTATGGTGCGTTTGAAGACCATGCCCCCCCCTTCAACCACCGCGTCTTACAGAAGTCCTTCTTGTGAACCACCGTATTTTCGTCTGGGGTTTCTCCGACCCCTTGTTACCATCTTTTGGTGTCACTGTCGGGGCCATCAACGGGCCTACAAATCTTTGGCTGAACATCTCTTCCCTCCTCACCCACGGAAAGTTCACACCTTGTGTTAACAAAGCAATTATTAACTTGTTTTTCCACAACTCGCGCCCAAATGTGGTCCCTTCCTGCCCCGTTTTTTTCCCACAACGTGTTTTGAAGACCATCGCTTTGCAAATTAAGCTTTCCGGCTATAATGACCCCCCGAACCAAACTATAACTCCAACTTTTTTTTCTCCAGCGTCAAGCACAGTGAGTCCACCCAAGTCATTTCTCCGCCCCCCCCGGGCTTATCCTTTCTTACTTTTCCTCTTCACGGTGTTTTGTTTGAGACTTATCCCTGCGATTTTCTCGATTTTGCTGTTCTTTATGTTCGGTCTTGAAGCTTTGCTCTTTTACTTTTTTTTGTTTCACTTTGATGGTGTCTGTTTCCTTTGTTTCGCTTGCTTTTCTTTTCTTCTGTCTTGGTTTCAATTTCCCACCTGGGGGCGTTGAGGGTTTCCTTTACCCTTGGGTGAGTGTAGTCACCACTTTATTTTAGGTAAGGTTTACATTTTCTCTGGGGGTTTTCTTCTTATTGTGGGTGGCGTGTTTATTGGTTCTCGGAGATGACTTATTTCCCCCTACAAGGTACCCCCCTATTCTTCCCAGCCGCGAGAGGTCTGATGTATGGTCCCCCCCAGCGCGTTTTCCTATACCTGATTGTACCTTTTTTCTCGACGTCTCGCGTTTTAGTTGTTTTTTTTCCCTTATTTCACCCATAATTAGCACCCTCCTCTCCATTGCTGTTGGTGACAACAGGTCCCCTCCTTTATTCTATTTCTAACCACCTCCTGGTTGGTCTGCAGAGTGTTTAGGATTGCTTACTTCCGCGGGTGTGTGTTGATTGTCGTTTTGGTGCCTGTGTGTGTATACATGCCCCCCGTCGTCTGGAATTCAGCGGACACCGGGTTCAGTGCCAAAAGCGACTTGCGGGTTTGGTTGGTGTGGGCTCCCCTATCGTAAAACCCCATCGACAACAAAAACAGTTTTTTCTGACCCTTTGAATTCACAGCGGGTGCGCATGTTCGAATCTGTTCCGTCCATTCTGTCCCGGCCATGTCCATGCGCCTAGTTTGCCCATTTCCCGGCATGCCGGCTTCTTCCCCGAACCTTCCTATTCCCTCGCAGTTTTTGATTTCCCACGTTCCACCCGTTTTGATCTCTTCACTGTCAATTCCGGTGGTAGTTTTTCAACCCCAGGTTTTTGAAGACGTTGGTCATATTTGTGCCTCATCAGGCCCGCAGGATGGCCCCCCTCCTTTCTGGAAGTTTCTTCTTAGACGAAACAGCATTTGCTTTTCTTCTAGTACCCCGTTTATCCTTTTCCCCCATAGTTTTTTCCCCCCCTCTCGAAATTTTTAGTGGCTTCAAAGACTGTTTATGGACTTGTCCTGCCCTTTTCCTTTGGGTACCCCACTCTCAAAGCTTGTTAGCGCCATTTCCACTTCTCACCATTTTTAAACAGACTCATTGTCCCCCTGTTGAGGGATGTCTGCCCATTCCTTGCCCGACAAAAACCATTCATTGTCTTTCATGTAGTACTTTTGATGTCATGTTCAGTTTTGGCTTCTCGAAGAACCACTCGAGATTCTACATTCTTTTCTTGTCTTCTTTTCTTGACCTTTCTACTTTTCTGTCTGCCTCTAAGACCCCCTACCCCTAAGTCTTTAAGGACTGTCCATAGGGAAGCATCGCAGTAAGATGGTTTGTTGCCTTGGACTTTTCTTGTGCTCAGGTTCTATTTTCCCCCCAGTCTCTACACGTGATCTTCCTAGATCCCAATTTTTGAGTCATTTTTCGTCACACGTTTTTGCCTGTCACAATCTTTTGAGCGAGATAAAGATCACCAAGTTTGTGTCTGGAAAAACCTTTGTTTTTGGGCGACCACCACCCTCATGTTTCTCCAAGCATCTCAGCCCCCCCACTCCTTTTTCGGACCCTGTTTGCTTTCTGGTGGCGGGGGGGTTTTGTTTTTCCCGTGACTTCTTAATTAGAAATTCTTTCCCCCCCTTTACTTCCGTATTTTTTGTCAGTCGTACGAGTTTTCTTCTACTCCTCTTCGGGCCTTCACGCAGGCCTTTTCTTCCCTCCCGCCTTTGGTAAGTCGCTTGTTGGGCACCATCCTTTCTGGTCCTTTTTTCAGGCCATGTACGGTACACCCATAGCCCCTTTCCTTCCTACGGGTTTGCTCTTGGTGACTTCTACTTTTCTGGCCCCCTCCCTCCCCTCCTTCCTGACAAACAATACCCTGCCTGATCCTTGCGACTCGTTAACTCAGCCCTTGTTTGCCCCCCTCCTCTCCCCAACAAAAACCTTTCTGGGTTTGTCCCACGGAGTCAGAGACGGGTCTCCGTTTGTTCTACATTCTTCTGAGTGGGTGACAAGTTCGCCCACCCGTTTTCGTGGACGCCGCTTCTTTTCAGTAAACTTTTCGCGGGGGGGGGGGTTCCGCTATTGGTCTTCTTCTCCAGTTTTTACGGACGTCTTTTCTAAACTTCCCCCGTCCGTCAAACTGGGACGAAATCTTTTTTTTTTTTTTCGAAGGCCTCTCCTTTTTTCTTGGCGAGTGAGAGAATTTTTGCATTGGTTTTGTGTCAATATTCCTCTTCTGTTGGACGCTGCTGCGCCTTTGATTGGGCCGTTGCGCTTGTAAGCGAAACCCCTGGACCCGTTGCTGTTTTAACATTTCGTGTAAGTGTTTCTGGCCCTCCCCCCTGATAATTCTGCCCGGGGGTATTGGCGTTTGCGTGGGTGAGTTTTAGTCTCGTTGCTCAATGAACCGTCCTTTTTCTTCACCTCCCCCCACCTCGATTTTTGTGTTTTTTTTGTGCGGCTTTTTCTTGCTGATATCGTAAAACCTCACGTTTCTTTTTTACTTGCTTTCCCAATTCGTTTATTGAACTGGAGCTTCTCTTCCTTCTTTGTAAGGTCCCTTTTGACCCCTGTTCTTGATTAATCCTCTTGAGGACTTTGCCCAAACACTCCGTTTTTTTTTGTCAGTTATTACTTTTTCCTGGCCAGTAACCATACTTCCCAACCACGTCCTTTTTCACACGCCAATTCATCAACACCCGCGCCTCCAAGGATTGTGTCCAATTCGGGTTTATTTGGTTTCCCTTCTGTTCCGGAATCTCGTTTACTTTGTCCTTGCGTGGCTGGGGCCCTTCCACGTGGTTTCTTCGGCGTTACATCGCTGTACTCGTGAACCTGTCTCTTCCCTTCTCGGGAAAAAGGGTTTCCCCCCTTCTTTTTTTATGAAATTTCCCTAGTTCCCCTGCCTTTCTGGCGGTGGCTGGTACTTGGTTAAATTTGCGCTTCTCTCTATTCCTGCCTGGTTAATCGGTTCCAACAACTTTGTTTTGATGTTTTTTTAAAAGGGCCCCCCTTCCGTCTCAGGTTTTATTATCATCCGGTTTTTCGGGACTCGGGGTTTTCTTATTCACTTTTTACTGTTTTTTGCTGGTTTGGGAGTCACTTCTTTCCGTTTCTCTTGTGGGCATTCTTTCATGCGCATGGCGATGAATTCGGCTCGATTGTTTTTTATCTTTTTTTCTATATGTTTGGTCCTTTTCCTTTCCTCTGGTACAACAAACGGTTTCCACGATCGTTGTCCTGTCCCCCGCCTACGATTCGTGTGCGGTTTTTCGCGCAGGAGTTCGATTTTTTCCTTTATCCTTTCTTTCTTTTTTGTTACCCCCTATTGTTACTGGTTTTGGCCCACCCTCCTCGCTTCTCCTCAGTTGGTTTGTTTTTGTGAGAGAGGATGAAACGTGTTGTCCTCTCCTCAACCGAGGACACTTTTTTGGTCCCCCTTGTTTTTCTGCCGTTTTCCCCCACGTACTTCCAGCGGACGGCCACCGATTTTTATTTTCGGCGCCATGTTAAAAGGGAACAATTACACGAGCAACCGCAAAACTTTAATCTTCTCCTCTTCTCTGCCATTTTTTTTCCCTTCATTCCTCTGGTCCCGCTCTTAGCCTCTCTACCAAGATTTCTCGCTACAAAAATTTTCTTTCCCAGTTGTGACCAGCTTATCCCGATGAATCCGAATCAGTTCTTTTTACCGTTGTTTTTTTTCCGTTCACCCCCACCCTTTCCCTCATCCAAACGTCTTTGGGCCTTCCCCAGTTCCTCAACATGCCCTCTTTCTCTCACTGAGCCGCTGACGGCGTTTGTTCCCACATTTGGACTTCCTTACGCAAGCTCGTTTGCAGGGAATATGTTCCCCTCCTCCCGTTCTTTTTGCCTACTTCAGTTTCCCCCCTGGCCCCCTTTGGACTTTATCCACTTTCTTCTCCAATGTGGTCAGTAACGCGCTTGATTGACCCCCCCCTCCCCCCGTGCTTCGCCCCTGCCGACCCAGCACATTTTACCGTACTAGATTTCTGCCGCCGCAGGCCATTTACGACAAAAAAGTCTGGTTCCCACGCCTTTTGCTGTGTTGAGTTCCCCTGCTTTTTGTGTAATGGTTGTTCCCGTTGTGCGTCCGTTACGGGCTTGCCAATCGCCGTTGTGTTTGGTTTGAATCTCATGTCTTTTTTCCCCCCAGGGACCGTCCGACTCGCCGCTTCCCCCCTCGAAGTTGGCCCTCCTTGAATCTCCTCATCGTCCGGAGTTTGCAGGTCCGTCCCACGCGTCCGTTTACACGCGATTTCTTTGTTTCGCTCCCCCTCCACGGAGCCATTTGACTAGATTAGCATCCCCCACTGTCATTGTAATTCCTCCTGACATACTCAACCTGCCACCAGCAAGCCCCAGTTTTTTTCGGACTCGGCGGTTTTTTTCTCATCCTGTCCCAGTTCACCCGTGCCTTTTCGTCCCCCTTCATTATCAAGGCCTCCCCACTTGCAAGCTGTCCCCTGCCTCCTGCGCTCTTTTCCCTTTGCCCCCCTTTTTCTCGGTAGTCCTCTTTTTTCAGACGGCATTTAGTTTACGGTTTTTTTTATTCCCGCCGTAGCCACCCACTTGTTCTCTTCAACTTCCATCGCCGTCTCCCATTGTTCTCCTTTGCTCCTCTTTTCCCCGTTCGTTTGGTTTTTCCATTTTTCCAACTTTTGCGAGAAATGTTAACCACCCCCTTCTCTGAACTTGCGATCGATGTTCCCCCTTTTCCCCTTTTTTTTGTCCGTCCCCTGGCGTTCTTTTCACTTCTTCCTTTTTTTGCTTTTTTTGATCATCTTTTATGTTTGTCAAGCCCCCCCCGCCAAGTCAGCTTACATTAGCCCCTCCCGTTATTCCAGCGTGCCAAACCCTTTCTGATTTAAACCTTGACTTTTCGCCTCACCTCTTTTTTTCGCAAGTTCCTCCCTCCAACCTTGAACTTTCCCTTCGTTCCATCCGGACTAGTGGAAGAAAGAGAGGGCAATGCGTCGTTCCTTTTCTTTACTCCTTTTTCCCAAATGACTCATGGGGAATACTTCTATGAATGCTTCATGCGTCTAACCCAGCCTCTGCTTTTTATCCTTTTTTAGGATCGATTGCTTCTTTCTTCTAGGTCTCGTTTCGTCTTTTTGAGGTTTCCGGTTTTCCCCCCCCCCGTGCCTGTTTTTCTCCCCTTCCTTTTCTCTCTATCAAGCGCTTTACCGCGTTCGGCCCCTTTTTTTACCACTTTCTCTATGACTCCGGGTCCCCTTTTTTTTTTCCTATTGCTTTCAAGAAGCCCCCGCCCTCGTCTAAGATTCTTGCACTTTTTCCGAGGAAACAGGTCTTCTGTCTGTTGGTTGATTTTCTTTTTTTTTCATGACCGGGCGTTATCTGGTGATCCTGTGCGAGCATACTTTCCCTACACTTGCTCGTAGTGTTTCCTCGCTTGCCGAACGCTTTCAGCCCCCCTATTTCCTTCCCGCCTTTTGGGAATGTTTTCCTTGTAGGTTGTACCCCCAACCCAATGTGAATAGTTGTAAAAGTTGAACCTTTTCAAGTGCGAGATCCCGTTTTTTGATGTCTCCCCCTCTTTTCTGTAATCCGGTTCCTTTTTTTTTAGTCCCTCTTTGTGTAAGCCCACTCATTCCCCCCACTTCTTGACAAGGGTTGAGTTTCAAACTTTTTTTCACCCCTAACTCACACTTTTCACAGCCCAAGTCGTCTTTTCCTTCCTTACGCCAAGCCCTCCCCCCTTTTCTTCTTCACCTTCTCTGGGAGAAAATTTTTATCCCCCATCTTCCACACGGGCTATCCGTTCGCTTTTGGACCAACCCATTTTGCTCCTGTAGTTTTGCCGTGTTTTTAGTGAGCACTTTCACTCACTCCGCGCCTTTCTGGCCCTTTTGATCCTCCACCCGTCCTCTCCTGGCCTGATTTCGGACCATGTACGGTTTTCGATTCGCGTCACCCGATCTGATGGTCAAGTGAGCACCTGATGTTTTGTCTTGATTTATTACCGACGATGGTTTCTATTTGTGCGCAGCCCGCCCCCCCCCCCTCCCACTGCTTGCTTTTTCTGCTTGTCGTAGTCTTGTCCCAGCACGTTTTGTCGCTCCACCCCCCCGCTCCGCTGCCGTTTTGGTCCCCTTTGCTCGATCCCCTTTTTTTTTCGCATCCCCGACTTCGGTTTTTTCTTCCCCCCCCCGGGTCTCCTGTTTCACCTTTTTCTCGCTGACGATGTTTCACATGTCTGTTGGTTTGGAAAGCTGTTCAAACCATTCCCCCCACCACTAATACCACTGCTCCGCGTTTCAGCCTTTCAGTTGGTGAATAAGTCTGTCTTTGTTTTCCTACCGGATTCTTTCCACCATATGGAGACCTCTTTTCTTTGGCCATTCAACCCGGTGCCCCAACCCCCTTCTGCGCGACGTCAATCACTTCCCCCACTCCTCACAACTCAGGTAGGGACCTCCAGTTTTTTTTCAACCGCCCCGTCCATTCCCTTGACGCCACTCGCATCCCCAAATGACCCCCTTCCACCCGGTTGCCTCCCCCCCAGGAACGATTCCGCCCCCAAATCAGCGTCAAAAAAATTGTCCGTTACATTGGACCCCGCACCCCAAAAACGTTAACCACTGCCCCCTTTTCTTCCTCGAACACTCGACGAACCAATCCCAAAAAGCTCCTTCGCATCTGAATA
>Ga0179593_1575897_pt1 | contig 16542 bp, 16 predicted proteins | sample CZODoug2_1_08_16_FD_185931 | JGI IMG/M metagenome (GOLD analysis project Ga0179593, IMG submission 185931) | Vadose zone soil fungal communities from Angelo Coast Range Reserve, California, USA - CZODoug2_1_08_16fungal (PacBio error correction) | ecosystem: Environmental > Terrestrial > Soil >... | reverse complement strand
TCAGTTTCCTTGTGGCCGTTGCGCTTTCCAGTTTTTCGCTTTTTTTGCCACACGCGCTTTCCTTACCTTATTGTCCTTTGTTCCTTCCGACTTTTGAGTCAGGAGCCGCTGCCTCTTCTTTTTTTGGCCCGGTCCTTAAATTTTTTTTACCCAGGAGTCACCTCCTCCTTGGCACTCATACTGATTCGGAGCTTTTGCCCCTTCGCTCCAGCGGGACCCCGATTTTGATGCTTCGTTTTTGGCGGACTTCGGTCACTGATGTTGTCTTTGCATGCCCTCGCTTTCCCTCTTCTCTTGCAAGCTTTTCGGTGAGTCTTTGCAAACCGAAACGCTGTGCATCAGGACACCCTCCTTTCCATTTCGTCAGTCATGGGCCCACGAAGATCCGGGACAGGTGTTTCTCTTTTTTCTCGCAATACCCTTTTGGATCCAACCGCCCCTTCCTTTTCCCAGGTTCCTTTTTTTCTTTCTTCGCCTTTTTTCCTTTTCCACGAGTTTCGTCCTTAGAGTTGGGCAGGAGCTGTTTTGAACAGCGATTTGCAGACCACACCTTTCCCGGTCTTTTTTTTAACTTTCCCGTCCCGCGAGCCATTCCACATTCCCACTGGCGGAAACCGGCCCCCCCCCCGCCCTGTACCTCTGTTCCCCGGCTCTGTTGGTCTTTTGGCCAGGTCCTCCCGGCGGAGCTGGGAGAGTTCCATGAGAGCCCCGTCCTCCTTCCCCGCACTGTCTTTTTTTCGTTTCTGCCAAGTTCCCCCGCCAGCAACTTTGGCTACGCCGGTGGAAGACGGCCTTTCTCCCGTGCCCAGTCTTTTCCCCCCTCGGCCCGTATTTTTTTTTTTGCATGACCCACCCTGTCGTTCACGAAATGGGCTGGCCTACGGATGTTCCTTTTGCAGGCCCATTTTTGTTCCTGGCGGTGTTTTTTTTTTGCGTGACCCGTTCTCGGCATGCGGGCCCCCCCAGGCCGTTGTGTGGCCCCTTTTCCCCCTCCCCTGGACTTTTCTGTAACATTTTTTTTCCACTCGGGACGGAGGCTGACCGGCGGATCTCAGCCGTCCGCTTCGGTTTTTTCCCTCCCATCCTTCCCCACTGCCGTTCCATCTTTTTTGTCACCCAGGCTGTTTTGACTGTAGTCGTGCCCGGCGGGGCAAATACTCGTTTCTTTTTTTTTTTTTGGGTCGGCCGGGGTGGCCTTTTCGTTCGCTCTGATCATTTTTTTTTCCGTCATTTTCCGGCTCTCTCGGATCGGGCACGGTTGGTGGCCGTATCTCCCGATGTTGCATCATACGTCTCATGGGACGACTCCCAATGTCGTCGGCTTTCACCAAATTTCGAATTGCCTTTTTTTGTACGTTGCGGGCAGCTTTTTTTCCTCACTCCATGACCCCGCTCCGAATGCTGCTTTGAAAACGTCTTGCGCACGGTGTTCTTCCGACTTTTTTCACCTTTCCCCGGCTCTGTTTGGGTCCCCTTTCTTGACCCAGGCGGCCTGGCCAAGACTGGTTAGCGGCCCCCTTTTTTGCGTTGGGTTGTTGACTCCCTGTGGGATTGGCGGTCTGATGGTTCTGGTTTTTTGGAGTTTTCATCATTCTTCCTTTCTTTTTTTCGGTGGTCGTTCCCTTCCCCGGAGGAGTGAATGACCCTGGGCGCTCTCACCTGATTTTTGTGGGTTCGATCCGTATTTTCTGGTGCGTTCTGGTCTTGGGGCTTTTTCCGCAGCTTGTTCAGTGGGTCGGGGTAAGGGCCTTTTTCCTGGGACATTTTTTTTTTCGGCATTTTTGCCTGGCCCTCTTTCTCTTTTCCCCTTTCTGGCGATCTCGATGACCGGGGTCGTCCCGCGGGCAGAGGGTGCTTTGTTTCTTCCTTTTTTGCTCTTGCCTGATTTTTCCCCAGGCTGCCCCTCAGTCACGTCCCGCAAAACCCTGTTCATTCTTTTTCCCCGCCTTTCCTCCCTTCAATAATCATGGCGCCGCAATTGGAACGACTCCGGCCGGCCTGTTTACCTCTTTTTTTTCCCCCGGACAGAAGACTCATCTTTCACCTTGCCGTGGTTTCGTAGTCCCCTCCAGACAACTCAGGACAAGAGGAGACAACTTGCCCCCATCGCCGTGACTTCCCCCTTTTCTTTTTAAGTTCCTAAGTGTTAGAATTTTCAGGCTGTCTCGTCCCCGGGGGGGGTCTGAGTACAGTTTTTTTGGGAAAATTTGGAGAGGCATGTTTCAAATGTAATTCGCTTTTCTAAGCCTTTTTAAAGCTTTTTTGCACCTGTCCCGTGAACTCCCCCCGATCTAAGAGTGTTCTTCCATGGTACCCTCCCTATGAGCAGGAGGTCCATGGGTCCCACGGGAATGTTTTTGGTCTGTTGATTTTGCTGGTGGATCTCAGGCCTCTTTTCCGTTCGGCTCCTTCTTTTTTCCGTGCGTTTGAGGTATGTGGAGGTTTTTTTTTAGCGTTCTCCCCCTTTTGGGCGGCCTCCTCCCATCAGCCGCAGGCGTGAACCGGCCGCGCGGCGAGGACAGTCCACCCCCCCTTGGTTAGGCTCTTCTATTTTTGTAAAGGCCCTGCTGGGAAGGTTCTCTTCGTCTTCCCTCTTTCCCCCCGGGTCCCCCCAGGAGTTGAAGTTGAGGTTTGGATTCAGCATAGATCCTCAGCGGTGCTTCCGCGACCTTTCGTTTTCGGATTGTCGTGTTTTCGCCCGGGCGGTCTGCATTCTTTTCTATGTTTCCTTACTCCCCTTTGTTTTTTTTTGTTAGGTTCCTTTTTTTAGATGGCAGGTCCCCTTGGTGTTTTCTTTCTGCCCCGCCGCTTCCGACCGTCTCGTAAAGTACGCAGCGTGACCGTCTTTTATCGATGCTGGACACTACTTTCCACTTTCTCCTCTTTTCAGAGTCCGCGGACCTAAGAGGGCCACGTACAGAAGGGAGCCTTAAGCAGACATGATACCGGAACGCCTGGGTGGCTTCTGCCTTTTCGGGTGGTAGAGCTGGACACGGGCCAAGAAAGGGAGTCTGATGGGTGATCCTTTTCACAGAACAGTTTTGGCCACACCTTGCCTTCCTCCTAGATCCTCCCTGTTTTTTCCAGATGTTGCTCTGATGCAGGGAAGGGAACGGCCGGCTTTGAGGCAGTCCCACTTGCCCCCTCCGGGAGTACTGAGAGTTTTTTTCTTAGACCTCCGGGGTCGCATTCCTTTCGTTTCATTCCTAGTTTCTTTTTCCTTTTGATACTCCTCCTTGTGACTTCGTTCACGTCTGTCACAGTCCCCCTGCCTCACCTTCGCTTTCAGCTTATATTCGGTTTTTTCCCGGACATTGCCCCTTTTTTTGCTTTACCCTGGATCTTTTCGCCCACAACCGTGCAGTGAAGGAACAGTCTTTGCTTTAGGGCCATACGGGTCCCCCCCGCCGGTCCTTTTTCCTTTTCCTCCTTTTTTTTCCATTTGACGGGCAGGCCAGCCAACTTTCGGGGCCAGCCGCTGAACAAATGTTGCGGGGGCGCTGCTGGCCGGTTCCCGCGGTGGCGCCGGTCCCGCCCTTCGCCCCCCTTCCTTTTCCCCGTTTTTTCCGACCCTTTTTTGGTCAACTTTTTTGACCTGGCAGGATCGCCGCCGTGTCAAAACGCCATGAACGAGTTTCCTTTTCAGCGCTCCCCCGAGTTTTCCCTTTTTCCTTCGTACTTTTTCCCAACTCCTTGCTCATCATGGCCCTTTTTGCTCTCTCAGACATTGAACACCTCCCCCCCCCCTCATTTTCTAGTTTTTTCCCTTTTTCATTACCCCCCCGGGGGCTGTCTGCTGACAATGATCAACCGTCTTTTGATTGCTGGACCCCCCCCAGTCCTTTCTCTCCTCCCCTGGTCTCCGGTCACTCCCGATGTTTTTTCCCATGCGGACAGCCGCCGGGCGGCAAGCTTGTTGGGGCCCTTCCGAGAATGCGTCTGACCCCTTCCTTCCCATTCCTAACTTTTTAACTGCTTTCCGCAGATCAGCCCATTCTGGATTTTCTGTACTGCCCTGACGCCGCCCATGGGTTGACGGCAATTTAAGATGCTTGTGTTAGACGCACCTTTCGTCGTTTCCTGCTTTTTTTTTCAACGTCCTGACCCCTGGGACCCTGAACTACGGTCCCCACTTTGTGATTAGTTCCAGGGTTTGTGAATTTCCTTGTTTTTTTTCTTCAACAGTGTTTATTAGAGGTGAACAGCCCCCGAGCACAGCCTTTGTCGCCCTTTTATTATTCGCCGGGGGACAGTAACCCGTAACTAATTCCTGTGGACACTTTTTCACCCCCTCTCTTTGTCCCCTCTGATCGTTCCCGCCGTAGCCGGGCTGAGAAGTTTCCGGCCGTCCGGGCCCCTTAAGCTTTGCTTTTTCCTGGTTACCTTTGGCATTAAATTCCTTGGTTTTTTTTTTCACTATGGACTTTTTTTTCCCCTGCAGCACCCTGCCTTTGTTTGGCGTTGTTTTTTTTTTTTTGGGCCCCTTTCGAGAACGGACGTTCCTTCACTTCAGCCCCTACTTTTTTTTTTCACGTTTTTTTTTTTGCTTTATGAGCCTCACGGAGGTCCTTCCCCCGAGCAAGGTCGGTCTAAAAACGAACCCTTTTTTTCATGGCCGTCCGTGTTTTTCCGGACTTTTTCCTTGGTGTTCGGCCGGTGTCTCGCGACGGTGAGTTTTGCCTCCCCCTCTGCCCGAGATCTCTTCTTGATTTGATCTCCCAGGTTTTTTCGGATGCGGGAAGTTCCAAGGTACTCCCTTTTCGCTATGCAGGGGACACTTTCCCTCTGCCCCCCCCACTCGCTTAGGGGCCTGATGCGTTTTGCCTTTTGACGTTTCCAGCGGTTCGCGGGTCCCAAGTTTGCGCGGGCGTGCGGAGTCTTTTTCGGGTCCCTGTGGCCTTCCCCCTCCTTTTCGATTTGTCTGAAATCTTTTTCTTTCTGCGGCCTTTTTTTCCTTCCCACGCTCGACGAAGGTTCCTCGGTCTCGGTTGGTTCCGAGCGCTCGCGTCCGGTTTTTTTCGCATTTTTTGCGTTTTTGAATCTGGCGAGGCCTCGGTCTCACCGTCCGTCCCTTCGTGATTGCTGTCTTTCCTCCATTGCCCCCCTTGTACACCGTTTTATTCTTTTTTACGCGCTTTTCGGCTGCGCTGAAGAGGGCTTCTTTCAGCGTCTGAGGCCCTACCCCGGCCCCACGGCCCACGGTGACCGCAAGCCGCCCACCGATAATCCCTAGATTTTCCCTTTCCCCGCGCGGAACTCGGGCTGTTCCCCAGTTGAGTTTGATGGATAATCGTTTTCCCCAGTCCAGTTTTGCTTTTTTCCTCTCGCAAGCCCGGTAAGAGGGCGTTAAAGGGCTGGGGCCAGCGGCGCTTTTATTCCTCCGGCGTTTTTTTTTTCTGAAGACCAATTATCAGCCGCCGGAGACTTCAGTTTCAGTTGGCTCCCCCTTCTGTCTTCAGCTTTTGGTTTTTCTCTTATCATACTCCTCCCCCTTCATTTTTGCTTTGTTTCTCCGTGCCAAAGCATAGGGCAGGCGCCCCTACGTCTCTACCGGCATTGATGATACGGTTTTTTTTTTTCTTATTAGTAGGCAGCAGCCTGACTTGCGCGAAGCGGCCGCTGGACAGCCCCTTTTTACGTTGCTGCCCCGGGCCCCTCTTCTTTTTTTTAGTAAGAAGGCACTGTGGCCTTCACTCTTATACGCTTCTTTGGTTCCCCTTCGCCCTTTTTTTTTTGCTTTTTCTGATTTTGGAGGTACTCCTGTTCAACCTTATGTTTCTTTCCTGCTCACTTTGCCGCCTCTGCAGTCTTTTCCTGGCCTTTCAGACGAGTTGGGCCGTTCTCCCTTACAACCTTTGACTGTTTCCCCCACGGCCTGGGAGTAGGCCGGCATCCAGAAGATGCCGTTTTGCCCTTTTCTTGTCCTCTTTTCGGACTTTACCGCCCCCAACCGCTGTCCAGGACTGAGGGACCAGGTTTTTCCTGCTCGGGCCCGAGACCGTTTCTCCTTTTCTTTTCGGTCCCGTTTTGTTAAAGCGACAGGCACCAACTCTTTGCAACGGGGGGGTGTTTAAGACAATGGGTTTCCTTTTGAGCTGGGGCACCCCGTTTTGCGGCCCTTTTCCCGCGCCGATTACCTCCGGCACAAAGGCTTTCCCTCACATTTGTTTTTTTTTTACGGCTTTTGTTTCCCTGCCATTTCTCCGTGTTCGGCTTGCTCGGAGCATCGAGTCCGGCCGCGGCTCCGTTTTTCGCTGCCCCCCTCGCTCTTTTTTTTACCTTTTGGGTCTTTTTTTTTCCGGACAAGACGTTTTCCCCGGCTCCCCTTGCTCCCCGTTCTTCCTCGGATTTTTTTCCCCCCCCTCGCGGGCCTCACCTTGGGTTGTTCTGAGCCCTTTTTTAGTCCTTTTTCCCCTGTCGGCTGCACTCCGTTGCCCCGTGGTTTCTTTTTTTTTTTTTTTCTCATTTTTGGGGCCCCGTCTGGGTTCCGGTTTGTTTTGTGGCCCTCCACTTTTTCTATCCCAGAAAGAGGTTGCCCGCCCCCCGGGGGTCGCTGCCCCCCATCCAGCCCCCCGATCCGTTAAGGTCCCCGCAAGGCGTTTTCAAAGGGGATCTGACGGTCCGCAATGATAAGACCCCTCGAAAGGTTAGGGCCCTTTTTCTCCGATTCCCTGTATTGGAATCAACCGAGTTTGAAGTTCTCTCCTAGGTTGGGTCCCCCCCCCCTCCTCCTTTTACTTTCCTTTTCCATTTCGACTGGAGGGGACCCCGGCGGCAAAATACTCTTTTTTTTTTTTCTTTCGTTCGCCGGGTCATGGATCTGGGTCTTTTTCCCCCCCTGGTCCCCTGCATAGTCCGTTCACAGGTCCGGTCCTTCGCGTGAGTTTTTCCGTCTTTTCGCCTCCTTTGCATCCCCCCTCAAAGTCCTTCAGGGACGGAGCCGCCAAATGTGTAGCGTCCCACCCCCTTGCTGGCAGGCCGGTACCCGCTTTTTTTTTCGGTGAGCCGTGCCATTAACCCTGTCATTGCCCGCCACCCTATTGTTTCTCGTCCCCGAACGCATTGCTTCCGGTCCGTTTTTCTTTACGATGATCCTTCACTTCCCCTCTCGTATTTCCCCTCATCTTTTGGAGGCATGGACAGAATTGGTTTATCGGCTCAGGATCCCCTGGTAAGGCTCTCTTTTCTTCTTCCTGTTGGTCTTTTGTCCGTTGAGACTCGCCATTCGTTGATTCAAGGTGAAAGGCAGGTTCCCGGGAGTTGAGTTTTACCCCCTTACCCCTGGGCAGTACCGCCCTACTGGGTTTTTAGGTTCTGCCGGGCGTCTTATTGACTTGGCCGGCCCAGGCTGAGCAGGTGTTCCCAGGGGAGTTTTCCGTTGACCTGCTCTTGGTGTCCGTCGCCTGGTTGAAGCGGCTGGCCCTTCTCCTCGTTCTTGCGTTTGCCCACACTTGCTTTTCTTTCCCATGACCCCCCCTTTTGTTCCGTCGGCTTTTTTTTTTTTTTTTTGGGGCAGGCGGGTTTGGGGCTGAAGTTCTTAAGCCGGCGCACCCTCTTTTTTTCCCAGTTTTTTCCCCCAGCAGCACGTGAAACCAGTGTTAAGTCGGGGCTGCCCCCCCTTGCTCTGTTTCGTTCCATTCGGTTAAATCTGGTTTCTTGACCCCTTTGCATCCCAGGCGAGGTGGCCGTCTGCCTGTCTCCCGAATTGACTTTTCACTGCCCTTGGTGTCTTCATATCCATCCCGCCCTAGGTACCCTGTTGGCCCTCCTGTTCAAGCGTCGCCGATCGCTGGCCTCGTTTTTGGGTGGTTTGGGTCCGTTGACGGAACCCCCGGGGGCGGGCTTCGAGTACCTTTCTCCCCCACTTCTCTTGCCCCCAGTCCCTTTTGGCTGGTTTTTTTTTTGATCTGCATGCCCTCTCCGGTGAGCCCCCGACCCCCTCTCCCCGTCTTTCCCCTGCCATGGGCCTTTTGGGAATGTTCAGCTTTTGGCTTTTTCCGGCCGAGCCGGCCCCTTGCAGTTTTATTTGGTCTCTTTTCCTTTGACGAGTCGGGATTCCCGGGCCCCCCTGCCGGGAAAAAATTTTTTTGTGCCATCTTCCCTTCCCCCTCCCCCTTTGGGCAGTGTTTCCCCCCGGCCCGCGGCGGTCCAGCAGACCTTCCCCCCCCCGGTCCGTTCTTTTATTTGGCTGTTCCTTGCCTGTGTTGACGTTTGGTTCCTCTTTAGTACCGCGCGGCTCACCGGACCTACAGGCGGCCTCAGTGCGTTTTAATTTTTTTTTTTGATCACTTTTTTTTTTTTTCCGCCGACTTCCGCGCCCGGTCGGTTCGTTTTTGGGGACGGGGCGTGACCCTCCCCCGGGGCGCCTTTTTTTTCTCTTCTTCTCCTTTGTTTGTGTTGATCAGAAGATGGTCCTCCTGGCGACCCGGTCAGGTCGAGCTTTTCGCGACCGGACCGTGTGTGCTTTAGTTCCGTTTTTTTTCCTTTTTTTTTCTCCGCGTTAATCCTCACCTTCTCGCTGTCGGGCAGGTGATTCCGGCGAGTCTCTTGAGGAACCCGGCTTTTTTGACATCAGCTCTCCCAGGACCACGGGTCGGTGGGAGGTTCCCTGGTTTCCGGCGGGGGTGGGGCAACGCTGGCGGATGATTTGCCTATGGGCCCCCAGCTTTTTTTCCGACCCCACTCCGCTCTCCAGGCGGTCCGATATTTTAGAAGGCCGGAATTCTGCGGACTTTCCCCCGATGCGCATTCGAATTTTCCAACCTGGGACCAGCGTAGACGGTTCGGCTAGCGGGTGTCCGGCGGCGTTCTTAGTTCTTCCTTTTCCCAAGCTCCTTTTTTTGCGCTCCGCGTTTCGTTCTTCCCGGGTGAATTAGGCCGGCCCGTTTTCCGTCACGTCCAGCCTCCCCTGCCTCCCGTCCCTCCCGTGTGCTCCTCCTGCGCCTCGTTTTTTTATGGATATTCTCCGTCCACCCCCTCATTTACAATGTCCCCTTCGAGATTCTCCTTTTCCCCGTTCTGCTTAATTTTTTTTCGCCTCAAAGGAGGTTCCGATGGGCTGGACCAAGGTTGCCAAGCTTGGCTTGCCCGTTGTCCCCCCCCCAGTGCTTTCCTCCTCCTGTGCAGTTTTTCTCAGCCCCCCCGCCGCCTTGAGGAAAGGACCCCCCTCCCCGGCCGATTTTTATCGTCCGCGTGACCCCGCCCTTTTCCAACGAGGAGTGCGCCCAAGGTCCGAGCTTGCCATGAGCCGTACCCCCCCCGCTTGACAGCCCCTGCTCATCCTTTTTCTTCTGCTCAGTGTATCCTTTTTCGCATCTTCCCCCCGCAGGGGAGTAGACCAGGTCATCCACGCATCCGTTTGCTGACCGGCACCTCCCCCAAAACCCCTCCTCTTCGGAAACCCCTTAACCAGCAAAGTTCGCCCCCCGCCCTCGCCCCCCTTTTTTTTTTTAAGTTTTTTCTGGGTTTTGGGACCTGGCTGCCAGGCCCGCCCGGATTTTTTTTTTCCGCGTGTTTTTTCCCGCCCTTCCCTCTCTTGCGGTCTTTTTTCTTTTTTTGCAGGAACGTTGCTAAATTTCGAAGCCTGTTTCACCCTTTTTTTCGCGTTCAAAACTTCATTTGTCTTGTAGCTGTCGGCCTTTCACCGTTATCACCCCCGCCCGGATTTGCTTTACGGCTCGAGATGGTTTGTTGATCGCTCACGACATTGGCTTGCTAAATTGCGCCCGTTGATTCGGGCAATCGAAGGCTTACGCCACCACTTTTTGATCCTTCTACACTCTTTGACGGTTTGTCTTACGCGGCTGTCCCGTCCCTGAGCCATTCCCCGTTTCCTGACCTTAGTCTTCTGCCGTGTTACTTACCACTAAGCCGTTGGACCCACCCCTTGGAACTTGCCCTGTGTTCCCTCCGCTTTCGGCCGGGCTGAGCAGTCCCCTACGGGTTTTTTCTTCCTTCCGCTGGGTTGTTTTCCTTTTGGTCCTGGGCTCTGGCGAAGGACCCAGCGCCCCCACTTGGGGGGCGGGCGCGGTTCTTTTTGTCTTCCAGCGATTTTCCCCACGAGCCCCATACCCCCCTGTACCCTGCAGGCTGCATCACTGGGATGCCTCCCCCTGCCTTTTTTCCCGCTACGACCGGTTTTTTCAGGCCACCGCCAGGGTTGTGGCCTTGCTTCGGGGGCGGCCCCTGCGGTGCTCTGCTTTTTTTTTTTGCTCCCTGCCCGCCGCGTCGAGCCCCCCGTTCACTTGCTGCTGATCGACGTGCAGCGTTTTATGCGGTTGCTGCCAGTTACCCTATCTTTTTCTTCCGGGGGACGCAGTTTTTCCCCCCTTGCCCCTTTTTCACGTGGGACCGGCCGGTGTTCTTAGCAAGAGGCCGCGGCGTTTTTGTTTTGGGGGCTTTTTTTGCTCTTCCTGTTTGGTTCCCCGGTGCCGTCTGTGTATGTTCGATGTTAGCGCCCTCCATTCCGCTTTCTTGAGTGTTCGGGTTGTTCCTCGCGGCCTTTCGCGTCTGGGGGCAGCGAGTGTTGTTTCTTTGTTCATAGTCTGTCTGTCGTCCACCGTCCTGCCACATCTTCGTTCGCTGCCGACTCCCGTTCTTGTTGCTTGACCTCCCCCTGGTGTCGATTTTTTTGAAATGCCGACTCGTTTGCAGCCCAGACGCTGCTCGTGAGATCTGTGCCCCCTGCCACTGCACATTTAGGTTTCCCCCACGCTTTTGCCCGTCCCCCTTTCCTCGGGCGGAGGGGCTTCCCGCAGCGGCCGTTTGATGTCTCCGAAGACCCACCGACTTGTACTTTCGTCGGGGGAAGCACCGTGACGTGATTTTTTTGGTCCCCTTCTGGCCAGCCGGCGGGAGATACATTCAGGCTTTTCCGACCTTCTAAAGGGATCCGTTTCTTCCCTCCCCGGTTTTTTGCTCAGACGGCTTTCGCTGCAGAAGCTGCTATTCATGATTTTCCCCTTTCCATAGGTTTTGTTTTTTTGAATTAGAACTTTGGTGTGCACCCCTGGCTTATACAACGGGTGCGCGCGGCTTCCCCTGATATGTTGAGTCCTCGCCGTCCGGCTGGGACCTTCAGCCGGGGCCTGCCTCGCCTTTTTTTTCTATCCCCTCGACCCTGATTCCCTATGATTTTCTCCCGCTGGCGGTGGCGACCCCTTCTTTTTTCCGCGAAAATCGATCTGATTTTTTTTTCGCTGTTCCCTTGCATTTTTGCGTTTTCCTTTGCGTCTATCTGCGTTTTTCAATGTGTGGACAATCTTTCCCCCTCTTCGCCGCTTTTGCCAGCGCCTCGCTGCATCCGGACCACTTGCCTTTTCCACCACGTCGTCCCTTTTTTCCCCTCGATCACGGTCTCCGAGCCTCGCCCCAATTTCCGGTCGCACCCTCCACCCAACGGTTTTCCCCCCTTTTGTTTTTTTCCCGCTTCCCCGGTCTGGCCCACGGAGACCGCTTCTTCCGTCTAGCTCTTGGGACGGTGCTGAACCCCCCCTTATTGCGGCCCCCCCTTTTTCCCGCTCTGGGGGCGTCCATGCTTCAAAGGGAGCACCCCCCCCCCACGCCGATGTTTAACTTCCCTTTCCCTTTTTTTCCTAGGTATTGCTCCAGAGACCTTTTGTGCAGAGGAACGTTCGTCCCCGGCCGCGCCCTCTTTTCCTGGGACTCGGCGTTGATAAGCACGGAGGTTGAGGAGCCCCACACCTCGGCCCTCATGTACTCCCGAAGTACACGGAATGTTCCGGCAGGGGAACTTGTACCGGACCCCCAGGCTTTCCCGTCCTCCCAGAGCACCAGCCCGGCAGCCCCGAGCAGGCCTGCAAAATGGCGTTTGGCCTGGCGCCCAATTTCCTTTTTCTTTGCTACCTGGTTAGGAGGCCCCCCCCCGTTATGTTTTCATTCTCATGCCAGGGTGCGCGTCTTTTTTCCCGGGGGTTATGTCCGGAACTCCGTTCTCGTGTTAGAGGGGGATGGCTCGTTTCCCACCTTTTTTCTCTCTAGTCGACGACACTTGTGACTGCCTTAAAAGCCCCGCACCCGGGTTGTTGGAGTGGGAACCCTTTTTTCGGAAGGACCATTTGTCTTCGGGCTCCCGATCGCAGCCGGCTCATTCAGCCCGATCCCCGGTTTTCCCCCCAGGGATTATTATGGGACACATCAGTCAACTACACTTTTTCCCCGTCCCTGCAAAATTACTCCCTTTAGCGGTTTTCGCGTTTTTTTCATTTTTTTTTCGTTTCTTTCACCGACCACGGGCGGCCCGTCAATTCAGGTTCCTCTGGAGCTTCTCTGATAAGACCCTTTTTTTCTTAGGGGTCGCGCAGAGTCCAGAGCAGACTTTGGAGGAACCGCCCGCCGCCCCCACTGGTCCACTCGGGACATTTTTATTCCTCAACCGAAAAGGGTAGGACTCCCCTACACCTATCTTTAAGTCTCCCCAGTTTGAAGGGGACTAAACCGGAAGGTTTCATTCACTTCGACCCCCCCAGACCCCCCCGAGCCGCCACCACCCCTCCAGACCGCCCCCCCCCAAGAAAGCATCGAAACCAACTTTTATTCTCGATGACGAGAAAAAGCCCCCCCGTTGCGCTCCCCCCCCACCCGGGTAGTGAGGAGCCTCCGCCCCCCTTCCCCCCCCCCCCCCCCCACCTCCGGCTGCATGCTTCGTGTTTTTCCCCACCCTCTTGTGCCCCCCCCGTTTCGTTCTCCTGCCCCATGTCCCATGGGAAGATCTTGCTCCAGGAAGTCAGGGGTTTCGTCCCCAACGGCGACTTTCTGTTTCTTGTCGTGAGTGTTCGCATCGAGTAGTCGTTTTTTCTGTGGTGGCAGCAGTTAAGACACCGGAGGACCCTGTTGATCTTTCTCTAAAAGAGCGATTAAGGGGGTTGGGATGATCAGGGTCTATGCGTCGGCTCCCCCTCCGTGCTGATCCGTCTGTCCCCCCAGCGGGTTCCGCAACGCTCATGACAGCGGTTCAGTCTTCAGAGGCTATTCGTTTTCCATGTTTTGAACCACTTTGCCCTTTTTTTTTCTTTTTTTTCTTGACCGGTTTTTCTCCGCCCTGCGGGCAGGCGTTGTTTTTCTTTGAATCTCCCTCCGGCGCACGCCCTTTAGGCCGGTCGCTTTTCCCCCCCCCTTCCCAACTGTTCCTTTGTCTTTTGCCCAGCTTTTCCCTGGGCCGTCATCTTAACCTGCTCCCCTTTTATTGAACCGTTGAACCGTCTTGCGACAGTACTTTGAATCCTCCCCTGCCGGTGACCTTTCTCTCCCAGTAAAAGTAACACTCCTTGCTTTTCCCCGCGCCATTGTTTATTGTAAGCCTTCGCCCTTTTTTTGTTCCGGGAGGCGTGGGACCCGTGGGGTGGGGGGGGACTCAAACCGTTGGCCCTCTCCCCCAGTGGTGCCAGTCTGTCTTGACCCCCTCTGTGGCTCACGCCCCCTGCGGCGGCCCATGGAACTCTGGACAGTAAACCTCCTCATCGGTAGACCATGGAGAGGGATTGAGCGAAAACCCATTTGCAAGGGAAAGGAATGATTCCTTTTTTGTACAGTTTCCGCTTTTTTTCTTTCGACGTTGGAACGTGAGGGGTGGAGGTGAGTGGCGAAGGGCCTGGTCGCAGGTGGGGAGGAGGGCGGGGCACAAGGGCCCAGATACCACCATCCCTGCCGACATTTTGGCCCGGTTTGCGGCCTCCCCAGGTCAACCCCACCGGTTTTTTATGATCTCCCGGGCTTCCTGGAAGGGGTCATTGATGGAGATTCCCCTCCCTCGCTTCGGATACAAGCGGGCCGGAAGTTCCCTTAATTTAGCCGATCACTTTCGTCTTCCTTTTCTTTTTCTCTTGAGTTTTAGAGGGGCCGTTAGGGCACGTAACCCCCCTCCCCCTTTTGCCCCCGTCTTTTTTTTCCCCTACGTTTTTTAGAGATCTTAGGACCCCCTTTTTGGAGCCCGGTCGTCGGCACCTCCCCCCCCTCTCCCCTACCGGTCCTCGGAGCTGTCCATTCCTCTATGGGCCCTCAAATGTTTCCCGTCCACTTCTTTTTTTCGCCCGGTTTGCGTCCTTTTTTTCCGAGGTCCACCCCGTACTTCAGGCCGTCCATCGGGGCCGAAGGACCCAGACGCCCGTTGGCGGGTGCTTTTCCCTTTTTTCGTGCCCCGTGGCCCCCCCTGGCGTTTCTATGAGGGGGTGAATTATGGGCCGTTGCCTCATCTCCCCCCCCCCCTTTTACCCCCACACCCTCGGTCAGGCCCCTGCGCGCTTTCTCTGGCGGCCTGTCTTGGCCCCCAACTGCCATCAGCCCTGCCCCCAATGGACCTGTACGGACCCCTTGGGGTCGCGTGTGCGCATTTTGGCCAGCTCCTTGCGCTGCGTGTGAGTCTCTTTTCGCCTACACTCGCCCTTCCCGGTCCGTCACTTCACCTGCCTCTGCGGCCATCTTTCGTTGCATGCCCCCGACGGAGCCCGTTGGTTTACCTTTGACTTTTTCTCCCTTTTCCCCCATTTCCGGATCCCTGTGTCCGCGTTTTTCCGCCAAGGGCGGTCACTTCGCCGGTTCCGTCGCTTCCTGTCGCGTCCAATGCGTCCCTCACGCCCCCCTGAGTGCGGTGGGCAGCCCGCACACTGTTTTTTGGGCGGTTTGACGGCCTTCCTTTGCTGGGGCAAGCACCCCTTACTGTCCCCTGGGCGTTTCGGAAGACTGGTCCGGACATTTTTTTTCTCGCTTCCCCCAACTCCATTGAAGACAGGATGCTGCAAACGCTCCCTTCCGGTCCATTCCCTTTCCCCTTTCCCCCTCTGCTTTCTTCATTGCCCGGGCTTTAGATTTGAAGCCTTTATTTTTCTTTGCAGAATCCCCCCCCCGCAAACCCCCCAGTTTTCATTCAATCCCATTGGCTGACGCAACCCCTTCACACGTGCTCGCCGCGGAAACCCCCCAACCAGCAGCCGCCAAGTCTTTTTTCCCCCGAACCCAGCATTTTCTTCGCTTTTTGCCCTTCCAACTGACGGTTGGGACGTGGGTGGCCCCGCTTTGCCCTCTTCTAGGCGTGCTCTCCCCATAGTCAGCCGACGTCCCTGAGCCCCCCTGGGCTTTTTAGCTTTTCTGCTTCTGCTGTACCCCGGGCATGCCCCCTGTTTATTCACCCCGCGTTCGCTTTTTTTTCGGCTCCCGCTTTTCTGTGGATTCGGAACGAACCAGGCCGAGGGAAGGATCCTTTCCACCCCCCGTGCTGTGCACGTTTTTTTCCCCCTCGATACCAGGATAAGCAAAACATAAGGTTTTGACCCCCCGCCCAGGTCTCTTTTTAGGTCGGACCCCAAACTGAAGTTATGGGGTTTGCGTCAGCCCTGGCAACCGGCCGTTTTCCGCTGAATTGGCTTAACGGAACCGTTATTTCCCCTCTGCCCCCCCACTACGGCACTCAGTCCTTGGGACCATTTTTTTTTTTGTTAAATGCGTGGATTTTTGCGCCTCCCGATAGTTCCCGAAAGTTCCGGGGGGAGAACGTTTTTTCCCGATACGCTTGCGGATTTTCTTAAAGTTCAAACAAGGTCAGGTGGGAGTGGCACCCTTTTTTCCGGTGTCCACTTGGGAGGAGAGAATTGAAAGAAACCAGTACTTACCGCCCCCCCCGCACCCTTCAGCGTTTTAATCCCTGAATCTTTAGGCATCTTACCCCCTTTTAGGCCCCCCCTGTCTCTGCTGACCCCGGAACCTTTTGGGCCTGGGGAAAAACAACGTTGACTTCATCCCTCCCCTCGTTTCTGGAAAGTTGAAGTCTTTTGCCTTTCGCTGGAGCCCCCCCGTCTTGCCTTCTCGCTGATTTCCAGTGAACCCTCTAGAGGACTGCCGTTTCAGGGGCCCTAGATTGCTCTTCAGAAGTTGAATCCCCCGTTTTTTCAGCCCCCCTGCCCGATTACGGGGCCTGAGCAGGTTGGGTCGCCTCGTGGTGTTCTTTCTACTTTTTGGGCGTGAGGTACACCCTCGTTTTTGTTTCTTCCTCCCATGGTCCCACACTTGAGGGTTCTTTTGTGGTTGTGCCTGTCGATGCTTCCTTCGAAGACCCCCCAAGAACTCCCCCATTCTCACCCTTTCTTTTTGGCCTTCTGTTCGCGTCAAGGGGGCTCCAGCCGGTTCTTTTGGCTTTTCTGAGTCTCTTTTTCCTTTAGGCCTCCAAGTGCATTTCGTGGGCTGCTTGCTAAACTCCCTTGGGCCCGTTTGGACCATCCCCCCAGTTTTGTCCCCTGTCTGCACGCCTCTGCCGCCGACGAGCTTTCAACTGATTCTGTTATAACTCGAACGGCAAGTCAACAATTTTTCTTCAAAGGTTTTTCAAGAAGCCGCCACGTCTACCATCTTTTCCAAGAGGTTCTTTCTGAGAGGGGATGACCGCGATGCCCTTTCTCGTCCCCCCTTGCACCCCCCCTGAGGCGAGGGACCGAAAGGTCCGCAGGTTCCCATTTTTTGTCCTTCAGCGGAAGAGGACTTTTAAATATCAGTCCAGGGGGGGAATGATCAGGACCCCCCTTCCTTTCCCCCCCC
>Ga0179593_1402437_pt1 | contig 16542 bp, 11 predicted proteins | sample CZODoug2_1_08_16_FD_185931 | JGI IMG/M metagenome (GOLD analysis project Ga0179593, IMG submission 185931) | Vadose zone soil fungal communities from Angelo Coast Range Reserve, California, USA - CZODoug2_1_08_16fungal (PacBio error correction) | ecosystem: Environmental > Terrestrial > Soil >... | reverse complement strand
TTCCGTCCCTCTTAGTGGCCGTCGACGGGTGTAGTCTTTCTTCAAGGATCTCAGAGCTTAGGACCATCACGGGTGACTACTATGTTTTTAATCGCCCCAACCGCCGGATCTTTCCAGCGGAGCGCAGGGCGCCCCGGTGAAGGATTTGCCCCTAATTAAATGGGTCTTTTTAGGCCACTAAGTCCATGACAATTTGTCGTGTGCAAGTGATCGAGGAGTAGCCCGTTGGAATCCCTTCGTTCTTCCCTTATGTATCTAAGCTCGCTCAAAAAAGTGCCCACTTCCTTCTACGGCTCTCCCCACAGAAAAGCCCCACCTTTTCCAGTCCTATTTTCTAGTTTCTCCCCGCATTTATAAGTTTCTGCCTCATACCTTCCTACACGTTCAAAATGCCACCCCACTGGTCCTATCTGCTAGTTTGATTTTTTTCCGCCTGGATTCCGCGCCCCAAGAGCCCCCTTTTTCTGCCCCCATTCGAGAGGAAACAGAACTGAATGACAGTCCTCCGCTGCCACCTCCAACCCGGAAAACTGATTTCCACGTCATTCGCCACAAACGTGCTTTATATATGGCGGTTTCCTTACAGGGAAGGAGCCCGCTCATCCCCTAAATCGCCCCCCCTATTTTCTCCGGTTTTGTCGCTATGAATACTCTTCTGGCTCTGTACCTGATCTGCGAAGATCCCCATTTTTCCCCTAAGGCTCCCCCCCTCAACTATGTTTTTTTCCTCACATCCCCCCTTTCTAGGGCTTCTTCCTATGATCGTGATGAAGCTGAAGGGGCATGAAACTAAGGGCATTCCCCCCTTAAGAGACGCCATTTACGATAACCTACGTCTTGAGGAAAGAGAAGGTTACTTGACTGAGATACTTCTATGAAAGAGCTCCTTATCTTAATTACTATTAAATCTTTCTTTCCGGTACCAAGAGAGATCTTCTCTTCAGGAGCACTATCGCTGCATCTTTGAGGAACCCTACGTTTGGTTCCAGATTTGATTCTCCACGTGGTACCCCCGGTTAGAGCTTCAAGAAGTCTCCCTGCCTCCCGAGCTGTCCCCCTCTCGTGGCGGCCAATGGGTTAGTTCTATGTTCCTTTTTTCGTATCCTTCTTCTCAGACAGCTCGAGGGCGTCCAGACCTTCGAGTCTGCTTTCTTTTACCTACCCCCACCGGACTTTCTTTCTGACCTAGTTCTTCCCTCCTGCGGCCCGTTCGGCCTGCCATACCTCTCCTACGCTTCCCTTCTCCCGAACGGGAGGATCTCAGACCCCGTGGTCCTCATAGACCTCTTCTCTCTTGCTTTCCAGCCCCCCTTTTTGTCATTTTTTTTTCAGGACCTGCGGGGTGACCCATCCCCCCCGTGAACCGCGCTATTTGGACGCTATTCCGTGATGCACCTGGCCCCCTTTCTGATGTAGTGCGCCCCCCCCTTCGCTCAGGCGCGCTCTCTGCTGCGGATGTAAGCGTTCTTGCGCTCCTCGCGCGTAGGTAAGGGTTTCTTCTTATAGCTCGTCACCGAGGTGCGCTTCAAGTAGCGGTTAGTTTTTTCTTTGTTTCTTTCACGTACATCGACTTACTGAACAGGGGCCTTGTCCGGCCGCGTATAGGCTCATTTTGACGTCGTAAGAGAACTACTCAGTATCTTACCGACGGTCCCTGTACATCTGCCCATGCTTTTAGAGCTCCCCAGACTTTTTGAGCCCCTCTCGCCTTTCAAATGGTCTCCTCCCAACCCGATCGCGTGTCTGGTTTTTCCCCATGTTTTTCCTGTTTTCAGGAACAAGCCCTCGTTGGACCCCGCCTTCAAGGAGGCTCTTCGGCCACTTCGCCCCCTACTGTTCGTCTAGAGTAGCAGGCTTCTGCTTCTGTCCACTTCTTGTTTTGGGCCATAGTGGTCCCCCCCCGCCACCCTCCTCTCTCCACCTCTCTTATTTTGGTGCTCCGCTCCTCACCGCACGGCACTTTTTTGGTGTGTTCCCTCGAGCGCGAGGTTTTTTTGTCCGAGCGGGTCGTCCCTCATGTTCTTTTTCTTTTTTTGCTCCTTCGAGTTTTTCTGCATACACTTTTCCTCTGAAGTCTCCCCTTACGCTGCCCCTTTATTAAGTGGTGTACAGTTGGGGAGGAGCCAAGTCCTTTCTTTATCATCTCTCTGGCCGGGATGCCGCGCTTCTGAGACGGACGTAGCCAAGACCTCCACCCCATTCCCCCTGTAACACGTAGTTTAAGGCTTGACTTTGTTACCAGAGGCGGTTTTTACTGCCCAGATCAGTGCGAGCCCCCCCGTACTCGACGAAGAGAAAGTTTTTTTCCCCACCCAACAAGCTCTTCTCTTTCACAGTGGCGTCATCGACCCCCCTACTGGTGTTGGTTTTACTTCTTTAAAGCCCCACTGGTACGTTGTTTCTCGAGATTTCCCGGGACCTTTTCCTCTTAGTGTGTAACTTTCATTGCCAGGCACGTACGGCAGGAGTCCCCCTTTTTTGAACCCGATATGTTCCAGGGCACTCCCCGTTACCTCGACGTGTACGGGAGATTTTCCCTGAGTGCATCTTTTCCCCTTCCCCCAGATCCTCCCCTTCCCCCCTAAGAGTTTAAGAGCACGCTTCTTCCCCCGTTACGGGGCTTATCGAAACGTTAGCTTTCCCCCACCCTTCTTTGACTTCCAGTTTCAGAGCGTTAGGTCCTTGTAAGGAGTATCTGGGCGTTCCCCTAATACTCTCGGATCCCCCTAGCTCAAACACCGTTTCGATCCCACTTGTTTGGGACGAGAGAATATCGCTCACGTTTCTGGCAGTCCACAATTTTCGAGAGTTTTCTTTCTTTGTGCCCCATATACTCTCTTTGGAGTTAGTGCTTTGCGTTTTCCCCCCTCTCCCCAGACTCTCCTGCAGATCTGAGACTTCTCTTTCTCTTCTTTTTACTACATCGCGATTTTTTTCAGGAGTCTGCACATTGAGTTATCTTTTATGAGGCGGTGTCCAAAGAGTTTTTGTTCCCCCTCCCCCATCCCGGGGTTTTTTCCCCCCGAATACCCTCTTACGTAGGTTGGGTTTTTTCTTAGCCACCCATTTTCGGCCCCTACGGCTTCCACGTAGTATTCTCTTCCGAGATGTACTTTTGAAAGCTCGTATATCTGCGACTTCGAGGTCGGACCTCCTTTCCTCTACTAGCGCCGGCCCTTTTCCAATGTCAAGTTAAAGTAGCTCCCTTGATCAAACTCAACTAAGTTCCTTACGTGACCAGAACCCCCGATCGGGAAGAGCTCTACCGAAACAGAAGAATCCCGGGCCTTTCGGCGAGGAGCGCCTTCCTCCCCATAATCCGAGCTAGAGAGGCTGACTCTCTCGTGACTGGTTGTGCCCCATATACCTTTCCCCCAGCTCACCGGACTCTCTTCCCCATCGCGACTGGTAAGTTGTTAGATAAAACTCAGACATTTCCTTCAAACCCACCACTAGAAACCTTGGTGTCGGCCTTTTCAATATCGTTAGCTTTTCCTCTTTTGCTGTAAATCGCCCCCCCCCTTGCCTTCCAGTATCGTATTGAGATTGTACTGCCTTTCCTGAAGTTGCAAGAATATAGTTGATATCCTCTGTTCATGATGCAGTCGTACTGTTTTAGATGTTTACGATAAGGCACTCTGTACAAGAGCCTTACCTTGATATTGCTGGATAATTCGTAAAGCTCCCTTGGGCTAAAATAGTTCCAGAGTCTCCCCCCGTGCGTTTCAGTAGGGTTCGAAGGCCCCATCATTCCCCCCTCAGGAGAATCCTGTTTTTTCCCCCAAAAACGCAGGTCCGAAAGCGGCCCTTTCCAGCTCTGGTTGCCTTAATCTGCTCTTTTCTTTGCATAGTTTTTGGCAGGTTGAAGGCATAGTCTGCGCTTCCAAGAAGATCTATCGTTCCTCCCCTGATCGTGCCAATAGAGGCGGTGAAGATTTTTGAACATTTTGCCTTCCATATTTTTTTCCTCCCTGCTCCGTAGCTTGCCCCCTTGCCCCAATTCTCTTCCCTAAAGACTCCTCCGACAGCCTCATCCATGAATGGGCAGTGATGTCTTGATAGGAAAGGCGAGGTCCCTCGTTTTGGTATTCTTGCAGTACATATTTCTCGTAAACCTGTGTCGCAGAGAGATCTGCGCCGGAAAACTATACCCTCTCTCGTCTTTGTACGCGTAGACTAACCACCCCCGACCAAGAGTTGTAGAGGATGTGCGATCTTTTCAGAACTGGCCAGCTTGGTCATTGTCTCCCGACAGTTCTTTGGTGCGCAGGCGGCAAATACGGGTTTGGCCGGCATTTTTCCTCCTCGGATTCCCCGGTCTGGGAAAAGGATTGTACCATTCGAAAGTTTGTGTGGGCGACACTTCTTTTTGACGATTTGGCGCCTCCGACGCGGAGACGAACCTTTCCCCGGCCCAGAAGAGTTTTTTCGTGAAGGGTAGATTCTCCCCCAGTGATGACGGTGCCCTTCAATCGTCTCAGTTTTTTGACTGACTCTCTGAAGGTTTTCCGGGGTGGCGGATCGTGCATGTATCGGCTAATTAATGGCCCTTTTGAGCCTTAGTAGTAAATCACGGGAAGCAGTGGAGTACACCCCTACTAACGCCTATCCACCCACGACACACCTTTTCTTTTAGTACCCCCCGTTCCCCGCCCCCCAAGTTTTAATCGTCCCGCGATAATGAGCCCACACCCCCCCCCCCCCACTGCCCCCTTCTCCCTGGTTATCTCCTGCAGTGGGAGGATTGATTTTCAGTCACACTTTTCCCTTTTACTAAGCGATCCCGAATAGGCGATAGTCGTCTCCCCACACGTCCGACAAGGTCAACGAAGATTTTTTTTTCAAGGCGAATCGGATCTCTCCCCCTTCTAACCTCGACTACACCCCCTCCCCTGCCCGTTAAGTATAGAGGGTAGTGCCTTAATTGCCCATCCGTTCTAGAGCATCCTTACATTTGCCGAAGCTGAACTGTGAGAGCTTGCTTCACGTCTAGATGCGACACTCGCCTCGTTTTCACAATCTCCCCTCTTCGGTCGGCTCAGCGCTGCATTTTAGTTTTCGTATTCTAGCCGGAACGCTCGAACGACAAGTCTCGACCTAATGAGGCATCGTCTCGAATTGGGTGACAGTTTTCCGAGCTTGTTGACTCCTCCTTTCCCTTCTAATAGGAACTTAATTAGCACTCGCTTTTCATATCTCCTATTTAAGGAATACTTTGTTTTGTTGATTTAAGATTCTCTGCTTGCTCCTGCGGACTCTGTTTTTCCGTCCAACGGTCCATCGGCAATAAATCTACTTCCCACCCAGGCGCTCCCCTCCCATGCTACGTATTTGAGTTCCGGATTTACGGCGCGGACTTTACCCGCAATCATAGCCCCCCCACAACCTTTCGCAGCTATCAATTTTCCTTGGGTTAGATCGTCCCCGGTGGCTCGGTTATCTAAGCAGAACCGAGACTCAGTTTGAAGCGCTTCCCCTGCCAGAGATCTACTTACCGGGAGGAGTGGATCGCGACCTCAAGCCCTTGACTTTCTTCCCGTCTTTTGTTTCGGAAAATCAGGTCGCGCTCCTCTGCGCACTATTGCCTTCTCTTGCTCGAAATATATTTTCTTCGGACAGGGGGTGTTTCAGACTATTGCCCCCCCAGCTGTCCTAGGCGCCTTTCGGAACTCACTTGGTATCGATGTTTTTCGTTAACATCCTTACCCGTAGCTCGGACCGCGTAGCGGGACGGGCCTCTTCGCTTTGATTCTTTGTGCGATTAAAAGGTTTAGTCTTCAGTCCAGGACGTAAAGCACCATTTGGGAGTGGTTGACGCATTTGAGGAGTCACTGGGAAGACTCCCGTGTCAATTCTTTTATATCCTGATAGGACCCAAAAAGGCCCTTCAGGAGCTGTTAGGCTTCCCCCATTACCCCCCCTTCCCCAAGTATCCGTCTCTAGTTTAGACTACGATGATTTTTCCTTTTGCCCCCATCCCCTTGGTTTAAGAACAGTCCAAGTCCCAGAGGATTTACTGTAGTTTTCCCACCTCTCGATCATAGGATGACCCCACCAGATTCCACCAAGGTGGCTGCAAGTTAAGTCTACCTACCACTGTATACCCCTCCCATCCTCTTCCTCACAACCTCACAACGCCAACCCCTAGGTTCCACGAAGGCCTACACCCACATCCCCTTTTTCCACGCTCGCTGGTTTCCTTCCAGCTTTCCCCCTTCGTAAAGATCTCCTCATCCTCGCAAAACTCTATCCTTGTTTTGTAGCTCGTCGTCTTCCCAGCTTTCTTTATCTCCTGTAATGTCTTCCCCCGTTTTTCCCCCTTTTCCGGCCACCTGTTTTGCCAAGCCCCCCCCGACGCGGTGCCGCGCTTGGCAAGAACTCCGCCGTCCGCGGCTCTGCATTCGGTCGTCTGATGAAGCGGCCCCCCCGTTAACTTTCCATCTAGTTCAGGTTCCCTCCCTTGCCTAGAACAGGCATTTTTTCACCCGCCGATGGATGTAAGTATCCCCCTGTTTTCTTAAGATCTTCTTTCCCTATGCCGGCTCTCCCCTTCTCCCTTTCCTGGTTTGGATTCCGGCAAGACTACGCTTCGTATGGCTTTTTGAGCACCTCTTACTGACGGCGTTGCTTTTTTATCTGGACGTTTTGGTTCCGTTCTCCTCCCTTCCCCCATTTAGACGAGGCCCCCCCCCCCGTCTTCACCCTCCTTGACGCGTCCACCGTAGCTAGAGTTCTTGCCATGGTTCCGATTTTGTTAAGTTCTGTATACCTCACCTGCCTCCCCATCCGACTATCTAGGGTTCATGAGCCCGGTTCTCTGATCTTAGACCCCCCTGCACCAACCCCTGAATTAGTTTTTGTCCTCGGACCCCTCTCTGCCTCTCGCTTTAGGGCCCTTTAGGCCAATATATATTACGATATTTGAGAAGTCCTTTAGAGTGTCCAGAACCCGTACGTCTCTATAGGACCAGCTTCTGCTATTCAAAGAAACACCGGTGTTTAGATTTTTTTTTTTAAGGTACCGGCTGGGGGTTCTCGTAAAGAAAATAAACGTCTCTTTTTACTACCCGTCTTCCGTGTTTTCAAATGGAAATGTGTTAGATTTATTTCGGCCATCGGATCGTAGTCGCTCCTCTCGCGGAATTTCTCGCAGGATTTAATTTGAGTTAGGAGGAACGTGTTGTCTTATTTTTAGCAGCTCGTCTCTTAGTTGCGCGATACCTATTTGTAGTTATGTTTATCACGTCCATCTAATTCACTTGAAACGGGCCGTGTCTTTCTAACTCTGTATTCTGCATTTGTTTCCTTAGTAAGCTACCTCGAATTCCCCCTAAGCACCTTTCGCCAGTCCTGCACCGATATCTCTTCTAATAGCACGTTTCTACCGACCTCCCTGTCGACCGATCCCCACCACCCGAGCGCGTTCTTCGGTCCCCATTTTTTTTGCAGGGAAGGACCCAAGCCTTGGTAACCGCTATAAAGGAGTCTCCCGTGGCCTCCCTCCCTCTCTTTTTTGTCTTGCGAGTCTCCCCTTGGAGTTTCTCCACTCTTCTCGGCTTTCTCAGGTTGTCCACGCCCCAGAACTCCTCCAAATAGATCTTCTTGAGACCTCGAGAACCTTCCGCAGCCCTGGTGCCTTGTACCCCTCTGAGCGAGAGGGCCCTATCCCCCGAACGCTTGTGTTTCTCACAGTTTTGCGATCGGTTTGTTATCTTTTCTCTGGTTGATTCTACAAGGGCACTACTGCATCTACCGAGCTTCCAGGACCCCCATGCACTATTTTAATCCCGTTTAGAGTCGTGTCCCTTGTATCATGTCGCTATGTCCGCGGCTGTCATGATCTATGCGCGTTACCCATGACGTCAACACGACCAGAGACTACGGCCCCCTCGAGGTCCGTTTTCCCTTGTCCCAGGATGCTTGGTTACGCCCCTGCCCGATAATTGCGTTGGCACATTCACCTTCGTCATGAAGAGTCCCCTTTCCCCCCCCCCACGCCCGTCCCCACCCCCCCGCGCCCAACACGCTCTTTCGTTACAGGGATGTCATCCCTCATCTCTCCAGTTTCTGTTGTTGACTTCTCGCTGGACATCCAATTTTACGAGATTCCTGGTGTTTGGGACCTTTCCTCTCTCTTCTCTTTTATTTCCATTTCTAGTCCTGATTCATTCCCTTCCTTACCACCCCGACTAATGGGTCCCCAAGTTTCTCCTTAACTCGACGGTTACATGGCGCATTTTTTTCGGGCCCCCTGAAGCGACTTATCTTTTTTGCCCCCCAAATCCTCCGGTCCAGAGCTTCCGCTATCCAAGTTACTTATTTAGAAAAAGGAGAGTAACCTATTGCAGGCCTGGCCTCGCGGGTTCTCCTTTTTAAGGAGATACCCTTTTTTGTTTTTTTAAATTAAGCTTCGGGTTCACCACCCACTCTTTCCCACCCACGACCGGCGTCCTTCTGCTTCCCCTATCCTCTAGATAGGAACCGTAAAACATGGTTGAGGTTCTGTAGTTTATTCACACTCCCCTGAGTTTTGTCTTGCCTTGCGTTGGGTCCCCCCAGATTTGGCCCTCTTTACGAATATTCTTTTCTGAAGCAGCTTTCCGACGGCTATTTGAGAACCTTTGATGTCTTTTCAGGTCCTTCTCCCCTGCTGCCCTGAGGCGGGGGTCCCCCCTGAGTCTTTGAATTCCAAATTCAAAGCACTTGTATCCAGAATCCCTACTACTTCTAGTTGGTTTGGCCGTCTACCCTTTTTCTGCAGATCGGGCTCCCTTGGAGGCCCGACTGTACGATCTGATTCTTTGAGATACCGATGAAGTTTGTTTTTTGATTCCATTAGAGGTTGCCGGGAATCTTTTCAGCTACCATAGTCGAGCCGGTACCCTGCCAATTTTCCCCAGTTCCAGTCGATGGAATGGAGCCCACATACAACCATACAGCCTCTCTTTTGACCTCACGTCGAAAGCGATTAGCCCGCACTGGGCAGCCTACCGTCTTTCGCGATTACATTCCTCTTCTAGCGGCTGCCTTCCCCGGTTGGGTTCACCCCTTCTCCCCCCACTGAAGCGGTGAAAACAATGAGGACTCGGGGACGAGAGTGAGTTACAGGAGAAGCGCACCCCTAGACCCAGAGTCCTCAGTCTGTGTTTTTGGTCCCTTGTTGCACCTGCGTGAGAGAGAGACCGTGAGGCGACCACGCATGACAACACAACCACGCTCCATCGTTTTGTTAATAGGACAGACCCCATCAATAGACTGTCTGTGGATGGCCTGTTAGCAGCCACACCGATCTCTGTACCACACCGACCTCTTTGTGTGTGTGACTAAAGGATTTTTTGACAGCCAGCCCCCACACAGTTGCCCCCCCCCCGTCCCCCCTTACACTCGCCGTCACGCCAGTCGTTTGTGATTTTCCCATTTTTTTCTTTTTAAGAATAGATCTATAGGCCCTTTACAGCAGGATCTTATCGAAGTTTTCGTCCCGATTCCTTCCGTCCGTTTTGGTAGTGTCCGAGCTTTGAAGTTCTCGTCTCATCGTATTCCTTCTGAGATATGTGATTATCCCGCCCGTCCACTACATTGCCCATTTCCTGACCTCGGGCCAGCTCCAGCAGGTGTTAGTCATTTTTTTTTCTCCAGGACTTCCATTGAAGACTATGGGAACCCCCACACGTTTTTTCCTTTACGAAAGATAGACTCTTCTTTGATACCCCGGAAGAAAGTTCCGATTTAGTTTCCTGCCATTTCCTCCTTTTAGAGGAAGGATAGCGTACTCGGGCCCTCATCGAGAGCGCCACACCGGCCTTGTCCCCCGACGCGGCTGTTTCAGGACAGGCGTGGCTCTGCCAATATCGTAAAGCCCGTATGATGTTCCGTCCAGGAACGTCTGCCACGCGCTCGTCCTGAATGAGTTGCGTTGATGTAGTTTTAGAGACAGGACTTCCACCGCGTCGTTTTCGGGCCTGAATGTGAATTCAACTTTCTCTCTGCTCTCTAATTCCCTAGTAGAATCCTATTGCTTCCGCGCGAATCCCATCAGACCTATTGGAGTTTTATTAGGAGACTCTTTCGCTGTCCAGTCTTTACATGACTGACAATAGAGTGAAAAATTGTGTTCTTTCCCCACATCGTGGTTTTTTTTTTTTTTCTTTTTGGCTTGTCGAAGAGTTTTCTGAATTTACCTTCTTTGTACTTAGAAATTTTTCTCCTGTTGACTCTTAGAGTTAGCGGGTAACCTTCCAAGATCGCCTATGAATGCTTGTCAGGGTAGGAAGAAGCTTATTCTTTGATGCTTCAGTGCGTACGAAGCATTAGGATGAATGGTGGTCCGGCGTGTGCGGATGCGGCATGAGTTTTTCTCCCTGAATTCTTTCTTCTTTTCTGTTTCGCTCTCTTTATCACATAACGGCTTTGTTTTCGTATAAAAAGCACCCCGAGAACTGATTCCAGCCAAGACAAGTTTCCTTTTCGCCCCTGGGCACAGCCAAACCTACATCCCCCCCCCATCACTCCTTTCGCTATGCCCGTCAGATCTCAGGAAGAGATCTTTAAGTTGTTGATTAATCACCACCCCTTGAGGGAAGTATGAGGTTGGTCGCCTCCTATTCTCTCTTAGTCTTCTACCAAGTCGCCATTTCCCCGCAGATTCGTCAAGGCTAACATGGAATAGGTCGAGTCACTCTGCCTAAGGTAATCTGAAAACCCAGACCTGGACCCCTTTTCCTTCCTTTTCGGGTCCTTTGATGCATTTCAGTTTACGTTTCTTTATCGTCCTCGTCCAACCTGTTCTCCGCTGAACCCTTTGTCGGTAGCTGTTAGCGTCTCGGAGACCTCTCCCAACTCTTTCCAGGTCTCCTCCGGGAGTCTTGAGAAATTCCCATTTGATTTGGCTTTGATACGGTTTCAAGTATCGCTATAGACTCCATACTAGAACGAGCTCGAACCCGGGTGACAGTCTCGAGCGTTTTCCCCTTCTCATGAAGTCACGGTTTTCACGGCAAGGCAGGCTGAAAAGCGAGAGCATCTCTATAGTTTTTCTCAGGCCTCAGTTTTTTGTTGAGTTCTAGTAGCCGAGGCGGTGTCCCCTGAGGAAGATCGCTAGGTAAACCCCCGGCACCGTTTATTATAAGTCAACAAGGGGAGCTGCTATGCTCCGATTTGAGCTCTTTTCCCTCTCTGCCCTTAACCGAGCTAACCTCAAACAATAATGAGAATCCTAGGAGCCATACCCCTCCCTGAGGGGAGCTTGTAAGCGTTTGATTATTCTTCCTCGAATCGACAGTAGAAGCCATCTCAACTTTTTTAGGCTGGAAAGGGCCGTGCTTATTTCCCGGCTGCGGACATTCTCTTTACCGACCTCTAGCCATTTGGACAAATGTACGTGTTTCATGGTTTGTCGAGGACAATATCTTGTGCGCTGCGAGCCCTACTATTCTCATGTAGCTGTCCGGGTCCCTCCCAATACTTTATTTTTTTTATTTCCTTTTTTGTTCTATCGATGAGCATTGTCTGCGAGTCGCTTCGGGTCACCTCACTTTGATATCTTTGGTAGGAATCAGCCGCGGTAGCTCGGCCTCGGAGCTGAGGCGTCTCTTTAGGATTGAACGGGGGGACTGTTTCTTCCCGTATGTAATAACTACCCCCTTTTATCGTGGTTGCCCGGGTGCGATTGAGTCTTTTAAGACTCAACCTAGGCCGATTCTTTTTCCGATCCTTATCAAAAGGCCGGAAGTTCTAGGAGTATCTTCCGCATCCTGCCAAAAAGGAACCGTCCTACTTCAAATCGTCGAAGAAATTAGGACGCTTTCAGTCCTTCCTGTCTTCTACCGTACCCGACCCTTGCGTCGCTTTTGGTGCAAGTTAGTGCCTTTTGATTTTGATTACCCTATTTAACCCGTTTGGTCTTTTGCCACATTAGTTTCCCCTGACGGTTGCCCCTACCTTGATTCGACCCCCAGCTCCACAATTGCCCCACCCTATTTTCCCCTCCCGTTAAAAAAAGTGCTTTGGCTTTCAATTTCCCAGTCTTGACCCTTTTAGCAAAGAGATCGAAATCCTCGTCAACCGTACTGATTGGTTGTTCGTCGCTCTTATATAGGAGATGCTACAGAGCGGACGAGTATTAAGAAACGGTTTGCCGGAAAAGTTATTCCACGATAAAAGTAAGCTGGTTTTTGTGAGCGAGTGCTCTTCAGACCATCCCCTGCAGTTCCAGCAGTCTTCCCGTTCGAGTCTCGTCTATGTCATGAACCCCCCGGTGAAGGCCTCTACTTGCGGGGACCTAAGGGTCAGCGCAAGACTTTCTCTTCAATAGAGGACTCTGCACCTACCGTCTTATTAATCAAATTCCCTATTCCTGCTCGGAATCCCCTATCAAAGTGCACCCGATGCCTGCCCAATTAATAGCATTACCTGTCGACCAATTCCTCCTTGGCCGATCTAGGACCTTCTTTTTTGCAGTCCTAACTAATCAATGTCACTTGGAAGTGCACCTTGAAGGTCCTATTAACCCTCTAATGCCCTCTTCGGCCATTCTTCGTCTTTTACGTATTTTGTAGATAAAGGCATATCTACGCTAGTCGATTTACTAGTCGCCGTCCATGTCTTTCGACCTTTAACCGGAATGCCCTTCTCGTCGAGTTTCCCGCTGCTTGCTTGCCCTGGTAGACTAATATTTAAATTCTTTATAGAGGAGCAGCAATTGGCTATGAGCAGACCCTTCGGTCTAGAGTTCGTAGGGCTCGTGCCCCTCCCAACACCGGGTCTGTTTGTTTTTAAGGATGGCTCGGTGATTCTTTCCAACTCCCCCACCCCCCAGGAACGATTTGGACCGTCACGATCCGGGGCCACTTTGTCACCTTTCGCTAGATGCTCCCCTTTTTCTCGCCCAGGGCGCGCTCCCGTCCGTATGAGTTTTTTAACGTCTCACGCTGTTCGGCTTCCCTGTTTCTGTCGTTGTAGAGCTCGCTATCTTTGCGTCACAAGTTTTGCTGCAGTTGATTTGGGCTCCCACGTCCCTCTCCCTCTGAACTTGAAAGTGCAGTCGCTCTGGACCGTGTATTGCGGGTGAAGTCTGCCGCGCCTACGAAGTCTACCGTTGAGAATGCTCGGTCCTCAATTCCTCTAGCGTCTCTCCGCAGTTTCTCACTCCCTGAAAGCATGGTCGACTCTGCCAACCCCAGTTTCGTGTTGTGAGGATTCTTGTAAACCCCTGCCGGTGAATTGCCACCACTCCCTGTACCCCCCCTCCCCTAGAGATGCGGAGCAGAACAGACAGTCCTCCATTAGGCTGATATCCTTCAGTATTATCCCCATATCTGAGGTCCTTTTAGGTGTCCCAATCCATCACGCCCAGCAAAATTCAGTTTTCTGGGCCATCTTCTCGTTCAATCTCTACCCTGGTGACGTTAATCTATCCTCGAGTTGTCTTCGCGCACCCGAGTTTCGGTTGTTTGACGGTCTCGTGTTTGTATCTCTACGCGGGATTGATTCACCTCCCCTGGTTCTCCATGCAAGGTTTACCGCTTCCCAGTTCCAATTTCACTATTTTTTTGCCAGATAAAGGGTCTTATCACTTAACTTTACCATCTCTCGTAGTACCTCCTCTGATGGACTCCCTCTGAGGACCCAGAGAACGCAAGCAAATTAATTTCCTGTGTACGTTTGCTTTAAATGAAAAGTATCTTTGTGCAGTCAGTCGATCACGTGGCTCCCCTTCACTATAGAAGAATTTGACTTTCCAATGCCTTTACTTCCCCTCTCTTCTCTTTCCCATTTTCTGTTCCCTATATCTTTTTTTCCTAATAATAGTTGTGTTGTTGTGATGATCTGGTCCCACCCCTCAATCTGGAACGTCGCGTGATTACTACTTCCTTCTTTCTTCGCGTTCGGACCGTGCTCGCAATGTATCCTTTCCTCCTGACCCTGATCCATTCCAATCTCCCTAAAGGTTCCGGGCGCTTGTCTGCGTGTACTCTGACGCGCAGATCGCTTTGCATCCTCTGTAAGTCTCGATGAGTTACGGGGCCTTATATCCCAGGATTTGACAACATAGTTGAATTCCTGGTCTTTGATTAGAACCCAGTTTTAGCGAAGAGCCCCCCGCGTTGAGTTTCCTCCAATCCGACTTAGCACAACCAGAGCGTCCACACGTTCAGCCCTCGGCGCTGACCCCATATGCATAGATTGTAACGTACCCATTCAGAGGAGGTTGGAGAGGTCCCCATCCTGATCGGTCGGGATTTCTGGGCTTGTTCCCCCCGAGGAACAGAAGCACTTGCAGATGGCAGCTTTCTCTTTTACTCGGCTACCCTAGAGAATCGGCGTAGCGTCTTCCCTTCTCCTTCCCTTCAGGAGATGGGTCCCTCTTGTTTGCCTTTACCCACCCTTTCAATAATGGGTCTTCCCCTGTTCCCTACTGTCCATAGGGTTCTTTCAGGACCAGTGGCGGCAGACGTTGCCCATTGCTTGATCGTATACCTCCTCTTACTTGTGAATTTTTAACGCCAGCCTTTAGCTGCGAACTTCTCTTTTAGGGACATTCCCCTGCAGAACAAGTTCCCCCGAGCGGGGAACGACTTTAAGTTTCAAGTCTGTCTTTCTCCCACCCCACCCAAGCCCATCTACTTTTTCACTTTAAAACTGCCAGACTCCCCCGACGCCCCCCCGTTGGATTCCACCCCCTCGTATGATCCCCCCGGCGATAACCTCAGAGAGCTTCAGGCGCCGCCGATCTGGTGTCGCACCTACCCTCTAACATTTCACACGGGCACCAGGATCGTCGTTCCCCCTCTCGATGGTTTCCTTTTATTGAATTAACCAACCATCCTGACAACCAACTATCCCCAACGTTCTGTGATTGTTCGAGCAATATGCTTCGTAGTATCCAGAACCGTTTTCTTTTATCAATATAACTTTGAGCATCTTTCTGTAATAGGCTTGCCCGACCTTGTGGCCAGCCTATCTGATTTTTGCGCTATGTCGATGTGTACCTGTCCTTTTGTTAGTGCTGAATATCATCGAGATATGAACCCCGATAGCCTATAGATGCCGGTTATAACAGTCCCCGTCCAGCTATCAAATTGGCCCGCCCAATAGGGACAGGATTTCTTGTGCCCCTTTTTTGTGAGCCCGTTTTCGGCCACTTTGGAGTCTACTCTTTACCAAAAAACATTCGTTACAGCAAGCGGCATTCCCTCTAGTAGTTTGAAGTCGCCCTTTCTTGAGGCATCTTTCCGGGGAATGATTCCTTCCTCGCCTGTACTCGTTCAAGAAGGCCCTTCCTACTGTCCCGTGCCATCACTGTCGGTTTTCTTGAAAGTCCTTCCAGTTGCGTGGCTCGTCAAAGTATTCACCTGACCTCTTCTTTGGTAGGGAAAATGTACGCTTCTCCGAAGCCGCGGATTCGGCTGCTGTGCGAGCAAAGACTTGGTCACCCTCTCTCGCCGGGAGGCGGTCCCGTGGCGGTGCTGCGAAGTGAAACTCTCTTTGCATATAATAGTTTCTTCCCGCCTTTTTTTTCTCCGAACCCCTCTGTACCGGAGTTTGGCTTTATGTCAGTCGATATTTTAGACTTGTTGAACCTCCCGCATCGAGCGCGTTTGTTGACGCGTTCTTACATAGGGGTTTTGCCTTTTGATTGGCGACCCGGACTTTGAATTTCGTACTCTTTCCAACTGTGGGGCCCGGTGACTTTGTTAGAGTCCTTTCCGAGTGCGCGAAACGTTTAAGCCTACGCCTCCCTTGGCGTGGATGGTTGTACTCTTGATTTTTTTTTCTCGTACCATGTCTTTTAATATATGAAGTATGAAGGGTTACGGTTTTTTGTTTATTCTTTCATGAGTATTTCTTTTCAGTCCTTGTGGAGCGCTAGTAGATAAACCAATCACCCACACCCCCACACACAAACCACCCAGGGACTATGCGGGTTCTTGACCCCCTTCATCAGAGTCCAGTTTTCCACCCCTTGTCACAACGGTGAGGTCGTCATTTTCTGGCCGCACGACCTTTAAGTGGAACCCGCTCCCCTCTCCTTCTCCTCTGATTCCCTCTTCAGTATTATACAGGTTATTTTCTGATGTTTGACTACCAATCGATCAACCCGTTCTGTGCCTCAGTCTGCCTTTGGACTCCGGCGTTTTCAACCCCAATTCCGACAGGTCCCGTCATTGTAGACCCGCCTCCATGTCTAATATTATCCGCTCAATAACCCTATTGTAATTAGTGCCCCCAAACTAGTTTCACCTTTCAGCCTATTAGTGCAACGCCCACTAGCATCACGGTAGAGAGACCGATTTCAATGGGAATGAAACAAACGTTTGTCCCGTTTTGATAGTAGCGTCGGTTATACAATGCCCAACAGGTGACGAAACTGCACGTGATTAGGGCAAGAGCTGTCTCTTGATTTTCTTAGGATCTCCATTTTTCCCCAGTCCTCGCTAGCGGATTTTTCGCCATCCGTGATTTTAATCGCTCACCTTGGTTCGGCGCCGAGTGCCTATTCCCTTGCAGGCGAATCAGTCCATCATTATCACCCTTCGGTCG
>Ga0179593_1382663_pt1 | contig 16542 bp, 27 predicted proteins | sample CZODoug2_1_08_16_FD_185931 | JGI IMG/M metagenome (GOLD analysis project Ga0179593, IMG submission 185931) | Vadose zone soil fungal communities from Angelo Coast Range Reserve, California, USA - CZODoug2_1_08_16fungal (PacBio error correction) | ecosystem: Environmental > Terrestrial > Soil >... | reverse complement strand
TTCGTTTTGTGCTCTACTTTTTTTATATCGCACCCCTTTCGCGGCAACCTCTTGTGTCAAGATATTTTTCAAACACCCCTGTCTAAGTTTCCCCGGACCGCTTTTTTTCTTTTTTTTGCTATAGCAACCCCCTCCCGCGGAAAGCATTCGTTGACCTTTTGGCTAACCACATGGGGGCCTGTCTACCTTTTGGCTGTCCCTTCCCTCTTTGGAGTTCCGTCTGTCTTCCTTTGCCGAGGAATGGGACCCCTTTTTTTTTTACATTTGACGGGCAGTTCCTAGAGCGATCCTTTGTAAGCGTTACCCCCAAGCCCATCGTGTCCCTAGATCCCCCCCCTCTGTGCCACCAGATTTAGTTTCAGGGCATGTTTTTTCCCCGTTGGTTTTATTTTTTTTCGGGTTTCCTTTGCCGAACACCAATTTGAGCTGCTTGTTTTTTCCCCTTGGTGTTTGACGTGACCCCCCTGAAGCACAGGTTCGCCGCTAGTCTTCATCCTGTTTTCCCCAATGGCTGACCCCCCTTTTTTGATTCTTTCCTTGGTTCCATTTCGGCCAAAGCTTTTTTTTCCACTCCTCCAAGGGCGTGACCTTTTCACCGTCTTAACTTTTTTCCGCCTGAACCCTGGGTTCACTTTCCCCACGGAATTTTTCATTTTTGCGCAGCCCTGGGCCGTCTTGCACGCGGCCCCCCCCCATGCGGCGGTCCGCTCCACATCACCCCCCTCCCTCCCCTCCTTTTTTGCACCTGAAAGCCCCTGGGGCCCTTTCCCTCCAGTTGGTTTTTATTGGAGGCCATGGGGGCCCTGCTGCCCCCTTTTGTCGCTTCCTTGTCAACGTATACATTTTCAGGACTGGTCCCCCACCGATTGTGGTTGACCCCTGTGCCGCCCGCAAAACCAACCTCTGGTGTGACCCCCCCTTCCTGCCCGAATCCATCCCCTCAAATCAATTTCGGCCCCCCCTGCCTCCGCATCCCGCAAGTCCGCCACCTCCTGCCACCAGCGTCTTTTGGGGTTCAAGGATCCCGGCTAGTTTTTAGTCATTCCCCCCAACTTCTTTGTGTTTGGAAAACATCTCCCAGTTGCCGTGCAGGAATCCCCGGTACCGTAACACTCCCCTCCCTCCCGCACGCCCCCTTGCATAACTACTTTTTTTTTCCCAGGGTACAAGTACTCCCTCCCCCTTCTGACATCTTGCCCACAACCCCCAGGGCCCTGTCTCCTGTTAATGTTCGCCCTCTTCGTCCGGCATCAGTTCCCACCGACGTTGTGTTTTTCCGTTCCGCTGAATTTTTTTTTTTTCGACAGGCCCCCCTCTGTTTACGCTGTTCATACATTTTTCTTTTTCCCTTCGTTTTCATAGAGTCCAACCTCCCCCTTTTTCGTTGCGACTTTCATTTTTTTAGTCTCCCAAAATGTCCCTTCGACCTTGGTTAGGCTCGCTGGGTTTTTTTGATTTTTTAGAGATTCTCCAGTCGTCTTCCCCATTGGCTTTCCAGTTGACCCCCATTTAAAGATACCATATAAATCTTTTTTTTTTTGCCGGTCATGCGACACTGACCCCCACACTTCTTTTCTTTTTTTACGGCCTTTTTTAAGGATAGCTTCTACCCCCCCAAACAGTTAGTCCCTTCTTGCGCTGATGGCGTGAGACCACCTCCAACTTTTTTTCCCAACCAATTGTCTTTGTTTCAAAAGCTCGTTTTTGGTGTGCTTTTTAGTTGATTACTTTGTTTTGCCGTGCCCTCCCGATGTGACCATTTACAGCGTGCCGGCTTTCGCCCTCCTAAAAGCCCTGCCGTTTTCCCACCCCACTTATTGCCCCCTCTTTTTTTGGGGTGGTCTGGGTCAGTTTTTTTTGGGGGGTTCTTTTTTTGCCCTTAGTTCTGTGGTTTTCTTCTTTGTCTTTGGCACCACCCCCCCCCCCCCCCCATCACCAGTGTGGAACCTTTCTTGCGCGTACCATGATGACGCCGTCTTTCCCCCCTCAGTGCAAAGTCCCCTTTTCTCTTGGATGCGCGTTTTTTTTCTTATATGTGCCACCTGCTTACGCGAGCCGGAGTTCCCCGCTTTTTCAGGCCTTACCGACGGTGCTACCCTCCTTTCCAGCTTGAACTAGTCTTTCCGATTTTACCAACTCCCTCCCCCTCTTCTCCTTAGCCCTTCCGCCGTTTTTGCAAACCCACTGGGCAACGACATCCCACGCGCATCGAATCTATTTTCATGTATTCCCTTATTCCGTCACGATACTTCCTCATCTTCGTCAATTTCCCCCCATAGATGATAACCCTCTCCCCCCGTTTCCGGCTCAATTTTACCCAGTTTTTTTTCCCAACCGTACCACAGGGATCCTCCCACCCTCATATTATCGTTTTACTCCCTCGTGTTGTTTTTTTTTTCTTAGAGATGTTTGGCCGTTCCACGTTTTCGGCCCTCCCGTTTTCGCGTCCATTTCGATGTTTTTTTTGTTCCACGCGATCTTTTTTGCCTTCCTCAGGACTTTTCCGTCTTTCTTCCCCTCTAATGGTACATGGAGATTCCCCCCTCACTCCTTCGACCGGCTGTGGCGGTATTCTTTTTTGCCTTGACCTGTTAACCCCCCCCCCCAATGGAGTGTTGGTGTTTATAGAGTTCCCCCCGTGTTCGTTACCTCATTGTTTGTCGCAAACCATCTTTTTAGAAATCTTTTCTGCTTTTCCCCTGTTTTCCTTTCCCCTTAGCACGGCAATTCCCTCTAAAGGTTCCACAATTCGTACTCTGCCTTTTCTTTAGCGGGTTTTTTCTCGGCCCTCGCTCTCTACCTTTCACCTTTTTTTTGCAAAGACATGCTTGCAGAACTGGTGGGATGGGGTTCCATTTTTTCCCTCCGGCCTTTTTCACTTATCCGCCTTTTATTTCCTGTCTGTTTCGTTGTTTTGAACCATCCCCAGCACACCTTTTTCCAAACAAAAAAGTCTGCTGACCGTGCGTTTGGCTAAAGGTGGCTTGATTTTATTTTTTTTATCTGCATTTGATGGCGATCCATGTCCAGGTAAAGGTGCCCTTGTGTAATCGGGTCCGTTTTTTGGAACCCTCCATCCCTCAAAGCTTTCCCCCTGTCAACCCAAATTCCTGGAGGGAAGGAGTTTTTTTTTTTCCCTTCTTTAAGAGACCCCCCTCTTCTCTTTGAGTGGTGGAGAGGGGTGTTTGAATGATTTTTTTTTGGCTTGTTGAAGGACATCCGCCCAACTTTGGTATTTCTTTTGACTTGTCCGTTCTCTTTCGATTTTCTTCTTTTTTTTTCTCGGGCTCCTCTTTTCGTTGTCTACATTCCGGTACTGGGAGGTTTTTTTTTTTGGTGAACGTTTGCCCCGCTCCCCGATCCCCCCTCGGGGCCCCAACACACCGAGCCCGCCGGCTTTTCCCCTCCGATTTTTTGGAATGTTTTTAAGTCGCAACCTTGATAGATCTTGTTTAACCCTGTGCTTTCCTTCCCCCCCCTTTGCGTGCTGAATGATTTTTTCCGAGGGTCTTTAAGGGTTTCCTATTGGTTTGCGGAGTGTTGGGTGTTTTTTTTTTTTTCCCTGCCTCCTTTGGCCTGATTCGCACACAGTTTTTTTGTCTGGGCTTGCCCCTTGGCCAGTCGGCCCACTCCTTCCTGTGTCACCAGTTTTTCCAGGAACTGCTGTTGGCCAGTCTTATGAAGCTTAATGGTTTAGTAAGGGGTGCCGTTGGTCTTTTTGGTTTGTTGTTTTTTTTATTTTTTTTTTTTTGTGGGGTTTTTTGTTATGCGCTTAGTGGCCATTTGGATTTCTTTTTCTTTTCTTTTAGGGTACGTTTTTTTTATTTCGCCTATGTCTTTTTGTTTCTCTTACCCCCTTGGTTGGGTACTGGTGATTCCCCACCCCCAAGTTTTTTTGCTGCTTTTTTGTTGGCCGTTGGCTGTCTCTTTTTTTTGGGCCCGCCCCCCCCCTGGCCTTCTTGGGATGGAGGTTTTTGACCGTTCACCCCTGCTATTCCCCCTTTTCTTTGGTGGGTTTCTTTTCTGGGCGGTTTTTGACCTCATTTTCCCAACCGTTACTTTGTTGGTTGGTTTGTTTTTTTTTTTCCCCCCTGTTTTGTTGAAAACACCTTGTTCGTTGCGGGCTGGTAGTCCAGAACCCGTTGCAATTAGGTTTTTTTTTTTTTAGATTACCTAGACCAACCATTCAATAACCAACAGGGCTCAACCCTTCTTTTTTTTTCCTCTTTTGTGCTTGGCGGTTCTTGTCAGGTTGGTTTCGGGGAGGTGTCTGGCCCTCAAAGTCGCTGTTTGCAGGTGTAGTTTTTGTTCTTATCCCTACGGGCACTTTTTTGAGGAGCCCACCCGGACTGGAGTGTCTCCCCCCCCCCGGTCCCCGGGTAGTCCCCTTTTTTCAAGGGGGTTATGCAACCCCCCGTTTTTTTTCCCCAGAGTGCTGCGGATTCCAATTTCTTTGGCTCCGTGTTGTTTTTGCCCAATGCGTTGCCCCCCCCCGTATTTACTTTTCCCCGGTCCTCCCAATGTTTCTGTGGACCCCAACAGTTTGGTGCCCGTTCTTCCCGATGGTCCCTTTTTTTCCCTCTTCCCCAGTCGGACAAAACGTTTCCTAGCCCATCTCCCTTGCCCACAGTTCTGGTGCCACCCCTTTTTTCCTTCCCTTTGTCCGTATTTGCTTCCACCAACTGGTGAAGGGATGCCCAATCAGACTCTTGGTATCGTTTTGTCTCTAGGGGTCGTTTTTTTTTCTCCGATGGGCCTGGTTTTTTCCCCTGTTCGTTTTTTTCCTGGTTTGACTTTTCCCGGTCAAATTGTTCCCCCGGGGTGGCAAGTCCTTAAACGCTGTCCCTTCGCCTTTTTAATCAAAGCGCCCTTTTGGCCCCCCTTTGCCCGCCTTCTGGCCCCTTTTCCCCCCCCCTTCGTTATTTCCACGGTCCATGCTTTCCTGACTTGTCGTTCCCACTGTTCCACTTCGTTTTTTTTAGCCATTGTTCCCTAGCTTTTTGCGGCGGGTTCGGCCTTTTGCCGCTACCCCCCCCCTTTTTTTTGTTTGTTTCCGGGCGAGTCCACAACCACAACGACGCGGTTAACGCCACCTTTTTTTTCCGCTGCCACAACTTTGAAGCAGTGTTACCCCCCCTCGGTAACATTCGCACCTTGTCCCCCCACTTCTGCTGCCTGTGGGAACTTTTTCCCACATCATAAGTTTTTTCCCCTGAGAACAACGGGGAGGTTTGTCTTTTTTCGGTCCAAGAACCTTTTTTTTTGTTTTTTTTTTTTTTCGTGGTTTAAGGTTCGGTTTTTCCCCCCCCCCAATGGGAAAGTTTTTTTTCCACACCCTTCGGTCGAAAAACTGCTCGGGGTTCGGGTTATTTAGACCTTTTGTCGAGGTTTTCGCGACCAGGAGACTGAGCGTGGCGCCCCCTCACTAAGCTTTCTGAATTTTTTTCCTCATCTCGGTTGCTTTTTTTGATCTTCTGGGCTTTAATCTTTCAAGTTCCCCCTCCGTTGATTTGAGACTGCCCCTTTTTTCTCATGCCTTCTTTCCCTTCCCCTTCGCTGCGTTTCTTTCGGAGCATCGACGCCTTTTCTTTTACTTTCACTTCCGCGCCTATTCCGCCCGCCATTTTGCCGTTTCGGTTTTTTTTTTTCGCCCGCCTTTCCCCCCTTCCACGGGCCCCCCACATTGTGGCTACCCCCCCCACCGCCCCCCACTTTCCCTTCTTTGTCCAACACTCGTTTTCCCACAACAATTCACGGGCCCTTTCCCACTTCTTTCATGGGCTACCAATTTTTTCTTTTTTATGTTAACTTAAACTCGGAGTTTTTTTTGTCTATTTTCTTTTGTGGGATTTTCAGGGTTTTGACCCCCCCCTGGGGGTTTATGCGCAATGTTTTGGGTTAGTGCACCCGTACCGCCATTGTTTTAACCCCTTTTCATTTTTTTTTTTCCCCCGCCGTGCATTTGTGTATAGGGTCCTTCAGGGTCAAGGCCTTCTGGGACTACCCCCATTTGTTTTCCCTTCCCCCCCTTGGCGGGTTTTCCTTTTTTATGTGCGGTGCGGGAGGACAGCCGTTGGCCTCTTAGTGACACCCTGTCATTGACTTCCTTCCCCCGCCTCCGTTTTTTCCCCCCCTTTGAAACGCCGGACAAGCACACCCGCCGACCCCCTGTTGACCATAATGAGACACTTTTTTCCGAATGTAGGTTTGTTTGGAATTGATTCCCACAGTTCCCCCTCTGGCTGGGCTCTGTGTTAAACCTATGCCGGCTTGTCTTCACGTTTTTCCTGCCGTGGAACAATTGAAAGACACGTACGTCCGAGAGGACTTGTCCCCTTAGTCCCCGTTTTTGGCCCTTTTTTTTTCTTTTTTTGGTTGCAACCTTGGTAAATTGAAAGATGGTCCAATTCCGTGAGCAGTTGCTCTTTCGAATTTACCCTTCCCCCGGTACCCCTTTTGGGAATTTTTCATCCCCTCCCCATTTTTTGTCCTGAGGACGCCTCCCCTGTTCAGGCTGGATTCCGACTGCCCCGCCGTTTTTCAATCACCCCTCTCTGGTGCATTTTTTTTTTTTTTTTCCCCTTTGGGGCGCCGTTTGTGATTTACATTGTGTGCGGCCGTGCGCAACTTCGGCGCCTTGGTCCTCCAGCCCGCACGTTTCCCCCCTATTTTTTTTTTTTTCCCCAAACCTTTTCCGGCCAAACACAAACCCCACAATGTACATTCTGGTGTTGGTGACCACCAACTTGATTTTCCCCTCATCCCCATTCATTCTCACCGTCCCCGCAGTCTCCCCCCTGCGCCTGCACGCCCCCCCCGAGCGCGGGCATTTTAACCCGCAATTCTTCTTTACTTCCATGGGGTTCCCCCTCCCTTTCAGCCCAAGATTTTTTTTCTTTTGGCCGTACCCAACCTTTAAGCACCCGCAGACCTGCCTTTCTTCCAGTTCCCCCCCGTTTACTATTTGTTGCCTTCCGACCCTCCGACAACAGTGTCTTTCCCTGGATGGTTCTTCCTCGTGCCCTGTGACTTTGGGCAAGCGCAACTTGTTGCGGCCCCCCCGCACTTGGCTCGCCCCCTAAATTTTTTTTAGTACCCGCCTTTTTTTTTGGGGACACCACAGTCCAACCGTTTTAGTTTCCCTAGATCATAGATTCCTCCCTCACTCCAGCGTGATCCTGGTTTTTGGGTTTCTCCCTGGTTTTCCACCCCCTTCCCTTTTTCCGGCGATGCCTTCCGTTTTCCCAAATTAAGCTGTCCCCAACACCCTTGTTTCGACTTTTTTTTCCGCCCTCCAATTTTTTTCTTTTCGGAGTCCTTGGCCCTGCAGGGGAGAATTCAACACCACCTTTCGCTATTTTTTTTTTTTGCGCTTGCCTTGTTGTCGACACTTTTTTTTTGACGGTGCAAAGCCCGTAGAGGGTGTTTGTTTTTCACCATGGTTTGTCTGTGTAGCGTTTTTCTTTGCCTGTCCCTTCCCCCCCCTCTTGGGACATAAGTTTTGGCTTGTGCCCAGGTCCCCTGTCTGCATCCCCATCCCCCGTATTGCCTCACCATTCTGCCCCCCGCACTCCGTTTTTTTTTCCCTTTTTTTTCTTTCTTGTTGGTCGTTTATGTTCAAAACCACGGACCGTTTTCATTTCTGCGGTTTGGCCCGCATCGTTTCCCTCTGCCCTCCTCCCTCTTTTGTCCCGGGGCGCCTGGCCGGAGAGAGGGTCCAACCCCGTGGTTTGCCAGCGTTCCGGAGTTAGTTGACCGTGGAGTTTCTATCCCCTTCAGCGAACCCCCCCCCCTTTTTTCCAAAAGGATCCCAAGTGGTCTGTAAAACTTATGTTGACCCCTCTTTGTTCGTTGACCCGTCCTTCCCAAATGGTCCCTCCTCCACCGCCACGTTTTTTTCTGCCCCCCTTTTTAGACCGTATTTACCATTGGAGTCCCCCATTGGCCCTCCATATGCTTGGGAGACGCAATTCTGAGTGAAACAACCCCCCCTTTTCCTATTTTTTTCTCCCCCCCTTTCCCACCGTTGTTTGCCCCTCGAACAGACCACACTGCTTTGCAGGTGTAACAGGGGTTTCCGCCAAAAAATTGGCCCCCGAGCGGGTGACGCATCCTCCTTTTTGTTGTTGTATATCTTGTTTTCCTGTCCCCACTGATTTTTTGTTTACCCCTGTTGAAGGGCTGCTTGACCGGATTCCACGTTTTTCGGTTTGTTCTTCCCTTTCGTTTTCCGTACGCCCTCTGGCACGGTTGATTAATTTTTTTATTGGACTGTTTCACCTTTCTGTCACTCCCATGTGTCACTGGGGAGAAGTTGCCCCGGATTTGTCTTTTTTGTTTCGTTTTCTGGTTTTTTTTGGGGCCCTTTTGAACTGGGTTTTTTTTTATGTCCATAACGTTCTCCCCTCCTTTTTTGAAAATTCCCTTGTCTTCCCTCTTTCGCTTTTTAACAATTACCAAAAGGCAACATGCGTTTTTTGCTCTCCAGGGTTTTTCCGTCGATAAAATTGCCCTTATTAATCGTCACTCACCTCCTTTTTAGAGGTGTTGTTCCTAGGCTCGTTTTCTTTCCCATGTCCAACTTTCCTGCTTCGGAAACTTAGGTTTTTTTTTTTTTTGGCCCCATCCAGTCGCCATGTCGGGCCCCGGCCGCTTCTCTTGCACTGCTTGTCTTTTTTTTGTGCCCCAACGGTTTTCCACTTAAACCACACTTTTGCCCTCCGTTTGCATGTTCTCTTGGCGCTTGTGTGAACGGCTCGTGCTTGGTTCCTTTGTTCTGGCCTGCACCGCCGTTTCCAAGGATCGTTCCAGGGATTCGCGTTTGCTTTTTTTACCCCGTCCAAACCCCTTTCCTTTGCCAACCAACGGGCTGATTTGATGCTTCGTTTTCTCCTCCAGGCCATCAAAGATTCTCAAGTTGTGTTTTTGTCGAGACCTTTTTTTCTTTGACCTTGCCCCTTTCACGATGACAGTCTTGTTTTTTTTTTGGTGTCTCGGGTCGCCTCTTTTTATGGAGAAGACACCCTCTTCCTTTTTTCATATCAACCTTTTTTCCCTTTTCCCCTCATTGAAGGGGCGCGAGCAACACCCCCCTCTTCTTTCTGTCGCTCCTCCCCCCGGATTTGCCCGTGTTTTGCAGCGCCCTGACGATGATTCACGTTGCTGGACTTTGGCTTCCCTTCGTATAGTACCGAGAAGGTGAGGGGGGACCTTTTGCTCGTTTGGGTACTCCATTTCGTTTTTTTTCCCCAGGTTTTTTCTTTCCACACCCCACCCTTCAGGCCAGGATTAAGGCCGCCCCGCGAAACAGGTTTCCCCAGGCATAAAGGCTGGTGGGTTTCTGGATTGTTATTTTAGTTCCGTTCGGCATTTCGTCCTTGGTGCTGTTGTTTTTTTTTTTCCTTTTTGAGGGCCGGGTCTTTGTTTGTTTTCTGTTTTCTGGTTTCGGGTTTCAACTGGGCTCTCCCCCTTCTTTTCGTTTTTTTTCTGTCCCCCCCAAAAAATATTTTTTTCTTTTGTCTGACCCATCCCTTGGTTCCTTTTTGTTTTTTTGCTGAGTCAGGTTTTTTTTTTCTCCTGTAAGGGAAGCGGCTTTTCTGGAGGTTCCCCTGACCATTCATTTGTTTTTTTGTCTTTTTGATTACGGCCCGTGTCCATCCCCCTTTCCAACAGATTTTTGGTTTTTTTGTTTTGTTTGCAAGTTGTTGGAAGTTTCCAAATCTTTTTTGGGTTGTGTTGCACCTTCTTTTTTTGTAGCTTTTTTCTCCCGGGCGCCAGGATTTTTTTTGAGAGGTCCGACCCCCCTGCTCAATCAACCCAGTATTCCGGGCTGCTTTTCTTTTTTTTTTCTTCCCCCAAGAGTGCGTACGGTCGTTTTTGCAGGTTCTTTTTTCTGGTTACTTCTTTTCGTAATCAATGTCCTCTGGGGAGAGGTTACCTACCGGTGTGGTCCACGTCATCCCCAAACATTCCAGGGATGTTTCTTTCTTTGTTCGAACCCCAAGTTGGTTTTTGATCGACTTCCTTTTACATTCAATGAGTTCTCTGCTTTATTCCCCATTTCTTTGCTTTCTTTGTGACCCCACCCCAATTTAATAGCAACTTTGGTACCCCCCCCCCCCTGGTGCCAGGTTGTCCTTTTTTTTTTCTTCCGGCTACGGCTTTGCCTTGGCTGCTTCACTTTCGCCCAACCTGTTTAAAGCCCTCTACCGCAGTTATGCAACTTGCCCTTTTCGTCTGCGTACTTCTTTGTGCACTCATGGACTTCCGACGAGGTTTCCCAGCTGTTCTCCGGTTTTTGATTATCCCTGTGTGTTTTTTCGCGTTCTTTTTTTTTTTGTTTTGGGGGCCTTTTCAAAATGTGACCTGGGCATGCCACCAATCTCCAGTGTCCCCTTTTTTTTTCCTTCCCCCCCCCGCAGTGTCTTTCGCCCCTTATTAGTTTTAGTAGGTACCTTTTTTTTTTCTTTCCATTTGACTTTATCATTCTTTTTTTTAAGGTCGCACCATATGTACGTTATTTCTTTCTGCCCCCTTTTATATACTTGCGGTGTGTGACCCCGCTTTCCTTGTTCTTTTGATACCCCATGGTTTTAGAGCACAAACGTCCCGCGGGACAACCTGGTTTTGCCCCGGAGGCACTGGGGGGGTTGGAGTTTTTGGCTTTTCCCCCGCAGCGGCCCTTTTTCCCAATTCCACATTAATGGGCCTCCCTGATTGTTTTGTCCCCCCGTTGGGGAAACCACTCCCCCCCTTCCGTTTTTTCCCCCCCAAAGCGAAGGGTATGGGGGGTCGGGTGTTTTTTTTTTGGGAAAACAGTTTTGTTAGTTTGGAGGGGTCCCGGAGTCGAAGGCGCGGACACATTTCCGGCGCATCGGGTTTTAATGACCCTGGCGTAAAGCCCGATAAGGCGCCTTTTGCAGCCCGCCCACGCACTCCCTGAGTGGGTTTCTCTTTTTCATTCGGAGCATGGTATTCCCCCATTATATCTTTTCCCCTGGTTTCCTCTTCTTTCGTTTGTTTTTTTATCTGCGATTTGCTACCATTTTTTTTTTCCTTCCCCCCACCCCCCTCTTTTGATGTTGCTTTTGGGCGCGGCTTCTCGGTTCTAGATCTAAGTTTAGCGATTCTACTCCCCTGTCCCGTTCCCCCTTTCTTCTGCCAGTGGCCCCCCCCCTCCCCACAGTCCCTTTTTTCGGTCTCCCCCAACCGCCACTCGCTTTTTGCAAAACATTATTGGAGTTCAACAAAACTTCCACAGGTTCCCCCCTTTTTCCCAAGATTCCAATGGTCTACCCTTTTTTCCTTTTACTTGTAAACCCATAGGAGGGCTTGTGCCTAACCCATGTCCGCGGTGTTTCATTTGCCGGTCGTTTTTTTTAACCCCCTGTTCCCTTGAGATTCCACCCCGTTTCCCCAGATAGGAAACAATTTTTGTGCTCACCCCCCATTTTTTCCCCCCCCCGCCGGGCCTTGTTGCTTTTATAGCAACATTCAGGGAAAGAATTAGGACCTGGAATAAAACCCCGGGCCTTAATTTCCCTCCGGTCTGGCCCTTGCTTTTGGAGTGTCTGAGGTTTCACACCGGCGTTGCGAGGCACCTACCTGGGACACCATTTGAGGGCTTTAACCCCACAGTTTCTCTTCTCTTCTGACCTTTGTCAACAAGGCCCCCCCGAGTCGACCTACTAAACTATTTCACAAACCATATTCTTTTTGGTTTTCCTGGCTTACATGTTGGTCATTTCCTTTTACTGGGTGGTGGGCTTCAGCTGACCAGACTTAGATTCCTTAAGTTTTTTTTTGAGCCGTGCAGGACGTACCACTTCTCCAGAGTGAGTGTAATACTGTTCCCCTTGGAGACCTTTTGACATTTTTCTGCCCATTTTTTCAGCGGCCCCCCTTTTCTTTTACGCCACAGCGTTTCCTTTTTCTTTTTTCCCCTGATTACATCATTAGGAACCCCTGTTTTGGAACTCCTCTTGGGATTTTTTTCCCTGCTGTATTGTAAAGAGCCCTTGTCATCTTTTGACGAACTTCACCGACTCCCCCAGAAGGAAGACTTTTTTTTCCCCTGCTGACAGCAGGTTTTTTTTGAGAAGGTTTTTTGAGGACCTTTTGGGGGTTTTTTTGACTGCCCCACCTACGGGGCTTGGTCGGTAAGACTCCCCCAGCCTCGTTCCCACCCTCTTGTGGAACCTGGTAAGCCCCCAAACACCCCACCCCCCTTCCACAATCTGTGGGGAACTTGACCTCCCTCCTTTCCCCCCCCCATCATTGTCTGTCCCCTTCTTCCCTGAAGTTAATTCGCCTGCCCCCTTAAGAAGTCCCCCGCCCCCCAAGTTTGCAGCGAGTGCATACGTTTTTTAGTTTTTTTTGAGTCTCCACAGATTCTTCTTCAAACCAACCGCCCTCCTCCTTTCGACGGCCGGCCCAAAGGAACCCGCGCCCTTGTTCCCCAGCCACTGCCTTTTTCCAACCCTTTTTCTACATTTAACCTTAAATGCCTATCTTCCCCCCCTCCCTTCCCCCCACCAGCTTTCTTATCCCTTTCTTTCCTGCGTTAGGACTTCCAGTTCGTGCCTTTCCACGGTTTTTTCCCCCGCCGTGTTTTTTTTTCCATGATTTTTCGTCCCCCAGTCGGTCCTCGTCACTCCTTTCACTGCCTATCGTCCTGTTTTATCCTGTTGTCAACTTCTCCCCCTCCGCTTCCTTCGTTCACCCCCACTCCTTTCTCGGTTTTTTCCAGTGTTTGTTTCTTTTTTTGTGTTGCCGCGCCGTCCAACAATTCCGTCGGGCGGATCTCTCCTTTGGCTCACTGCTCATCTTTCCCCCCCTCTTGCACGACTTCCTTTTCCCATTAGATCGTGAGGTCCTGAATGTACTCATCCTTTACCCCACCCAACCCCCAAGTTTTAGCTCTTGCTCTTTTTTTTTTCTGACAAACTGACCCTTGTCCCCTCCCAATAGAGGGTTTGTTTTCAAACTGTCCAGCGTTTTTCCGCGGATGAGGCCACTTTATACCTATTTCCCCCTTTGCATGTCTTTCTTGCCTTTATAGAACCCTCAGATCCACTGCGTCAACATAGAAAGTAGCCCCCCCCTTTCCTTTTTTTTTTTTGTTGTCCAGTCCCCGCGTTGTTTCTGTTCTTGGAAAACACGAACCGTATCATCGTGCTATTTTCCTTTTTCTGTGGTTTTCCCCCTTTTGGGCACCCTGATTGGCGGATTTTCCCCTGGCGGTGCTAGTTTAACACCTCGAGGGCCAGATTATTTGTTCTTTCCTTTATCTCCCTGGCCCTTTCTACCTGCCTTTTTCCCCCCCAGGCGACTTTTGCAAAGATGGGTCCCATCGGTAACACCTCCCTTTATTTCCCCTCTCCTTCCTCCCTTGCAAAAAGCTCCCCCCCACTCTGCACGGCCTCGACGGACGCTTTTTCAATCTTCCGTTGTTTTTTTTTGGGAGTCGCCATTTTTGCCACTTAATCCTTTTATCCGACCTGCCCCTCTTTTCCTGTCCCCCTTTTTCTCGTGCCCTCAGAACAAGTTGTGCCGAAACATCCCCCAGGTTCCCCCCCCCCTGTGCCAATTTCCTTCGCCCACAAACTCTCTTCCTCCCCCGTTGTTGTTGTTTTTTTTTTTGACTGGCCAGTGCGACGCCCCCTTTTCCTTTCAGTGGCTTTCCTTTCCTCTGTCTTTTTTTTAGGGGGGTGTCAAAACGTCCCGCAGTTTGGACGCGAAGGAGGCGGTTGCTAGATTCACTCCCCCCCCCCTTCCCCTTTCCTTGACAATAGGGCGTCGAACGGGTGTGGTCGGTTGCGCTTTCTTTACCCCAGTTGTGCAAAACCTTTTTTTTGGGGGTCTACCTTTTTTTCCACCCGTTTTGTCATTGTTTTTTTACAATCATTGGGTCGTGACCACTTTTTTTGTTCTGTCAAACTTTCTTTAGAATTCCCCCCCTAGCTAAATGCTAACCGTTACGCCGTCCGCGTCAGAGGGGTTGGTGCCCCACCCTACTCGTGAGCCAGATTTTTTTTCCTCCCACCAGATGCCCCCTTTATTTTTGTTAAATTCACACATCGATTTACGATGGCAATTATGCCCCCAAAGGATCTTTTCCGTTGTGTGCACAACCCACCCCCTTCCCACAAAACGGTGAAGGAAGTTTGAAAAGTACTTGCGTTAATATTATGGAGTGCTTTTTTGAAGCTTGTTTACGTCCTCTCGTCTGGATTGTGATGGGCGAGCTGTAAATTGGCACGGTGTTCCCCCCACTAGTTTTTTTCCCATCTTTGAGAACGATGGTCTCCTCATTCCGCTACCATTTGTCCAACGTTGTCATTTGGCCCCCCCCCACCTATGTCCTCCCCCTGTTCCTGGTTTTTGTCGATGGCCCCACAGGTGCACGCAGCCCCTTTGCCGTTACCACGGTCTTGGACCTTTTTTGCATTCGACCTGGTGACTTTATTTCTGACCCTAACGCTCTTTTCCCCGGGGTCCCTGTGTCCGATTGTTTATGGGATCGCCCCTGTCACATGTTTTGTGGCATCTCCCCTTTCGATGGAGTTTTTTAAGTTTTTGCTTCTCCAAAACCAAAGCTTTTTTCTCGAATCTTTTGGTATTGTGTTCCCGACTACCTGTCGTTTCTTTCCCTTGTTCTTTGGCCCGCTCATTAAGGCTGATTTCCTTTTTTTTTCTTTTTACTTGGCAGAGTCATCGTGGTCCCCTCCTCAACATTTCGGATTTTCCCCTTTGGTACCCTGGCGTGTCCCCCGGCACGCACACCCTTCGTTAAAGAAGTGATCCCCTTTGGTGTGGCGTGATTGTTAGGCTTTTGAGGTTTATTTTTTCAATTAGTACTTTGGTTTTTCTCTTTTTATTCTGTCTCCCCCTGTCGTTAGTTGCTTATTGGTGTGTTTTTGTGAGGGTACTTCTGCGTTTTAGACTCGGTCCTTTTTTGTTTTCTAGTTCCCAAACCCCCTCTTTTGGTGTACTCAAACCGCCTGCGTTAATGTCCCTACGTCCTTTGTCCTTTTTTTCGTTCCTTTTTTGGCGAGGGGAGGGAAGCGGTAGGACTTTTTTGTTTTTTGGCCTTCCCCTGCCATGTATGGGGTTGCGATTTTGTGGCGGCTGTGGACCCTCAAGTTTCCCACAGTACTTTGTGGTGCAGTGTTGTTTTTTGGTCTTTTTACCCCATTTGTTCCCCAAAATTTTTTTGTGGACGGTCTGTCTTTCAGAGTTCGTACCCATTTTCCTTGCAGTTGCGGTTTCGCGGCCGGTGGCCCCCAATGACTCAATCCCACAAAAACCCCTGGTGTCCCCCGTGCTTTTGAGTTTTCTTTTGTCGTCGTCGGTTGTTTGGCGGGTGCGTTCGGTCAATCCCGCTCTGCGGTGGGCGAGTAACTCCCCTTCCCTTTTCTTTTGCTGGCCTTTTTGATTCCGTTTCGAGTTTGTACTGTCCCCCGGTGTCGAGCCGGAAGGCGTCCCTCCGGTAATCCGTTGTTTCATTTGTTTTTTTCTGTTGGTGGCACCCACAAGGCGTTTGTCTTTTGCCCTTCTGCCCCATGGTTTTTCCTCGCAACCTTTGCCCCTGTGTCGGGACCCCCCCCAGTGTGGACCGATGGGAGTGTCCGCCTTGGAGTGGCCCCACACCGTGTTGTTTGCCCATTTAAGTCTTCACCAACTTTTCCGGACAGCCCTCTCTTTTTTGCCGGCAACTCTGTTTTTTCAGCTTTTTCCCCGTTGTGCTCGTCACCCTGGGGTCAGGCCGGCCCCTCCGACCTTCGTTTTGGACGAGTTCGTGTATGGGTCTCTTATAATGGGTCTTTTTTTCCCTCCTTTGCTTTTTTTTGTTCTTTGTTGGGAAGTTCCGTCACCTGTTTGACTGTTTTTTAGGGGCACTTCCACGTTAACCTGTTTTTCCCTTTCGCCGCCACTCCCCAAATTGGCCTTGGCCATCGCGTTTTTTTTTTTCTTGACAAGGTCCTTGTGTTCTTCCACCAGCGATGTTCCGGTCCTCTGGTTGCCATTTTGCCCTTTGATTTCCTTTCGATTCCCCCACGGACCTGGTTTTTGTTTTTCTCTTTCTGCCCCATTTCCTCTTGCGGGGCCGGGTGCTCTATTTTTGTTCCTAACCCCTGGTTTTTTTGTATAGCCCCCACCGCCCGCATGCCACTTTGCCACACATGCTGTTCCCCGGTGATAAGTTTTAGCTCCGTTGTTCCCAACTTACACAACTCGCACCATTGGAGCCCTGGCTTTTTTGCTGACCTGTTGTGCTTTTGTAAACCCTTCTTGTGTGGAACCCCCCCTTTCCCGTGGCGGGCGGGGATGGGTCTTCATCCCCCGGAAAGCTTCAAGTGGTTCACCTGTGCGTGTTTCCCCGTTCCCTTTCGGACTTGGCGCGGCCAAGGCTTCCTGAAATCGGATCTTTCCCCCCTTGACCAGTGCATTTTGGTTTTTGGAATTTTGGCTGAGCCCGCCCCCAGCTCTCTTGAGGTTGTTATTTTTCCTTATCATTTTTGTTTTTTTGGTTTTTTCCCA
>Ga0179593_1622666_pt1 | contig 16544 bp, 26 predicted proteins | sample CZODoug2_1_08_16_FD_185931 | JGI IMG/M metagenome (GOLD analysis project Ga0179593, IMG submission 185931) | Vadose zone soil fungal communities from Angelo Coast Range Reserve, California, USA - CZODoug2_1_08_16fungal (PacBio error correction) | ecosystem: Environmental > Terrestrial > Soil >... | reverse complement strand
TCTGTTGGTAAAGTGGGTCAAGCTTTCTCCCCCTCCACCCTTAGATTGAGTGACTTCCCTCCCGCCCGTTTTCCCCAGCGTTATTGTTACCCACCTTTTCTCCCCCCGAGGCTTTTCGTCGCTTTTTCGGCAGTTCTTTTTTCTAGTTTGCTCTTTGTCCTTCTGTTTATCTCTTTTCCGTGGATTTTCCCGGTCTTTCCTTTTACAATTTATTCTTCGCAAAGAGGCTTTGAACCTTTTGCGGACCCCTTCCCCTCCCCTTTCGCCCTGACACCGGTTTCCCCTCACCCCCCCCCCCAGTCCCCCCCTTCACGAGTCCTTTCAATGGCAGGGCTTTTTAAAGGTGCCCCCCTCCCCTCCATTTTTTGATACGCTCCCCTCACTTTTGCCCCACCGGTGGATTTCTTCCGTAGGTGGCTTTCGCTTTTCCCCTTTTTTCTCGCCCCAAGCCTTTGACCTTGTGAAGTCTCTTTTTTACCCCCATTTTTCGCCCGGGTGCCGGCTGCGAAGAAATTTTGCTTTCCGATCACCTTTTTTTCTTAAACAGTCTTTTGCTCGTCCGGCGCCTCTACCCACGTTCTTGTTTTCTAGTCTAAGGCCATCAGCGGTCCTTACTCCCCCCCCTTTTAACTGTTTCGTTGCATTGTTGTTGTGCCTTTTTTCGCTTCCCACGCACCTTCCCTGGACTGAACCCTTTGAAAACGCTTTGCGCTTAGTTGCAAAAACCTTACCCGCCGAAGCTGTCCTCGCTTTTTTTCTCCCCCCAATTTACCGCATCTCGCGAAGTTTTCCGTTGAGGTTTTACCGACCCCCCCCCTTTTTTGAGATCCCCCCCTGTTCAGTAATTAAAAAAAATTGTGCAGAGTTTTTTTTTTTTTTCTCGTCCCCCTGGCCCTCTCTGGTCTCATCTCAGATGGGGGAATTCCGGTTTCCCTACCCCCCCTCGCTTATACGATTGTTTCTGGATTCTTTTTCGCCCGTTCTTTCTCTTCCCCCAAAGAACTTCGTTTGCGTTTGAATGTCCACTCATTGTTTCTTTGGTTCCCCTTCCATCCTGACCTCTAGGACGTTTTTGAATCGTCTCGGACTTCATCAGTTTAGCTTGTTTGCGTACACGGTCCTGACACCCCCCCTGCTTGGGTTTGAACCCCCCTCGTTTGATTTTTCCTCGACTTCCCCCCAGGTCTGGGCCCCCCAAATACCCTTTCGGCCCCCCCCTTCCTCGTCCCTCAGGAATACGCGTGGTTATTCGTACTTTTCCTTCCATGCCCCATTTGCCAGGGACCGAGTGGCTTCCAATGTGGTCTATGTGAGCTTGTCCCTTTTTTCGAATTGGACTGTCACCCTTTTCCCTGACCTCCCCTTGCTGTGGGGTTCTGGTCCGCAATCATCTCCCGCACTGTCGATAAGGCCCCCCCATACACAACAAATACAAACCTTTAAGTTCGTCCTGCACGCCCCTTGTTTGCTTTTTCCTTCTGCCCCCATCTTGTGTCTGACCCTTCCGTCCGTTTCCAATGTCTCTGACTTGGTGGTGTCTGTGAACACATCCGCCTGATTGTTGGGAATTTCTTTTGTTTGTCCTGCCGTCCTTTTTCACGGCTTTAAGACCTTGTGACGTTTTTCTGTGTTCCCCGTCCCCTCCCCTTCGCTCGGACGTAGTCCGTGTTATTCGGGACCAGTCCACACAACTGTTGGTCTGGGATGGTGCCTGAGGACTTTTTTTTCGTCGACTTACTGTATTCATGCCGTCCTGTGTCCGTCAACACTTGGATTTTTTTTTTTTTTTGCGTTGCATTTACTTCCCTGTCCCCTTCATCCCTTTTTTTTGTTTTGTTTTTTTTTTTTTTGCTTGACTTTTGGCCTTTGCCTTTCCTGTTAATGCTGGACCTTTCCGGCTCTTACCTTTTTTCTTCCTGATCGGTCTTTTCCGTCCTCTGTGCCGCTGGTTCAACCTCAGACCCACCGCGTCGCCTTGTTTAGACTTCCTATTTTGTTTTTATGCGAGTTCCTCCTGCCTTGTGTTTTCTTCGCACCACTTTCCTTTTTCTCGAACAGTTTTTTAAACTTCGAAGTCAGAAAAGGTTCCTTTTTCTGCCCTCTGACCTGTTATCAACGTGCTTTACTTTTTCCCTCCCCCGTGGCCGCCGCCGTCCTTTGAAGTCTCCTCGAACCCGAACCTGCCCAAAAGAGTGACATTCGACCCTTTTTTGATGTGCTTTGCACCCAGTTCCCCCATCCCCCTTACCGGGGTTTACCTATTTTAGTGCGTATTTTCCCTTCTGTTCCTCACGCAGCTTCTTTCCACACCCCCAGATCAGTTCCCCCAACTGGACTTGTAATCGGTGTCTGTTTCCCCCCTTTTTGCGTCAACTGCTGTGTGACCTCTCCTTCCTTTTTTTTGCGGGAGTCCGTCAACTGTCCTTTCTTTTTGTGCCCCCTTTGCGTTCCAATCCGATCCTGGGCTTCTTTTTCTTGGACTTATCACCCTTCCTTATTCCCCCCTCGTTTTTTGCCTCACCCCTCTCTCTCTTCTCCTAGTTGTTTTTTTTTCGAAGTCTTGTTGCTTTTTCCCCCTTCCTTTGTGATTCTAGCGCGGTCTCTTCCAAGTACTTCTTTCCTTGCCACACCAGTGTGCGTCCCCCTTTCTTTCCTTGTATTCCCACATGCCTTGTCGTGGTCGCCGTGGTGAGTCGCCCCCCGAACTTTCCCTGTGTTTTGCGGGTTATTCTTGGTGTTTTTGACATTTTTTTTGACCCGTGGTTTTTTTTCGTCGAAGACGAGACCGCCCCATCCCCCCCTTTTTACCGCTCGGCTAGATTTCACTTTTTCCTAAATCCATTACTCTTGTGCCTCCCGGGCTTGGAACAACACCCCAGAACCACCCCCCTCCCGCCCCCCGAGCCCACCCACAAAAACCAATCCTCCCCTGCCCACCCCAACCCCCCCCCCCCCCCCCCCCCCCCCCCCCCCCCCCCCCCCCCCCCCCCCCCCCCCCCCCCCCCCCCCCCCCCCCCCTTCCCCCGGGTCTTCGTTCCTTTCCTTTGTAGATGAGATCGTTTGCACTTTTATTTCACTCTTCGGTTCGCTGTCCCCCTCTTCTTTCCTCGCTTCCTGCCGTTTTTGAACGTTTTTTTCGGGTTCGCGCTGAAAACCAACGTTTTCCCCTTTTGTTTTGAGTTGATTCTGCTTCCCTCGATTTTTTTCCTTTCGCACCTTTGTTCTTTCCGCAGTGACAACCGGTCGTGGACACAACCCGTTTTTTGCTTTTTTGCCGCTTTTAACCCCCCTCAATAATGTGACTTTGGTGCCGCGAACGTCTTTGTTCCCTCTGTCCCTTTATTTATGGGTCCGGATTTTTTTTTGTAGCCCTTTTTTGTCCCCGTCTTCCTTCCCCACTTCCTAGTTTTAGGCCTGTGCAGGTTTTTTGAGTACGTTGCCTCCGTCCCGTTGCACCAAATTACCCTTTCGCCCCGGCCAATTTTCCCATACCCCACCCTTTTTTGCTCTAGGCTTTGAGTGAAAGCTTTGCGTGTAACCCCCCTTTTTTCTTTCTATGTACAGCAAACCCCACAAAGGTTGTCCCCAGTTTGCTTGAACCCAGGAGCTTTCCTTATTCCTTTTTACCCGCTTTTTTTATGGGTTCCACCTGCTCACTGGTGCGTCCCCTTTCCCAAACATTCGTAGTTTCTTTTGGCGCCAAGCACGAATGCTGGGACGCGATTGTTCCCCCCGTTCTTCTGGCAGTTATTCCCCCCCAGTCTTAGCGGGATGGCGGACCCCCTCACGGCCACCCCCCTGAACCGCTCGTAGAATTTTTTTTTTCCAGCTTCATGTCCCACAACTCCCCATCGTACGGCCGTTCCAAGTTTCCATGAGTGATCGCCCCACCTTTTCTCCCCCTTGGCCAGTCTGGTAAGAGCTTCCCCGACCTCTTTTTTGCGATACCCTTCCCTTGTTTTATCCGGAGGCCCCCGCCCTGGTAATTTCATTGTTAAGATCGGATCCAACGGCTTCCTTTTTTTGTTTCCCACCGAACAACCCGGCCATTTGTTGTTTTACTTCCTCCCTGTACACCACTTTCTACTGCGGTTCCTTATTTTGTACTTTTGAATTACCGGCCAAACGCCTTTCTCTTCCTTCGCCGAAGTCTTTTTTGTGCACGCCCTAGGGACTAAACTTATCAACATCTTTGCTGCGGTTTCTGACCTCCTTCCTGCTGTATGGCTCCATCTGGGCGCGTCCCCCGGGCGTCCCTGTTGGGAGGTACCCTTTTGATCCGTTGCAACCTTCCCTTCCCGTGCCGTGTCCAAGGTGTCAGATTTGCGTCGGTTCAACCCCCCTTCCCCTCTGGGCGATGAGCGATCCCTTGCTCAACTGGAGCTCGCTTTCCTGTTTCTTTTCGTTTTCCTTGTTTTAAGTTCCCCAATGGTGCACTCACCCACGAAACAAACCCCCTTTCCCCAAACCCATCTTTTTCAATGAGGCTGAAACTGATATCCAGAGCCTTTTTTGTTTCCCCCCCTCTCGACCCGCGCTCTTTTTTTCTTCCTGTCTTTCGTAGCCTCCTTTTTTTGGGCGAGTCTTTGGGTGATCTACAGGAGCCTGTTTTTAGTGCTTTTTTTTTTGAGTCCTTACCCGCATCTCTCCAGGGAATGGTGCTCCTTTTTTTTATAACGATAGGCTTCATCCCCACGCTTGGCCATGCAGTCCTCTTTATTTTACCCGCCCCCATGTTGCTTGGGCGCCCCCCCCTGATCGTCTGTACCCCGTTAGCCTTAAAGTGTCTTAATTTGGGTGTTTTTTCTGTTCCTTCCTTGCTTTCGCTTTTCCGCCGCACCCCCACTCTTACGCCCGAATTCCTCTTTGACCTTCACAGTTGGATTTATAGTACGGATGGAGCCCCCCCCCTCGCGCGGTAAATTGCCTTTGTTCCCTGTTCTTCCATGAGTCCGGGTTTTTCATCATTCTCCGAGGACGCTCAGATCGTTTCCTTTTCTGTATTTTACCCCCCCCCCCGTTCTCCCTATCTCTTACGTTTCCATTCAATAATTTTTTTTTCCCTTTTTTTTTTTTTAACGGTTGGATTGTTCACAATCGTTGTCCCTCCCAATGTCTGAGGTTGATTTTTCAGTTGAGGGAACCTCCACCGCCCGATTGTTGGACTTTAACTCTTTTTTTGCCCTCCAGATTCAATTCCAGGGTTAGTGAATCCGGGTGTGTTTTTTTTCGCCTTGAGATGAAGCAGTCTGATTTTCCCTTTTCCCTTATTATCTCCTGGCCCAATTTTCCTTTTGTCCCCCGCGGACACCGGGGAAATGAAGGGGTCCCGAACGCTGACCTAACAAACTAGACCCCCAAAAAGGACTGAAGGCGGGTTCGGACCATGTCGTTACCAGTTCCAGACGGACCTGTCCCAAGGCACCTTCTTGCTCGTCAGACGTCGAAGGCCCTTGCCATTTTTTTGTATATCCTTTTGCAACCCGATCTTGCTGCCAGTCTCACACCGTTCCTTCTCCTTCCCAACTTGCTTTTTTTCCTCCACTTTTTGGTTTGCTTAGACGAAGGACTTGGATTTTTTTCTTTCCCCAACCCTCCCCGCCTTACAGGCGGTTCCCTGACGTCTCCCACACGATCTTTTCCCCCTCGGCTTTTCTGATTCGAAGTAATGCGGTACTAAGCCCCCTTATTTTGACGCTGTTTGACACTGTTTTTGTTGTTTGTCAGTGTGTTTTTTCGTGAGGTCCCATTTTTTTTTTTCTCACCTGTTAACACCCGGCCCATTTTTCAATTTTTTTTCTTTTGCAGGTTTTCCCCCCTCTCGCCTGAAATTTTTTGTTCTTTTCAGCTGTCTTGTTTTTCGCTTTCCCGTTGGTCACGCTCTTCTGTGCCTTCTCCTGCATGTTAAAGTGCCAAAATTTTTATCTCCTCGGGGCCTTCCCCCCTGCTTCTTTCCAAGTGTGCTCTTTTCACTCTTTGGATCATCGACGGAGGATTTTCCAGTCAAACACCGCGAACCGCCAGTTTCTTTTTTTTTATCCTTGGCGCCCGTCTGGTTGACCCACCTCTTTGTTGCGCCTTTGAATACCTACGGCTTTTTTCTGGGGGCCTTTTGTACCCCCCACATTCTCCCTCCGTTGGGAAATTTTTGTTTTTTATTTCCCACTTGTTTCCTTTTCCACACGCTTTTTTTCAGTTATCCCTTTCCGACGGTTGCTTTCCCACGTAGACCCTATCCGCGGATCATTTTCCCCTTCAGTCCCCTTTGTTTTTTTGACCCCTGCGATCCCTCTCGGCTCCCCTCTTCCCTGACCTTTGGCCAGGTGGTTTTTAGAATCTTCACCTGAACTGGGCTTCGTCGGATGCCTGATCATTTGGAATTCTCAGGTGTCCCCCCCTTCCCTCCGGGTTGTCTTAGTTTTTGGAGTCTGTTGGACGGAGGGATTTCCACAACTCCAGACGTTCAGGACCCCTCGGTACTTTCGCACGGGGTTTCCCTTCTTCGTTTTCTTTCCCAGTCTTCGTCCCCCGAGTTTGAAACCCATCGTTTTTTTTTTTTTTTACTTTGTTCTTCTTGTGTTTTTTGTTGTCCCCCCTGGTTCTTTTTGAACCGTGGCGCTTGGAAACTCTTTTTTTGGCATTTCGACTGCCTTCCTGTTTCCCCTCTTTTTACACCGGTGAAGGGCCTGGTCACTTGTCTGCCCCGCGCGAAGGTGGTCCGTCTTTTCCCTTACCCCAACCCCAGGAACAAACTGGTTCGCCGAAGAGGGCATTTATGGGCGTCGATTCCTTATACTTTGCACTTTTTCTCATGGTGAACTCCCGTACTAAAGGCCTGTTGTGTCCCCGGTTCGTATCGGGGCGTTAATGTCTGGATCGTTTTTCGTTTCCGGTCATTACTGTACTCTCGATAGATTTCCGGTTGATCGGAATGTTTTTTGTACCCCTTTTAAACCCCTGGCTTTTTTTCGGCGGCACACTCGTATTTCTTTGCGCACCCAAAGCCCCCCCCACGGTTTTGCTCTCACTGGTTGCCGTTCTCTCCCCAACTTTTTCCCCCTCTTCGCCTCTCTATTTTCCCTTCTTACGGGGAGGGGTTTTTTCGGATGTATCAACCCCAGATTTTCGTGGCTGCCTTAGCCGCCCCCCTTTTTTTTTTTGACCCGTCCCAGAGGGTCTTCTGCACAAGACCCACCGATCCTCATGCTACTTTTCCTGCCTGGGCACGGCCTTCTGCCGTTTTTTTTTGCCCGAGTTCCCTGGGGCAGTCCTCTTTTTCCCCCACTACCTGATTCCCCTCACGTGTGTCCTGAGTTCGGTGCTGTTTTGACCCACCGAGGTGCTGACCTCGTTTGTTTGAATGTCTTTTGCAAATTTTTCCTTCTTTCAGTCCCAATTGTCCTGATTTACAGCAGATTGGTTTTTGCGATGGCGCTAGGGACGTATTCCTCCTCTTTCTCGAATCCTTGACACCATCTCTTTCCTTTTTCTCGTTTTTTTTTGTAGCGCGGCTTGTGTGTTTTCCTCAGTCCGTGCATAAATACTCCTCAGCGCTGCCAAAGGTCATTTCTGCCATGCCAGGTGTTTCCATCATTCTTTTTTCCCCTCTAACCATTTTTTTTAATCGGTTTCTTTCCACGAACGTTCCTCCTTCCATGTCGTCCACTGGCTTTATCTGGGTTGGTATTTTCTTACAATGGCCTTTCGCGCGGTCGCGAAGAACGCGGTCTCCTTTTTTTCTTCTTCATTTTCTTTGTTTTTTTAGAGAACGATTCCTTCCGATTTCACTCTTAGTTCCGGTTCTGATCCTGGTTTTTGTCTTGAATACGTGATTTCTGGAGTCAAAACGTCTCCGTCGGAGTTTCTTCTTTTCGCGATGTCCCTCATTTTTTAGTAGAACGTCTTGGTGTCGTTTGAGGGCGTACAACGTTGGCGGCTGGGCCGACCATCCAGTGTTTGCGATTTGTTCGTGGATGCCCACCCCCATTTTCCCTGACATTTTATTCGCAGACCAGGAAATTTTTGAAGTCGTTTTTCCCAGGCCACTTCCTCGTGGCTTTATCCAGACGCCAGACTCCGGTGCTTAATTTTCGTTCCTGTTCCCTTCCAACTCCCGTGCTTTTGACTTCGGGCAGGGGCCCGCTCCTTGCCTTTCTTTATCTTCACAGGTTTCCTGGGTCGATCTTCACTTTTCTGCCCGCGGGTTTTTGACCAGCTCCCTTTCGTCACATTTGTGTGAACAGGGTGGGATCCCCTTCATGCCTCACCTGCTTCGGCTTCAGCTTTTTTCTCAGGCAGTTCAAAACCCCCAAAAGTCTGGGATTGGTTTTCTCTCCGCACTTGCTCTGCGACAGGCCTTGCTATCGTCCTCTTCCTGCTTTTGGCGGTTTTACTCCGGCCGTTTTTTCTGGGACCCCCTCCACGCACAGATCCGCCGTTTTTACGTGACCCCTTCCCTTGCTCCAGTCCCCCCCAATTAGAATTCCGGCCTGTTCAGGAGTTTTCCTCTTCTTGGACAATGTCATGGAAATGAGGGCCGGCTGCTGTCGGACGATCCTCTTTTCCCCTGCGGCCAATACTGATCCTGTGGCATTTTAGTGTTTCTTCGGAACTCTCTCCCGTGCAGTGTGTCCGACAAACAGCTGGTGGGCCGTCGACCGTCCTGCATCAAAGTAGTTTTTTTGCACGCGTCTTTTTTTTTCCTTTGAATGCCTTCGCCCTTTTGCCCCACCTTTTTAGTGTATTCAAGTTTTTTTTTTTGTGTACCCCGCCTAACGGGTGTTCGCCCTACACCAACCAATTCTTCGTCGGGTTTTCTCTTCCCTCCTCTTTTTTTCTCTTTTCGATTGGCGGACGCCAACTGCGCGCTTGTGTCCTACGTAATGATTTTTCGGGTTTCTTGTCCCGACTCATTTTTTTTTTTTTTGATAGATTCCTTGTGCCAGATGTCCTTTCCTTTTCGTAAACATTTTCAGCTTGTACAGCTCCGATTCGAGACCCCCCTTTCTACCTATTCAGGCTGTTTTCTTCTTTGTGCGAGTTTTTTGAGTTCCTGCTCACGTACCACCACCCTCACAACACAAACGGTTCATCTTGCATTCCAAGTTGGCGTTACCGCAAATTCCTCCCCTTCTCTGGTAGGCGTCGGGTTTCTTTCCCCGCTGTTGTTTTTGAGGACTTGGTTCTCTGCACCCAGTCCCCCCCCCTTTTTCTTCGCCCGCCTTTAGCTTGGAATCTCACCCCCATAGGTCCCTTTTCTGGCTTTTTTTTTGAGATTCTTTAGGATCGTCTACTTCGAGGCACTCCGTTCGGGTTGGGCCAGTCTCGAGCTTGCCGTCAAGCTCTTTTTTTCTGACCTCATGCTGCCGGCCGATTTTTTCCCGGACCTTTGAAGTTGGTTCCCTTGAGTTTTGTAGGCCTGCTTTCTGCCTGGAGTCCGCTGGTCGCTCCCTTTTTGGGAGATCATTTGACCCGATCCTTCTGTCTGGGGGTTGTGTTTTTTTTTGGTTCATAGAAGCATGGACCTAAGCCAAACGAAGAATCAATACCCATGGACCGCCAAGCGTCGAGGCCGCTCCCGGGTTCACGTTCTTTTTTAGATCCCAGCCCTTCCTCGTCAGGTGGCGGTTTTTTTTTTGGTTTGGGTACCCCAGTTAGATTCTTTCTTCTTTTACCTCCCCGTGTTGTGTTGTGCCCGTGTGGTTGAATTTTGTTACCATCTTTTCAATCAGGTGCCCGTGTTTTGCCAGGAAAGCCCCTCCTGTCTGTGCCTTGTCTCTACTGATCTCTACCCTCCTTCTTTCGTATTCTCGTTTTACCTCGAGGAGGTGCTCTCCTCAGTTTGTCCATTTTTTTCCCGTTCTGGCCCTGTTTCCCCCCCACTTCGAGGCAATTGCCTGCGAACCCATTTTTTTTCACCGGTTCATGGCCGGAGAACTTTAACGGGGGCCTACCCATCGAAACCTCCAAGAAGTCCTTGGGCGGACTCGGGGACATTTTTCCTTTTTTCTTGTGTTGTTTCACATTATTTTCGGCTTCCGCTTTACTCTTTTTCCTGGGCCACCGAGTTTTTTTTTTTATTTCTTATTTGCTTGAGGGCAACGGCTCAAACAAAGCTCAGTACTTGTTGTCTTTTGTATTAGGGTTCCCCCTTTGCTCACCGGGGCTAGCAGTGCTTGTAATGTTAGGATTCCCCCCCAAATACCCCCATCTTGGTTATACTTTTTTTTTTTGAATAAGAAAATAAAACTCTAGCAGCAGGCCCAGTTCCGCTTTTGTTTTTGTTCAAACCCCGCATTTTGATGTCAGTTCTAACCCCGAGGTTTGTTTTTCAGTTGTTTTTTTTTTCTTGGAGTTGATTTATTTTTTACCCTAATGCTCCCGCTCCTGGCTTTCACAGGGTTTGCAACGTCTCGCTCCGAAGCTTTTCCCCTCATCGATGTCCCTTTTCGGAATCTTTGCCCCTTTCTTTCGGGCTTTTTCCCCAACATCCCCGGTTCGTCCCAGTAAACTGGTGCCTCCCACCATTGCGTCAGGGCTTCTTGTCTTTTTTTTTTTTTCCAGAGCCTTTTCCCCCCCCTACCGCCCCCTCATACTTCTTTCATGATCCGTTTCCTTCTGTGGCCGACTTTTGACACAACCTCGTTCTTCCATATCGGGGCTTTTTTTAGTTTTGTCCATTCCCGCATCTTTTTTTTTTTGAAATCCTAGGTGAAAGTTCTTTTGCCTGTTTTCATGCGTCCCGTCGTAACGCCACACGTGTTTTCTTTGAGCCCTTTCATATGGCGATAATTTATTGCCACATTACCCCTTTGCAACCACCGCGGTCTTTCCTCAATTACTGCGGGCCGGAGATAGTTTCTACCTCGCCCGTCCCTCTTTCCATTGGTTCCCTTTTCCCCCAATGGGTGCGTTTTTTTATTAAATCTGAACCCCTCCCGGTCGTCGGCTTCCATTTTCTTCACGGGACTTTAAACCTTACGCGCGCGGCCCTTTTTTTCAGTGGGCTTTCCAGAATTTCTAGAATCGTCACGGGCCCCCCTCAAGTGACACACCCCTGTTTTTTTTTTTTTTTTTTTCGCTGCTCTCATCTGTATTCCTCTCTTGCCCAAGTTTCCCCTAGCCCTTTGGACTCCTTGTTTCTGTGTTGTTTTTGACGCCCTTCCATTGCGAGGCCCCCCCTTGTTTTGACGTGGGCTTTCCCCCCTGGTTTACCGGGGGGAAGACCAGTTGGGTGACGGGCGGTCCTTCTGGGCCCCCTGGCGGCCCTCGAGCTCCGATCTTCCGACCAAATGTTAGAGGAAGAATAGGGTTTCTGCGCAGGCCGCCTTTTTGGTTTTCACTGACTTCTTTCTGGTAGGAAACTTATTTCCGGTTTTTTTCCCTCTCCGTCACTTCCTGCGGGCCGCCCTCTTTTCAGGGAATATTTCCTTCTGGCTGCTTGAGTCTGCTCTGAATCTTTATTTGAGTCCGCTGTTTTCACTCTACCCCCCGCGGCTGTGGTTTCCCCCAGTAATTTTCTTTTCGGCGGCTCTCCCTGTTTTTTCTACCCATGTCCCGTGACAGGGTGGGTTCCCTGCCCCCTTCTTCCTCCTTATTCCTCCTTTTCCCCCCCCCCCCACCCGCTGGATTTTTGTTAGCTTCCTTCAAGTTTGCTGGAACGAAGTCGGGCACCTCTGCCGCTTTGCCCGCAAGAGGACGTGTTTTGCAAATCATTCCCCCTTTCTTCTTGGGGTACCCCTAAATCCCCATCAGTTCAACACTTACGTTTCGTTGTCTAGTGAGTCCCTTTGCCCCTCTGGGCAGGTGATTGTCTTTTCAACCCCCTCCCCCAGACCAGCTTCACCGTTTACGGGACTCTTTGCTGAAACTTTTCCTGGATGGCGTCACCTTTTGTCCCCCCCCGGCATGTTTCGTCGATTCCGGGAATTTTGGAATGTTCCACATTATTTTTCTGATGAGATCCCTGTGCTGGGGGGTTGAGGTAGTTATCGAAGACCGTCCTCGCCGCTCCCCCCCCCCAGTTTCTTTCCTTTCTTCCTCCGTTTGTTTTTTTTGGAGAGTAGTCCTTGACCACGTTCCCATCACTTCTTTCTTGGTTTCCTCGCTTTGCCCACTTTCATGATATTGGCAATTTGCCACCCTTGGCCCCCCCTTTCCTAAGGACCCTCGAAATTTTTCGGTCGACCCTTAGCAGCGTCACAGGCTGATTAATTTTGTTTCGTCACTTTCCAGCTGGCCTTCTTTTTTTGGGTGTTGAACATACCCCTGTGTTTTGGCGAGTGAAGCGACTTTGACGGGTCAACTGCAGCTGCATGCCCCTGAATCGTTTCCTTTTCTTTGTCGGTAAGAGGTTTTGTTCCTTTCGCCTTTCCGTCTTTTTCCCCCTGCCACGTTTCTAAGTCGAGGCTGAACCCAAAAACTTCCTCCCCCTTTTTCTTTAGTCGGAGAGGGGCTATTTTCTGCCAATTTCCCTCTTCACGGTTTCTGAGAGTAAACCCACCCCCCCTTGGCGGGGCTTTTTTCGGCTACCCCCCAATCACCCGTGCCAAGTGGTTTTTCCCCTCCGACCGCCGGCCGGTGCCCCCCCCCCTTGGTGCTTCCCGTTTTCGTTTTTTTTTTTTTTTTTCTAGTCCCGTTTTCACTTCCCCAATTATGCGTCTTCTCAAGGAAGTCCCCTGTGGGCTCTTCCGGAGTATACGTCTTTTTGTATCACCTTTCTCGAATGGGCCGCCGAATTGTCTGCTTTATCTCTCCCCCCCTCTTGTTTCTTTTTTTTCCCCTCCGGTCAATCTCTGGGCGCTTTTCCATTTACGAGTACCCTGTCAATCCAGGGACTCCTCCTTCCCACTCTTCTTAACACTTTGAGCAGGTCACCCCCCCCCCACGTTTTCCCATTGGTTCTTTTGTTCCTGTCGAAGGGCCTTCTTTCCTGAGGACGCTGTCCTGACTTGCCGTATCACATTTCCCAGATGATTGTTTCCCCACGCACCTGATTTTTGCCTCGTTTTCTTCCTGTACAGGTTTTTTTTAAAGGGCAACACCCCACTGCACCTCGTTCTCGTCCCCGGTCCCCCTCCCCCCATTTTTACGTCCGCCCCAACAGTCTTGGCACGTCTGAGGTTTTTTAAGATATTTTCCCGGCATCAATTGAATGAATTCCGAGTTTCCTCCCTTTTCCTTTTTTTACCCTTTCCTTTGAGGTCAGGTGTCCCCTCACCCAACCGTGTGGGGTGACCCCCTTGTATGTCTTTTGTCAACACAGTTTCCTTGTCCTTTTATTTCGACGATTGTTTACCTCATGTTCACTGCCCCCCTCCCACGACCAGATTTTTTTCCGGTATACTCCTTCAGTTTTGTTCACGGATGTTGACCATTCCGATTTTCCAGTCCCCCCCCCTCTGTCTTTTTTTTATGGGTATTATCCCCGTGCTTTGGGCCACCCCTCCCCCCGGTATGTGGTGTCTTCCCTCCTCCTTTTTCCGGTTCACTGGAACTCCTCTTGAGACGGGTTCGTCGTTTTCTTAAGTTTGTTGGTGGTGTGTGTGTGTGTCCCATTTTCTCCGCGATCCGTTGTTCCCTTAACTTCCGCTTTTCAAGACGGTCGCTCGTTTTTCCTCACGAACACACCAAACCAAAGTATGCTGACCTCATGTCCTTTCGGTGTCCTTGCTGCATGCCCCCTCGACCCGCTCCTCTTGTTTTTCCTTTCCTCTTAATGCCCTCATGTCTGCCCTTTTTTTGATCGGACAGCCTTTCTCGACCGGTGAGACTTTCTCAAAACGCCTTAGCAACCCTTCCATTCTGGTTCCTTTTTCTTTGCTCTTTATCTTTTCTAAGTTCTTGTACGCGTTTCATTTTTCCTGGCGTCGTTATCTTAAGCCTTTTGTAAATGGTGCTGTTGCTCCCCCCTTCCCCCCCCCCTTTTCTCAATTTCCCGCACCTTTTTTCCGCGTCCCCGTTTCTTTCGTTTTTTTTTTCCTTTTTTGTTTGCCTTCCGGCTTTGCTTGTCCGGCTCCACCCCTTTACTCGAAATGAAACCCCCTTCAGGACAAGTGATTTCCTTAGCGCCGTCTTTTCTCCCCCCACGAGTACTCGCCCCCAGCTTTTGCCTTCCGTCAGGGTGGTCATCCCCTCCTCACTCTTGTTTTCTCCCCACTGGACTGCGCTACCCACTTCAGACAGACTCCTCTTTTCTCCCTCCGTTTTTGTTGGTGTTTTGTCAGTTTTTATTATCTTTTTTTCCTGTGAACTTTGTCCCTTTTCCCTGACCAGTTTTCGCTTCGTTGCGTTCCCTTGTTAAAGGCCAAGACTCATTCTTTTGCCCTTCCCGCCCGCTGGTCCAAGGATTTTTCCCTTTTTCAGTTTTCCTTTTAGTTTCTTTGCTTCCCGTTGCTGCAGCGTCTAGGCGCTATATTATCAAGTTTTTTACAGTGTTTTTCCAATTGCATTCCTGATCCAGTTTTTCAGGGTCCGTTCTTACATTGAAGTGGGGACCACGCTCAATAGAACCTTCCCCAAGAGGGCCCGGGTTGGTCTGGCGGGACCCCCCCTTGGCTCTTTTCTTTTTTTTACATTTTTTTCACGATCTCTCCCCTTACTGGTAAAGGATTCTTTATATCTAGTGCTAGGGCCGGACCGTTTCCTCAACCACTTCGGGGGGGTTTCCTGCCTTTCCCTTTTTCATTTGTACTTTCTCATCTAGAAGACGCTGTTTTGCCCCCACCTCCCTGGTCCCCCCCTCGTCCCCGACCTTACTGACGCCTTTTACCGCTCTAGGTGGTAGCAGTTCTTCCCCTGATTTATACCCCGCAAACCCCTTTCCATGTGTTGTTCCCATTATTCGAACGAGTTTGGTTTTTTCCCTTCTCCCCGAAAGCCGAGCCGGCAGATCCACTTCCCCCAACGATCCTTTCTTTCCGCAACGTTCTCCCTCCCCCGACATGCTTTTTTCCCTAGAGCAGTGTTCGTGCAAAATCCCCCCCTCATTTCTGCACCTTTGGATCTTTGTTTTCCCTTTCTTTTTTTGCCACCCCCCGCCCCCTATTGACCACAACCATGGCCCCCACCCCCCCATGGACTAGCACTCGGTCTTCATCCCCGGAATTTTTTTTTTTCCTTTTCCCCCCCGTCTTAAACGTTCCCTCATCCGTTTTCTGTTATGGAGCTCGTACTCGCCCTAGGTGCTTTTTCCACGGCTTTTCTTGTCCTTCACGGAATAACTACCGGTTTTTTTTGCTTTGGTCTTTCCCCCCGCTTTGGACGAATCGTTTTTTTTTTTTTCCCCCCGCCAGGTGCCAGCCGCTTTTTTTCCTTTTTCCTCCCCCTTTTCTGCCCCCCTTGTACGCAACGCAGTTTTCGCGCACCTCTCTCCCAACGATTCATTTTCCCCCCGCCTTGTCTCCTTCCTCCCTTCCCCTGAGCTCTTATACTTCACGTGCGACCATTGACATTGCCCCCCCCCCCCTTTTTTTTTTTAACCATCGGTTGGCTCCCTTTTCTTCCTTTGTTCTTCCTTCCGTAACCGCATGTTTTGAGCCGGTAACGACGGTCTCGTTGCTTTTTGGTTCCTCCCAATCATTTTCTCCGTCACCTGTCGACGATTAATGACAGACGGGTAAATCGAGATTTAGGTTCTTGCCTTCTTCTCCCGTCAAAGTTCTTCCGCATCTAATCTTCGGACCAGAATTTTTAGGAGGTCACACTGAATCTTTTTTGATTCATGGGCTTTATAATGGGTTTTCTCACGGATTTCCTTTGTGTTTTCCCAAGTGGTTCCTTTGCAGCAGAGGGCCTCGAATCTTCCCCTGATTTTCCCCCCACCCCCTGGGCCTGGTTGATGGGTTTGGAGATATTGGGGAGGCAAAATTCCATCATAGAGGCGTTCTCCCTTTTTTTCCCCAATGCTTCCTTCTCGCCTTCCTTTTTTGTTCCATCTCCCCCTAGCAGGAAGTGGCCCTGGATGGATTGCTTTTTGAGCTAATCGGACCTTCTTTGCTCAAATGGGTTTTTCATCTACCCCCCACCGCGGCTGCCGGAAAAAAGGCTGCGGTTTGAGAGGACTTTTTTTCCCCCCCAGGTTTTTGTCGACCACTTGAACCTTTCCCTCCCCTTTTGTTTTTTTTTAAATGTCCCCCCCCTCAGTCTTTACTCTTTTTCAAATCCGGTACTTGGTTTACGGGTTTTCATCCCTCGAACACCGTCCATTCCTAATTCAACGTGCCGGCGACGTCAGTAGAAGGACGCCTCAAGAAGTTGAACCGAACCAGCGAATCTTCTCCTTTTTTTTAACGCCGTTTTTCTCATCGTGCAGTCGTCGCTGTTTTCTCTTATGTTCAAAACCATCCCCCCCAGATCCCCCTCCTGAACGTTGACGACCCATTTCTTGTGCTGAACTCCCTCGGCCTGTCCCTGATCTGCATTTTTTGATTGACCCTTTTGTTTAAGTGAGGTAATTTTTCCCCTTTGTTTGCCCCTCTCACAGATTCATCTGTCGACGCTGTGATTGATTGATATTACGTAAGTACGGAGTAAGATTCCCCCTT
>Ga0179593_1538558_pt1 | contig 16544 bp, 14 predicted proteins | sample CZODoug2_1_08_16_FD_185931 | JGI IMG/M metagenome (GOLD analysis project Ga0179593, IMG submission 185931) | Vadose zone soil fungal communities from Angelo Coast Range Reserve, California, USA - CZODoug2_1_08_16fungal (PacBio error correction) | ecosystem: Environmental > Terrestrial > Soil >... | reverse complement strand
AACCCGGTGCCTTGCGACGATCGGTGCCTTTCCTATCGACAGGAATTTCCCCAAAGCCCCCCCCCCCCCCCACTCAAACTCATTTGAAACTTCATCCTTAGATATCGAAAGTAATGTATCGTTTTGTTGTCGATAGACCGTAACTACGCATATCTCTTTCCCCTAATAATAATTTGTTTTTTAGTCTGAGTGAGTTTATCCAGGATAGAAGACCAGCAAGCTCCATTCGCCGGCCGCCCTCCTTTTTCCTATTTTCTCTTGTGTTGGTTTGGCTGGACCTTTTTTGTTTTCTTATCTCTGAACCTCGGCGTTTCACCGTCGCAGGAATCCGCGTCATACTGGGTTATGCATAGATCTTACCTCCCTCCCTCTGGCTTCATTTCTTAGAAAAGACATCTGGTTATCGCTCCCACACCAAGTTCATCTCTTTTTTCTCAGACCTTCTAATTAGGGAGCGTCAGATCTATTCCGTGATCCCCTCCCCCCCTGATGTATGCTTCATTGACCGGTTTTTTCCCCCCCCTCCTCTGCAGTGGAGACCTTGTTTCTTTTTAGTCATAAATCGCTCTTCTTGCGATTTTCCGTTGTCCTTTTCCCCTAAAACATCGCCGTTGTGGTAAACCCCTGGAACTTCGGTTCCTTTTATGTTCTTGTAAGGAACTAGGGCCCCCACATTTTCCTAGGGTTCAACTTTGCTGTGGTGCAGCTGCTTCCCCGGGGTCCCTCCCACCTCCCGCACCCCCTCCTATAGAGCCTTCAAAAACCATTCGGTCCTTTATCCCCGGCATCCTCTTATCTATCCGGATAGGCCGCTCACCAACCTTACCCGCGAGTTTGCGATTTCGTGCGGTTCCTTTTTGCCTCGGCCCGATCGGCCAAAGAAATGGCCCCCCCCTCGATAGATGGCCGGGAGGTTAGCCCTCCCGGGCTATGACTCACTTGCAGCACCGATGGATCGGCAAATCCGGCAACTTCCTTCTTCCTGAGTCTGCTTGATTATTCTCGAAGCCGGGTCCTCGGAATTCCGGCCACCCCATCACCGGCCGGTCGCGTTTGTAGTTTCGACCAGGCTTCCCTTCTTCACTCGCATCTCATTTTATGGGTCGCCCCAATCGATTTGACCCTGGCCCCGATCATCGACATGTTTGACGGTTTTCCAATTATCGGTTGTGAAAACCTATATTTCTACCAGAAAAAGACTCGCCCCCCGCGTTCATTTTCCGAAGAGTGCGCAGGGGCGTTTCGTCCCTTTATTTGGGGAGCTCGTCTTTGTTGATATCCCTCTCTCGTTTCCTGAGTCCCTGCAAGCTTCCCGGTGAGCCTTTTTTATTTGCCGCGCTGGTCCTCCTTTTTCAGAACCGTCCTTTCTCGGCGAGAGGGCGCTTTCTCCTTCGACACGGGGCCGCGCCCCCCTTTTTCTTGGTCTTCCGGATACCGGTTATTTTTTTTTTTTTCCCTTTATTTCCCCCCCTCTTGGGTGAGTGGTCTCCGCTTGCCCGATGTTTGATCGGCTTGCTTTAGGGACGAAAGAGTTCGTAAGAGAATTATGGCCGGTCCCTTCCCCCCCTCAAATAAAGGTCTATAATTTCTCTTTCTTTTAGGTTTTTTTTGAAATTGTTGAGATTTTTTTCTTCCTGTCCCCCTGTTCTCGCAGTAAAGAGACTCCAGCTCCCTTCCCAAGGGGGGCAACCTTCCCCCTTTCTTTATTATGCCAGGATGAGTGTGACCCTCGTCTCTTTCAGCAAAGATAGTACGACGCCCTTCCCCACCCCATAACCTCAACCAACCGCCTGTAGAATTCTTCGGATTTTTTTTATATGCGAGCCCCGGCCCTGCTGTCTTTCTTTTTCAGGTCCCCGAGGACCAAAGCTCCTCAAGCGTTTGACGCGTCAATTTTCCCCTTTACGTCCTTGGCATCTTTCCTGTTGAGTTTGAGGAATATGTCCCTTTTTTTTTTTTGATAGAGATAGCAGTGGACTTCCAGTAGATGCCCCGGCCCCCGTCGGGCCATTACTCTTCTATTTTAAAATAACTGGCAGCGTCCTTTCCTCTCGGTTTGACACGCGTCCCCCCTCCGATTTTCTTCCCTTAGGATTCTCATCAGGCGGTTGTTGTCCTGTCTTGTTCTCGGGTTGGGCAGTTGTAGGTCTGGACGATGCAAGGTCCCTCTGATTAACTCAGTGTACACCTCGGTGAAATTTGTCTGTCTGTTTATCGACCACGAATTCCCTACGTCGTCGTTTTCTTCAGCGCCGGTGTCCCCAGTATACCCGGGTAAATCATCGAACAATTCAAACCCTTTAAAAGGCTCATCCCGCAATCGCACTTTCTTTTTCGACCGGACACGGCCTCATCCGGTATTCTTCTCTAGGCTCGTTTGATTCAACGAGCAAGTTTTATAAAACTTCCCCCCGGCTCCTCCCCCGAGTTTTTTCAATCTTTCTAACAGACTTTTTCTGCCTGGAGCCGTTGCTAGTCCGACCACTATGTGGCCAACTGTCTTATTATTCGGCCATCAAATCTCTGCCGATTGGTCCTCCCGGCCCTTTTCTTGCCTGGAATCTGGACCACTACTACTCGTCCCATTTTTCAGCTGGCAATGGCCCAAGGTGATTGCAAGCTTAGCGCTAGGATTTTCTGCGACTCCCGGCATTCAGAACCCCTTCCCTCTCTGACTTACGCCCCTGCGACGCGTCTACCATCTGAAACGGCCGGCTGCTTTATCAGGTTTCGAAAAGCTTCTTCCGCGGCCAATCCCCTATTCTCTGTCCTCGGGACTCAGAGCTGGTTGCGCTCAAGTATTTTTCTCTATCGTACCGAACAGTTTCCATTTCAAGGCTTTCCTGAAGTAGATAGGCGGCCTCCTTCTCTGGGCCCTTCCTTTTCTGGACCTTCTTTCCTATTTCGGATCAACGACGGAAAAATCTTTGGTCGACCTCTGGCGCAGGCTTCCCGCGTATTTTTCAGGATTCCAGCACTCGCCTTCTTTCCGATTCTTGCGGTTGTTGCCCACATTTCTGTTTTTTCCCTAGCCGCTATGAGGTACCAGATTCGGGGATGAGGTGGGGTTACGTCCCTCCTAGGCACAGATCATCGGGCTGGGAGAGGACCGCAAGCGATTTCTAATTGGCCGCGACTATTCTTTTTTCGGGAACCCGTCTTGCGACTTTCCTCCCTTTTTAGTCAATCAGAAATTCAGGTTTTCTCGTGCGGTCCGCCGTTATTTCATGACCCATATGACCCTCTTTTTGACCGGTGCTTCTTCCGGTCTGTTTTTCCTTCCAGAACTTCTCACTCCTTTTTTTAAGTCCCGCCGACGAAAGGCTTTATTTTCCCAACACTTTAAATCGTTTTCGTCCCCGAGCAGGTCCCGAGGACGGTGGCACCTATAGAATTTTTTCTAGGTCTTTCTTAACCCGCGGTCGGCGCTTTTGGTACTCCTGACCCCTCTCGCCGAGTAGTTTTGACGATTTTATGGATCTCCCTGCCCCGCCTGTCGGCCCCTCTCTTTTCCGCTGACGTATTTAACATCCCTTCTTGAAAATCGCTGACGCAAAGCATGCAACACCCCCTCCCGTTCCCCTCCCCGAGAACATTTTAAGTGGATAGGACTTGTTTCTTGTGTTGTCGTCTCACTACTTATAACGACCTCATCTCTAATTCTAAGTTGGTTGGTTGGTGAGTGATTCGAGATGACGACCCGTTTCGGTATTTCCTCCTCCGGGAGCCTTTTTTCTTCGATGGGTTGATTTTTGCTTGCGATTGAATTCCTTTCCGATGTCGCCTTTCCTCCTTTTTGCGCCATCGATTGGAGAAAGGCGGAATTCTCGTAGCACAGAAAGTGGATTTCTTTTTTGATATGAAGGTCTTCCTTCAAAAGCGTCGCGGTTATAGAACTTTTGTTTCTTTTCTTTCCCTCGAGTCTTCTCTTAGGATAAAAGCATCACCATTTTTCTCCGTGTCTCGGGTTCGTTCGCGAGACACGAGTGAACGTGTCCAAATACATGGCCAATTTAGCTTTCCGTTTGTAGCTTATTCCTCACCTAGGTTGTCCTTCAGGCGGCCTCAGATAGTCTACCCTTTTTTTCTCTTTTGTTCAATCTAATCTCTTAAGACGAATTCACCCCCCTCATAGTCAATCTTCCCTCTCGCCCTCGTTGCACAATTAGGCTCCAGCCTCCAGTTAATCAGATTTCGCGGCCCAATCTTAACCTCTCAGTCTTCTCCCCAGTCAGGTGAAGATAGGATTGGGAAGATCAACCCACAACCCTCCCGCTGCTCCTTTATCGGGAGGGGGCTGCATTCCCGGCCTGATCGGAGTTGCCCTTGAGGCGTCTGGGAGGGGGATATTCTTCCCTCCCCTTAAGCATCGTTTTTAGAATGAGCCTTGGTTCGGCCACGAGTTTCCGTCGGCGTTTTTGCCTCTCCCGTCTACTCCAGAGGTCTAGGATCAGGATTTTCTTCGGAAGGCAGCTCCCTCTTTTCCTGGAGAGTTCTTTTTTTTTTTTTTTCGTTCCCCTTTTCTTCCTGATACTGCCTTTTTCGCCACGTTCTGGCCAGGGAACAATCTTTCGGCAAATCGCTGGCATTGGTAAATGATTTACACGAGTTTCTTCCCTCCTATGCTCTTTCTCCCCTCAGCGGCTCCTTTAGTACCGTGTTTCTTTCTGGCGTCTTCGGCTGGCCTTGCTCCGGCTGGGTGACCTGATGAAGAAGAGTTTTTTTAGATTTTGCAGTCAGATGGTAGTGCAGCACCTTCCTTTATCTTTTCCTTCCTTTCATGATCTCAGGACCGCAGATGACGGGCTACGTTCCTTTTAGACATCCCCCCTTATCCTCTTTTGAATATCAAAAACTCGGGGGTGACTGTCTCCTCGGCCGCTTTTGATGCTTTCTCGTGGTTGACGCAGAATAACTGAATCTTTCTTTGACTGGCAGAAATAACCCTTCGATTTTTTTCTAGTACTAATTTCCTGGGAGCTTCAAGCCCTCTGTCCACCGGTTTTTCCACCTTCTTCTTCCGCTTCCGTCTCTGAAAGGGGGGCGATTCGCAACCGTTTTGAGAGGGAGACATTTATAGCCGTTTTGCCTCCCTTCCTCATGCCAGTAGGACCCTCAAAGAGGCCCCCCCCAACCCGAGAAACCTCCAAACCCATAGGTTTTTAGCTTCTCACTTCGCGATCCGGCGCCTCGAGTCTGCCCCTATTCCAGCCTGTGCCTCCTCCTTACGCCTTCCTTGGATTTTTTTCTAATGTGAGACGTTTCATTTTTGTTTTTTTTTCGCTTCAGCATACCTTCTTCCTTCTTCGGGCCTGAAGAGTCAGATTTCCCCCCCCTAGTTTTTCATCGCACCACCCTCTCTCTGCGGAGCCTCATCGCAAGGACAAACGGTCTCTCCATTCCTTCCTTCTATTACGGGTTTTGGCTTCAGATCATCTTGTCTTCATTAGGACGAGGGGCACACGGCCGGCGACCGTCAGAACAGCCCCTCTCGGGCAGGGGGCGCTGTTAAAGAAGCTGTGTCTGCCGCTCCGGTGTCAAAGGTCCCCTTTTGAAATCGGGCAAAACCCCACTCAAAACCTGAACCTTCTCGCCCTCCCTGATGACATAGGTCACCTCACCGTAAACGGCAAGAAGAGGGTATGCTCTGGATTTTTGCTACAAGCATCCCTTTCTCATGGAAGCTGGCCCTTGGAGCCCTTTCACATAGTTTTTTTTAGATTTCCCTCCCTGGTTTTGGAATTTTCCCACTGAGTGGGGGCGGCCCCGACCTCTGCGAAGAAGGGCCCCCTCTATTGCCCTATCTCCTAGACGACCGGGCCGTGTTCTGCCGTCGGCCTTTTTTTTTTTTTCCCCTACGTCCGTGGGTCTCTTAATTGGCAAATCATTGCCCAAGCGCTGATCCATCCGGCTGAGAAGATTTTTAGCGGAAACAATTTATCCACTGCGCCGTTTTGTCCCTCCCCTCACATCTTTGATGACTTTACCAGTTTTTTTCAACAGCGCTATTTCTCCCCCGCCGTCCCATACCAAGATTGAAGATGTATCCTTTCTGAGCTTGGCGAACACGACCCTTCGATTTCTCCCCCCCTACGATAAAGAACGTCCAATCCCTTTCTTCGAATAACCTTCCCTTCGGAAGAGATTATGGCGCAACGTCAGCGCGTATTCTCGGCCTTCTCCCAGTGACACACTCGAACGGCTTGTCTCATCCCTGATCCCCGCGGAGTGGAGCAGGGGCGGTCGCGAATATTTCCTCATAGTGGGTTCCCCCTGTCGGGTGGAGCATCCTATCCCAGAATTCGGGGAGAGGTTTTGTTATAGATGACAAAGAATGATTTGATCTCTTCCGAATGCCGATTGTTTTCTCCATCCGCTCTCTTACTCATTCGTTCTTTCGGGGGTGAACCGGTTTGGGCATAATTGGCCGAGACTTCTTGTAAGTTTTCGATGCGTCTAAGCCGCTATCCCTGACCCGATTCCTCTCATTCCTCTGAATTTCAGTTAGCCACCACCCAGGCGAGTTTTTCTCAGCGACCAAATCGGAGTTGCGTTTCATTGTCTGCCGGACCTCTTTTACCAACAAAGTTATGAGGAGAGCCGTTCCGGTACCTTAGTTTCGACCCTCCCTTTCGACGACCGTTTCTTTCAACCGGCGCGGCAGCTGTTTCTCGTCCGTCATAGCCCGAGGGGACCCTTCTCCAGCGGGTAGGCTTCCGATCGTTGGAAATGCGACGATCTTTGCTTTCTCTTAAGGAACCCGCTAGAAAACCTCCACGCCTCTTTGCCCCCTCTCCCCTTTTCGGCTCCGGCTCCCCTACGACCCTTTTTTCATCTTTGTCGTCTTTCGAGCAACCGATACTCGTAATTTTTTTTTTAGAGAGATCTTCTCTTCCCTCCTCCACAAATCTACACCTCCGAGCGTATCGCTTATTCTCCGATGCGTTCTTTGGTCTGAATTTGAGGCTTTCCCTTCTGCTCAATGTCAATTCCTGAACTTTAGCTGGGAAAGGCGGGCATTAGCAAGCCAGGGATTTCCTATTTTCCATACAGAAGCCTCTTTACACCCTTCTAATAGTTTTTCCTTTAGGATAAACCTGCACTTCTTTCTTCCCTTTTCTTGTTCGAGCCGACGCCCTCTTGACGGTGTGGTCCCCCTACCCCAATAATTGAAGTAGGGACCAAATGGGACCTTCCCCTTGATTTGACGAAGCAACAGTTGTGGGGGTTTTGTGGGGTTTTTTTTTGGGGGGGGGGGGTGTGGGGGTTTTCCTTCCCTCCTCCGTCCCTAATCGAAGGAGACGTTTCTTTCTTCAATTCGTATGTAGAACCCCTTTTGCATCGACACCGTAATAGTTTCATCTGGCAATCGCTTCGCCGATTCCCGGCAGGTACGCCCGACGCGATAGTATCTTGGCACAATTCTACAAAAAGCGGTCCTTCGAGTCCTCAGTACTTGACTTATGAATCCTTCTAGCCGTCCCCCCCCACCCTATCACCCGCGGGGCCTGGTGGTTTTTTTCTAGCTTAACCCCCGTCACACCCCTCCTTCTTGATTTGATCTTGTCCTCGTGTCTATCTTTCCCCTCGCCTGAGTCACTAGCGTCCATGAGGCGAGTGTTAGTATCCCTCGCTGATCGAAGCCGGGTCAATCGTTCCTTCCCCCCCATGGATACTTTGTACCCGCCGAGTTCTTTTCTATACTCCATCGATTGACGCAGTGAACTCGTCTATCCAGATAATCTGTCCAATAGTTCTTTTTAAGATAGAGTGTTTGGTGGTCGAAATAGCGATTCCCCCCCCCACCCCCTATACATAATAAAAAGATGCGTGCGTTCTTTAGAAGCGCGTTACTTCAGAGATCCTTTTGCCGAGCTTTTTTTTTGCCGGCATTCCTTAGAACTCTTGGGGCCTGGACCACTGCCTTTCCCAAGGCGTTTAAGAGCCTTTGTACTACTTGCAGACCCCGTCCGGGTTCTTATTCTTGATCTTCTGTTTGGAATGAAATCCGGAGACCCCCCCACTCGTGGTAGTCCTCACCCCTTCCCGTACTGGGAAAATATTCCCCAACACTCGGTTTAGCTTTCGCCGCCTGTCCCGATGGTTTTTCGCTTGATTCTAGGTAGGCCTTTTTCTTACTATCTGAATTACCTCTTGACCGTTGCTTCTTCGAAATCCTCAGTATGTTATCCTTTTTATTGTGTTGTCTTTTGAATTGTGTCGTCATTTCCAAGCCCTCTTTTACGTTTCTTCTCGGGAGACACCGGCGGTGAACGGAAGTTTTTTTTTCCACTGCTGGGACCCTGAAGGGCCCGAGGGGGCTTTCCTGCTTCTCTTATCGTTTTTGCAAATTAAGAAGACCCAGAGGCCTCCTCTTCCCCCCCCCGAGAACTCTCCTTAACCAAACCGCCTTATCTCATTTTTTTCGTTTTACTGGATTTTTTGTGGACGAGGACTTCCCTCCCCTCTAGGGCTTAAAAGAGCGTCCCCCTTTTTCCGCTATACGACGGCAGTGTGTTGGGCCCCTCTCCTGTGAGATCACGGATTCTTCTCTTTTTTTGTGATATTCTCCGTCGTTAGTATGCCGGGTAGGAACGATTTTCGATTTTGAGCTTCCCCAAACTCACCCCCTCGCTCGTCCTGCCCTCTTGCGGCCAGGTTCCTGAGAACGTGGAGTTGATAGTTCAAAGGAGGTTGTTGACCTTCTTATTGGGTGGTCTAGTTTAATACTGTAGTCCTAGGTCGATTGGAGCACCTTCTTCCCCCCGTATTGACAGCAGCCCCCCAGCCCAGGTGGGAGAAGAGACCCCGTGAGCGTCTTGCTTAAGACGGAAGGGGTAAACATCAGGGGTTCCCCTTTCTTTCTTGTCAAGCCCCCATCCCCCCCCCCCAAACCCTTCTTTGAATGATCGACCTGTATTTCTTTCCGGAAACGGGCCCTTTTTTCATGGAATCTCATATCGAGGTTAATCTGGCCCCCTACACGATCAAGCCGTCCTCCCACATCTTTCGTTTTTTTTTTTTTTTTCCACGTTTAAGTCCACGGACAGTATTTCCCCTCTCACGAGGGCTGTGGTTCCCGCGCCCTAGTGCGACTGCCGTTCGATCATGACCCTCTAGAATCTTCCCTCAAGACTCGGAAAATTCCACTTTGTCTGCTTTTCGGCCACCCTTTCCCCCCCGCTGTCGTCTCCCTTGGTCACCCTTCCGGTGGCTCTCCAGAGCCAAAGGTATCTGTCCTCCGCACTTGGCTCCCTTTTTCCCCCATGTGACCCCCTATAGAGCTTTTGTCTTTGATGATCTCGGTTTTTTCCCCCACAAGACATTCAATAAGACATGCTTAGGTATCACTTTGCTCTAGCTTGGAGTCCCTCTACGAGTTTACGTCCCCTCTCTGGCTCGAAGACCCCCCCCTCTTTGTCTCCTCTTCCGTTTCAAGGCTCTTTCAAGGGGTTGGTTTTTGTCGTTTGTCTGGACGGAATTGCGAGGACCGTCGCATCAGCGCGAAGCCGTGAACTCTGGTCTACTCGATGTTTTGTCCCCCTTGCTATCACCTCCCCTTGGTGATTCCGGCTAGAATAAGCCCGATGCCCTCCTAACCTAGATAGAGCAGGGTGCCCAACCTGACGGGTTCTAATATCTCTCTTCGGCCCCCCTTTCCCCCCCGTTTCCGGCTTGGGAGAGGCCATACTTCAATCTCCCTTTCTGGGGAGAGGCCCGAATGGGTAGCATTGGCCTCTCCTACTTATCTTTCTTTGGTGTGAACCCTTTTTCCTAGCGGAGAGCTTCCCTAGCGCTTTTCCTCTTCATTTTCGAGGTATGGCGCTATTCGACAGAACCAGATATCCCCTCTCAACGTCTGCTCTATGAAGTCTTCTCGGGTTCTTTCCCGCGCTTTTTTTTTCCTTATACAGCCAAGGATCTCCTTTTAGCGACCTTTTCCGAGTTTGCTTTTGAACACCGTCAATTTTTGTATTCTCCTCCCCCCTTTCGGGGTCTACTTTTTCTTTGATCTCTCTTAAGATCTGGGCGCCCTACTTTCCCTCCTTTTCAACGCGCGCTGTTTCGCGATCTTGATCTCTTTCCTAAGGCCTGCCGTTGCTCTGTATAGTCCTCTGCAGCCTTCGCCCTGATCTGGGATCCCCCCCTTTTCCCCTGCGACGACCTATCCTGCTTCCGAAGTTTCAGAATCGACGCCAGAATCCCCCCCTCCCCCCTCCCTCGGGGCCTTCCTCTAAAGTTCGGACTCTTCTCTCCTCATCGTTTTTCGTAGCCGATCCCGATCTCTTTTCTAAGTGCGTCGTAGTCTCTCTCCCTCAAATTGCCCCCACACATGTGATTCGAGTCTCTCCGCGAAGTTTCCTCGTATTCCGACGCGGAGTTTTTTTCTGATTATCCTTGTTGACTAGTCGCGAAATGTCTTAGGGTTTTTCCGGACCTGTCTTTTTTCCATAGAGGGCGAACCAGGGCTTTCCATCGATAGCTGACAGAACTCCCTTGGGGTATAATGTTTCTCTCTCCACATCGCCGCTTCGAGGTTTAAGAACTTCTTTTGGGGAGCGCAAGATGTTCTCTGATCCCCCCCCCCCTCTACATTTCTCCATGACCCCTTTTCCCGGTTTTTCATCTCTCCCTACACGATTGACGGGTTAAATCATTTTTACTGCCCATGGGATCGCTCCATCTCTCGTGCCGATTGTTCGCGTGTCCTTTTTCCCCCCCCTGATGTCGTACGGTACCCAGTAGAAGTTTTTCCCTTTTCAGTATCTGAATTTCTCCTATGCTGTCACTCCCCGCTTTCCTCCCCAGTAATATAATAGGTCCCTTTCTCAAGACGGTCTATGATGGAAGGGTTACCCCCTCACTCTCTAATGATCGAGGCCATTCTCCCAACCTGTCCTGGTTCTCTCCCTCCAGCCCCTCTTCTTTTTTTCAAGGCTCTTCTGATAACCAAACCCTTCCCGAGGAGAGTTAGGGCCCATATAGTGCTATAGCCAGACAGGTTTTCACACCCTCTCGTTACTTTGAGTTATGAGGGCCTCCTTTCTCTGTCCGAAGCCAGACCTCCGTGGATTTGAGCCCTCTTTTCTCCGAATTTTTTTTGATTCCCTTAGATCGAAGCCTGTTTCTCCTCTGAATTTTCCCCTTTCCCCGCCTTCGACCTTCCTGTCCAGCCCTTTTCTGAGAGCAGCTGCCTGTTGCCCGTCGCTTATTATTGTGGTCGCCCATCTCGAGGCCCTTTCCCCCCCTCTATGTTTCACCCAATTTATTCCTTTCTGCGGCGTTTGTACAACCTGGATTTCCCTCACACAGCAAGATTCCCTCGCTTAATTGTCCTCCTCGCAGTCATCGCCAGGGTGTGCCCCCTCTCGGCGGGTCGCGAATCTTATGCCTTCCAGGGCTGTTTCCCCCCATTATTTCCCCACTGGGCTACGAATATAGAGTTATTTGCCCGCTTTCGGGCGCCTTTCTTACGTCTCAGATCGCCAAAGAGAAGGGGGCTCGATCCACACATTTTACCCCTCCCCCCCCCTCTCCCCCACCCCCCGTCACTAGCTTGTTGCGCCAGGTTGACTGTGATGGACGTTATGTCCCCCGGTGCAATCCTTCCCCGGTTCCCCCTTCCCTACAGGCCTCACTGAGGGCACCTTTCACGAACCCTTTTCTCCTCCTCGGCCCACCCACCCGCTTCCAAACCCCCCCCTCCAGGGAGGTCTCCCCTTTTTTTTGTGTAGAATGAAACGACACGAGAACTCACGCTGAATGACTAATGTTTAGTACTTCGTTGGGACTGTACCCCGACGAGAGATAACGACGTCGTAATGTTTTATCTGAGTGAGCGGAGACTTTCCCCTCCTTTGTTACCGCGAGGTCTAGATAACTTTCGATCATTGCTTTTCTTTTAGGGGGTGGTTTAGTTCCTTTTGCGATTGCCCCAAGAAATACCAACTTGGTTTTCCAAAAGCTTTGGAAGAGTCCATCTGGGGAAGTTTTCCAATTAGCGGGATTTTTACTGACTTCTCTTCTCGGCCTTGAACTGAAATACAGAGTGAATGGACCACCCAAAGAGAACTCGTACCCCCCTGGACATCAAGGAAGGTTTTTTTCGAGTTCTCTTCTGTCCTCTAGCTCCGTAGCATTTATTGATTTTTCGCCCTCCCCCTTAAGATTCATGTATCTAAGTTGCCCCGACCACTCTTTAATAAACGTTTGTTTTAGCAGAGATTTCGCCCTTGGTCTCTTCACCTAGTCTGACAGTGATTATTTTTTCGATTTTCAATCCATGCTGCGGCCGACCCCCTGCTGGCCCGGAGTTCCTCTGAAGTAGTCGATCCGTCCTGTCTTCGCTTCCTTCGGTTCCGAGGCTTTAACTTGATTTATTCTGTTATGGACTGGGGTTTTGTCCGTTAGAGTTTAAAAGACAAATTCTTTTCCCTGGGCGATTGAGCCTCCCCCAGTCTCGTCCTTTTTTTGATCCTTCAAGGTTAGAGAACTTTTTTTCAACATAGGGCATTGGAAATAGTCCCCACTTCACACTCCCCCCCCCTTCCACGTCTCTCGCCCTATCGATTGACCCACTTCGGGAAGATTCATCTCGAGGAACTTCTAAATCACTTCTAAAAATCTTGCCTCGTCCGCGTCCCCCTGTCACCCCCGAGTTTTACTCACGAAATCGTGAGGCTGCTTGGACCGTTCTCTGTGTGAGGAAAACTCTTATCCTCCTTAGAGTTTTGGGCGAATCTGCTATCTCCGAAATTGCCTTGCCCCCTCATTCCCGGTTTTTTCAAATACGCGGAGACCAGTGTGTGTGTTTCAATTGGCCACCAGTTAACCAAGTCGGCGGAAAGTCTTTTTCTCCCCGTATCTCCACGGCGATGACTAAGCACTCGCTTCGTGACCATTTTCCATCGCCTCTTTTTTCTTTTCTCCATCAGACAAGCGCGCATCCCCAAGTATTCCACGTTCCCCTCTTTTTTTTCCATCGAAGTTTAACACGTAAGCCGATTTCTCCGACCGCGTAATGGTTCGTCCCCGCGCCTTTCTGGAGTCCCGAGCTTCCATGGGGACAGTCATTTCTAGGACCCGGATTAAGTTCGTTCTTGCAGGCCGAGCATCCAACTAGATTTCACCAGCTTGCTCCCCGGCTTCTTTGTTGTGAGAGGATAAATTATTGCCGCTGCCCATCCTTCCTCAGGCGGTTTCCAGGTTTTCCTCCTTGCCGGGCCCCCGCTTCGGGGAAGAGGGGTCAACTTCGTTCTTCATAGTTCCGGGAGCGGCATTTGTGCAATGGCCTCCCTCTAATCGCGTCTTTGCGTTTTCACCCGGTTTGCCCGTCCCAAAGAGCCCTTTGCAAGTTAAATGGTCCGATGTTGGCGGCAGCCGCTATCTTCTTTTCACTCTAGAACAAAGCCGATTGAAGTCGCCTGGGTCCCACACTCCCCCGAGTTTTCTGGGCCCCCATCTTTTCCCCGAAAGGATGAGCGACCGCCCATTTTCGCCCCTGCCGCATTACCCCCCAGTTTCACGTTAGCGATCGACAGTTAGCGTGAGAAATGGAGTCCGTCCCTCTAGATTGCGCGCCCCCCCGGTTTAAACCTTTTTGACGCCCTAGACGAGGTCTGCTTCGGCTTCTTTCCCCGTTTCTCGTGGAAGTACCCCTTCTGGCCTGCGACGATTTAGTTTTCGCGAAGGTCAGTCTCAACTGACGCCCTGATAACCTCGAGATTACGGATCACGCCCTTATACACCTTTCATTCCTTTTGTTTCACTTTTAGCAGATACCTCATGTAACCTCCTCCGTTGTGGTGTTGAGCGCTCTGCTTTCGTTATCGGCGTATTGAACCCCAACCTGCCCGGTCATTTTCTCTTTTGCCGAAGGTTTGCCGCTTTGGTTGATGAGTTTCTTTTTCCTTTCTCTTCTTCCTGAGAAGTAATGTCGGAGACACTTTCGCGCAATCGAGCGAAATTCTGGGGCATCGTATTAGCCATAAAGTCCCCTTGGTTACTTCGTTTTCGGCCATGAGGGAACCCCAGAGCTCTCCTTCTCCCTAATCTTATTGATCTTATTAGGAGGATTCATTCCTTTTTTTATCGGGGTACGAGCGCAGACCAAGATGAACTGTTCTACATCCTGCTCGCCGAAACTGTTCCCTGATCCGTCCAATTTTAGCTTCCCCTTCTCACCCCCTCTTTTCCCAATAGGAGAAGTATGCTGTGACTGGGTCAAGTGCGACTTAGCGGCTGCAGGCTCATTCAGCCCCCCACGGTAAATATCAAATATAAGCTTCCTCACTCCTTTTCCCCCTCTCCTTCCAACCTGACCATCGAGGATCGAATGCTAAAAGCTATTCATCCTTCTCCCCCTCCTCCCCTATGATTTTTCCTCTCTGCTAGTAACCACCCCTTACCACTGCGTGAGGGTTGGGGCAAGGCATCCCCTTTCCCCGATCGCCACCCTCCTTTCCCCCCACTGAGCCAGGTAGCTTCTTTTTCTTTGGTCCTCTTCAGCACTGACAGAAACCGGGGACGCCGCTGTGCCCCGAGTTTCCGGCGGTGTCCTGTTTCCCCTCATGCCCTGTAACGGACCCCTGACCTTTTTCCTTCCCTTCCCCCTCTCCTTAGCGCAACGATTGGAGTTGGGACATAGTCGATATCGATCTTTTGTGTCGCCCAGCTCCTTTCCTGGATAACAGATCTTTTGGTTTGGTTCCCGGTTGTAAACGATGGATGGCCCCCTTTCCATAGCTCTTTGAACACCAACCGATTACATCAACCAACCCAGATTGCGATTCGTTCCCTTTTCTACTCTAGGGTCCTTTACGTCTTCCTTTCCCAGATCTCTTCCCTTTCCCCTCTTAATTGCTTTGCAGCTGGGCCCGATTGGCCCCAATTGCAGGTCCCCCTTTTTGACTCTGTTTCCCTCTTTTGGCGCACCTCCCCCCTTTATAGAATTCGCCAGGACCGATTCAATTCTGTTTCTGCCCAAACCATCGGTCTCTTTTTTCCTCATCTGCCCTGCCTTGAAGTCGGGAACTACCCTGGGTGATTGTTCGCCGGCTCCCGATTTGTTGATCGGACTTGATTTTTATTTGTAGGTAGTGCCGATTTCCTATGACCCTGACGCTTCTTTTTCTTTTTCCCTTGCCCTCCCGGTCGATGAGTTATCGTCATGGGGAAGGGTTTTTAGTGTCCTGGGAGATGGCCAATCCTATGTACCCCCCCGTGTTTTCCTGAGGTTTTACCAGGCTGCCTTCCCTCCTCGTTTCCTGGCGTTTGCGCCTGCAACAGGAAGAGCTGTTTCCTGCTTCTGCGGATCTTGCCGTTTCCTTCCTTAAGGCAACGACCCGCTCGGTCCCTCACCTTTAGGCAAAACCGAGAATCCGAAAAACCAACCGCCTGACTAAGGCTTTCCTTCTCGCTTGCAGCAGTCATGGCCGCTCTTCTTTTACGCGCTATTTTTTTTTCTGGGCAAAGTACCTTGTTTTTTTCACCTTGACGCGTAGTCCGGCCTTTTCATTCTCCTGTCAGATCAAACGTACTCCTTTAAGTTTCATATATTGTTGTGGTGAGAGGATCGCCCGTGGACACATTTCGCTTACGCCGTTCTTACTTGAGCGCTTTTCGAGATTTCCTCTCCCCCCCCCATCGCTTAGTCCCCTTCTCCTCTGGGAAGAGAAGGTTAAGATTTGCTGAGATCGGCTGGTTTCAGAGGTTCTTTGTGGTCTGTCTCGTCTATTCTGTCTCTAATCGTTGTCCCCCCTTCCGCTCCTCTCCTAAGGAAACCCTTTTCTCTGTGCGGGGGAGAATTTGCGCCCCCGCATTCTCTTTTTTCGTTGCGTCCCGCCGCCGGTTGTCCACCTCCGAGGAAACGTTGCACCCTCTTTTTTTATCGTCCCCCTTCCCCCATAAAACCCCGAAAAAGTGAGCCCTTCCCCATGCTCTTTGGCGAACGTACGGCATTTGAAGAGAGTCAGTCTTTCCTTTTGGACCCGCTTCTTCCCTACCTTCCCCCTCCCTCCATAGCGACACAGCTCGAAAAATCAAGAGTTTTTTAGTTTTTGCGATTCTCCCTGACTCCGGCTGACGTTTAGTACTCAGTTTTTCTTCCTCCCCCCCGATTCGTCTTCTACCGATCCGGGTCGTCTGACCTATATCGCGAGAAGATTCCGGGTTTTATGCACGGCGTCCAACCACGGACTTAAGGGCGGTTCAAGCTGTCACTTCCCCATTCATTGAAAAATCTAGGCGAGCAGGAAATTTCGGAGCGATCTGAGCCAATTCAACCGCGATTTGCCTCCCGCCCGTCTCCTGCTTCTATTTTGAAAGTTGAAGTTTGCGTTTCCCCCGTTTGTTCACCACCCAGGACTCCGCCACACGCCTTCCACTATCTGTTATCCGTTGCCCCCTCCCTGAGCTGGGCTTTCACCCGCCCCATCCGTCTCGCCGAGTTAAACCCTTTCATCGCTGTTCGTTTATTTTGCGCCGTTCCCCCCTTCCCTTGAAGGGGCCATTGCTTCGCCTGCTTTTCTTCCTCGCGGAGTTTG
>Ga0179593_1711019_pt1 | contig 16546 bp, 11 predicted proteins | sample CZODoug2_1_08_16_FD_185931 | JGI IMG/M metagenome (GOLD analysis project Ga0179593, IMG submission 185931) | Vadose zone soil fungal communities from Angelo Coast Range Reserve, California, USA - CZODoug2_1_08_16fungal (PacBio error correction) | ecosystem: Environmental > Terrestrial > Soil >... | reverse complement strand
TCATTTCGTATCATTATGCCGCTCTTCGATACCAGTAGCCCCCTCCTCCCTTCCAGATTCCGGCGCCCCAGTCTTTTTAGTAAACATGAGAGCTTCTATTAGTCCCCCTTCCCCTTAAAGGAAAGGGGCTGCGCTGCAGCGCGCATTTTTTCACACTGCCGGTCCAGGGAAATCTCTGCGGCCGTTGCAAGGAGTATTTTTTCTTCTGCTCTTCTTTTTTTGTCGTCACGCCTTTTTTTCTACGAGGTCGTGTTCGCTTCCTCCGTCAAGGGGTCAGCAAAGTCCTAGAGGTACTTCACTCCACCCTTCCCTTTTTTTTTTCTTCCTAGACGACAGCGAGCCTCCTCTCCTTTTTTGAGAACTGTTCTCCTCAGAGATCGGGGTTTTCTCTCCATTTCCCCCAAAACCTGCAGACCATTCTCCTCACCCCCGCAATTGTCGCTCCCTTTTGCAAGCTATGTCGGCGGAGCCCACGGCCACCCCATTTTTTTCTCGCCCAATTCACCGTGTCCGGACTTTTTCCTTTCGCCCGTTATAAACGCTCCTTTTTTCTTTCTCCCTGTGCACAATGTTCACTCTTTCCGCTTAAGGACGAGTGCCGACGTATGAAACCCTCTGGGCGATTGCCGGTTGGAAGATCCTGGCCCCCCTTTTTCAAACCCTTTAGGCCCCTTCCCCTTTTTGTTCCGGGTAACTTCTTTCTTTAGTGCAACTACTTGTTTTCTGCTTTCCATTTTTTACACACATTGAGTTCAGACCCGTGAACTCGCCAGTTCCTTTTCCCTCATTTATCCCTGACGCAGTGTCTTACTCTCCAATCAGCGCGATTAACTGATTGACCCTCCGCACGGTTGGATTCCCTAAGGCGCCTCGAATCATGACGGAGCCCTTTCCTTCCCGCGTTTGGCGTGAAGCGTCCCAGCCTTCCTTTTTTTTTTCGTGGGCAGGCTTTATGTTATGAAAGGTGGAAACGTTTTCTTAGGACCCCCACTGAATCTCAGTGGGACTTCCCCCGTTTATTCCTTTTATATGGAAGCTATGATATGCTATATACTACCGTAGTTTCCAAATCTTCCAAGACCACTCCTTTTTCAGGATTTCACCACAGAGTAGTTACCTCCCTCTCCTTGGCCATATGTCCCTTCCTGATGAATTATTCCCGTTTGTGCCCCTCCACGCGTCCCTTAAGAGCCCCGTCCCTTTCCGCCACTTGTGACTAATATTTCCAATCCTCTTTGCCTCAGGAGGAGGTTATGGCAACAATTTTTACCTCCTCCTGAAGCAGGAGGGCTGCCTTGAGTAAGAAGTGGTGAGCCAGCTCTTTCCCTGAATATAACTGGATTGCACTCTCTACAAAACACTCAGGAGTTTTTCCTACGATAGAACAATTATTTTGAAGCGGACCGCCTTTCCCATCCTGGACCAATCGGAAAAACGGTTTGTGGAAAGTGCGAGCCGGAGACATCATTGTGACTCGGTTGGAGTTCGATGTTTCTTCTGGAGACTTGTCCCCAGCAGCCTGCCCGACACCCTCCTCCCAGTTTTCCAAAAACAATCCTTCGTAACTTTGTTGATCCTTTCCCTTTTGAAAGAGGAAACTCCGATACAATTCCTTTTTTCTTTGACTCTAAGCGAACAGCTAAAGTTTGAATAGCCTTACCTGCAACCCTGATTTTCCGTCAACACTGATGTCCTCCGTAGTAGGATATACGATGATTGTTCCATGTAACCCTTCGAAATGGTTCCCCGCACACTGTTGCCATTTCGAGAATGTAGGATTCGGGTCGTCTCCCTTTTCTTCAGATACTCTTCTTTACCGTAGTTTCTTAGGATTAGAGAAAAAATATTCGTCCTTTTCTATACCCCCCTTCCACTTCAGCAAACTGCCTTTCCCCGCTTTTCTTTTTTTTTTCATGACGAATACTTTCCCCGAGGCCCTTTTCACGCTTTTCCTAAGGAGAGACGAGTCTGGTATTGAACGCCCCCTTCCTTCCCGGCAAAAAGATAGATTGTACCGATCCGTCCGTTGTTTTTGCATAGAGATGTTGTCCTTTTGATTTCGACTAATCGTGGTTTGCTTCTACATGGGGGCCCAAGAAAGGCCCTCGACAAGATTTGGAAGCAAAGATGGGGTTCTATAGGCACTACTTCGACAAAGAGATTAAGGGAAGTTTACCTGTGTTCGGCAGTGCTAGGTTTCTGCAGACATTCGAGAATGTATTATTTGAGAACCTTCTAATTAAGAACTCCCAAAGACATTACCTGGGACCAAGAAACGCACTCGCGTCATGACAATTAGAGAGATCCACAATCACCTTTCCCCTTTTGAGAGACCGGGCTTGCACCTCTTCAGTGGCATGTGTTAAAAGTGACACTGTCCCGCGGTATATCCTCCGTCAAAACCACGCACAAAGATGCGAGAGCCGTACTCTTTACGCGTTTTTTAATTTCAGCAGCGATTTCTTTCGTGAGCTGAATCCCGGTTGAATTTATTCAATTAACGTCTCCCCCTTATTAGTTGCCCGCGCTAACCTTTGATTTCAAGTCTTGTCTACCCAGGGTCGCAACCTGTACTCTTCTTTTTCCCAGAACCGCGTCTCTGCCGTCCTCATTTTTTACGGGGCCACCCTCCAGCCATTCTTTTCTGACCTTCCCCCCGCAATTCAACTTTGTCTCTCCTATCGGCAATCCCCCTACCGTTTTCATGATGATCCCCCTTGGAGGATCTCCCCACTTCTTCTTGGTGTTGTTTTTTTATCCCCCTCGTCTCCTTTTCATCAAATCATTTTATTCCCCCTGGTGATTAAATTACTCCTTCAATTTTTCCCCTTTTTTTTTTCCCTTTCCAAGCGTCCCCCCCCGTTGCGCGGAACTTGGTACAAATTCCCCACCGTTGTTGAAGGGACTGGGTAGCCCCCCCGACGTGCCCCAAGGAACCTTCACAATCCTTTCCCTTTCATAGTGAATCGTAAAACTCAGAGGCGTGTGTCCTTGATTTGCTCGGTTGTTTTTGGCGCGAAATCATTTTGCTATCTCTTTTCCTCCCCTTACTCTTCGTCGATCCCGAGACATCAGTAGAAATTTTTTGCCTCCACATGGTTATTCTCCCCATAATACCCCGGTCCTTTCACAGTTGAACCCCCTTTTTCTTCCCACAACAGCCCCATATAGCACTGTCGCGCTTACACCCCCTTAAGGTCCCTGCGCTTCCTTCTTCCCCTCTATGCTGTCCTATTCATTCTCTCTCATCGTCGCGCTAGAGTTTCATCGGTCTCTCAACTCTCTGCGAGGATACTAGTATAAAGGTTAGCGCTTTCCCTGTTATATTGTTTATCTTTTGTCACAAATAGGCGTCCAGCGCCACTAACACTCGTTGTAACCCTCGTGCCCCGTCCCCCCTTTTCCCGGGTTTCCCTTCGCCCTTTTCCGGGCAAAATATCGTGTGTCGCTTCTCCATTTGTTTAACGGCCAGACCTTGCGACATTTCGTAGGTATTTAATTACCCCATTGAAATTTTCAAAAGTGTCCTTAGAACAAAAGGAGCTTTTTAGCGAGAGCATCGTCCCGTGTACGCTTTATTTTAGATAGCATTTTGGCCCTTACTCCACTACATAGTTTGGTCAATTCCGCTCTCTTTCCCCCCCTGTCGTTTTAGGTACATCTGAGTTTGGTCGCCATTTTGCTCTCCCCCCACCTATCTCGTACGTAGTAAATTCTCCCTCAGAAGGCTTCTGATGAGAAGATGTTCTGCGAATCTCATCCATGTCTGGAAGGGGGATTCTCATTCTGGACCCCTTCCCGTTAGTCTGAACCCCATTTCCTCGAAGAGGTATACACCATCCCATGCTTCCCCCCCACCGCATTAGGCTCACTTCCTCCGTCCGTCTGACCCTCAGATGTAAGGTCCAACTTAATTTTCCCCCCCTCGCTGTCCCAGATGAGATGAAGTCTCTCCCTTTCTTCCTTTCTCCTTATAATTTCTGAGGCCCCCCGCTTCTAACTTGAAGACTCATTTGTGATTCGCTGGGGTCTTTTCCCCGATCGTGCGGTCCTTCGCACGGCGTCCCCCTTTTATCCGATATGCCCTTCCGATTCTTCCCTTTGGGTTTGTTGAGAGAGATATTTTCCTCTATCCTTTATTCCTTACTTTTATCGCTGTACCTCCGCAGCGCTTCGATGCCGGTCCCCCCAGCATTCAAGATGATAGTCACTATTCTGGGACCGACTTTTTTCGTTCGTCATATCCCCAAATTGCGCTTTCCCTTACCGGCGGATATGCGCTGCAGAGTTTCCTTGTCATCTCTACACCCCCGGCTCCCCCCCAGCCCCCTAACTCATATGGTAATACCAAGCCCTCACTTATCGGTTTTTTTCTCCTGCGATGATGGTTCTTTTACTTTATAGACGCCCCTCTTTCGCCCTTGAGGTTCGCTTTTCATAGCAGGGGTTAGGTTCTGCCCTCCCCCTATTTCACTGGACAATCGGGATCTTTCACTTCCGAATTCGCAGCTAGCCTTTCGTGTTTGTTCTTTTTTCTCCTCCAATGAGATTCGTGGGGATCTCACACTGGCCTCCCAACACCCGGCGCAGAGTCCCCCTTACCACCCTGCCTTTAGCGATCATCGCTTCTAGGTTCCAAATCGTCCTTCTTTCCCCCCTCTTCAAAAGCAGATCTGGTACACTTCCCCTTTTTTTGGGCCGTGACGATCTGGCCCCCCAGCTCCTCTTGTTGATGCAGCGGAACTTCCCCATTTTTTTCTTCTTTCCGCTGGTTGTGCCTGACGACTACCCCTCGGGGGTAGCTTTCCCGTTAAAATCTCTCTAATGTCTGATTTTGTGCCAGTTCACTCCCGTGGTAAGGTCGGTACACGGTTTTCTTCAACTATAGTAGTGCACCTAATTTTCTTCGTATGGACTCACCTTCACACTCGTCGCCAGAGCCCCTTTTTGAAAGCGCACATTCGGGTAAATGCCTCGATTCGTTTCTCCCCGCGTTCCCCTAGCGCCGTTGAAACCTCATGCAATGGACCTCGTTACAGGTCGTGGGGCTAAGACTTACCGGTCCTTTTTCCTTTTTGGGACGCCTACCTTCTCTCTCCTTTTTTTTTCCTGATTTATGTTACACTTGGGTAACTTCCGGGAGGGTAGCCTCTTCCCCCCAGTGAAGGCCAAGACCGCGTACTATGGCCTCCGCGGCTTTTGATGACATAATAACTATCTCTTGCAACCTGTTTCCTCCCCCTGACTCCAGCCCAACATGGATTCCCAACCCTCCTTATGCGCTGTCCGACGATTCAGTTTCCCTTTTATCGAAGATTATATTAGCAATATAGTAGGGGGCAAGAAGTCACTTCCCATTGAGAAAATCAGTGCCTTGACAGAGGTCCCTCGGCGAACATCGGTTCCATAGCCAAGCCGGGGACCCCCCAGGAAGACGACAGTGCTCGCTAGCTTTCCCGTCACCAGGTACAATGTACTTTATTGTGTAACTACATGCACCAACCCCAACCCAAGGAGTAGGTTGGGTTTTTGTTTTTTCTTTTTGTGACAATAATTATGCCACCCACCCTATATCTCTATCCGAATTTTGGGTGCACCCCCCCCCCCCCCCCTCATTTACCATCAAAAAAAAATGGGTGTACGTTTCTATATAAGCTAGTTAGTTAAAACCATTTATCACGGTTTATCTTTTCTGTTTTCCTGGGGCTTCCTTTTTGTCCCGTTCTCATTAAATGCACATTTTCCAAACGCTTGAGACGCGGTCCCAACCCTCTGCTTACCGCGCTGGAGAAAGTCCCCATTTCTTTTTTTTCCCCTCGGCAAGCGGAATAAAACCTGCTAGCTAAAGAGGACTTGCAGTTCTATTCCACCGGTAAAATTTAAGGTCGCAATCGTACACTTCTTCATAGCATATTTGAGTCGTATGATATCCCCTCTGACTTTCCCTCTTTCCGACCCAGCTGTTGTTCCTTTTTTTCCTGAGAAGGACTTACTTCTCTGCGCCATCCTTCTTCCTTCTCGATTCGATGGTACGTCGTCTTCTTAGGCTTGACTTGAGACAAGATAGATTAGACTTCGTTTTTCCCCGCCAATTGAACACGATGCCCGTGGTTTCCGGTTCCATTTCTGACTAAAAGCCTTTTTTTACCCTCGCCCATGAATCCTTGGCCAAAGGGTAAGGGCCGGGAAAATATTCTAGCAATACCCCCAGATCGGCCTAACATCCTTTTCCCTTTTTCCCCTACCTACTCGTGTTGTTTTTAGTCTATGTTGCCTTAGCGCCCTTTTTTGCTTTCCTCCCATCTGTCGATTGCACTAAATGACCCCTGCCAAGAACCCAGGAGAGTTAGGATTAGTGTGTAGTCCCCTTTTCCACCATTCTTGGATACCTTCCTCATCGTGATTCTCCCCCTTTGTGTTCCTCCCTAGTCGATTCTGTTTTTCTCTTGCCGCCCTCCCCCTCGCCGGTTACCATGAAATCGAGCTGTCCCCGGCGACTCCGAGATAATTTTTCCAGGCGTCGATTTTGCCCTGCTATTCCAGGTCTGCTCCCCCTTCCTTAAACCAGAGGTATATTACTACCCCCCCGATGCGAGAGAGATCTCTGTATTTCTTTCTTACCTCCTCGCATGATACCTTTTCCCACGGTGCTCCTTTATCTCACCCTCCCACACGCGTCCTTTAATTTACAGAGACTGCCCCGACCGGTCCTTCCGTCGAAGCCATTGTAGGTTGGGGGTTTGGCGACCGCGTTCGCGGTACTGCCTGGGATGAAGGGGACAAAACCTCCCCTCAAGCCCCTCGAAAATCTCCCGCTTCCAAGTTGTACTCTCGCGGCCTACCCAAAGCCTACCGTTTTCCTTCCCCCTGAAATAAGGACTTTCGTAGCGCCCCCCCCCCCAGTGGTGGGTCTTCTGTGATGAAAAGTGCTGATAAACTCATCTTTTAAGTAATGTTGACCCAACCTTTTTCCCCTGACTTCCGATCTTTCCCAAGCTCGTCACAATGCGAACGGAAGTTTTTCCCCCACGTGGAGCGTTTACCCGTTTCCCTTTTTCCAAGGAGTGTGACAGATATTCATATGATGTAGGGGAATTTTTTCGAATAGTCGCGCAGATTTTTATTTAATCGATTTGTTGTGCCGGCCATCATTTTGCAAGTGAGTTCCTTCTTATGTTTTCTATCTTTCTCTGCCGTCTCCAGTTTCCCTGAAAAATGTTCTTAGGTTCTCCCTCCTCCCCCTTTAGTATCCAAAAGTTGATCCATAAAGCACCCGCCAAATTCTATTAAACTTTTTCTTTTTTTCCTTAATTTCCGTAACAATGCCTCCCTTTCTTCTTCCTTCCTTTCCAAGTCCATTTTCCCGGATTTTCCCAGTTCCTCTTCTCGTGTCATCGGTATCTAGAAACCGCGGATGAGGATCAGTAATAAAGGTATCGGCCCCCATTCCCTTTTTCTCGGGTTCCGTGGTACCCCCCCCTTCTAAGTAAGCTACCTAACATTAGTCACGCTTAGTGCAACAACCTTTTTCTTTTTTCCCCTGTGCCTTAGCCTTTTTTAGTTGTTTCCATATCGTGGGTTCTGAACTTTTCCCCTTTTGCTTAAACGGAAAGATCCCTCATGTCGGCCCCCACTGAGTAATGACGCGATAAAGTCTTTTTCCCCTTTTGCTTGATTGCCCCAGGTTGCTGCGCTTCTTCCCCCCCGGGGTCCGCACGGTCGAAATTTGTACTTCTGCTGTGGTCTTTCGGGTAGAAAACGCCCCCTTTCCATCTTTGGCACGATCTGGACTCGCTCCCTGCGTTTTTATTTTTTGTACTTCTCTCCTTTTTTGGTGGTTCTAGCCCCACCGAGATCTTTCGTGTCCTCCCAGACATCCGTCCTTTTTCTTCGCTGGGCTCATTCTCCCTAATCACGCTAAATGGGAGGTTGCTGCGCCAGTACCTTTCCGGATCCCCCTTTCGGAAGTCACCGGCACTTTCCGGTCCCAAACCTTCCCAAAACTGCCCTCCTGAGACCCTCTCCGTGCCAGCTTGAACAGCTAGTCCTGTAAAAGGACATCGTGGTTGTTTTCCTCCTTCAGTGCACTCTGACAGCGCCCATAACCGTCCTCCTGTTTTTTGAATGGGATCTTACGAAACTCCTTTTCCCCCACTAATCAATTCGTGTCATTTCTCTAGCTCTTTTCGAAGTGGAAGCCTAAGTCCTCCTTTTCCGGGATGATCCCGCTGCGGCCTCCCCCATGCCTTGTTCTCTCCCTCCCTCATGGATCCTCCTCCGTTTTTTTGAGTCTCGATACGGGAGGTCCCTCCCCAGCACCTGATTCCTCGGCGATACTTTTCCCGACACTTCAGATCGCTTCTCTCCTTCCGACCAGCCCTATTTTGAGAGTCAATATGATTTCTAATCCCGGTTGTCACCTATAACCACAGCTCCTTCCAGATTCTTAATGAGCATATTTATCGTTTTCCAAAATATGTCCGGTTTTCATTTATGGTGCATTCGAACGAAGGCTAGTAGGTTTCCCTGTCCTGGGGGTGGGAGAAGTTCTTCTTGGTTGAGACGCGTTTTCTTCACCTTGAGTTATTTTTAGATGTAAGACACTTTTCTTGCCGCATTTCTCATGACATGGCCCCCGGTCTTTTCCTTCCATAGACCCGCCCTTCCGAAGCCTGCAACATATTCCTTTCGTCGTTTCACTGGACGCCCAGGGGGGGCTCTCCGCATTCAAAAGGGCGCCGATCCCTCCCTACCCAACGCAAGGAGAGAATAATTCGAGTTCACGTCATATTTTCGGCGGGTAGAACTGCCTTTTCCCCCCAAGAAGCTCCAAATACCGTTTTTTCATGAAGCTTTTAGTTCGAGATTTTACAGGGTCGGCATCTGCCCCCCCCCCTTTGGGCAGATTGATAGTAGGTACGGTGTCTCTGTAGCAACCTCGTCAGATTGCGTTTAAACGTCCCCCTTCTTGCTCTCTAAAAACCCACGTGAGCTTTTGGCCAGCATCCCGATGCCCCCTTTCCTTTGGTCTTGTCCACTAATCGTTAGTGCAATATTGTAGTAGTGTACCCCGCTCATATTTAAACCACTTTCCCCCAGAGAACAACTGTATTCCACTTCCCCTTTCTCCCTCCTTTACCACTATCTCCTTCCCCAGCGTATGTCTACAACGAGACACTTGAGCTCTGCATAGTTTTGAATAAACTCCTGCAATGGACCCTTATTTACCTCATAGGGACCTTCTTCTCTGTTTCTTACCGTATCGGTGTACGCCTACGTCAGTTACAGGCATGGTGCTGCTCCCCTTGTTTTTGATTTTTCTAATGCTGGGTCTTATGTCCCTAATTCTTTTTCTTCAAAGCCCGGTTCGTCCGATTTCTTCTGATAGCTGAGAGGGCAAGAAATAGATCGTGATTGTCGCCCACACCACCGCGAGCCTTCCCTTCAACACTTCTTTCGTCTGTTTTATCGCCCCTTCTTAGGAACCCATTAGCGTTCTAAATAATGTATGAATCTTCTTTCATCGCGGTTCATACCCGGCCTCAACTCTCACCTGGGCCCTTTCACATTCTCCGCTCAATTGTCGAAGCTTTTTTCAATAATATGGCCCGTTTCATACCAATAGGAACCTCCCCTTACAGAGCTTTTTGAGTTCCCCGTGTTGAGCACTCATTTTATTTGACAACACCCACGATAGTGTATCTTTCCTCCCCTTTTAATGATTTAATTTTTCCTCCACAATTGCCAACAGGTATGCGTGTTGTAGATCTCTTCGTAGTTAAAACGTTGTAATTGCGGTTTCTCTTTTTTTTTTTCATGCGTAGAATTTTCTTTTGTATAAGCCACTGCCATTCCTAGAGACTCTTTCTTCCCCCCAAAACCAAACACTTACATGTGGCCGCGTCGAGAAGGATATTCAGCCCCCTCCCCGTCCTTTTTTTTTCAGCGCCCAGCGAATACAATTCCTGATTTGGCCTAAGCGACCGCTCAGGTGCATATCCTTCTGAAACATTTTGAAGGTAAGCAAATCGCACCGGATACCCAATATTTTTCTAGTCGGTTCTCCCCTCTGTTCCTTGTCCCCCCTTTCTTGCACGCCTTTCTCTTCTTTGCAATAAATAATCCCCCGACGGCCTTTAGGATCTGGAATCTCCGTTATTTTCGACCTTTTTCCTTTACCGTCGATGAGAGTTACCTGAGATGAGCCCCCCCTATCCCTTTCTTTCTCCTTTTCTCTCCAACCGTCCCATTGGAATACAGCTCTGGAGTATTCCTCGGTGGTGCATGAAGAAAGTCGAGCCAATTCGCCGAATTTTTTTCCCTCCATGTTCGGAAGGGCCGAACCCTTCTTTGTAGTTCAGCACTCTCAGGACTCCCCCTATCTCCTTTTTCAGAAGTTTAGAGATGTTGCTCGACTTTTGATTTGCGATATGCTTTCTATCCTTCACTCTGCCTTCCCTACGGGCCGCGTTCGACTTCTTTTTTCCCATGACCCCGTGACTCGCTTTCGGTGTTCCAATTTGCGGTTTTCGATTTAGGTCTCCCCCGCTCCTTTTCAGCTCGCCCCCCTAAGGCGCCCATCGACCTCCCTCATTCCCGAACCTTCTCGCCTCGAGAACCACAGTCCCTGTAGAGTGGCCAACTTGCGACCAATGAAAATCAGCGTTCCGCTCCCAAGATGCCAGACCTCTCTTCTGTCTTTACCTCATTTGCCTTATCTCGGTTGCCCTTTACTTCCCCTTTTTCCTTTCCCGGAAACTGAAAACGGAATTTATTTTCGCTTCAAATTAAACCCCCCTTTCTCCGCCCTTGCCTCCCCTGTTTCCTTTTGGTTTTTTTCCAGACCTTTGACGTGAATGGGGTAATGTCCCCCCCCCAAATGACCAGAACTCCCCCCCCCCCCTTCTAAACCCTAATTCACAATTTTTTACGATCTATCTCAACGCAGTTCCCCTTTTTCCTATTTCTAACAGGCCCCTGTCGGAGCTCATCATCTTGGTTTGTTTGAGAATTCTTAGACTCTGACTTTTCAATATTTTTACGTCCTGTGAAACCTTTACTTTTACAGATACATTCCAGAGCCTTCGTCCCCCCTTTTTGAAATCCGATTCCTTCAACCGAGCGCTTTAAGGACGGGTTCCACCCCCCCTAGTTCAAATAATATTCCATCAATACTGCTCTCTTTCCTCGTAGATTAACCCCTCTCAGGAGTTTGTGTCCCCCTCTGATTCTTTTTCTTGGCGTGCCACTTTTCTTCTCTCTTTCTTAGTGCCTCTTCCTCCTCGTTTCTCTAAACGTGCTTGTCTTCCCCCACGGGACTTAGGGGGCTCAATCCTCCTCATTAGACACAAGTTTATACCTTTAACTTGAAAAACGAACCATTCTTTCTCGTTCTTTACACCATACTTTTCTTGTGCACGCTCCGTCCTTCTCTTCCCTGCGAACTACGTATTGCAGTTATTTTTCACTAAGTCAGCCGAGTGGTTCGTCTATAGTACAAATAGGGCCGAGCTTCGTAATCCCCTTTCCGGTCATCCCTCGCTCCCCTTTTTTTCTTATGAGTGACTCCTTTTGTCACCCGGAGCCCTCGCTCAATAACATGCCCTATTAGTTTTCCAGGTGCATACCGTTTCTGATCCTGGCCAAAAATCTTAGTTTCGTAATCTCTTTACCCCTTTTTGCTTTTTCAGTCAAAAGACCCCTAGTTTCTTCTTCCCTTCCCCTGAATCCCGTCTTCAAGCTGTTTCCTTGATTCCACAAACGGAGCCTTTCTCGCGCTCTTTTCGTTAAATTTCCTTTCATCTTTTTAAGTTCGCTCTGCTTTGGTGTCCTTTCTTAAACCAAGAAACGTTGAATCTTGTCTTACCCCCCTGAGGGTTTCTAATTCATGATTGCGACGTGGTAATGTGGCTTTTCCGCCCCCCCTCCTTCTTTCGCTTTCCAGGGTCCACGACTTTCGGATAGCTGATGTTCTATGCCTACCCTCTGTCAATGTAGAGGCCTTTTCCTGCCGCTCGACCCTTTTTTTCCCCACATTCGGAGGACTCTTTAACCCTAAGGTTCTTTTTCGCGGCTCCACCTTTCTCCTGGCTCAAACAGAATCCTCTGAGAACCTACGTGCCCCCTGCTTCTATGCCATCTTTCCCCCCACCGGCCATAAGTGGTTGAACTTAGATGCCCTGCATTCATAGTCCTGGACGGGCTGCATTTTCGAGGAAGGCCCTCGAATTTCCGGATCTTTCATCATATGCCCACCTTTTTCCTTTTCTTTAGAGGGGAGTCCCCGGATAGGTCTATGCGGTCGTTCCCTTGATATCGCCTTTGACGGTAAGGAAACCTGCTTAGCCCTTCGTCCTACTCTCTCCCTCACCTTTTTTGTTGTTTGCAGATAAGGCTTTCTAAGATGTATCTTTCTGAAGCTCTTTTACGTAAGCCCAGAAGAATTATGGATGAAGGACTAACCATCTATAGGCGATGTAGTTATGCTGAGGATCGCATTACGCCATATAACCCTTCCCCGCTTTCCTCCTAACTTCCCCCCTTAGGACTTTCTTCCAGAGTTTCTCCCCTTCCCCCAAATCTTTTTTAGGTTTTCCAAAGACATTCACGAAGCACCCAGTACACTGGATTTTTAACCTCCGGGTGTTTTTTGCGGTCCTCACGTCGGTGGAGACTCGTTAGATGACATGCTTTTAGCTTCTCGTTTTAAGTTTCCTCCTGGGCCTTCCTCCTCTTCAGAGAATGTGACTAGGGTATACACTCAAAGATGATCTCCACTCAGCCACCCTTTGTAGTTTTCATGGACGACGAAGCTCATAGTTTTTCTTTCCGACACTTTCTCCCCCAACAGGCGCAGCGACCTTAACCCCCCTCCACGCGCGATCCACTTTCTTCTCTTCCAATGTTGTGCCGATTCACACCCCAGACAATCTCGACAACTACGTTGATGACCGAAGTGAGATGTCTCGGCTCTCCGCTTTTTCTTTTGTTCTCTCCGCCCCGCCCACTGGGGTTTTTCCAAGCTTGATCTATGGGCCTTCTAGACGTATTTTTCCTCACAGATGGTTCGCTTTCCGTTACCCCGCAACCTGAGGGCCCTTTTTTGTGACACGTCATCTTTTTCCCTGCAACTCCCCAGGCAACGGTAATTTTTTCCAACCATAATAGGTATTGCACCCTCCTCTTCTGTTCCTATTGGGCACACAATTTCTAACCTTTTCCTAAACAGGTTTTTTTTTTTTTGTAGTTTCCCGCTGAAGTCGGCGACTTTTCTTAATCGCTCTTTATATCCCGAGAAATATAGAGTCCGAGCTCCAGTTCACCTCCTCTGCCCTTTGGATTTTTTACAGCACAGCCCTTCATAAGCCGGATCCTTTCCACGATTCTGTACGCTAAGTAGGAAAGCATATCCTTTTCTGCTTTATGTTCTAAACTTTTTGATATTTTCCAACCTTCATTCCCCAGGTCCCCCAGTCCCCTTTTCGGATGGATCTTCGGATAGACCTTTCCAGGCATAGAGCGTTCGATGCGCGTTCCGCCACCGCCTCACCATTGCCTTTACCCAACTTTCTTTCGCGTTTTTTACGATTTCCTTTGTAACCATATCGCCTATTATGAAATTTTTTTCCTCGCGTTTTTACTACAGTTCCCCTTTCCCTCGCCAACCCCCGTTGTGAAGGTCCATCCTTTTTTTAGCAACTTTTCCGTATTAAAGTCATCGCTCTTTATTTATCAGCCCAATTCCCCTCTGAGTGGTGTAGTACCCGTTTTCCTGTCGACCTCCTGTTCTGACCCCCACCCCTCCCGAAGTATTGCCGAAGGTTTCGCTTTTTTCATTCATTCCTTTTGAGAAACGCTCGTTTTTTATATTCGTATCGAGCTTCCCCCCCTTGAACAGAGTTTTCATTCCCGGACTTTTGGAAACAGTAGTCGACCTGCTCAGTGAACCGCCATACGCGGTCTGGCCCCCCCCGGGCCCCCTTCTTCGACCCCCGCGGGTATCCTTCCCCCCTTGCCCCATTTGAATGCCGAAAGCGAATATCGGTTTCCTTCCACGCTAAGCCCCCTAAAGCACCGTCTTCCTCTTTTTTTTTCCGGGATCATGCGTTTGACTTACTTCCCTAAATAGTACATCTGTCTCTCTCATTTTTTTCTGTCTCCGGATAGCTTCAAGTGCCCCGGAATCCCTTTCAGTCTGTTGTCAGAAAGAAATTCATTTCCTCCCCCAGGTTCCCGTCCAGCTCCCAATCGCCTTTGGATTCGTCCATTTTTAGTAAAGGAGTCTTCCTCTCCTTAATTTCTCCGCAACCTGATTTTTTTCCCCGTCGTGAAAACCCGTATTGCACAGACCCCCAGATGCCCTCTCGCTGCCGTATCCCGATCCTTGGCATTGGACGTCCCTGAATCCGTGGGGTCCCCTTTTCTTTCACCCTTTCTTGTAGGGCCTTTTTTTTATCCCCTCTGAGTTCGTCGACATCCCTTATCGCCCTCCCCCCCTTCCATTATTCCCCTCCTTTGGTTTTTTTAGCTTTTTAGTCAGATATGTGGGATGCTCTCGGTCGTCCTCCCTCAAGACATTTCCCTTTGTCCCTCCCCGCCGCTTCTTTTTCTCCATTTCCCCCCTTGTCGTCATGCCCCCTTTCACTCTTCTCTTGCAATCCGCTCCGTTTCTGGACATTTCGCGACCGGACGTTTATCAACTTCTCGAAGAAGCCCTCCGAAATCGATTTTGTCCTGCCCCCCCTCTTCTCCCACCCCGACCTAAATTCCGACGCATGATTTCTCAAAAGGCATATAGGTGACGGCCGCCCCACAAAATGGTACATAACCCCTCCTGATAGACTGCGATCAATCGAGAAGAGATATCCCTTTTCCCTTTTTCACCATTCTTTTACGTCCCCTCCGGATGCACCTACTTTGCTCGCTTATCTTCAACCCCCCCAGCTCTTTTCCTTAATTCGTCCTTGAAGACGATTCACCGACCAATCACGCTCTCGCTAGCGTAAGTTGTATTTTTTTTTTGGCCCCAAGAGTGTTAACTTGCGTGGTCCTTTCCTGGCTTTCCGGGGACCAAACTCCCCCCTTGACCCAACTAACCTCTAAATAATCAGTTGACTTCTCGACGTCTATCCCTAACATACTTATCATATTGATGATGAAATCATGCCCAGTGTCTTCTACACTCCCCCGATTGGGGTTTCATCCATACGCGCCACTTTTATCAAAATTTTATTCCTTCCATGATCAACACTTCCCCCCGGATTTACGTTTTCTTGCATTCTTTTCCCCCCCCCCAACCCTGTGACGACCCTGCCCAGATGTTCAGTTCATTTTCTGCCGGTTAGTTGCCCCCCTCGATTTTGACAGAATATTCCCCATTAATATGGGCCTTCATGTCGCCCCCGTCCCCTCTCGGTTGTGTGACCTGGGCTTGCTGTGGCTTCTTGGCGTCCCTTTTCACTCTTTTCTCTTTCTTACTTTTCAGCTATCTGCTGCCTGTGCTTTTTTTCTCCTTTTCCCCCCCCCCAATTTGGAATTAGGGGGCATACCTGCATTCCCCAAATTTAAGGTGAAAAGCCCCTCCTTAAATTTTTCTAGGAGGCGTCCCCCCGATCGGTAAATGTAGTCTTCTCTTCCCTCTCTATGCCTTTCCATACGCCATTTGCCTTTCACTAAGCGCCGCGATAGGTCATCTCTTCCCCCCCCTCTTGCTTTCGACTACCCAGGTGAACTTTTTTGTCTCACAGTGTTTCTATGGGGCGGACTGTTTTACCTAGCACATTACACCACTACTAACGATTATTTTCCCCCCCCCCCCCTAAGCGTACCGTCCCTTCCGGGAGTTGCTGGCCCCCAACTCCCTTTTTTAGGATCGTCACTCCTGGCGTTACAGGAAAGAACAGATGCCTCAGTCTCTGGCACTCCCCTCTGAACTCTTTCCCCTTGCCAGTGGTGTTTTTTTCCCCCCCTTAGTGACCCAAACCGGACCCTTTTATTCCTCGAGCATCGTTCCCCCGATCCCGAAAATTGTCGCTCTGTTTTTTGCCTTTGTAAACCGAAATAATGACCCTCTACAGTATGGAATGCCTTTGGTTTTTCAAGGTAATGTCTCTTGGTGTCGCAGGTGGCGGATCGCCCCCCCTTCGTTCTTTCCTACACGTCCTAAGGCATTTTTGGCTGCCCCCCCCCCCCTCGGTTCTATTGAATATACAGATTCCTTTCTAGGTCCCTTCCTTCTTCTACCTTTGCGGCCTTGCCAGTCTCAGTTCCCCATGGTCATCTATCCTCCCCCCTTCTGTGCGACCACCATCCGAGCTATACCTACTCCTTGCCGCTCATTCTTCTCTCCGGTAACGCCCACTGGGGGACGCGCTGATCTTTTATGCATTTTCCATACTCTGTATGTAAGGGATGCCCTCATGTAGTCTTTACGAACTCGCGGTAACCGCCCACCCTTTCCTGACTCCCCTCGTGCGGGCGGGCCTGAAGCGCTGCTGTTTCTGGACTCCCATTTGCGCGGCCAAGTATCCCTTCCCTTACCAATTCA
>Ga0179593_1535366_pt1 | contig 16546 bp, 23 predicted proteins | sample CZODoug2_1_08_16_FD_185931 | JGI IMG/M metagenome (GOLD analysis project Ga0179593, IMG submission 185931) | Vadose zone soil fungal communities from Angelo Coast Range Reserve, California, USA - CZODoug2_1_08_16fungal (PacBio error correction) | ecosystem: Environmental > Terrestrial > Soil >... | reverse complement strand
TTTCCGAGCCGAAAAATTTCAGGGCCCTGTTCCCAACGGCTCGATCCGATTGCCTTTTTTTTTGTCCGCGCTGAATTTCGTTTTGTTCGAAAAGAATTTGCCGCTTGCGGCGTCTGCAAATTGTCCCCGCCGTCGGCCACGCACCCCTTGATTCACAGTGGTTCCCCCTTGAAAGAGCAGCTCCGTATCTTCTCGCGTTGCTGGCCGATGATGTTCAACGAACCTCATCGACCGAACCTGCGAGCGAACTGCTCCCCCCCCCCTTTCCCGTCCTCAAGCACGCCGCAGGATAACCCCTCTCTCCTCCCCGGCGGGGATCACTATCGTGATGATAATGTACTCTGTGACAATTTAAAACTTCTACACTGGACCTGCAGAACCTATCTTTCCTCCGTTGTTTTTTCTGTTTTTATCATCCATTCGTTCCGTCATCATGTGTTTATTTATCCTCAAATAGTTTTCCCCCTCCGTAGGTCTCTTTTAGGTTTCCTGCCCCGGTTATTTCCCCTCTCTGCAGCTTCTTTCGCCGCGTAATGTAGTGGACAAGTCACGCTTATTCCTTCCCGCACGATACGGATCTCTGGATATGGTTTTTTTTCCCCTTCTTGCTTCCCCCTTTGTGGCGAATGTGGGCTATCCCTTTGCTCCTACTCGCACACTCATTGAACAAGCCTATAGTCAAAACACCGTTCCGCCTACTTCGCCTTTTTTGAACAAGGTCGCCCCAACGGTTGGTTTATTGCACAGTCATCTCGATAAATTCAAGTAGGTCGTTTCGTACACACATTGTCTATTTGGCACATTTGCCTTTCCTTCGTGCTGGCACTTGTCATTTTTACTGATTCAAGTACCTTAACTATTTCAATGGTCCTTGCAGGCCCCTTTGATTTCTGCTTTGCTTCTAGTCTTTGCGCCAGTATGTCAGAACTGTGTGGGTTCCGCCTTTTCCTTTGGTGGGGCAGCTCCTCCTTGCATGTATTTAATATATGGTAGGCCCCGTGCATGGCGTTTCTTTCATATCTGTGCACGTTACGCTTCGGCATCCTGGCAGCCCCATTGGTAACAGGTGCTAGACTCTTTTTCGCGGTCTGCTGATCTCCCCGCAAGCCTTGTTCTTTGGTGGTGGTTTTGCTTTTTTTTCTTACGAGGATTTCGGCCGAGGGAGCTACTTTTTTGTCGCCATTAAACAGCTTTCTTTTTCTGTAACTTTTCTTTTTCTTTTCCCGAATTTTTCATCGACTACAGGATTACATTCCGGTCGGGTGCAAACGTGGCGATAGTACCTCCACCCCCCCCGTTCTTTTTCTTTCTTTCGCACCTTTTTTTTTTAATGTACGACGCTGCTGCTGCTGTCACCCGTTTTAAATGGCGCGGAAGCTTCTTTTACTGCACTGTTGAGGCTTCTCGGTCTTCTTCTAGCATTTTCATGTCCTGCCCGGATCCCGTTTTACAATCATTTTTTTTTGTTTGACTTCCGCTATTCGTTTTTTTTCTGCGCGTAGATCTTGTTTAGCGCCAGCTGCTTTCCCGTGCCGCTTGGCTTGTTTTTTGTGGGAATGCCTGCCGTCCGTTGTTGGGGCGCCTGATTCCGTACGCGCTTGATTCCGGGACGTTTTTTTCGCAACCCCCTCCCTGCCCCTGCCAACCATCGGGTGCGCTCTATTTTTCCTCGCCACGACTTTATGCGTCCCGCCATTAGAACTGAAAAAACCCAGCCACATTCCGTATTTCCCATCCACTTCCCCTCCTATTTCCCCACCACCTGGTGCCCTAACCTACTACAAAACCCAGCGTTTCTAGGCGGTCGGCGTCTTTTTCCTTTTACACAATCTTCCCCTCATAAGCCACCCTCTTTTCGTCTCCCTGGCGGCACAGCAAGGTCCTGACCCGGCGATCCCCTCAGGTCCATGTGATGAGTCCTCCTCCCCCCCCAAATTTGCTTTCGCGTGGGTCAACAGAGGACTGTTTCCTCCCGGCACGCCTGCATTCAAACTGCACGACCAAAAGGCCTCCGCACATTGCCCATAAAAAGCGTCGCTCCGAAGTCCCCCACTACTCTTTCCGTTGATATCCGCCCCAACCCCACGGCGAGAAGCGCTAAGGCGTTATGGCCCCCCAAACTCCTCCCCCCAAACCCCCTTAAGACCCGATTTCCCCCTGTAAATCCACCCCTTTACCCCTCCGGCTAAAGGCACTTCTCCAAATAGACTTTCGTAATCCGTTTGGTCCTCGCCATTGGTACCTGAGAAAGTTGCAAAACTATTCCCCCCATGATTTTTTCGTTCGAAGTGCCGGAAGGAAGCCCCTTGTACCCGTGTGAAACCAATGTGCATCCTCCTTGGTCATTTGGGGGACCCCTCCCCCCCGATGCAGTTTTGCATGCGGTTTCTATCTTTGCATGGTTCAATAGTCCGCTTTTTCATGACTCGTCTGTCCCAATATCCACCGCGGGTCCTCTAGGGTCTTGCCTTGTGTGCAGAGTGGCGGCGGATTCGTTTGCTTGACCGTGCATTCGCGATTAAATGCGATTCGATTTCTCCTCCCCTTTTTGTTTTCGTGCGCTATTATTTCTAATTGACACTCCGATGGCCCTTTTTCCCCCTTGCCCCACGAATCTCCCTCACCACCAGAGCAGGTGCCCTATGTATTGCCTCCTTTGCTGTCCGAATTGGCCTTATTCGGGAACTTCTCCCCTCCACTCCCTATTTCTCGCCCGCCGTGTACAAGCCCAAAACGCCACGGTCCGTCTGCACCCTCATGATTCTCCAAGTTTTTCGGTGCTCTCCAGCATGGCTTCCTTAAACATTCTAACTTCTCGTCCTGGTAATGGGTCCTATTTATTTTCTCTATTCTCCCCCCCAACAATAGTTTTGGGGACCATATTAAACCTATGCGGCTTGATTTTTTCCTTGCCCGACTGCTTTCTGTTTTTTTTTATAGGCTTGTTACATGTTCTTTTTTTTTCATTTGGAAACGACTGACCCTTACTGATCTTTTGATTTGGCTACCCTACCCCCTCCTTTTTATAGCCTTCTCGAACCCTTGTTATACTGCTGGTAATGCACTGTTCGTGAAGTTGTGTGGGACGCCGGTATTACCGTTTCCGTGTGCCGCTCTGCGGTTGGTTACGGCATAAATCCCATTTTTCCGGTTTCTACGGTTTCTTTTGGGGCGTGCGCCCGCTCATGTTCATCCTCCCCCCGGCGCAGCATGAAGCTGTTTGTCATGCCAGCGGCGTATTTCCATGAGAATCAAACGTCTTCCGGTAACTCGGCACTACCGTTTGTGATTTTTACGCGCAGGTGTCTTTGAATTGTTGCTTGGCTTCTCGATGGACTTTTTTTTAGTCGCGGTACTCTTGCACTCACCACTTTGGTCCCATATTAATCGCTCACGTTATTTTGGAAGCTTTGTCAAATTCGAATATCCCCGTTCAGGACCTCCGGCGTTCCTTCTTCAGGTTGCGCCCCCACTCCCCATTCCGCTTCCCCCCACCAACCCCCCCCCCCCCCCCCCGCAGCATCCTAGTCGCCAAGCTGCCCCTCCCCTCTCTCCGAAAAACACTCAGTCGCCCCAGTGATAGCGGCTGTCAGCGAAACAACCACACTTCCCTTTCCCCCACACTCTGATCCCCCCTTTTCCGGTTCTCATTCAATTGAAAATCACTTAAGGGCCAGCGCCTGCCCTCCCAGCATAAACCTGCGCGCTCGCGCATTAAACCCCCCCCCCAGTCGGTGGCAGCAGCCTTGGCCGTCGGAACAAACCTTGATCGGAAGAGAACAATGCAACAGGTTCTCTGGCCATCCCATTTTTTTTTCACCGCAACAGTAAATGGTCCCCCCAGAAAATGTCTGTGTAAAAAGGGCAAGCCCCCCCCATCAACGTAACCAGATCCATCTAAAGCTGCCAAGTTGCGATCAACCATCTGATAAAGAATACTTCCTTTCCCCGCCTACCTACCCTCCCTGAAGCCTCAACAAAACCCTCATCATGGCTTAATTTAACGTTCTTCCCATGGCCGATTGATTCCCCAGGGTTAGCGTGCCTTGTGCTCACAGAGTACTTCATAACAACCCCCCCCCCCCAATACTTAAAACACTCAACACGCCGCATGCGCTGACCCTTTATTGTAAATAGTACACGTTCCTGAGCTGCCCACCAAAAGACTGTTAATTCAAATCCAAACATAGCAATAGCGGTATAACCCTCACCCGAGCCAGACCAAGATCCCCATATGCTTTTAGCCCCTGGCTTTCCCACTCCCCGGGACTCAGGCTCTGGGGTGCTCACCCCCCTCCCGGCCCTTGCTGCGCAATTTTGTCATAGACCCCCATGTTTTAGTCCCCTTCTCCCTTTTGTAGAATCCGCCGGCCCCCTCCGTGATTTATATCGATATGGCCGGTGGCGTCTCATTTACTGGCGACGTCATCAAGGCGGCTTCGCGTCCGGTGTGCCCTCTTTATTTTTCAGTTTGTGTTCTGGACCTTCCCTTTCGATCTCCTTTCGCTGCCCCCTCGTTAACCACACGCAGGGATTCAGCTTAACCAGCGTTTTTCTTTTAGACACGATCCACACTTTCTACTTCCCCTCTGTCTGTAGAAGTGCTGATCCGACCCCCCGCCCCTGATCCGTTCAGAAGATTTTTTTATTCCCACGCTGTCGCCTCCTTTTTCCTAATAGTCCATCCTCACATCCCCTCTTAAATCTGGCGGGGGATCACTTTTACCGCCCCGTATGATCCACCAGCCATGCCCTTGACTTTTTTCCTCCCATCTCTCTTTCCTCTCCTAAGTTGGTGTCCTGCTTTTCCCTTTCCCTTCCCATTCGCCTTAATTTACTTTGTTTCCCGTACAGTCCGAAAGCTGATCCCACGACTCGTTTGGGCTGCTTCCTTATCTGAAATGAGAGCAGCTTTCCCCATTCTTTCTCCCCGGATTCGTGTGAAAGTCAATCGAATCCACTCAGCGACTTTAGGTATCGCTTTTTGTTCTCCTTTTTTCCACTTGTGAATCTTTTTGAGTTGGATACTTCGGGGGCTCTTGCTATCTCCCCTTTAATACGATTAAAAATTTTTCATTTTATTTCAGAGAGAAAAAAGCCCTTTCTTCCCTGTCCCCCCCCCCCTTTCTGAACGGTCGGACCACTGCCTTTCCTTCATCGAACAGGCAAATCAGATCCCCTTCCTCCTAGATGAATGTCCCAGTGTTATATGTTTTTTACACTTTTTGGTTAATCGTGCGATCACTCTCGATTTCTGTAAGGTTTTATGTTATACTTAAAAGGTAACATGTTCCCCCGCCCAGTTTTTTCACACTTTGGGGATGTCTGGGGCAATTCTCAATTCACGAATTCATGGAGAACTCAACTGTTTGCGAAACGATTTACATTTTTTTCCTGCTTTCTAGTTTCCTTATTTAATAGTCAATGTTCTCACGCCTTTTCATCTTTTTGCCTTTTCTCATATTTTTTTTGAACTTTATCTTGAGACAAGAAAGATGATCTAGGTTAGAGCTGATCGCGGTTTCCGATGCCCTGTCCCTTACTCCAAAAGAAATGTGTTACTTTGGTTGAGGATCCTTTCTTACTCGGGCGTTGAGAGGAGCAGGGTTTTTTGACTTCTGAACCTTTCCATGGCTTTCTATTGATATGTATTTCGTGGTAACGGGGAAATTCCCCCCCCCACTTTACCGTAGGAATGATACTTGCGTGATTCCACATGGTGGAGACTGCTAAATGTTTCTGGATCTTGAGACCCCCTGGTTTTTTTTAGACCCTCGCTCCCCCCCTCTTGATGGTTTTTGTTTAAATCGATTAGTATGTTCCCCGTTTTGTCAAGAGGCGTCCCCCTCTTATTTTTTGCATCTCCCAAGGATTGGGATGATACGGAAATCGGTTTGTTGTTATTCTTACTGTTCAGATTGAAGTAGTTTTTTTCTGGCGCTTAGTAGTAAAAGTCCGCCTGCTCGTGCGACCATTGTGTTCTCTTCTTGTTTCCTGCCTCATTACATGTTTCAGTGGGGGCCCCCCCCTTATTGCCGCTTCGGCATGACGTTATGCCCGCCAACCAGTTCTTTGTTTTCCCCAAATCGGGACCCTCTTCTTTTTTCTCCGCACGAATTCTCTCCCCGAATACCGCGAAAACTGCCAAAACCCACAGCAACCCTTGACCCTCCACTCAGCACTAATATCCCAAAAAAATCTTCTTTTTACACCCCCCCCTCTTTGCCTTTCTTCGGACTGTCGCAGATTATTTTTCTGTGGTCCCCCACAATTTTAGGTACTTCCACCCTCCCCTCCTCCATCCTGCGGCGGCCTTTTCCCGACTGCGTTACATGCCCCTGTTCAAGAGAACAATTCCCAAGTAGATCAACCATTCCCAGTGTCTTTCCTATACACCCCCGGTCACGCACTGTGTTCTTTTGCCCCCCCCCCCCTTTCTAGCCCCAAAACCTTTCCCCCCCTGAAACCGGTCCCCCCCCTGAGCCCTCCGCGATACTCGTCAGAGCCTAAGTACCCCCCCCAGAGGGGGTGAGGATAGCCCCGACACCATGTTGCTACCGCTTCGGCTGCTCCCCACTTTAACCCTTCCATTTACAATTACGTCTCAACAAACCTTCCCCGAAGGCCGCAATCCAAGATCCCTTCCCACTTAGACTCCTTAATTTCACGGTGTTTGTTCTACAATCTTTCCATGAGCTTGTGCACCCCACAAATCCCATTTCCAAGTCCCGTCCCGGAGCCCAGCCCCTTGTCACTTCCCCTGTCCGACAGTTTGTCTGACGTCTGAACCCCCCCCCTATTTCCCTGGTCACCGGGGTTGCAGGCCCCCCCTTTCAGTTTTATTGTGATGTATTTGATCTGCGTCGCCTCAATAGCGGATTTCTCTCTTTCCCCCCCCCGAACTGATAGTTCCACTTAGCCCCTCAGATCGGGCTCTCACTACCGTACTTCCTCCTGTCTCCTGGTTTCCCTGCCGGTGAGATTCAGGTCGTGACCCGTGGTGTCATAGCCTTGATTTGTCCCAATTGTCTCTCTCTTCACTTCTCCCGTTTTTTTTTTTGATCCTAATCTTCATTTTCGTTTTTTTCACCTTTGCCTCCCTCTACCCGTACTCAAAAAGGCCCAGCTTCGTCCCCCCTCGTCTTCCCCCCCCCAGCTCACCCGCCCGCTTTGCTCGAATCGCCTACCTCGTTTGAATCCTCTTCTCATACTAGATATTCGTCCCCCCCCATTTCCCCTCTCTCCCATCCGCTACACCACCCACGGGGTACTCTGGGTAGTTTTACCCCCTCTGAGGGAGTATTACGCTTTTTTTTTTTCTCCCCCCAAACGGACTTCGCAGGTTTTCGCCTTCTCACTTCGCCGCGTTTTTGTTCCCTTTTCTTTTCCCGCTCTTCCAATGTCCCAAACCCGTGTCCCCCAGTAAAGTTCCGCTCTTTTCCCTGCATTGTTGCCACCTGTTCCTGATTTTACTCTCTTTGATTTTTTCTCTTTTTTTTAAGGTCGATTTTGTCTTTTATCTCCATCGCCGTACTTCTTGTTCCCTTTCCTGTATGCCCCAAGACCTACTTCTTGAGGGCTCCTTGAAACTTGCGTACGAGTTCCTATCCTTTGTTTCTTCGTTTTGGATGCTTTGAGTCTCAGGTTTGACCCTTTCCTCTGGGTTCCGAGCAGGATGTGTGATACGTACTCCCCCCATGTTCCTTAGTTTTCCTTCTTTTTGCGATGAGGGCATGGCACAGCCCTTTTGAAGCTACGCCGTTTTTTTAGTCTTGCTGCTCCCCTCGGAAGTTGGTTTCCTCGATTCCCCCAATTAGCGAACTTATAAGAATACCGAGCCTTTTCTGGAATGGGTTGCGGCCGAGGTGTTTGTCCAATGTCTTCGTGCTGGAAATATATTGAGATTTGGTGAAAAAGTTTTCGTATTGATTGTCAGCCAAGCTTCCCAATCAAGAGCTACTGTTTTTCGATTGAACGTGGGCCAACATGGAACGTTTCCTCCTTCCTTTCCGGCCATCCCTAACGCGTCGGACCTAATATTCCCCCCCCAATGTAAATTCTTTTAAGATTCCCCCCAAACAACCCAATCCCCCCCCCCCTCCGCTGACAGAGTATATTTTCTCGGTGGCTTGCCACCAATTTTTCCCTCGCTTGCAGCCCCCTCCCCGAATGAATTAGCGTTTCCGTCACCCGCTTCAAATCTTACCCCCAATATGGTCCATCCCCAATATACTTCCAGTGCAGAGTGGACAGATAGTACCAGCTTTTCTTCCCGGCTTTTTTTCGCCCCCATTTTTCCCCCCCCCCCCGCCCGAGGTTTACATCAGCAGTCTCATCACCACCCCCACCCACAAACCAGTGCTTCAAGAGAAACTCTTTTCCCCCCCTCTGAAAAACGGGAGAGAGGGATTCCCCTTTGAAACTACAAAACCCCAGGGTCCCCTAGGACATAAGACGCCCCTGTTTCTGTAGTTTGAAATGTGTCCAAAATTCCCCAAAAGCACCCCGCTTCAAAGAGAAAGCCTTTTCCCCCCCATTATTCAACTCTCCCCGCCCTCCCGGCCTCAGTCAGTTCAACCACAAAAATCTACCCACTCATGGTTTTACCCCAGTTGACCTTCTTCCCTGATCAGCGATCGCAACCCTTGGCCTAGCTTTTCCCCTGACCTGCCACCTCCAACCCTTCCCCCCCCCGGCAAGCCGAATGCTTGAGCGGAGGACTTGAAAACCCCCCTTTTAAGTATGATTCCCCCCCAACATTTCTTTGCGAGTTCAAGCCCACCTAGCCTTGGGATCAAACGCCAACGGATGCAATCCCAGAACTCCCCCCCTGAACCTTTTCCTTCCCGGGTCCCCGGGGTAAGGAGCCCCTGAGAATAATCACCAGTTTCGCACCAGTGCTCCCGCACCTAACCCCGGGCCAGAAGATAATGACATTAGCCAAGACTGTACCCCATTCTGACCTTCTTTCCCTCTATGTTCCCTTTCTAGGTCCTCCATTTCTCCTTAACACCCTTGTTAATTAAGGAGAGCTCCCGTTCTTTTTTCGAGGTATATTTTCCTCTGTTCTTTTCTCCGGGTGCGGCGAGCCCCCCAGCCCCACGCAGTCGCCACCGGGATTCAAGAGTCCCCCCTCTTGTCTCCTGTCAGCAGCTTTTACCTATTTCTTTTCGTAGACGCTTTAGCGCCACGAACAACGAAATCCCTTCCTTTTCCTCTTTCCCCTCTGCTTTTTTTTTTCTCTCATTTTTATGACCCTCCTTAAAATTTCTCTCCCCGCGGTGGATCACCTTTCGCTTTATGCATGGACAACACTCTCCCCATATAAAGACCCTCTATTTTTTCCCCTTTTTTTTAGGAGATGTTCTTCCTCCCTTTTTTTTCTCATTATATACTTACCGAAATAGTCCCCTCCCCTTTTCTGGTCCCCTTGGATCTTTTCCCCCTTCATAGACCCGCTTTTCTTCTCCCTTCTCCTTTCCTGATTTATTTTTTTTGGAAAGTCATCGTTCACGCCGCGACCATAAGCATCGTTTCTCCCGTCCTTCTTTCATCTTTGAATAACGGCGTGCCTCGTACTTCTTTTTTCTCGATCGCCGATACTCCTTGTTTCCCTTTACTAAAACGCCTCTATCAGCGCGAACCTGTCCTCCCCTCCCTAATAAGCTCATTCCCCCCGTCTTTCCCCCGCTATTTCGTTTTCCGACCTCCCCCCCCATCTCGCACTCACCTCCCCCCGTTTGCGGCTGCTTTCTCTTTAAAACCCCCCCCTTTTATTGTTAACTCTTGTGGCTCTTATCGTGTCCCAAAGTGCCCTTTTGCGGTTTCTACGATCCCCTACTCTGGCCATGGCCGGCTCTGGGTATTTCTGGCTTCTGCTTTTATTTAGCCCAGACCCGTTGTCTATTTTTGTGGTCTCCTCGTCCCTCTTTCATTTGGTTGGGCCCTCCCTTACGGCACGTCTTACTAAGTAATGGGATTCCATTCGGAGTTTAATTTAGACTTTTTCTTTTCAGTACTTTGCCCCAAGAACCTTGATGCGCAATGTTTCTATCTTCTCTGACTGATGCTAAAATTGTAACTCAAGAAATGGAGATTTTGTTCTGTGTGGTCCTTTTCGATGCTGCTTAGGATTTAGTTTCGCCTTGGAGCTCCCAACTTTTATTAAAGGAATCTTTTTGCTTTTTCCGTTTGTTTTGGTTTCCACATTTCTACAGATTTACGGAGTCCCCCCGAGCCCCTTTTCTTTGCCACTTTTTTTCTCTCGCCTACTTTGTTGCCGTGTTTTTTTTCGCGGTTTTTTCCTGTCCTCCTTTTTTTTCCCCCCCGCCTGGCTGGTTTTTTAATTTCTGCCGTTGGTTATTCCTTGTCTTCTTTTTCTCTATTTTTTAATTGCCTGCTACCGGATTGGTTTACCCTTTTTTGAAATCTTTTTTGTTTCGCTTTACCCGCATCCTTGACGGATTTTTTATTCCCCCCCTTCTGTACTTCTGTTTCTAAAGCTCTGCGGACCTTTACTTTCTTTTCCCCCCGGTTTGTTTGTCGTTAATTCTTTTTTCATGTTCGTGGGTGCATTACATCTTACGTCGCGTCTTCCTTTTTCCTTGTACATTTTGCTTTCCCTCCCAGTTAAAGGCGTTCGGCAACTGTTCCCTCACTTGTTGGCTTTTTTTCAAATCTGCTTTTTTCCCCCTCTGAAGACCGCTCTTTTTCCCCCTGAAAAAAACCCAATCCAGCCCCTGCCCCCAGGTCCCCACAGCAGCCCCCCATTTCACCCCCACAATTCGCACCTTCAAACCCCCAAAGGAGTTCTTCGTGCCCTTTTTTAGTCTATTTTTTTACCTTTGCCAAAAAGACGAGCCGCAGCCATACCTACGAACACCCTCTGCGGCGTTCGCTCCTCTAGTGATTCCCCTGCCCTTCCCCTCAAAAAAAGTTTTTGATTTCTCCCTCCCTCTAACTGGATTTCTCCTCTACCCGTGGTTTCCCTCCTAGTTCACTTGGTCTTCCCCAAAGGCTCGAACAGCTTTCCCCCACCCCTCCCAAATGGCATTCCGCTTTCCCCCATCTCTCTCCCCACCCCTCCCGACTTCCATAGCCCCCCCCTCGCGACCCCCCCCTGACCAAATGTGGGAGAGGCAGTTTTCCCTTTTGCTTTCTTGCTCCCAAGAATTCTCCACATCACCTTCACGGGTCTCTCCCGACCCCCCCCCACCCCTGACCATCTTGCCCCCCCCCTTCCCATCACTTTCTCGGAAAGAGTTTACTACGTTTTGTTTCCCCCGACGATGTGTGTTCACTAAGGTCCAAAATATCCAAATTTACCTCGCGGTTTCCCGTACTTTCCAAAGGTGATTTAAGTCAAGCCTTCCGACAGGCATTTTTTCTGACCTCAAAAACCCTCGTTTTCGCCTTGTCATGAGGGGTTGCCTTCCTACCCCCCTTGGACCCTCCCCCCCCTCCTATTCTTTTTTCGAGTTTATTTCTCTCTATTCTCCGAATGAGAGTCCCTCCCCCTTTTGTCTCTTCGCAACCCGACCATCCCTTTTTGTCACCTACCCTTTTAGGCGCTTTTCCGGGTTCTCTTTTCTTCTTTCATTGTTTACAGTTCAGGAAACACTGAACCCTCGGCCGGAAAGCATCTCTCCTCTCTTTCCCTTTTTTGTTGTCTTGTCTCCCTCTCATTGTCCTCTTTCTGGCCACCCGGTAATGTGCACCCGAAGACCCGTTTCAACACCCATACCAAGCCCCCCTCCGCACTGTCGCAAGTCGCCCCCCTTCGGGATCGAATTGCGCCCGCCGAGTGGTATCTCCCCACTCTAGTTCTTGCCCTTCGATCTCCCCCACCCCCGTCTTTCTCCCCTTCCCCCCCTGGCGTAATATTATTCCCACCCCCATTTTACATGTTTTAGATTCCAAGATTTTTCCGCTGCTCCCCCCTCTAACCCTTCCCTTTAGCTTTCTCCTTTTTCCTCGCTAGAATGTAATTTGTGACTTTTTTCGCTCTTCCATGCCCCACCCCCCCCTTTTCCAATCCTGATTCCAGTCAATTTTTTTTCTTTCCGGTTTTGACCCTGTGGCCGCATCTGTTTTTCTCGCTCTGATTGTTCCGCAGTCCTTGTTTACTTCCCTTTGGATCACCCCTCCTGGCCAAGCGTTTTTCTCCCCCCCCTTGATTGTTTGGCTATACCCGGAGTTTTGCTTATGGACATTAGGATTGAAAGCTTTGTCGTTTTCCTGGATCTGGTGGTTTTGGTTTCATTCCCCACTTTCCTTTTTTTATGATTTTTTTCAGCCCCACCCTGGCAGTAAAAACATTGATGTCCAGTTTTAGCGTATTTTATAAGTCTTCCACTCTTGCTTTTGATTCGACCGTTTTTTTACCTTGTGTTTGGAGATTCAAGGGATTTTTTTCCCCTAAGCCCTTCGGTGATTTTTTGGGGGGCCCATCCGCGTTGTGTATGGTTTGTGATTTATAGGATTCCCCTCATTCTCTTGAAACCAACTTACTCCCTGGTCTCCTCTTACGAAGTCTGAGGCGTTAATAGTCTTTAACGTTTGATTAGTTCAATCCCCTGTCTGTATGTTTTTTAATGTTTCCCTGTCATCCATTTTTCTTCCCGATTGCTACCTCCCGTTCGTTTTCTACTTCCGATCATAGATAAATATCACAGGTTGAACCCCCCCAGCTTCTTGGTTGGGTCACCTCAATTCTAATTTTTTTGACGGCCTATCACCTTCCCCCCAGGTACTTCCTTCACCGCCCCCCCCGGCCCTTCCTTCGCCCCCCCCTTTTCCACTTCTCCGATTCACACCCCCATTTTCCAGACCAGCTCCCCCCGACTGACTACTTTCCGTCAAATGAGCGTCCTTTTCTTTTTTCTTGAAAAAAACTTCGTTCCAGTTTTAAACCCCCCCCTCCCCTTGTACCCCTTTTCGTTCCCAGTCCCCCCCCCCGCATTCAACGGGATATAAGACACTGTTAGAGTGAACCCATGAAAATATCACTGCTCCCCTCTTCCCCTACACTTTAGCCGTACCGCGCGGCTCCCGCCCTTCCCCATCAGACGTTGGAAAGCCTCCGACCTGGAACACCCCCTTCTTCCCTAGAAAGGAAACTTCAAACCAGTCTCCCCCTCTCAACTCCCCCCATTTTTGCGCCCCTTCACTTTCCGATGGAAATCCGTCAATGTGTTTTGGAGAGATGTTTAAAATTCCTGACCACGACCCAAGAAAAGAAAAATACTTCCATGCTTTCCTCCTTGCCCTTACCCGAGCTCCCCCGTCTTGCTCAACTTTCCTCTTAATCGTGACTCCCCCCTCCCTCCATTAAACATCCGTCTTTCCCCTCCGTAACTAAATTTGGGTTCTTTCTCGATAAGCCGATCAACCTCCCTTTTGCTCCATTTTCCCTTTGCCATTTCCCCTCTTACCCGCTGCCAATAAACCCCCCACCTGCGAAATACCCTCCTAATTGTCGTTATACCCTTACCCCTCTTCCTTCATACCTGTACCCGGTTACGCTCGTCTTTCCCCAATGTTCCATTTTGTCGAGGGGCCCGTTTTTCCCTTCCACACATCTCCTGCCTTTTTTTCAACGCCCCCTCTGATTAAATCCCATACCAGATTGCCTTTTTTTTTTGGTGAAAGGTAAAAGCCCCCTCCAGGATGTTCTTCCCGGCCCCTTTGAGCTTTCCCTTCTCCAAATAACAGCCCCACCCCTTTACAGCCCCTTCGTTTTTTTCCTTTTTCCCCGGCACTGTGACGCTCTTGGCCTGATTTGAGTTCCCGCACTTTCGGAACTGTTAATCACTTGCGAAGCTTTATGTTTTTCCGATCTATTAGTGCGTGTGTTCGACCCTTTCTCTTAGCGGCCGAGTGCACCCAGTTCCCCTCCCCCATTTTTCCCCCCCTTCCCCATTTTCCATCTTCCAACCTTCGAGGGTTCATAAGAACCTCTCCCTTATATTGAGGCGCTGCGTCGACCCTCTTTTCTGCTTTTTTACCACTCCCCATCCCAGCTTTCTAGATCCTTTTTCCTGCGTCCCTTTTGCTGCGCGATCTCCACTTCCCTTCCAGGCCCTTCATGCTTGAAGGCGGTGTCTCTCTTTATTCCTTTCCCAGAATGATCCCAAACCTTATTCCGGCCTTTTTTTCCCTCCTGAACATATATCTATTTTCCTTTGTTTTTGTTGTTGATTTGATTCTCATTCCATTCGCAGTTTCCCTTCCATTGTCCCGACCCTCTCCCCCCCTCCCTTAGTGGATCCCCTCCCGTCTTGTTGGCCTCCCTAAAATTCCGCGAAGAAGTCTTTTCTTTCTTACTTTTCGACCGTACTTTCTGGACCCTTACACTCTTCCCCCTCTAGACTCCCTCCTTCCCTCGTAAGGAGCCCTCTCTCGTCCTTTCTCTATAGATGGACTTTCTTTTTGAGAGGAGTGGGCTCTCACCCCTAGTTTCTGAGACTCCTCGAGCCTATCCTATCCGCGCGACCACACCGGCATCTCCATCTTCGCCGATTGAACCCCCTGTCCCCATCCCTATTCTGTCCTTCCCTTTCAAATAGATACTCACCGTAGTCCGGCCCCCCGCTTATTTTTGTCCTCTCCTTGTATGGCTTTTTTTTTCCTCCTTTGCGTCAAATTGGAGTCCCGTGACAGACACCGTCCGGGGAGCTTATAATGATCCCCTCTTTGAAATTTTTGAACCGCGTTAATTTATGTTATTTTTTTTTGCTATTTTTCTTTCGCAGTCTAGAAAGATTGTATTTCTTTTGTGGGCTCCTTTACACCTCTTCTTTTTTGGTAAATATTTCCGTGTAAATTTACCCCCCCTTTTCTGTTTCGCCAGAAGGCTTTGACGTTTTCTCCTTCTTCCTTCCTTTCCGCTGAGCCCTCCCCCGTTCCTTTTTTTTTTTCGGGAGAGGGCCTGATTTTCTTTTTATCATGCCATGCTGCCTTTATTTGGTGGTTTCTTTGTTTCCTTTCGGCTTTGTTTGCCCCCCGAGGGTTAACGTTTAACAATACTTTCTCGATCTTTGGGAATCGGGCTTGCTTTCCACCACGGGAAATTTCCCTCGTTATCCCGGATTCACCCCAGGCACTGGGAGATTTTAAAAACATTCTTGTTTTGGAGATCTACTTTTCCCCCGTTTCATTCCGTCTCAGGTGTTCTACGTTCTGCTGCCACGTTCGGGATGTTTCCCTTTTTCTCCTCGCGTGTACTCGTGCGACGTCGGCCTCTTCTTTTTTATGTCCCCCCCCTTCTTGTTGAGGGGATATCCTTGGACCTTTTTTGGTTTTTTGACTCGCGATAGTTTCTTTTCTGCATTGCGTAGCCCTCCCATTTTTCTGACCCCTCTTCATGTTTCGCCTCTTTATCTTTTTTGTTTTTTTTTGTGTTGTAATTTTTTAATCTGTTTCATGTGTTTTGCTCCCCTGACCTCGACGGGAGGTATTCCATGGCACGTGTGCTCCCTGCACCCCCCCCCTTTTCCATTTTTCGGTGTAACCTTTCCATCGGACTCCCAGCGCTCTTTCTTTTTTTCATTTGATTTTCGTCAAATACTCCTTACCCTCTCCTTATTTTCAAACTGACCCCAAAAAACCCTACACAGCCATCACCCCATTACCCCAACTCAGCCTACCCCCCCACCCCCAACTGCTTCCTGGTCACTTTCCCCCACCCACTTGCGTCTGAGATTCTTCTTCTCCACCCCCCGGAGGCGATACGTTACCTTTTGTAACCCTACAACTTCCCCTTTTTTCTTCATCCCCAAAGCCACTGACTAACCTCTGATTTTTCTTTTTCCGTGGGTTTTTCCACCTCAGAGCCAAAAGGCCCACGTCCTATAAATACGTCCCTGCTTTCTCCCACAAAATCCCAACGCTTTTTCACCCTTCCCCCAGGGGGTACGAAATCTGTCCCCAGCATCCCCCCCCCCCCCCTTTCGACACCCCGGGTATTACCTTTTCCACCCCTTCTATACAGCGTTCATCGCTGCCATCCTCCGAGTGTGTTGGTCCGCAAAGACAACTCCCCCTTTTCCGACCCCGCTTGCTTCTTGACCCCCCCAGTTTTAAGCGTCAACTCCCCCATTATCCCGATCGCCCCCATCCAACAAACCTGACCATCCCTCCTGCGAAAATCATTTTGCTAACCACTTCGTAATCATTCTGTTCCCTTCGGTTGATTCCCATTGGTTCCTCCTCCCTGGCTCTTCCGGGACCTGACACACCCCCGGTATAAGGAAGACCCCTCCCCCGGACTTTTTTCCCTTTTGCGATTTCCCAACATAAACCCTCCTTTTAATACCCCCCTTTCCTTGAGGGGTGCATTACTACCTCGGACTTCTTTGACTTTTTGATGTGTAGAGGATTCTATCGCGCTCCATAGGTACAGTTCTGCGATATTCCCCCCTCCCCCCCCCCTTTAATTCTGAGACCTCCAGATGGTCTCTTCTCCCCCCGTAGTCCTCGCTGGCAATGGTTTGTTTGTCGGTTTTTTCTGAAAAGACTTAAATCCTGCTCCTTTTCCCCCCCCCCC
>Ga0179593_1529659_pt1 | contig 16547 bp, 33 predicted proteins | sample CZODoug2_1_08_16_FD_185931 | JGI IMG/M metagenome (GOLD analysis project Ga0179593, IMG submission 185931) | Vadose zone soil fungal communities from Angelo Coast Range Reserve, California, USA - CZODoug2_1_08_16fungal (PacBio error correction) | ecosystem: Environmental > Terrestrial > Soil >... | reverse complement strand
CTTTCCCCCCTTCCTTAAGTGATGCTTCTTTGACCACGCTTTCTCCCCGTGACGATTTTCCCCTTCCCCTTTTTCAGAGAAGTCACCCCTTTTTTAGCGGTTGTAGCCCTTTTCTCCTCTGTCAATCCCTTTTTGATACGAAAGCTCTTAAGAACAAGCGTTTTTTTTTCCCCGCCAAGGGCCGCTGGCTCAGTCATGTTGAAACTCTTTCGCAGGTTTTTCAGAAGTCTCCTTCAATTTGTTTTTCCTAACCTGCGCTCTTAGTCCCCCCCCCCCATGCGGTTTTTTTCTTTTCCCCCTTGAGCCGGACCTTAAGTCTTTTTTTTTTTCGAAGCGGTCTTGCCCCACCTAAGGTCCCTGAAGGGCAGAGTCCTCTCAATGAAGGGTACGGTACTCCCCCCCCGTCTTCCGGACTTTTTTTTTTTTCTTGGTTCCCCCTCAGCTTGCCCCTTTTCAGTAGACGCAACCTTTTTATTTTCTGGGCTAAGCTCTTCCTCCCAAGTAAGGGGTACATTGACCCCTTCAAGAAGATCCTTCAAAATTGGCTCCCTCCTCCGATTGCTGGGTACAAGCGTCTTTTCCCCCCCAAGATTATTTTTTTTTCCCCTCTTTTGCGGTTGCAAGGAGGGTTCCTTTATCCCCCTATATATAGGTACACCTTTTCCAGAGTTTGGTTTTACTTATTTTCCTTTTTTTTGTGTTGAACCTTCTCAAGTGACCTTTTTTTTGAGGAACGGCTCCTTTCCCGGTAGTTTTACTTTTCTTTTCCCTGGAGGACGTTCTGGGTTTGACGCCTGAAAAAGGCTTTTTTTTTTTTCTCTTTGCTGCTCACATGAGGCCCCTTTCCCTTTTTCAGCTCTCTTAAAAAAATTCTTTCCCCATGGAAAGACGGGACTTGGCGTCCCTTTCCCCCTTCCTTTGGCCCATTTTGCGCCAAAAAATTTCCTTCTCTTTTTCTCCGCCCGGTGCCCGGCTCCCAACCCTATAAAGAACATTTTTTTTTTCCCAAACAATGAAATTGGTCCCCACTCCCCCCCTTCTTCCCCTGCGGAGATTGTCTCTCTATAGCATCTCTTTCCTTCTCAATTCTTTCCCTGTCATACCCATAGCCTAGCCTAGCAGCGGCGTCTTTCCCTTAGTCGGACGAACAATTCCTATTTCTTCATTCGACCCCCCCGGTTCCTGGCAGTCGTCTTTCTTCCCCCTCCTTTTTCAGAGTATATGGAAGTAATTTTTTCCCTTTTCCCTCCCACTCCAAGTCCCTTCCCTCCGGGTTTAAACTTCCCCTTCCTCTTCTTTTTCTCCCCCTCCCTTCAAAGGCAAGGCCTCCCGGCATTGTAGATAGTATAGACTCAATAGATATTCATCTTGACGTCCCCCCTCTCCCGCATGTACCCGTCCCCTATTTTCTTCTCGTCGGCCCTTCTTCTTCTCCCTCCACAACAAGAGATACCCCCCGATAGGCTCCGGTAGAGACCCCCAGTTTATTCCCCCCCCCTCAAGCTTCCCTCCCACGTTCTGGCTGAATTTTCAGGGTTTTATTCACCCGTTGAGTGACTCTTCTTTTTCGATGGAATGGATGGCGGCGTCTTCTAAAAGAGGTGGTTTTCCTCCTGATACAAACCGCCTTCCATGTTTTTTTGGTTTCATCCTCCCCCCTCTCTCGCCAACTCTTCCCTTTTGCATGACCCGGAACGCATTTCTGAAGTAGGTCGAAACCCCCCCCCCCCTTTCCCCCTCTTTTCTCTCCGATTACCTCTACGTACCGCCTCTCCCCCCCTCTAGACAGGAGAACGTGATGCTTCTAGTGGTGCTGTTATGGTGATTTCTTTTGCATAATCTCTATTTTCCCCTCTCCCGTTTTTTTTTTCTATCTATGAACCATATCCCTCCATCCCTCCCACTAGATAGTATACCCGTTTTCTGTATAAAGCTATTCCCCTCCCCTGACTCAAAGGAAGAGCCCTTTCTTCCTTAGATTTCTAAAACTACCTTTTTTTTAGTTTTTTTAGACATACTCATTGCGGAGGAGAAAACCCTTTGTTGATCTTCCCCCCCCCCTTTATGCCAAGTTTAGCTATTTCTGGCTTGTATCTCTCCTTTTCCACCCCTCCCCCGTGAAATTCGTTTTCCTCCTCCTTCCTCCAACCCCTTTCTCCTTCCAGGGCGTACTCCCCAGCGCCAATCGATTTAAATACCCGTTGCACACCCCCCCTCTTGCACATTCCGCCCTCCTGTGGCTCTTGCTTTCTTTCTTTCCCCTTCTCCACTGGATAAGGTGGAGCAGATAGGCAATGTATCTTTTCCTTCTCTCGATCTTTTGCATTTCTATTCTTCCCTCCTTCCTCCCCCGGAGTTTTTTGCCGATGTCCTTCGCAATCATGATAATTCTTTTCTCCTAGCGATGGCACTTGATTTGCAGAGAGAAAATGCTCCCCCTGAGGAAGCCCCCGGTGGACGTGGCAGGTCTTTCCTTTTTTTTCTAGAGAGATGCTTGATTAACCTTCCTTCCTGAACGGGAGTTTTAACTCCTGCACACCCTTTCCTCTTTCAGCGCAAAACGTTCGATGTTTTCGATCCCCCCTCTTAAGGTATGAGACGGCCCCCTCCCCTTTTTCAGGACTCCCTGCATTTTTTTCCCCCCTCTTTCCCCTCCGGATATGTATGGTCTTTGTTGAGAATTGACCTATGCGATGATTCCCCCCCCCTCCTCAATTGGCAGTATTTTCTTTTCTTTCCCCAAATTGGAAGGTTGTTCTCCGGACGATTGATGCTCTTCAGGCTTTTTCCCCCGTCCCTCGGGATACACAAATGAGTGCCCCTCAACCCCGGGGCCCAATTAGAGCGTAATTTCAATTAAGACGTCCAAAGGGTTCCTTATGCAGAATTTCCCGGCCGCCCACTGTTTCCCTTTTCTTTCCTTTGAGCATCTTTCTTGAAAGAGTAGAAACACTTTTCGTACTTTCCTCCCTGTCCTTGCCCCCCTGACACATGCCCCCTTTTTTTTTTCCTCCTTCGCCGTGGTGCCCCTCCCCGGGCCGGCACGTGAGCCCCCCCATACGTCTCCCTCCTTCAAGAATCCCCCCTTTTTTGTTGGACCCTCCCTGCCAAGACGAAGAGAGGGCGGAAACCTTTTTTTTTTCCCACCCGACATGTGCTTGGCCCCCGTCCTTTTCATAGACGCTTTCCCTTTTCTCGGTCTCGCAATTTTTTTTTTCTTTGACCCAAACAATTGCTCTTCTTCCCTCCTTTGTCAAGGACATCCTTCATTCCCCCTTCCCCCGCCGCTTTACTTCTTTAATTTTTTCACTCGGAAAATGCTCCCCCCAGGAGGAAGAAATCTTTTCCCCCCCCCCCCCTACCGAACCCCGGCATTTATTGTGGTCCGTGCCCAGTCGCCTTTTTAGAAAGTAGGGGACAACCTCAAAGGAAAGTCACGTCTTCTTTTTTGTCTCCGGGAATTGTCTGAAAGCCGTTTTCTGGACGACAGAGTTTTTTTGGGAGCAACCCCTCCGTCAGCACCCCCCCTGACAGGGACCCTTTTTTCCTTCTCTCCTCCCTGCCATTGGCTTTATTCCCCAAACGCATTGGGATGACCGGCTTTCTGATAAAGGAACTCGTGTCTTTTTTTCTCTTTAGTGATCGCCATTCACCTCTCATCCCCATCTCTTGCAATGGGCTTTTCCCCTCTCCTTTTCACATGATTGTAAAAGTATCCCCCCCCCAAGGCCCCCCTTTCCCTCCGAAAACCAGCGACTGTGTTTTCACCTCTTTTCGTAGACGTTTGCGAAACTTTGGTGAATTTTTTCCTCGATAAGCTTCTAGTCGTCCCACTGAGTTTCCTAAATCCCTTCCCAGTTTTTCCCTACTATCTTCGATTTTTCAGCCGTTGTCATCCTTTTTGGAAGTTTCCCCCCCCTTCTCAATTGTAGTACCAAAACGCATGCTCTTCCTTTTTTCATGACGCGGCTTTTCTCGTCCCCTCCCCCCCATTCTCGCCGACCTCCCCAAAGAGCTTTCCTGATTATCCCCCCCTTCCCCCGACCTCCTTTCTGATGATTCTTTCTTCATTATTCCATGCAGATCTTGCAAACGCCCTCCCCTCCTTTTTCCCCGCCAGGCACAACCCTCCTTTTTGCCGCGCTTCCCTCATTACGATATGGCCTTTTTCGGATTGTGCCCTTTGTCCCCCTCTTGCCACCTTTTTCCTCTTGGCTTGACATGAACCTCTGGTCAGCACGGAATCAGCCCCCTTTTCTCCTTTTTCCCTCCTCACGCTTTTATTTAGGCATGGCTCCCTCCTCCCTTGGAGCGTTCCTTTCCCTTTATTTTCGGCTTTCCTCTAAGGTGGCCCCTTTTGTTCCTTATCTTCTTTGGTCTCCCGAACAGGCGCCTAGCTCCCCATGTCTGGCGCAACCCCCGCCCCAGCAACCCTTTCCTTCGACCAATGTTCCTTTTCCCTAAGGGCCAAAAAGCTTCTTCGAGAGCTTTTTTTTTTTTTTTTTTTTGCCCTCCTTTTCTTCACAAAAAATTCCCCCCCCCTGCCACATCGCCAGAGTACGGTACCGACCGAATCCCCCCCCTCTTTTCCCCATTCCTTCCTAAACCTCTCGAACCCTTCGGATTGTCGCGAATTTTCCCAACGCCTCACCCAAAGCCTTCCAAAGCTCAATGTTTTTTCTTCCCTCCAACGCACTTCACCTTTTTTCTTACTCCCTTTCCTTTTTTTTTTTTCAATAAAAGTCTTTTTTATTCGCCATCGCGATTCTTTTTCCCGCGAATTATTGGATATCAGGGTAGGTTCCCCTTCCCTGCAACGGCAAAGCTACGATTCAGCCCCCCCCCTCTTTCCTTTCCCGATAGCCCTATCCTTCTTGGCGGCAAAGCGCCTCTTCTTTAAAAGACACCAAGTCCACATTTTTTCCCTTTTTCCTTTTTTTTCTTTTTCTTTCCTCATACTCCGTTGTTGTTTGGATCCCTTTTTTTTACCTTTGACTTGGTTTTTTTTCTCCTTTTTCCTTAAGATGCGCCGAGCTCTTTTTTTTTCCTCAAGGATAAGGATTTAATCGTCTCTTCCCTTTTTCCGTTGCGGTCTACTTTTTAAATGGCTTCCCGAATTCTCTTGGTCCCCCTTCCCTCCTCCGCTCTTCTGAGAAAAACAAGGCTTTTCCCTTCTTCCCTCGAATGCCGGGATGGCGTGACCTCTGCTTGTTTAGGAAATTGAGATGCTTTTTTTTTTTTCTTTTTTTTTTTCCTTTCTCGAAAATCCGCCTTTCGCGATTGTTCAGGCCTTGCCTTTTCCCCTTCATTTTCTTGGATCGGTAGGGTCCCTTCTTCTTTCTCCCTGATGGGGCCGGTGGTAGGGTTAATTCCCCCATATAGAGACAGCAGCTATCGAATTTCCCCCCTCCCTTCCTCTTTCAATTCCATTTTTCTTAGACTTTCTCTCTTTTTGCGCAGACAGTTTTTCCTCTCTAGGCGCACTGTTATCCCTGAGATAAGGCAGACCTTCCTTTCCCTGGCACCTTCTGTCCTTTGGACCCATCCCCTCTTCTCCCCCTAAAAGAAGCATACCCTTTTTCTTCTTCTGCCTAGGAAAATCCTCGTGATTCGTGGATGAACATTCCCGCCCCTCCCCTTCCTCCTACCCAGTCTTGTTTTTCAGCTTTTGCCTTTTTCCTTTTTCCTCAGTCTGAGAAACGACCCCTTCCCAGTGATTTTCTAAGAGTTTCCTCTTCCCTTCGAGTGCGGGAGAAGGCGTTTTTCTTTTTCTCTTTCTGGAAAATTCTTTTCTTCTACCAGACATTGTCCGGTGCTTTGCCTTTTTCCTTTCTTCCATCGTTCTTTTTGGCAAACGGCTTTCTTTCCTTTCCCCTCGCGGATTAAAAAGATACTTTTTTTTTGCCATTGAGATGTTTGGACCATGCCAACCCTCCCTTCTCACCCTTCTAAGATTTTTGATTTTAGACGGCGTTCTTTCTCCTTCTTTCCTCCTCCTCTTATATCCTCCTTCCCCCTTTCCCCTCCCCATGAGCTCCTTTCCTTTGCAGATACGCGATGTTTTTTCTTCTTTTTCTTCATGATTCCTTTTGCCACTGCTTTTCCCCTTCTTTTCCCTCCAAATGGAAGTCCTTTTTTCCCCCCTTTTTTCGGGGGTATTGACCATGGGCGTCCCCATAACGAGGCCTTGATCGTTTTCCCTTTTTTTTTTTTAATCCTTGAAGTGTTTCATTTTCCCCCCCCTGCCCCTTCGCTTTGTTTTTTCATGAAGTCCTATTCTACTTTTTATAAAAGATATAGGAGTCCCTCCCCTTTCATTGAGCAGGACCCATCCGCCTTCCCCCCCTTCCTTTTCTCCTCTCTGCCCAATCGCTTTTCGTCTAAGGCCCCTTATCACGTAATCAAGAAGGTCTTTTTCTTTGGCTGCGGAAGGTTTTGCTCGTTGATGAAAGAAGTAGACGCAACCTTTTCTCTTCTGTCCTAAAGATCCTATGATTTCCCAAAAGTCCTTTTTTCTCTTCCCCTCTCTCCCCCCTTTGTGGGGAAAACCTTTCTTTGCGACGATTGCTCGTTGCCAACTTCCTTTTTTCCCCCCGATTAGGGGCCCATGACAATTTCCTTCTTTTCCTCCCCCGTCGATCTTCTTCTTTCCCCCACGACTTAGTTGTCTTTTTCTTTCTTTCTCCTTCCCTTTGGTGAGGAACTCTTTTTCGGCCCGTGGTCCTTCACGTCTCTTAGGGCATTTTAGTTGTTTTCCTTTCGTCCGAGGTGTTTTCGCGGACATGCCTCTTTTTTTATTCTTCCCAGGTACCCCTTGCAGCGCGATGAAAATTTCCATGGGAAAGCGGCCTGTTCCCTCCGCGCTCCTTTTTGTGCCCTTTTTTTTGACTCCCCCAGGGCCTCAGTTCTTGTATACAGCAGGTGTCCCCTTCTCCCGGCATAAAGCACATCGTCTTTTTTTCACCAAACAGGCCAGTGGTCACCCTTTCCTCCTTCCATTGGTCTCCTTGGCCTCGATCATCTCCTTTTATCCATGTCCCCCCGGCAGGACCCTCGCCCCCTTCGGGCGAGCGGCCAAAAGCTTTCCCAGGTCCGCAGGAACGGACCTCCCCTTCTTTCCCGCTGATGTCTCTCCCCCTAATCAGTTGTTCTTTCTGTTTCCTTCTTTTTTTTTGCAGTTCCCTTGTGCGGAGGTAAAAACCTCCGTTTCCTTTTTTCCGGTGTATAAAGGCATTCTAGAGGGAAATACGGCCCCTTTCCTCCCCAGTATTCTTTTTGTCGTTCGAGACCCTGTCACCTTCCCTCCTCCCTTCGTCCTTAGTATTATGTCTCCCTCATTTTTTTCCTTTTGAGGATCGTCGGAAGGAGGAGCCCTCCCCCCCCAAAGTAAAGTTGCCGATCCGGTGTTTTTTTCTCCCTTCTTCCAGTGTATGGCTCCGCAAGTTCGCCACCGTTATGTCCTTTGTTTCCCCTCTGTGATGATTATTTTTTCCCCTTTTCCCAGCGGTTTCTCGAGTGGCTTTTTTCCGTAGTAGACACGACGGGGTTTTTTTCTTTCTTCTCCCCAAAGAAGGTCCCTTGTTGGGTGTATAAAGACGCCCCCCCTCCTGCTTCTCTCTCTTTCGCAATGTTGAATTGACCCTTCCCCCTCTCCTTATGGGCGCCGCCGCCCGCACGTCAAAACACGTCACATGGACCCCCCCCTCTCCTTTCCGTTTACCTCCTCGCATTTTTCCTCTCCTTCTCCCGGAGCAAGTTATTCCCAATTACTATCTAGTGGTTTTCTTTTTTTTTGGATATTGTGCATAATATCTCTCTTTTCCTTCTCTTTTGAGAGAGTCCTGAACACCTATACAACCCCCCCAGCACCAATAGATAGTCTCTCCCCCCAGCTCTGTCCCCACGAATCGCTTTACCCCTGCCCCTTTCTCTTGGACCCCGATCCATGGTGGTTTTCAGTGGGGGTAGAAATACGGCGGGCTTTTTTTTTTTCTTCCGCGGTGCGTTTGTTTTTATCCAAAGGTTCCGTCCCCCTTTGCTTTTTTTTCTTTTAGGATCAACCAACTTTCTGGTGGATCATAGAGGGCAGACCCCCCACCGTCCTTTCGATACCTTTCTTTTCTCCCCTTCCCTTTCATGCGCATTTTTTTCCCCCTCTTCACGACCCGTGTGAAACCTTTTGCACAGGCCGCCATAACCCTTTTTTTTTTTTTTTCTTTTCTTTTATCCCATAAACTGGCTCCCCCGTCCCCCTACACCCGGCATTCCCTCTTCCTTAGGATAGATTCTTTTTTTTCTTTTCTCCGTCCGACATCCGACAAACTCCATGCGGAGCAATAATGCTCCCTTTCTTCTAAGCGATGGCCCTTTTTTTTTGGGTCTAGCTGTCTTCCTTGACACATCTGGGGATTCTTTTTTTTTTTTCCGGAGGGAATAGTCTGAGAGTTTTTCACAACTTGCCTGTTTTCTTCCCCCTCCTGCCAAATGATTCCTATCTGCATTGCAGCACCTCCCCCTCTTGTTGTAGAGAACTCGCCTGCCAGACGCTTTCGAATGCTTCTCCCTGGTCGGACGACGCACTCTTTTTTGTCCTGATAGGATATGGGTACTTGCCCGTTTTCCTCCTCTCGGCTTATTTTTCCCCCCAATCGACGCCAATTTCCTTCGTTTTTTTCTTTTTCCCACTGGACTTTTTTCTGTGCGTTATGCATTTACAGCTGATACAAAAGACTTTCACCTTTTCTTCAAACACTGTCCCTATCGTCCGCGCCAGTCCTTTTGTTTCCTCGACATAGCAGACTTTTCCTCTCCCTTTTGACAAATGGTTCCTTCCTTGCTTTTCAAGAGTAAAACACCTTCCTCCCTTTCCTTCAACGAACCTTCTAATCACGTTTCCCGCATTGGCCCCCTCCCTTGAAGACAACCTTTTTTTTTTCTTTCCCCCCACATGGAAGTAACACATAAGGAAAGACTCCCCCCCCTTTTTTTTCCCGACGAGTTACTTCCTTTCTGCAACCGAGGGCCCCCTCCCAAGGCATGGGCCCGTTTTTTGGAAAAGAGAATCCTTTCCCTTTCCTTCGGCACATGTGTTTCACCCCCCCCCCTTTTAATTCTCTTCTTCTTTATTGATACCCGGTCCTTTCTGAAAGCCGGGAGGGAGTACCGCCAATAAAAACCCCTTTTTCTTCGTTAATCACTCCTCCTTGCCACTCCCCCCCCCCCCAAAATTTCCCTTTTTTGTTGCCACAATACCTTTTTCAGGGATTACGAGGGACTTCCCTTCCCCTCCTTTTGGGCCACATCTGCGCTCTTCCCTTGCCGGTAGGGGTCCAGGCTCCTTTCCCTCGCGGGTGTGGACTCGAGAGCTTTTTTTTTCCTTTTTATATAGAAGTCTCCCCCCTTCCCTTGACCGTTTCCGCATGATCCCCTTTGCCTTTTCTGTCTCCCCCAAGCCTTTGGTCCTTTTCTCTCAAGGCAACTGTGATGGATCTTTTCTTTCCAAGGTAATACACCGCTCAGCACCCTTTTCTCCCTTTTTCCCCCCTGATCGTCCGGCCCTTTTGTCAATGAGTCCTTTCACTTTCCCTTTCACGGCCGGATTCCCTAAACACATAGAGTAGCTGGCGTCCCCACCGATAGGAGACGCATTTGGCTTTTTCCTTTTCCTTTTGGATAAGCGGCGTTTTACACTGGTCTCCATCCCCTTTCTCACGAAGATCTTTTTTTCTTCCCTTATGACGGATTGGAAGGGTCGTCTCCAAATAAGAGAAAAGGTATTTATTCCCTCTCGTGCAGAGCAAAGCCCTAGACCGCCGTCCCCCTCCCCTTCCCCCGCACCAAATGAACTCCTTCTTTTTTCCTCTCGTGAGAACGAATATGTCATGAATCTTCCTCACAAGCATTAGCCTCCCTCTCCCCCCCCTTCTGGATTCGACGCGCTTTTAGAACAATCCTTCTTGCCCTTTCGGTTCTAAGGATTCCCCTTCACAAGAGCGGCCATTCTGGGGTAGGCTTGACTTTCCCCTTTTGTAATGTTTAAGGAGTTATCCCCTCGGCACCTTTAGGAATAGAGACTCCCCCCTTTCTTCTTTTACTAGGCATGGCGCAACTTTCTTTTCGGTAGAGACTTTCCCTTTTCCCCCCGGCCCCCGGCGTTTTGCCCTCCCTTTCGGTATCTTTTAGTAATTTCATGAGACAGTTTTTTTTTAAAACTGTCTGGCGCCCCCTCTCCCTTCTCTCTCCTGGGAATGTCCCCCTTTTTCCCCCCCTACGGGCAGATTCGAGAGATGCGGGCTCGCTTTTTTCCCACAAAAATTACAACCTACCACCGCCCCCTTTTTTCCTTCCCTGAGGTCCCCTCCCGTCATCCAAAATCACTTGCGTGGGGACCCCTTCCGAGAAAACAAGGAGGATTTTTTTTTTCCTGCACAACGCTAACCCTCTCCCCCCATTCAGAAAAAACCCTTTCTCCAATTTTTCTCGGCTCCCCCACCTCCCCGTCCATTTCTCTACGCAATTGGAATTCCCCCCTTTTTTTTTCTCGACCTCGCGAGTTACTCCTCCCCCCGCTAATTCTTGGATCTCAGGAACGCCATCCCTTCTCCTTCCCCTGTTCAATCATATTTAGATCGGCCCGCTCAAGCGATCCTTTCTTCTCCTTTCTTCAAAGAGAAGCGGCCTCACCGCCAACAATAAAAATTTTCCCTTTTTTCTCGTCCTAAGATAAGGTGTTTTTCTCTCCCTCTTTTTTGTTGCAATGTGGACTTTTTTTGGTTCCCCCCAGAAGTCTCTCTTAGCTTTGAACTCTTAATCAGGTTCGTGAAAGGTTTCCTTTCCCCTTCCCCTTCCGTTGAGGCCTGGTCTGAGACCCCCCCCCTTCTCTTTTATTGTCCTGGGCGACCCTTTCCTCTCTTCTTTTTTCAAAACAGCTGGTACACCTGGAGAACTTCTCTTGACTGTTCTGTTGCCGTGATTTTTCCGAAGAGACAACATGAGGCGTGTTTTTTTTCTGATTTTGGTGAGCGTTTTTTGCAGAATTCTCGCTCCCTCCTTCTTCTTTCCCCAGGATCCTCATGTGATTGGGATTAGGTAGGGGATTCTCTTTTTTATGTGGCGTTTTGGTAGGGGGAGTTTTTGTTTTTCCCTTTTCTGTCCCAAACCCGTCTCGAGCCTATCTCCTCTTTTTCCCCCTTCGATGGACAGTTAAATTTACTCTTTATCAGTGGCGAAAGACAGGCTTCCCCTCTCTTTTTTTCCTTTGACTGAATCCTCGACTCATCGCTACGGACCCCTCCCTTCACCGGCCCCCGCCTGGACGTGGACTCTTCTTCAGGAGCTCCAAGCGTTTCTGACTTTTTCCCCTTTCCATAGCTTGATTCAGGATACCTCCCTTCTCCTTTTTTTTCTTGATGACCCTTCTCAATAAAACGTTTTTTCTTTTTTTCCTACCCCGCGCCACGTTTTTTTTTAAGAATTGCCGAAGTTCCTCCAAGGCCATATCGAAGTCTTTCTTTTCCTCTCGGCGAATCAATCTTGTGCCTGGCGGTGTTTCTTTTTTTTACCCGGTCCCCTCTGCATGGAAATATTAGTTCTCTCCCTGGGCAGGTGATGGGAAGTTTTTTTTTTCTTCTTCCCGGAAAGCGGCTTTTTTTCCCGTCGGTTCCTTTTCTAGTGGTCTTTTTTTTATCCGCGGCCCCCTAATACATGGATCGTTCTTTTTGCGAAACGAAAATCGTCCCCTTTCTGCCCTTCTAAGATCTTTGTTCAGTCCTCTTTTTCTCACCGACAAGTCTTCCTCCCTTCCTTAATCTCAGCCCTTCCCCAGGTTACAAATGCTTCCCTTTTGTTTGCCCCCCAGATACGCCTCTTTTTTCGGCGGCATCATTTCCTTTCTTCTCTTTGACAAGCCTTTTTCATAATGGAAAGCACCCCTTTCTTCATCAACCGGTTTTGTTGCTTTTTGGTATTGAAATGGAGATTTTTTTTTTCCTCCCCTGTCAATAAAGAGGACTTGCTCTCGGAAGAACAAGGAGTGCTCTTTCCCCTCCCAAGGCCCGCCTTTTCACAAGGAAACTTTCCCTTTCGATTTTTTTGTTTCTTCTGAAGTCGTTCTCCCTGGAGATAATAATAACATTTCGGACACTCCCCGGATTTGAGATCCCTGCTCCTTCCCGCGTGAAGGTTTTCTCCCCCAGCGGTGTCCCCCTTCCGAAGGCAGAGTATATCTGGCCTTTTTGTCGTATTTAAACACCACCCTGTTTTTTTTTTTTTTGCCGGTTTGCTGCGTGTTCCTTTTTCGAAGGAGACGCAAACTTCTTTTTCATCCCGATAAGGATTCTTCCCCCTCCTTGTTATCATAAGAGAAGCCTCCAAGTTTTTTGGGAAAAACCCTCACCCGAATATAATTCGCCCTCTTTTCCCTGGCGGTCTTGACAACGATTTTAAACATTGACGGTGCCCCTTTTTTTCCCCCCAGTCGCTTCTTCCCCCCCCCCCGAAAGAGTTGGAGTTTCCCCTTTTTCCCTTCTTGTGGTGATGAAAAAGAGCTCCTTTTGGTATTAAAGGCGCCAATGTTTCCTTCTTTCTTTTTCGCTTGCATTTCCTGTTATCTCCTGCCCCCTTCTTTTGTTTGGACGCATCCTTTTTCCCAGCTGCTCAAAGGAGGACCATTTCCGCGCGATGAAAAATTTTTCCCCTTCCTCTCCCCATGGGACCCTCGGCCTTGTCCTTCCCTTTCCTTTTGCCCAGGGTTTTTTCCCTTCTGCACAGGTCTTTGTATCATCGAAAAACCATGCATAAATCCTTTCTAAAAACCCCACATTTTTTCCCCCCCCCACTTGCTAAGCAATTGAGGCGATTTTCTCCCTGATAATCGAATAGATATATCCTCTCAGTTAAACAGGAATAGCCTTCTTTCCTTCCACAAGATTGCCGGTGACCCGCCCAGGGTCCGCTTCCCCCCGCTTTCGGAAAGCGTCCTGGCAGTAGACTTTTCCTTCTAGCGTGTTATTTGCTATGACATCTTCCCTTTTGTGAAGGAGTAAAACTCTTCTTACGTGGTCACGGTTGAACGGATCGCTTAGACGATTTCCCCCCTGGAAAAGGAAAAGTCCCAGGTAGTAGGAATTTTCCTGTAGACCCTGTAACCTCCTCGATTATTTCCGACCTCCTTTCCCCTCCTGTCCCGGCACTTCCCTTTTTTCGGACTGTCTGGACAGGATTCTCCCTCCAACAAGATCTCACCCCCTCCCTTTTTTCGGCTCCGTGTCGATCTGGATAAAAATCAAGCGTCGCCCCCCCTTTTTTTCCCCTTTCCCCTCGGTGTGATTTCCCCATTTTCGTGAAGCTTCTTTCCCCTTCTTTTTTTGTGGAAGGATGGCTTCTTCTCTTTCTCGCCAAAGGTGGGTTGTCTGCCGAGCTGTCCCCTTTTTGGTCTTTTGGTTGATACTAAAGACGCCCCTTTCCTCTGCGCCTGGCCCCTCCCCTTTGACCTTATTTTTTTGAAACGCCCCGCTTTCCCCTCTCGCCGCCGCCTCCTTCGAAACCCCCCCCATGTTTTCCTTTTTTCTCTCCCCCTCCCTTCCGTTTTCCTTTGTGCATTGTCCTTGAAGGAGACTTCTTCCTCAACTCCCAGTTTTTTTTTCTTTTTTTCTGGGCTCTGTGCATAATCTCTCTCTTTCCTTTGAGAGAGATTATGCCACAACCCTTTCAAACAGGCACCCACTCTCCTCTTCCTCTCCCTTTCTGTCTAAAGCTCTTCCAATGCATCGCCCTTTTCCCCCCACGGATGTCAAAGAGCTTTCCGATAAAACGATCCTTAAGTGTTTTTCACCCCTTCCTTTTCTTTGCGCCATGCCCTTTTTGTTCGGTTCCTTCCAGGGGCGGCCAGAGCTCTTTTTTTGGGCCTTCTTCCCCCCAAAAAGACAAGTGACCTTCCTTTTTTTCTCACTTCTGGCAGACCCCCCAACTTTTTCTCTTTCCCTACAGGGCTTCCCCTCCAATTAAAGAGCCACAAGATTCCCTTTTCCTCCTCCCACCGAGGTGGCTTTTCAGCCATCCGGGTTTCTCCTGGTATCCATTACCCTTTAGGAAACCGGAGACGATCCCCCTTCCCCTCTTTTTTCCTTTTTTGCTTGAGATTCTCCTTCCCCGATCCTCCTGAGTGCCGGGTACACTTCTCTCATAATGATAAGCCCTTCTTTGAGAGCGATGGCCTTTTTCCTTGTCTCTCCGCGCGAAATGCCTCCCCCTGGTGATTCCTTTTCTTACGGGGGAACCTTTCTTCCTCGGATGCCGTGATACACCTTCTTAAGGGAGGTTTGGTTTAACTCCCCCTTCTTCCGTGACCCCTCTTCCCCCCCCATCCTCCCTACACACGCTGCGTATGTTGTCTCTTTTTTCCCGCTTCGAATGTCTTTTTTCGGACAGAAGGCACTCTTTCCTCTCTCCCGCTGCGAAGGCCGGCGATTATGGGTAATGAAGGGGTGGCTTCTTATGATCGAGGAAAAATCCCCCCCTTTTTCTTCTGCCTTTGAGTTTTTTCCCCCATTTTCTTTTTTTCCTTTAGACTATGTGATGTATGCCTTCCTCACCAAAGAAATGATGACCTTTTTCTTTCCCTTTCCCCCCCAAATTAGCGCGTCTTTCAGCCCCTGTCCCTTCGTCGACACTATGCAGAATTTCCTCTTTGACAATGAGTTCCTCCTTCCCCCGATGACTTTTGAACTCTCCCCCCCTTCCTCGTTAATCAATGTCATCAGGCAAATGCCCTCCCCTCCTTTCATTGGTCGACCTTTCTTAGGCAAGTGAGACTCTTTTTTCCCAGGAAGTACACATAAGTCCCCCCCTCTCCCCCCCTTTTTCTTGTTGGACCGCCTCAGAGCTCATTGTTCGGCAACCTAACCGCAATGTGCATTTTCCCCTTCCTAGTTGGTCAAGAAACGATTGGCACCCCTTCCCCTCCATTAATTCGGCAAATGTGTTTCCCCCCTTCTGTCTTTCTCTGTAATGATACACCACGGACTTGGTTCCCCTCACAACTGATCTATTCCCCCCCCCCCCCACGACGTTCCAAGAGATGGCAAGCTCTCCCTTCCTCCCCTTCAGCAGAGTTTTTTTTTTCACTACCGTCCCCTTTGCTGCGCGCTGCACTTTCTCCTTCCTCCGCGCGCGCGAAAACTCCTTTTTGGTAAGGCTCATTCCCCCTTGGTGATGGCCACCCCGAGAGCTTTTCTTTTTCGCCACATTTCTCTAGACGTTTCCTCCCCCCCCCCTTTCCCCGTTTCATCTAATGAGCCATCCTTCCCCCAAAACGCCTTGGGCTGCCGTTCTTTTTTTCCTATCAAGGAACTCGTGATGTGCTTTAGGTTCTGATCGCCTCCCGTCTTCCTCACTGTTGAATGAGCTGCATTTCTTTCCTGGTCAAAGAGAAGAATCACTTTCTTTTGAGGAAGCGGACCCCATCCTTTTCTTGTTTCACACACTATGAGTCTTGGGAAAATGTGTGACGGGCGGAGATACTCTTCCCCTTCCTCGGTCTCCAAGAAAAGCTTCCTTCGAGGGTAAGCCGACTTGGACTTCCGTTTTTTTTTCCCTTTCAAACAGCGCACTTAAAATACTCTTCCCCCCCTGAGCTTTTAATGAAGCTTTTTTCCCAGAGCAAGACAACTAAGCTCCTCCTATTTAAGATAACAAGAAACACGCCCCTTTTTCCCTTCGATGATGATTCTCTTTTACGTCCTTCCCCCTTCCCTCCGTGTTCCCCAACGAATTCTCCCTTTTGCAAAACTAAGGATTGATTAGGACGCGCTCCGTTGGCCGGTTAGGTTCTCGGCTTCCCTTTTCCCCCTCCTATCTGCCAAAGTGGCATCTTTTTAGTGCTACCCGTTTGTAGGCGTTCCTTTCCTTTCCCCCTTTCTCCCCTGGAGGATAGAGACCTCCCTCTTCTTTCCTTTTTCACCTTCAGAATCTTCCTTTCGGTAGTTCCCTTTCTTTTTTTCCCCCCGGCCAGGCTGCCCCCTTTGCCCTGGCCTTTTGATTCCCCTTCCTCCGGAGCCTAGTATTCATGGGAACCTTTTCCCTCTGCTTTTCCCCTCCCTGGGCCCAAAAAACGACGTTCAATTCTCTGTGCGGTCTCCCCGAGTCCTTTGACCGCCTTCTGAACAAAAATTCCCCCTCCCCCCAGCCGATGAAGCTCAATGTGAATCCAATCCCATCTTCCATTTCATTTCCCCTTTTCCCACAAGGCGGATTTGGCTCTTTCCCCAAAGACCATACAAAAACTCTCCATTTCCCCTCCCAGCTCAATGTGTATTGCGCCCCCACCGCCCTTCCTTTTTTTCTCCCATTCTCGACGCAATTGTTTCCTTCGCTTTTTTTCTTAGCCCTCGCGAGTACCTTTTTCCGAGAATGATTGGATACCGGGAGTTCCCCCCCCCCCCTTCTCCTCCCACGGCCAAAGATGGTAAATCATTTTCGACCCCCTTCCCTTCCGATCCTGCTGAAACGGCAGGGATTCCCCTCTTTCTTTTTTTTATCGAACAAACACA
>Ga0179593_1364243_pt1 | contig 16547 bp, 25 predicted proteins | sample CZODoug2_1_08_16_FD_185931 | JGI IMG/M metagenome (GOLD analysis project Ga0179593, IMG submission 185931) | Vadose zone soil fungal communities from Angelo Coast Range Reserve, California, USA - CZODoug2_1_08_16fungal (PacBio error correction) | ecosystem: Environmental > Terrestrial > Soil >... | reverse complement strand
CTCCCTCCCTGATTGATCCCGTTTTCACCTATAAGTCACCCCCTCCGGTCTCCATAAGATGAGTCAGCCCACATGTCGTCTCCAAATATTCTCTCCCCCGGCATACGGCTTCCCGAACCTCTTCCGACCCATTCCCCCATCAAAGATTTCCTGCCCACCCCCCCCTCTCCCCAATATCATTTCGTTAGTCCGGACCCATGTAATCAAAAATAGACCAGCGGCCGCTTGCCTTTACAGCCCTGACTCTATTTCCCCTCTCTTATTACACTTCCTTAATTGCGGAACCCTTGAGAAAAATAGTAGAAGAAGCTCCAATCATCCGCTTCAACTGAGTCGCGCCTCTTGGGGTTTTTCCCAATCCCCCGTCTGTGGGAAGGGTAGTCATAGCAGAGTTTGTCATAACGGCACGTTGGAGAGTTTAACGGCGCTGGTTCGAATGCTTCGGACTTTTGGACCCTTCCCCTTCTCTGATTTCCCCCTCTGCTGTAGATTTGAGGGCTGGTAAATCCCTTACACCTTCCACGACGGATTCTTTTAATTACACAGCTGTGATGAACATCTCCCATAAGGATCGCTCAGACATCGACCTAGGTTCTTCTCGAATTCTCTCTCTTCCTTTCCTCCGACGCACATTCCCCTGTTGTTGTTCTCTCCCTCGCCCAAGCAAGGTTTCGGTTCACAGTGTCTTGCATGGTCAATAAATTTTAGCACAGAATGATTTCACAGTTTCTTGGCCATCCTACCTCGATCTACCGATGAGACCGTCCATCTGGACAGCGGTCCCCCCTGCAGTTTACACGACCTTCAGAGATTCCTCCATGATCTATGGATGGAAACCTGCCCCTCTGCACCCCGATGCGTATTTTCTACGAGTTTCTGTTTAGGTCGGACGTATCCCCCCGCCCGAATTCTTCTTCTTAGCTTGTTCCGGCCCCGGCTCCTAAAGACCCCCCCCCCATACCAGGGGAAACCCGTCTGGCCTAGTCTTATGATTGGTTCTTTATTTCCCCTTCTTCTCCCATAATGGTTGCCGTACCTTATTCCGCGGGAGTCCATTCATTGCGTGACTCACGTGTCCCCTTTGCTGCGTCTAAAGTTTTTTTCTCTCTTCGCGTCCCAGCATCATTTTTTTTTCTCGTCCGATGAATGCTTCCTAAAACGAGGGTTTCCTATTGTGATATGTTCAGGGCTCCCTAGCCTCGCCAACCGTTCCCTCACTTTGCTGTTGTCGCTTCCGTCGCGCCTTTGCAATCCCCCTCCTTTTTTTTTTTTCGCAGACTTCTTTCCCCCTCCTTTTTCCTGAGACCTCCTCTTTCTTCCCCTTTCCCTCCTCACTGGTGCGAGAAGACCCCCCCCCTCATCTCCCTTAAACCGCGGTGGTCTAGTTCTGCAAAACACCTTTATGTTTCCCTTCCTCCCCCCGTGAAGCTCTCTTTCGCCTTCTTTACTTTCAGCCCGACTCTACCTTATGACCCAGTGAACTTAGAAGCCGGCACATACGGTCTACGCCACATTCGCTAGTGCAGAGCCTTTGCCCCAAGTACTAGGTATAAGCACCGCAGAATGTTCCGGCGAGAACTTTTCCCCCCCATACGGCTTTCAATCCTCTTCCTTGTCGCCCATCGCCCTACGCTCTCTGCTACTTTTTTACCCCCCCAGAAGACGAGCCTCATCTCTACGCCCCCCCCTCCCCCTCTTGATTACCCTCGCACAGCCTTTGAATTCTCCCCTCCTCTTTTCAAGCTGCTGCCCTCCCTCACAACAACTTACTTCTCGGCCGCGCTCTGCCCAGCTACGTTCCCCCGTGCAAGGCCCCTTCCCGTACAGTTTCAAGACGCTGACGCGTCCTCACCCACAGAAACTTTTTCTCCCCTTTCTAGGCGTCGTTTTTCTTCAGAGCCTGTGCTCTTTTTAAAAGGGATAGGTTCGACGGGTTGAAGTGTTCCCGTAGCTCGCGCCATAGCCCTTCCCCTTCCAGCTTAAGCTTTTCGTCGAACCACTTAGAATTTCCGCACAAGTGCATGGGCCCAGTCGTTGTTCTGAGATGTGAGTTCCTTGAGTTAATCCCTTACCCATAGTTATTTATGCCAAGATGGGCTTCTCTCTCCTAGCTTCAAATACCCGGCCCGCAAACGGTTTCCGTCCTTCATTTTTCCTCTCTCGGGAGATTCGAAGTTCCTGGTGTCCTCGCACTCTATTTAAACCCAAAACGCTTTCGAGGGACTTTCGCCCCCCTCGTCCCTGACGGCACCTTTTGAAAAACGGTAATTTTTCCGTTACCCCTGCCCGAGTCAAGTTCCCCCCTCCTCCACGATCGAATCCCGTTTCTACACTCTTTATACCCCGCTAAAGAGGTTATCCCCAGGGCCTCACCCCTGGAAGCAAACGTCACGAGCCCCCCGCCTGCGTTCCTTTCCCCCATATCTTCTACTCCTCTCTCCTGCCGAGGTAACACTATCCGATCTACACCCACTATACTTCTCCTTTTTAGTCGGTCGTCGGGCAAAGTCTATCGCGCCACGTTAATGTTTATCCACAGACACTTTGACCTCCCCCTTCTCCGCTTTTCGGCCCCATTTTTTTTTCCCCTTCCCCCGCGGAGACGTTCTCTGTAAGGGGCGATTTCCTGATAAGGGTGCTCCTTTGGCCCTGAGTTGTCCTGGAAGGTGTCTATATTCTTCAAATTTTCTCCTTATGCCTGGATGCGGACGCCTTCTTTTGAATATCCTGAATCGGGCCCGGCTCCTTCTTGTACCACCAGCTACGTAAGCTTCTTTTGCCTTTAGTTCGGTGAAAAATGTGGTTTTTCCTTTCTTTTTTGGACCTTCCCGCACAACTCAATAGAAGGGTTCCCCCGGCGCACTGCTTAGATTTCCACCCCTCTTCTCCATAATCACTTTTGTTGGTTCTCTTTTTTACTGCGCCGATTCGCTCCTCCATCCTCCGAGCTTTTTTCACCCCCCCCTTAGAGGGAAGGTGAGGGAATGTCCCAAACGAGAATTCCAAGCTCGCCCCCGCCAGATTCTTCTTTCGCTTTTTTGGCAGAGCATGAAACAACTTTCCTGCTTTATCCTTTTCCTTCTATCTCAATATAAAGTCTGAATCCAGTCATCGCCCTTTAGATTCCCCAGACCAACTGAAAGCCCTCTTTCACCACTGCCCAACTTTTCCTGCACAATTTTTCTCCCCCTCGCCCAATCCAAAAACAGATTCCACCCTGGAAAGGTGACCGTTTTCCCAAAGTTTCCGGTCTGGTTCCTGAGAAATGTTGGGGGTTTCCCTGGAATTTGTAGAGACGGAATTTCTCTCAGCAATTTTCTACCCTCTTCCCGGGGACAATTATTTCTATATTTATTGTTGGTAGTCGTGCTCCTGTTATCATCGATCGTTTCTCCCTCTGTTGTAATGCCAGAAGAAGCCCTCCTTTTTCTTGCCTTTAGTCCCACCCACCACTCAGTTTTCCCCCTTCGATCCCTCGCAGCCTCTTTTCCCCGTCAAGGAAGTTTTTTTTTTTTTCTTTGAATCTCTCACCCATTCAAATTTCTCCTCTGGGTCGCGGAATGTGACCTTTTTTGTCCGTGTTTTTTATGGAAGTTTTTTTGCGCCAGCCCCGACGAAACCCTCCCCCTCTTCCCTGACGTTTTTATTTTATTTCTCGTAAACCCGCAGAAGTGCTGCAAAATCCCACCATTTAGTAGGCACACAGGTGCGTCGATTTCATCTTCGATCTATTCAAGTAACCTCTTTGTGCTCTACGCCCTTATTTGTTGTCAAGTGAACCCTCAAGATCGGCTATCGCGAGACTCCGCCCGTATCCTAACTTGTTTGCCTCTCCCCCTACCCATGTCATCAACTTCTCCTCCTCTCCTCCCTCACTGTCTTCTCGCCATTCTCCCTCTGGTACCTTGTCCTTCTCCACCTACCTTCCCACCTCCTACTCGCCTTCCACGGTACCAACTCTCCCCCTCTCCCATTCCCCACTATCCGTTCCTCCTCCCCATCTCCATTTTGCCTCCACCGTCATTCTCATCTTTGTCTATTCTTCTACTGCTTTATCTCCACACTCTCCCCTTCCCCCCCACCCTCATTCTATCCTCTTGTCCTCCCATTTTTCTTCCTCCCTTCCTTCCCCCCGCACCCCATCCGCCTTCCCCTTTTCCACTCGCTTCATCCTAATCTCCGCCAATCCCACATCCATCCTCCTCTCCTAACCCCTCTTCATTTCCCCTTCCACCCCCTTCCCCCCCCCATCTTTTCCTCCCTTCTTTTCTCATCATTCTTATTTTCTCTCCCTCATCCCTTCTACTTTTCCCCCCAACCCCCTCTCCTCCTCTCTCTATCCTGGATTCCCCCACCCGCCACTCTCCTTCGCCTACTTCCTTCCCCGCCACCCCCCCATCTTCCTACCTCCCTCTCCTTTCCCCGCATTCAATCCCCTCTCCCCCGCTTTTATTTCTCCCTCCTCCCACGTCCTTCTTCTATCCATCCTCTTACGACCACCTCTCCCCTTCTCCCCCCTCCCCAACCCTCCACTCCTCCTCTTCATCCCCACGCTCCATTCTTCCCTTCTCTCTCCCTCCCCAATCCCTTTCTCCCGCTCTAACCCTGCTTCCAACTCCTTCACCTCCTCCCCCGCCATCTCCCTTTCCGCTCCCCTTCTAACCCCCCCCCCCCATTCCCCTCCATTCCCCTCCTTCTTCCGCCCTGACCTCCCTCCCCTCTCCTCTGTCCCCTTCCTTCCCCATCCCCTCTACTTACCACTTTCTTCCCTCTCCCACTCTCCACCCTCTCCATTCCCACTTCCACCCCTCTCCTCTCTTCTCACCTCACTTCCCACCTTCCACCCCCCTTCGCCTCTTCTCCTTCTCCTTCCCTCCTCTCCATCGCCCTTCACTCCTTTTCCTCTTCTTCCCCACGGCTGCCTCTGTACCTCTCCCCCATCCATCCCTACCCCCCACCCTTCCTATCCCCTTTACCACCTTCCCCCTTTTCTTCCCTCACTACTTCCATGCTCCCCCCTCCCACTTTCGCCCCTTCCTTCTATCCCACCCCCTCACTCCCTTTATTCCCTCCTTCTTCCCCCCTCACCTCCCTCCTGCTTTCTTCCCCTCCCCCCCCCCCCCCCCTTCTCGCCCCTCTTCCCCTCCCTCTTGCCCCCTTCCTCCCCTCCACCCTCCTCACCCCTGTTCCCCCCCCCACCCCTCCTCCACTGTCTCTTCGCCTCATTTTTTTTCCCCCCCTTCCGTATCTCTTTTCTTTTATCTCCCTCCCCTCCCTGTTATCCCACTCCGTACTCCCCCGCTCTCCCCACTCCCCCCTTTCCGACTCTCTCATTCTCCCACCTGTCACCCATTTCCATCTTTCACCATCCGCCCTCTCTTCCCCCTCTGTCCCCTCCCATTCATTCCTTACCTTCTTATACACTCCCTTCTCCTCTTCCCCACGCATCTTCCCCCCCTCCTCTGCCCCTCCTCTTCGTTTTTCTTCGCACCTTCCTCATCTTTCTCCTCTCCCACCCCCCTCTCCTTCCTCCGTCTCCCCCCCTTCCTTCCTCCTGCTCCCTATTCTCCACTCCCCCACCTATTCCTCATTTATTCTATTGGTTTCCGCCTCTCCCCCACTCACCTATCTTTCCGCCCTTTTCCTCCTCGTCTCTTCTCTTTTTCTACCTTCCTTACACCTCTCTGTCATCCTCCTCCCCCTCTATTTTTCCCTCTCACTCCCCCGACCCATCATTTCTCCATTCTCCCCTTCTCCCTATCCCTCTTCTCTACCTTTTTCTCCCCGCCTCTCTGCCCTCTCCTCTTCCTCATTCCACCCCTCCCCCCATTTCCCCTCTTTACCCCCCTCTCCCTCCTCCCATATCTCCCCCCCGATTATCTCCTCTCCTCGCCCCCTTCCCTTTCTCATCCTTTTCCTTTTCCACCCTCAACCCGTCTCTTCCTCCCTCCTTATTCTCACCACCTACTCTCTCTCTCACTTTTCCTTCCCCCTTCTTCTCTTCTCCTTTATGTTTCACCGCCTCCCTATCTCCCTTTTCCCTTCTCCCCTGCCCCACTGTCTTCTCACCCCTCATTCCTCTGTCCTATCCCCCCCTCCCTCCCCTTCTTCCCCCTCCCCCCCCTACACTTCTCCCCTCCTTGCCCTTACCACTTCCCTTCCCCCCCTCTTGTCCCTTACTCCCCCCTTCCCTCTCCCCCCCCATCCCACTCCCCCCCCCCTCACCTTCCCCGATCCCGCCCCCCCCCCCCCTATCTACCCCCACGCTTCTGGCTGCCGCTCCCCCTATGCGAGCCAGCGAGGTGTTACAAAAGAAGGTGGGGTGGCCCCCCCGATCAGACCCTTCTTCCCGTTGCTCTGCGACCAGGCTTCGTGATACGGCCCAACCCCTTCTTCCCCGCGCTGTGTCTGATTCTCTCGTTTTCCTTTCTGATCCACGGACTCGGACGGCGTACGCCGGTTTCCTGCGAGTACGAAACGTCCCCTTGAAAAGTTCGACCGCGACAGACGTGTGGTTCTTCCTTGTCGAGACTGAAGCGCGGGCTTTTTTCGCTGGCGCGGCCGGATCGCGTCTCCTCGGCACCCCTTCCTTTTTGTTCATGGGTTGAATTCGAAAATATTTGACGGGGCTGGCCGAAACCATTTCAAATACTATTTTTCCTGGTCAAGGTAGCTATCGTTGCCCCTTACTGATCTGGCTCCTCTCCTCAGTTTGCGGGCCTGTCACTTGCATGCCTATGTCTTTTGCCAGTAGCTTGGAACAGGCTTTCATTTGTCCTCTTTATTGCTGGGGTCACCCGAATTGCCTCGGCGCCCCGCCTGCCTTGGTCAATGTGCCCTAGATGGTTTCCAATCGACCTCCGCTGGCCATTTCCGCGATGAAGTGACCAATGAACGACCCTTTGCTCTCCTCTTATTTTCTTCAAAAAGCTTTTTTCCCTCCTTTTCCCCCGAAAAAAGGCGTTGTGCTGCCTTCTTCCCGTTTTCCCCTTACAACCGTTACGTTTCGCGTTTCCTGCTCTGATCGCTATCCCATCAACCCTCCGTGGTGACTAAACTTTTCCTCTACGTACAACACCTTTCTGTCCTTCTTCTCCTGAAACTTTAGTCCTCCCTCCCCCTTGCACTAGTGAAGTCAGCCCGTCTTATCCGCTCAGCCACTTTCAGAGAAGAACACGCTTCTGAGAGCCGACTGGGAATAAGCCCGTTCTTTCAGGTTCCCGGGGTAGGGGTGTTTCTAGTCGCTTTCCTTTGCCGCCCACCCCTATCCTTTGAAGCGCTGGCCGTCGTTTCCGCCGTGACGATCATGCGATCCTAGGCATCCCCCGTTGCCTTTCTTCCCTTTTCGTTGCTCACCCGCTCTCTTCTCCTCTCTTTGATCTTCCCTTCCTTTTTTTCTCCCGACTGGACGGCTGCGCCCTCCCTGGCTTCTCGGCTAGCCGGCGGCGCTTCGACTCCTCGGGCTGATATGACCACCTGCTTCCTGCAATGCGGCATTCGTCTTTCTTGAGTCCCTTTTATTGTCCGAGGACGAGACGGTCAAGCTTCGCCTATTTGCCGGATTCTGAGGGATTTGGAGAACTGATTGGTCGCACTGCCTCTCCCCCCCTGCTTCTTCCCCATAGAGAAAAAGATTTCACGGATGGTCCCCCATTCGCACCCCCCTTTTTTTAGGATCATCGCGACTCGCCGCTTTTCCCGCTTTTTTTCGACTAAGTCCCCCAACCTTTCTCCCGCCCTCCCCCCGTCAAGTGGAGACGAGGACCTTCCTCCGTCACCTTCAGAATTGTTTTGCCGGAGATGCAATACGTTTTTTTGAAGGAGAGGAAGATCTTTTTCTTCCCCCGTTAGTTCATGGTTTCCCATTTTTACCTTCCTTCTCTGCTTCTCCTTTTCGTTGAGGGCGGCTTGTCCCCCGCCGCGGTAGCGCTCGTTGGTTTCCCCCCGATCTGATATTCGAGACCTTTCTATTGCATTTCCTTTGCCTGCAAAGGCGGATGTTCGGGTCCGGTTTCTCCTCCGACCTGTGGGCTCGCCGCGTGAGAAATCTTATACCTTTGTCGGCGCGAGGTTGCCCACAATATGAATGACTCCTTTTTTGCCGTTCTCGTCGAACGGTCAGCGACGTCGGGTAGGATCATCTTTCCTCCCTTCCTCCTTTTTTTGGGGTCTCTCTCCCTAACCTCAGGAAGCGAGACGTCGCCCCTTGATCCTAACCTGAATTTGGACATGGTTTTTGAGAGACCCCGTTCGTGCAAGTCCGATCTTTATCCTCAGGCGAGAAGATCAGAGGCCATCCCCAACTAAGACGCCCTTTCTTTGCCCCCTCCACATAATGTATCGTAGGCTCGATAGAAACTTTCATTTGAAAAGTCCCTGCCGTATCCTGGCCCGGTTCCCTCTCCAAAGTCTCTCCCCCTTTCCTCTTTTAGATGAATGCCGTAGGGAGGTGACCAGGAGAACCGGTAGAATTCGACGCTCATCCACCTAATGCTTACATATCTCTCCTTTTTCTCCTGGGGAACCCCCCTCCATTCCATCGCTTGGCCTTTTTGATTTCGGTACTGGCCCGGTTGGACCACCCCCCCCGTGGGTTTTCTTTGGCCGTTGGAGGCGGATGTCCTCTTTCTCCCAGAGCTCTTTTCCTCCCCTTCGACTTCATAACAGCTGCTGCCTGCTTTCAGGTGGGTCAATGCCACCTCTTTCGCGGCATGGTTCTCCCTGTTTTTCCGCGAGCGCCCCTCCCTTCTCTCTACAGACCCTCCCTCCTCCCTGGCCATGACAATTGCTTACCTTGACCGTGCCCTAGGCCTTGGCATTTCTCCTCCGAATTCCGCAAGTCGTTCAGAGGTGTTTACGCAGCCGCCGAGCCACATTTTCCCTCCCTTCACATTCTATCCTCTTCCGCCTCCGAGGCGCCCTTCCGGCCGCCGGAAAACTCATGTTCCGGACTATCACGCGGCTCCCCCCAGAGTGATCCCCGCCCACTTGCATACAAAGAAATCCTCCCCCTCTCGCCCAGGAAAGGCGGTATTTCCCGACAGATCCTTTCCTTGTGACTTAGGGTGGGTCCGGCACAGGTTACAATGACCGTGTCCACAGAACGGACACCCTGCTTCCTCAGCTCGCCTGGATCGTAGTCTTTCTTTCGGCTCGCGCTGGCGGCTGAGCGGGGATGATTCTGTTTCCGGACCCATTCTTCCTTTAAATGTCCTTTGTTCGTGCCCTCCCTTTTCGGCTCTCTCCCCTTGTTATCGGATAAATTTGTAGTCTAGAAACAAGGGTGAGGGTGTATTGCCTAGATCCCTCTTCCCTTTGCGCAACGGACAATTTTTTGTTTCCAATCTCGTTCTATGCACAAACATTTTTTTGAAGGAACATGAGCTTCCTCACGTTATTTTGCCAGACATTCCTTGACCCCTTTTTTTCCCCCTCCGTCCTCCCCTTTTTCTGAAGAACTTCATTTTGTAATGCCAGCGTCGTCGAGAACACCCCTTTCTATGGCAGTCAAGGTCAGCCTCTCGCCCTTTCAACCTTTTTTCCCCTTACCCGAGCTATACGTCTCCCATTCGAGAAGCCTATATATTCAAGTACGAATGAATTTTTCCAAGGCGAGCCGCCCACTCCCCTAGGAGCTGACCTCAGAACCTCCTAGATGGCCTCGAGCAGAACGGGACCCCCCCCCACTTGGCTATTGCAAATATCTATGTCGAAGAAGAAGGTTCATGATTGTCGACTTATAACCTTTTCACCGTCTCCTGGCCGAGCTAGAGCTCCCCCCTCCCCCTCCTGCCCGATTACAGCGGACTCGCTTTTCTGTTTCATCGCATGCGGCACCCGTCCCTTTAGCTCGGCCCCCGCTATTCCGATTTTTCTCCGGCACGGACGGTCTTCCCCTTCCATTTGCCCAGATCCAAGTCCCTTCCGCGAGAATTCCTCATTACGCGGTGACCTTTCGTTTTTCCAGTCGCTGTTGGCCGTTATAAGTAATAGGGTCCCCCCGACTCATCGTTTCCTTATGTTCAGAGACGTGATCGCCGACAGACCGAATCTTCGTAGGAAAGAACACATATTTTCACAGTTGCCAGTTTTGGACGTCTTATTTCGCTCTCGCCTTGTGCTTTGCATGAGCGCAAGCCCTCCCCCCTCTTTCCTTTTAGAGCAGAAATGATGGGGACTCTTGCAGAAGAGATATGCCCCCGTCCCCGCCGCAAACCTAAAGACTTGGGTGATTATTGAGGGGCCCCCTCCCGTGTGGTGTCCTCTTCAGAACCACAAAAGGTTTTGGGAGATTCGGCCTGACACAAGCGTTCCAGTGCACCGTTCCCCGAGCCCACACAGTGCTTTGTAAATTCTCTTTCTTCTTCTTCCCTCGCGTTCACAACCGTTATCCCCCCCCCCCCCCCCCCCCACAAACCCCCCCCCCCCCTTTTTTCCCACACCCACTGTCCTATGCCCCGTCAAATCTGAAAGGTCCTTTCGCGAACCCCTTCGTTGGCTGGCCCATTTGGAAGCTCCTCTACGCGGCTCACCGCCCCCTTTTCCTCTTTGCAACGTTCCACGCCAAAAGGTTCCCGCTAGCTTGGCGCGCTAAGCAATTCTTGACTCGATCTCACCCGCCTTGAGGTCACCGGCGCATTGACCACATCCTCAATATTATCATGTTGAACTGTCAGCAAGGTCTTCGGGCGACTCCGGCCCTAGCTCACCTTTCCCGTTTCCCCCCCCCAGCCATTGCATAGCAGACGGTTTTTTCCACTTTTCCCAGTCCTCCTGCGGTTTAGAGGGGGAAGTGGCGATGGTTGCATTGGGTGAAGACAGTGAGATTCCTGTAAGGGGGTGTCGGATATTTTCTTCTAACTTTGGTTTTTTCCTTCTGGATGCGGCATTTTTTTCTTATCCGGACCCCGCCTTGGACTCGGCTTTCTGTACCCCCCCCCCTCTACCCCGCGCTCACTTCTTTTGATTTTTGCGTCTCGTGATGGGATCTCTTTGATGCAGGCCGAACCTATACGACTTTTTTCCCCCCCCCGGCAAAATTGCTGCTGTTATTCTTCCGCTTCCTCTCTTTTCCTTCCCTTTCGTGGTTTGGTGGAGCGGCTATCCTACGCATTGCGCCGTTGTTCCCACCAGGGTGAGGGAAGAGTGCGGATCCCATATAATTTTCACGCCCCGCCGTCCTCCTTCCCGCCCCGCGCTGAGCAGCGTTAGGCCCCGGTGTCTTTGCCGGCCGATGTCAAGAGGATTTACGTTATTAACCGGCGCCGTTTCATTCAGTCTGCATGAACGCACTTCGCAGATTCCGACACATCCTCCTGCAATAATCAATGCCAATTCTTGCCCTTAGCACTCCTCCTCCCCTTTTCCCCTTTTCCCCCTCTTTTCCCTCCCAGGTTCTTTTCCCCAATTTTTCGCACGCCGTCTTTTGATGGATGTGGTCCCTTTCCCTTGCGCGATAGCCGTCGCGCCCCCGTCACTTGAAGGAAAGGTTCACAAGATATATATTATGATTTCTTCATCGTGCTCGGTTACCGAAATTTTTCTTTCCGGTTATGAACCTGAATTTCCGGGCCCTCATCCACTAAGTTGCCTGTGTTTTTGTTAGGAAGACTGCTTGCGTTTCCTCAGTCTCAACGGGCTGACGCTCCCCCCCGGTGGCCCCTGACATCGACGCTTTTCGGCAATGTCAATTTTTGTTAGATGTGCGTTCTGTGTAACGATGTTCTGCCACAACAGACGATGCCCCTCCGCCCTGTTGGCGCCTTATCTTCTATCCACAAACGTTCCCTCCCCCTTCTCGTGAATAACTCCCCAGGCGTGGAACCTTTGCGTTCGGTAGTGAAGGCCTTTCCGATCGCCGTCCCCCTTAATCCATACGAGCTGTTTCTGGCGTAGAGCATTGCACGCAATCAGCTAATCCTCTTCATGGCGAGTTTCTCGGCAAGTCCATTTGTTCTTTTTCCGACCTTCTTGATCGTTTTGCTCCCGGAGACTCGCAGCCTCCTCTGCTCCGTCACCAGATCGGCACTATGACCGTTTGATCGCCAGGCTTGAGACTTTCCCAGCTACCGCTAGTCCCCTTTTTGCCCCCTGTGTCTGCAAGCTCGCCTCAGCGGGACCCTGAAGGCCGGACGGCCGGTCGATTGCTTTCTTCGACACTCTTTCAGAAAGTCTCTTGTCCGTCCTCCTTTTTTTCGGTTCCGCGGCGAGACTCCAGCGCTTGGTACTTGATGTGCCGTTTCTTTTTTCGGCGGATCGCTTTCCTATCTCGGAGAAGTTCCTGGTCGTCACACCCCCTTCACTCCCATTCGGGCGTACATGATCTCTTAATAGCTGATGTTTTTCCTATACGGCCCCTTGATTCGGTGTGCAGCCTCCAGTGGCGTGCCTTAGCGTCTTTTTGGTCCGGACGATCGCCCGGTTCTCGGCTGTTTTAACTCTTTAGGTTTAGAATTGGAACATGGATTGCGTGCTGCTGTCGCGCCCATAGAAGGTTTTGGTCCCCTCCCATCCCGCTGCATCCGTTTGAAGTTTCTCGCACAAACACTGTACCTATTGAGCGTTAAAAGCGGCGGTGACCCTCATGTCCCCCCCCCATTCCATATTTACCTTGTTGTATGCAGTGATACTCTTGGAAAACCCCTGAGCCGTTGGCTTTACAGGCCTAGAGGCCATCTCCCCCCCCATAGTTGGTTTTGCCTGGACGCCAAACCCCCCCTCCATCAACAACACCAAAAATGAACTCGCGCCCCCCCTTTTCAGAGTGGGAACCTTTGTAAAGTGTAGCCAAAAGTCAGCCCTTCTAAGAGCGCCCCCCGGATTGCTGGCCGACCTTCCTTCGCCCGCCTGCCCGAGGCCATGGGTTTATCGGTCTGCGTTTTCTAGGGCCCCTAGATACGAATGAGGACAGGTCGGCTAGCCCTTGAAGCTCCTTCTTCGAGCCGGTCGGGTGTGACCCCTTCGTTTGGCCATCCGCCGCTGTTTTTTAGAGTTGACCTTTTCGAGTCCAGGCGTGTCCTTTTGCCCGGATGTGGCGCTTAAGAGGATCGACGGTGGGATTTACTTGCCCCCCCCCCAGTGTCGATTATCACCGTACCACCCTTGTTCTTTAACCCTTCCGTTTTGGAGACACTCTGGTTTTCACTTGGAGGGCTTCTCGATGGGCCCGGCATGCTCTTTGCGGGCGTGATTATATGGGCCTGGTCCTTAAAAGTGTCTACCTATGAATACGTATTTACTCCCCCCACCCCCCCCCCCCCCCCCCCCCCCCCCCCCCCCCCCCCCCCCCCCACCCCCCCCCCCCCCCCCCACCCACCCCCCCCCCCCCCCTACCCCCCCCCCCCCCCACAACCCCCCCCCCCCCCCCCCCCCCCCCCCCCCCCTGGGATCATCTTCGCTACAGCAGCTGGTTACTCTTTTGCATGCCTCATTCTATTCTAATCCTGCGGAACAGTCCTTCCTCTCCACCGTGTTAGTCAGTACCCCTTCAAAAAGCGGACTTCCTCTTCCTCCTCCGCCGGCCACCCTCCTTTTTCCCCTTTTTTTGCCCGACGAGGCTCCCCTTGCGGTTGAGCTTTTTTGGCCTACGAGGTTTCCTGGTAATCCATTACGGCTTCGAGAGTCGACCTGTTTCTCGCTGTGCTTTTCCCTCCCGAGATTAGACATTGAGAGCGCGATGAGTGGCTCTTCTGAGCAGTGCTGGCCTCGACGGCTGACTTTTCTTTTAGCGAGGCTCACTTGTTCCCCTTGCAGATTGGCTGCCAAGGCGTTTTTTGTTTTCGGGGGTCTCCGCCCGGCGTTCCCTCTTCCCCCGTTGGTGGAGACGGTGGCTTTCTCCACTTTTCTGCCGACCGCTGGGCGTTGGACCACCACAGACAGAACGGTCGCGCGAGGTCTGATTATACTCTCTTTACCTTCTTTTGTTTGAGAGATCCCCCGGACCCTGCGCTGAGCCGTTTCGTACTTTGCCCCTGGGTATCAGAAGATGTTTTTTTTCTCTGCCACTTCCCTGCCGCAACGTGAGATGTCTCTTCTGGCGACCCTCTCCCCGTCCGCCCCCGTCACCCCCCTCAAGACTTGAACGCCCCACTATTCACTGATAACTCGACTCGCTCAAGTTACCCCCTTACAGCAAGTCTCCTGTTTCGGCGGGCCGGGTCACTCCTCTCGACCCACTGAGCCTTACGAGAATGCGTTATTTTTTTTTCTTCGGCCGGAGAACTAGTAGCCCAACACCGGGCGTTTGCCTTCGCGCTAGAGTTGCCAAGTACGTCTGCGGCGTCTTTTCCGGTCTCCGGTCCGTTGTTGGCGAGGTCCCCTAGCGAGTGGAGAGGACTTTTTGAGTTCGCATGCTTTCCTCCTTCTTCGCATTCCCGCGATACTCCCCCTTCTTCTAGGAAGGGGTGGTTCATCACTCACCCACTTTTTCTTCCTAGTTGACAAGAGTGTGCGCAGGCCCACTCTTTCTTCGGCCCCCCCTCGCAGCCGGCCCTCATCGAAAAGCGGAAAGACATTCCCAGGATAGCCACCGTCCCCTACCCGTTTTGCTCGTCTCCCCTCCGTCCATTCCGCAGCGTGAGTTACGCTTTCTTAACATTTCTTAAGCCAGAGCATTGATAAGACCCTCTTCTATACTCTGCCGACGCCGGGCGACTACGTTCTCCGTTTTTCCCCCCGCTGACGAATGAACGCGCGGAGCCCGATCCGATCGGATTTTCGTCCCAAGACAAGTCATCACCCAGCCCACGAGTCCGCGCTCGGTACGTCCTTTTTGCTATCTGCAGCCAGCGCCTCGATCGAGAGTGGCTCCCCCTGCCTATTTTAAAAGAAATACTCCTTTAAAAAGATGGATCGATGCGGCGTGCGTTCCTTGTTCTCCCTCCCCCCTTCCTTTGTGTGGATCGGCGCCGGGCGGAGCTGATCATTGCGGGTTATCACAGAGGGTTTACGTCAATTTAGTTGCATTCCCCTCCTTTGTGATCGTCGCTGAAGCTTACCCCAAGGGGAGTTGCCATATGGTCTCGAGACGTCCTGACGGGAACTAGGTTCTGTTCCCCCCCCTTTGCTTCGCTGCCTTGCTTTTTCACAACGCATTAAGCATGAGGTCAAACGCCTGATTTCGCCTTCCCTTTTGACTTTTCCTTCGCGACTTTGTTCAGACGTAATTCAGTTAGCTTCACAAGCGGGGATTTCAGATCTGACCCCCCTTCTATTTTAGTCTACGGCCCTGCGCGCTCCTGACTTATCAATCTCAGGACCGCCTTTATCTCCTCAGATGACCCAGGACTGAACCGTGCCCAATCATCCGTCAGACCACATCGCCTTTCCCATGCCGAGCCAACCTTAGAGTTCGATGAATTTTGCACCTCCGAAGGGCTTTTTACCGGCGAGAGTAGGGACCTTCAGTCTTTCAATCGCTCTATTTCAATGCCCGACTTTGATTTCTCCTTCACAAGTACGTCTCGATCTCCCGACCGGCGACCCCGCGCCGACGAAAGCGGCCTCTCTTTTTCCGCTGTTCAATCTTTCCGCTCCCAAAATCCTACGCTTCCGCCTGCTTTGCTCAGAGACCTTCAGACGGGCTTTCTTTCCCGCCCAGCACTTCCGCTGAGCGAGTTCATGGTGACACTACTTTACCTGTTAGCGTGTTGGGTTTTATGCGGCGATCACCCATTAATTAGGCCCCGATCGGGGTGCATGATTTCCAGTGTCTCTCCTTTCTGCAGCCGCGGCCCATCCTTCGAAAGGCAACAATCCTGTTTCGAAAGGGCCGCTCCCTAGGAGACGTCCTTCTAGCGGCTTTGAGTCCCACTGCGCGCTCCCCACCACCTCTTCTTAGCACTTTACCGAGGGCGATCGACTTGACCCACTTTCAACAGGTGCCTCCACGACATTTGATTATTCTTGCTTCCTTCCCCCCTGAGTTGGTCCCTGAGAAGATACCCTCACCCCAAAACATTTGTCGGGCAGGAACGGAGGTTGCGCCCCCCGAATGGCCATCTGCCCCAAGTCAACCACTTGAAAACAAAGCGTCGATTGTACGTCCCCCTGGATAGCGCATCATTTTTTCTCGCTGCAAGCGCCCCCTCCTGTTGACACTCCCGCAAAGGCCATCTAATGTTTTCTGTGCGGCCGTGCCTGCATTTTTCTTCCTTCGCCCATGAGTCACGCGCACTTACATCATATCTATCATTGTTGCTCAGTAGGGTCGTCGGTCTGAATCAGGACCTACTGAGAACTTAGTGATAAACCCTGCTCAATAGCCTGAGTTTTGTCCTTCTCCCTTTTCCGGGCAGCCTGCGGAGCGGGGAAGGTGGGCGATTGGATTTGCTACGGTTTGCGAATTGGCCCCCCCCGTGAGACTGCTTCCATCCTGTATACCGAAATGGTCTTTCATGCGGTGTCTGATCGATTTTTCGGACACCGTTCCCCCTAGGCCTTTCTGCTCTGCACCACCCGCTGCTCTCCTGGTTTTGCCCCTTCTTCCCCGGAACCTGGATCTCCCCTTGTCTCCTCACGGTTGAACCCCGGCGTTGCTGATCTCCCCT
>Ga0179593_1500189_pt1 | contig 16548 bp, 19 predicted proteins | sample CZODoug2_1_08_16_FD_185931 | JGI IMG/M metagenome (GOLD analysis project Ga0179593, IMG submission 185931) | Vadose zone soil fungal communities from Angelo Coast Range Reserve, California, USA - CZODoug2_1_08_16fungal (PacBio error correction) | ecosystem: Environmental > Terrestrial > Soil >... | reverse complement strand
CCTCCCTCCCCGTTGTTTTCTCAAGTTGGATCCTTAGCCTCCCTCTTAGTCCATTCTCCTCTTCTCAGAAAAACATGTCTGATGCCCGTTCAAGCACGGGTTTTTTCCCGATTACGATCTCTCCCAGTGATTTTGTTGTTCCAAAGATGCGTGGTTTCGACGCCGTTTCAAGGGAAGACGAACCGACGCTCCCCCCCTCTCCGAGAATTCTCAACGATTTTTTAACGATCTTTTGGTCGCGTATCACGCCTGTCCAGCACTCCCTCCTCCCGTCGAAACACCGAGTAGCGCGAACACGCTGGTTACGTGAGATCCCAGGTTTGTTTTTGACGTCCGCGACCCGGCCCCCTAACCGCCGAGCACGCTCCCTCACTGATCCCTTTCGTTCCCTTGTGATGAGTTTGTCCTAGCTTATTGTTGAGCCCCTCCTGAGAACGATCTCCTTCGGCCCTCCCCTTCTCACGTTTTGGTTCTGCCGGTCCTCCCCCCACGAAGGCGCCGTAACCGAGTCCTATTTTCGTCGGTGACGTGTGAAAACCGTCGGAAAGTTTGCCGGGTTTGGCCGCGACCCCCCCCCGGACCCCTTCTCCCCTATTTCTCTTTTCGCCTGTAAGACACACCGCGCCCAGGGTAGCCGATCTCTTCGGCCCTCTTTCGGCTCGTCTTCATCGAAGCTTGCTCCGCGTTGACCTCACCGGTACCCGTAGGGCACGCACCGCTTTGCCCGCACTTTGCCTTGCGGATTGCTCCTCCAACCCGCCCCCCTTTGATTTCTGCCTCCGTCCCGCTTCCCGGCGCCTTTACGACCCCTTTTATTTGCATGTCCTTGGTGTTTTTCAGCCGGCGTCGTCTGTTGACACGCTTGCCTTTCCTTGACGTTAGGACGGTCCTCCGCTCTCCGTCGTCCGGGTTCTCTCTCCGATGCTTCCCGTCCCGAACCGACTTCTTTCGCCGCTGCGCGGGACGCTTTAGAAGTCACTCGACCCGATTTCTTCGCCTCGCGGTGGCAACTTTTGAGCTCAGGACCCCAACCTCTTGATTGACAGCGCCGGCTTATGATCTTCGGACTCCCACCTGAGCTCATTCTGAGGCGCCTTTTTCTCTTCCGGCGGCGTGTTTTTCGCAGACCCTGGGGGGGGGGTTTTTTTTTTTTGACGACCCCTGAGTTTGAGTCCCCTTCTAATCGCAGGCAAACCCCCCTTGACTGTCTTCCACTACCGTGAGGTCGTTCCCGTCGTCGTCGTGCGCAGCCTTCCACTTTCGTTCTAACCCCGTTCCCCCTCTTCCGGACAGAAAACGACAACGCCGAAATCCCGGTCGGAGTGAGCTGCCGGTGCCTATTCCCCCAGAAAGCGCGAGACGCCCTGGTTCTGTCCCCCGGCTTCCCCGTGTCGGGCTCCTTGATCCCCCCTGATCACCGGCTTTTGACGTTCCCTTACAGTTCGAAGTTGTTCTTAATTCGGCTCTTGGATCTCAGGAGGACGCCGAAGTTCTTCTGCATCCACGTCCTGAGCGTGGATGTCTCCTCGCGCTGGGTTCCCTCTGGCACGAGACCAGTCCTAGCGTCCTCCCGGTTCTCTGACCGACTCTTTTGAGCAGGCCTTTCTCCCTTAGCTCGCAGGTCTCCGATTTTTCTGACGTCCTTAGCTCCTTCCTGGTTTCGTCTCTATAGGCCCCAATTTCGCCTTTTTTCTGTTGGCAATTGTCCGGCGATTTTGACGCCGTCTCGTGAGGGGGGGCCCACTGAATCTCTACCCCTGCTCCTTCTTCCATGACCCCTTGTACTACCTTCCAGCCTATCCGTGCTATGTCTTCATGACTTGTTGCTCTCGGCTTTCAATCAGCGTCCCCATTATTCTTATCGGCGCATGTACTTCGAGTTGCATGTCCTCTTACGTCATCCAGCGGGCGGCACCCGAAGGCTACGATTACGAGGATTGAAGTGTCCCTACGCGTCCCCGTAAGTCGATCCCCTTTATCGCCAAGCCTGGACCTGTTCTGTTGGTGCTTTTTGAGTTATCGCACGCCCCGAATCTCACTCCGAGTCCCCCTGCAACACATCTTACGTGTCTCACCTCCCCCCTTTTCCTGCTAGTATTTTTCTCGTTGCAGCCCCCTGTAGGCAATCTTCCCATTTCCTCCAGTGTCAGTGACCCCCCTGAGGCGTCCCTGAGATTTTCCAAATTTCGTTCGTCAAATCCACTGTAAACCCCGAAATCCCCTGTGAGTGCTCCCAAACGCTTTCTCAGCCAGACTCGGGTGAAAATACGCTCCATGCCAGCGCGAATTGAGATCGACTTCCCTCTTATGGACGAGCCAGATTAATTTTTTCGTGCGAGATTCAAGTCCATAGTCAGCACTTGCGAGTCTGTCGGTTTCCACTCTTTTTTCCCACTGAAGCGCTCGCTGATCTTCTTTCCCCACTGGCCCACCTCTTCCGGATTTCCTTAACTCCTTCGAACCCGCCGGACTCTTTGCGCCACCCCATTTTGAGTTCGTCCGTCCCCGGATCGTTCCCTTACGGTTCTTTGGCCTCGTGATTTGACTAGCTTCACCTGACGGGTCATCCACGTTATAATTTTTTCGGATGGACCTACGATCAGCGTTTCCCTTCCCCCACATCTCGGACCAGGCGTGTTTGAACGACTCCCCCTCGTGTCCAGGATGCCGTGCTAAAGTTTTTTTTTTTCCCGTAAAGAGGGTCTTGACTGCGCCTTAAGGGCGTCGTTGCCCAAACCATGGGCTTGAAGCTAGACACCTCCTCAGTCAGGCCGCCACCCCCTGCCCCATGGCTTCCTCTCGCCGCCCCTTGGCATGCCCTCCGTGAGTCTCTACCCCCCCCCCCCCCTTCTAGTGCCCAGATACCGTGAGGCGAAGTGTCCTCCGCCGCTGTTTGAATCCCTCGGCCTTTTTCTTTCCCCCCAACGGTTTTTCGCTTTTCTGGACCAACGTTAGCAAAACTTTTCGCGCCGCCGACTCGAGACGCCCTTTGCCCCTCAATCTGTTCTTCCCCCCCAAAGGGTTTGCATGCTCTCAAATCAGTCTCTCTTGTTCACTTGCCGCTCCTCCCTCGTATCGTGCTTCCTCCCCCGCAGTCCGATCTGTAGGAGAAGTGTACGGTCTCACACCAGTGACTTCAAACTGATGTGATGCACTATATCCCGGGTTTGTGGCTCGCTCTTCACCTAGGAGATGCACCCTAAGGGCCCCCTCATGCAAATTGACGAGGCCAACGGCTTTCATTCGATTTCTAATTACTAATCCTCTTTTCTCCCAACCCCATTCTACACTTAAGTCAAATAGATTACTTTTACCCCAGGCCCTGACCCGGGCAGCACGATCGCTGCCTTTCGGAACGTGTGCCGCCGTTTAGTCGAGAGCGGCGAGCCCTCGTATTGTTGATGCGCCGCTCGTGCCTCCTGTTCGGTCACCTCCTCCTATTGGCACGTGCGACTTCCGATTTTCTATGAAGGATCCGCCCGACCCGTCCGATCCCGTCCCCCTTCCCTACTCAATCCGTACAAGGGGCCATTCAGGTCGGCTCCTTCATCCTCCTCCGGTGTTTTCTAGAGTCCCAGGCCCCTCTTTCCCTTTGGGTCTCGTCTGAAGCTGTTTATATTTTCCGAAGCCCGCCCTGACATTTTCGCGCACGTTCAATGGCGTGTTCTGCGGCGTCTTCGGATGGAGCCCTTTTAATTCTTCGTGTCTTTTCGCGTCGCTCTCGTTGCAACTTGCCTTTCCCTCTCTCCCCGATCGCCCGCCCCCGGTCACATGTCATCTCTGTAACTGTCTCCTCTTAGGTGTACTTGACTAGGCTTTCCAGTTCAGTCGAAATGAACCGCTCCCACCCTCCTAATACCCCCCCCACTGTCCTGACCCCCCGTAGACCCTGATGTTTGGCCGATCATTGAATCCACTGTCGGAGAATCCCCCAAGCGTGTGCGCTTCGGTGATTCCCCCTTTGACTTCCACTGAGGAGATTCTGCATCTGTCTCCGGTCTTCTTCAACCCCATCGAGATCCCTACTTGCGAGCTCCCTCAAGATGTCGCATGACGGGTGCGCGGCAAGATGACACTCCCCGATTCCGCGGCCCCCCCTCCCCCGAGCCATGTCTCCGATGGCTTGTCCGCGGCGGCGAGCAAACCAGTTTGCGCTCGGCTCTTTCTGCGGGTATCCGGGAATCCGCCGATTTGGTCGATGCTCGCGTCAGCCCGGCGCTGTTTTTTTAACACCCTACCACCTTGGCAACGCCGTTAAGTAGCCCCGAGCGCGGTCTCGGTTTTCCCTCGGCAGTCCCCCCAGCGCATCGGTTGTTTAGGACCATCTCCCCCAAAGGAGGTGAGTGTAAACGCCCCGGGGGTTTGAAGACGTTTTCCTGACGCGGCGTAGATTCGTGAAGCCGCGCGTCCGGCATGCTGTCCTGATTGTCCACTTGCCTGTTTCCTCTATGGCTGTCAGCTGATCCTCGCACTGCGTTACCTAACTTCCGCAATCCAAGCGCCCTACAGTAACTCAGGTGTATCCTTCCATCACATCGTAGCGAGGCCAGCAGCCCAAATAGGCATAGGTCTCTCCCTTCCAACTACCGTTTGATCCTGGGTCCATTCTCCTCGACAACTGTGGGGAAGGAAACAACAAAAGTCCGCCCTCTCCCGGACGTCCCCCTACCCCGCCGCGCTTGACGAAGAAGACGGCTCATTGGAGGATGCCTCCATTAGACGCGCAAGCGGTTTCCCAAGAATCGTGGCCCAAGAATCATGAAGGAAACCTCAAGGCTGTAAGCTCCCACCCCGTGAGATCAAGTACCCGCGAGTTTAAAGATGAGGACGTTTCAGAGATCGCAACCAATGTTCAGCAGATCTCCTGATGCTTAGGTGACCCTTTGCTTCGAGGTTCCTTCTCTCTTCCCCAGCTTGAGCTTTTTTGGATCCGGTTGGATTGGACGAGCCACGGCGACAGCCGCTTCTGTCGTGATGCGCACCACCCCACGGGTACAAAAATTGAGCCTCCGCGTTGATCCAGGGGCTTCCTTCAAGATTTACTTTTCCACCAACACCAATGTCCGTACTTTTCTTCGGCGTTTCATTTGGCTCCGTCGCGAATTTTCGATTTGGCCTGGCTAAACTTCTTCCATTTTCCACCGGGCCCCCTTGACGGCGTGGTCGACCCACGTTTTTTTTTTTTCTTCGACTTCGGGTCTGACTTCGATTGACCGGCCGGCCGTCGCTACCCCACAACGTATCGCTTTATGCTGTGCACGCGACAGGCCTGCCCGCATGCTTCCCTTCCCCCTTCCTGCATCTCCCCGCCCCTCCATGCAACCACCATCACCGATAGGCTGTTTGTTCTTAACTTGTCAGACCCTTTTGCTATTTCTTCTGTTTACTATCCATTCCAGCCCCGCTTCCCAGACCGGTATGCCAAGTCGCCGCTTTTCCTGTCGCGGGTTTTGGCCATCCCTTCAGACGAGTCTAACCTAAATTCGATTTCCCCCCCGTCCGAACCTTCCCCCTGTTCGGGCGCGTAGTCGATCGCGGCGACGATCGTCATCGCGCCCACGTGATCTCGTTTTTTTCTGGTCCTTGCATCCCGTCCCCATGCCTAGTCGTTTTATGCGCCTTTTGACGCCTTCATCCTGTTCTCGCTTCCTGAGAGGCCGCCTTTTCCTCTTTAACTTTACGCGTTCGGCGTCTGCGTCAATGTCGCGCACCGGGTGCGCCCGACGGATGCCCCCTTCCACGTACCCCCCCCCCCCCCCCCCCCCCCGTCCCCTCGGATGGCGCGAAGCCGCTTCCTTTTCTTCGGCATTGTCGTCTCGTCACTGCCTTCTCTAGGTGTCCTCCCTCTTTCCACTCCCGTGAAGGAGGCAACCACAAACGCCTTTCTCCCGGGACTCCCGAGCGCGTACTAATTAGCTTTCCCCAACCATCTATCGAGCGAGTCAGCCGGCACGTTCTTCCTTCAAAGCGAGGCGCTGTCGCCGCGGACTTCCCACGTTATTTCTTTTCCCCTTGCCCGTCCGTTTTTCCCACTGTCGCTCGATCCGGGATCGGATCACCATTTTTGAGAGGTTCGTTGCGCTCCCCCTAATCCAGCTCGGCGCTCTTCGGCACCCAGATCCACCGTCATTTTCAGTCAAACCCTAGTTTCTGCACCTCGAGGCATCCCGGGAAGTCTCCTTGCCTATCACCGCTCCTTATTGAAGGCCCTTTTCTCAGACCCATACTTTTTTCTCGCCCCTTGTTTACCGTTTCAATCGGCCCGAGCAACCGACGGGCTCAACCCTTTGATGCGCGAAGGCGGCTGCTTCTTACGGCGCTGCCCCGCTTGTCCGCCCGCCATGTTGAGCGCAGACTCCCCTCGCCGGTCATTACTTAAAGCCACGTCCTTTCTCATTTCTTCGACCGCTGGTCCCCGTCCGCAGGTGTTTTTTGTCGCGTCCCCACTAGGCGCTCCTTTTAGATGTCTTCGGCTGACGCGACGGGTGCGCCGCTCTTGGTGTCCCGGTTCGGACCGTTACGGCCCCGCGGCTCACGCTCGGTTCTTTCGCAAGCGCCCCACCCCCGCTGAAGGAGGTTCTCCGTTTCCTTCGGTCGAGAAGCCCTTTTTTTTCTTTTTTTTTTCGTACAAGCTTGCTGCCTCATCGTCTTTGCTCACGCGTTCAGTTCTGTTTTTCTTTCGACACCACGGATCCCCATCTTCGTTCTTCGTGCCTGAACCGTTCTTCTCCCGGGACGGGTTTCTTTCCGTGCCTTGCTTTCAACACGCGGTATCCCTCTTTGTCCACACGTTCCTCGCCGTTCCAGACTTTTACGTCGTCTCTCCCTTTTGCTAGTCTCCCGTCGCTGTTCCTTTTCAACAAGTTTTGCCTTTTTCCCGGCTTGACCCCGCTGGTCCCTATTCTCCGAGCTACCCTTTCCCATCTTCTTACCGTCTAGACAAGTTTTCGGCACTCCACGCCCCATCTTCCTTTTCACTGGAGAGCTAAGCGGGGATCCAGTTTCGCTTCGTGTATGTAGGCCCCGCTTCCCCTTTAGACACCCCCTGTATGCGCGCTCGGCGGCCTGCTACCCTGGAATTCTTGGGCTGCCATCGGGTCCAATGTCGTAAGTTCCTCTCGGCTTCGCCTCCGATACTTTTCACCACTGGGGCCATTCTCGTTTGTGAAGACCCCCTCCCGCCCCGCGTTTGTGGCGATCACGTTCTTCTCCCGAGCCTCCTTCCTTTCCGCGTCGCACCTTCTTTAGGCCCATGCCCGTAGACCCCGTCCAAGCGTGGCGAGAGCTACCCCCCTCTATGCCCCCTGTGTTGTAGCTCTGCGTCCAGCCGTGTCCGCGCCGTTTTGGTGTGACACGCTCCGGACATCCATTACCCGCCGAGTCCTTCTTTCTCGATTCAGCATGACCGTGGGGATGGAGGACTGTTTCTAGGCATCCTATCTGGGTCTCTCGACGGTTTTAGAGTATAGCCTGAATTCAGACCAGCTGCCCGCGACCCCCCTTCTGTTGCTCTGAGACGGAGAGTTCGGACACGCAACCTTCCTCCCTAACGGCTCACCTTCTTGCACTGCGCGGCGTCGTCCCCTTAGTCCGCCTGCTCCCCTCGGATGTTGAGCCCCGCGAGCAGAGATCCGGAGCCGCCGAGGGCCCCGGTTTTGGGGTTGGAGCCCGCAACCTGGTTCCGGCATGAATCCCCCGAAACATCATCCTCTGCTGATGCTTTTATCCCCCCTTCACCTCCCGAACGCCCGACGTCGTTCTGCGCCCCATGACCTGGTCCTCGTTGGTAGTACGTGCCAATGAAAACATCGGCAGGAGGACTTTTCATAGCCACTAACATCCAGACAAGAATGACTTTGAGCCGATTTTTCGCCTGGCAGAGAATCCCGTCCCGATCTCCTTGCCCGCGACGTGAACCTTTTCGAGCGTAACCCATCTAGGTGAGCAATATCTTACGAGGCGAGTGACCCAGTCCCGTTATCTGCCTTTTCTAGCTACTTTTTTTGAAAACAAGCGGTAAGGATCATTTTCTAAACCTTGCGTTACGGCAGATTTAAGACTCTTTTTTCGGATCCCTTGACGCTACTCTTTTGAGGGATCGATTCTGACATTTCAGAGTATTCTCAGCGAACTTCATGCAGGCAACCGTTGATCGAGATTATTGGACGCCTGATGGTTAGGTATCGATTCACCTCCCGCATCGCCCTTCTCTGGCGCGGACTTAGGACAGCTTTGAACCGTCCTGTGATTTTACACAGCTATAATTATTCCACCGATTTATGGAGACAGTGGGGTTTGCTGAGATTTTTTTGAGATCAGGGAGTGTTCTTTTCTTGACCGCGTCTAGAACCGCGCCCGACAGAGCCCGTGGTATCCTCCTCCCTCCCTTACGTACGACCCAGGCTCCGGGGGGCCCCTGCGTATCACGACCCTTTTTCCTCGCCAGCGCTGATGCTGAGCAATCTGTCCTCTTCCTTCGGGGCCCCTCAAGCCTGCGGGAGGAGAGTCAGGGCCACAGAGAGGCTCTGAAGGCCACTTTTTTTAGTTAAGGGTCGGCCAAGGGAGAGTACCCGTTTTAGAAGCCGTATAAGTCGACAAGCTCGAATGAGCCACCCCGTCCCCGGCTCGATGTCAGCCTCACCGTGAAATCCTCCGAAACTCCCGCCCTTTCTCTTTCGGCCTCCCCTTGAAGAAGGAGCCCTTGCACCGCCCGCGGACGGGACGATCCGTGTGGTGCATTTGACCCCGCCGGCCAGTCTTGATTCCTGCTCTTTGAAGCAAGGGTTAGATCCCCGACAGACTCGAGATCTCGTCTGTTCCCGCTGTTCCCCCTGACTTTGGTATCCATTGTACCCAATCCGCTCTTCGAGAACCGATGCAGCTTCATCAGGCGCGGCCTTGCCCTCCCTCGTCTGTTCCCAGCTGCCCCCGGGTGTCCTGCGATGCCATTTGATCAGCAGCGCGCTCCGAATAACTTCCGCGTTGGGCTGGATTTAGGTTTCATTGAAATTTTGTTTCAACGTCGTGCCTCTTAAGCTTTGCACAATTGACTGGACTTTCATTTATGACTCGCCCTCGCTTTTTTTTACCGATGCTCCGGCTCTGTAACGCAAAGGAAGAATGAGACTTACAAAGCCGGAGACAACCTTTCGCCCACCAAACGCGTTAACCCTTTTGGCCTTTAGCTTTCTCCCTGACCTCCATGCATATAGTAAGTTCCTTCGGGCCCCTCTTTTTTTTTTATCAGGCCGCGGCGGCCGGGCGGGCTTTGCACAGCAGCCTGCTTCGGTTTTTTCGGTTTTAGACCCGCGGTTTTGGCCCTTTCTGACCCATCATTCCAGCGCGCTTCTCGTACTTCCGTGCCCGTAACTGGCTAGCGTACCTGTTCGGAGGCGATCGTGTTTTCGTCCCTTCTGCTCTGCACGCCGCCCATCAGGAGCTTTTTGGTCCTCGCGGCCCCCCATTGCCAACAGCCCCCTCGTCTCCGTGTCGAACCCTTTGATAGTAAGCGCCTGAGTAACCACTGAATCAATTTTTTTAGTGGTTTTCTTTTTTTTCAGTTGCACGTCGGGTTCCTTCTCCTCAAAAGGCTTCTTGGGATCCCCAAATTCCCCCCCCCCCCATAAATAAACGCTGCTGTGGACGTTGGCGGCCCCCCCTTAACAGAGTACATCCAAGAGAGATTCTACCAGATGAGGCTTAAACTCTGCTACGCGAGTACCTCAGGACAACCTTCTCTTCCCAGCAAGACCAGGCGGAGATCCAGAGAGGGACCCCTGTACCCAAATTTCCAGGGTCTTTGAAGAGTTTCCCAGGCCTTGACCCTTTCTTACCAGCATGCACCCTTCTGGCGTTGATTTCTACCTACGGACCCCAAGACACCCCCCCAGTCACGTCGTTACAAAGCTCCGGGTTGTTGGAATCAGCCTACCTTTTCTTGAAGTGTAATCTTGAGTCTAGGACCCTCAACCTTCTCAGGATCTCGTCCTCCGAACGGGCTTGCCAGAGCAGTTTGAGGTGTCATTCCACCCCCCCCCATCCCCAATGGTCCCAAGCGCCCATACTTAATCTAACCGATCCGTGTTTCGACTCAGCCTTAGCCTTTCTCCTTTCAAGCTTGTGCGGCCTACAAAAGTTCTTAAAGGCTTGGGCATTCATTCCTGCCTTAAAAGGTGCATCTCCGTGCTCCGATATCTGTTTTATGCTCCCCGTCGTATCTGCTCCAACAGGTTTCTCAACCTAACTTTTTTAGGCCGCCACTACCTCCCTTTCTGATTGCACAAAACCTCTCTCGCATGGGTGTTCGCCTGTTCCATGAAATGCGCCAGTCCATGAATTCTCTGGATATATCCCCTAGATCCCCGTATCACTGAGGACTATGCCCTCTTGATTTTCTACCGCGCCTGCGACCCGACGGCCCCCCCCCCACCCTACCACCCCCAACCGAGGACACGCCTCAGCCAAAATTTTTTTTCCACGTCCGACCTTTGCTCAGCCCCTCAACCCTCTCAAGCTGGCCTGCGAGCTCATCAGCGTCCCCTTGGTCTCCGCCGCGCACTCCCAGGTATGACCTGAATGTTTTAGGTTCCCTCACCACTTCTTTAATCTATTTTGGTTTTTGTAGAGACTCCTAGAAGAGGAAGACGGGGAGTTTAAAGAAGCGAGAGTTTCAAAGAGTCACTATGTGATTTCCTCTGAGACTATTTTTGGGTGGCGCTCTTCCCCGCCCAATTCTGAGTTTTCTCCTTTCCCTTGAGGCGTCTTATCTTTTTCCGCCCGCCTGCATATTTTGATTTTCCGATTTTCCCTTGAACGGGAGTTTTGTCCCCATATCGTCCCACTTCCCCCTCCTAAACCTTCTCCAACCGTCACAGATGCCTACCCAGGCTTCTTACAGGCCACGGTTAGGTCCCCATCAGAATCGTCGGCGAAGTTCTCTCTTTGGGCTCTCATCTTTCCCTTTGGTCCACCCTCGACGGAGCGACCCTAGAGCATAAGCGCGACCTTTCCCTGCTCTTCCACGCGGACTCTCCTGGGCGGTCACCCCATTTCGCGGCGCTTTATCTTCAGGAATTTCGCGGCGATCTAAAATACTCCCGTTTCAAGCTCCATTCCTCCTTCCCCCCTTATAAGTGGATATCTTCATAATTTGGTTTTTATGAGAGATGTCCGACATGTCGACCCCTATTGCCGTTTGGGGGACGTCCGTGATTCCTTCAGTTTTGAAAAGGGCGGTATTCGATTTCCTTGGCCGCCTAACGTCCGATTTCAAACGGGGCTAAATAGCTTTTTCCATCCCCTTCGTCTCTCGTCAGTGAAGGGGTTGGAGAACCCATTAACTCGCCTGGCTCGCTTAACGGGCATGCAGGACTTTCCCCCCCGATAGCATTCTTTTTCTTTTTTTTTTTTTTTTTTTTTTTCTTTTTTTTTTTTTTTTTTTTCTTTTTTTTTTTTTTTTTTTTTTCTTTCCTTTTTTCTTCTTTTTTTTTTTTTTTTTTTTTTTTTTTTTTCTTGTTTTTTTTTTTTTTCTTTTTTTTTTTTTTTTTTTCCGTGCATAGACCCACCCCTTTGGACTGTACCTGGTCCCCCGTCAAAGGACTGGGCGAACCCTTTCTTCGTAGCACACAACAACACATGTCACTAGGCGTCTAGTCCCTTTCCTTCATCGTTGCATTTGGGACTCGACTCCCTCAGAACGTCCGGCAGCCCTCTAGGGCGATCGATTGATTGCGATCCTCCGTTCTTTTTCCCAAAAGCTTCGTGGCGTCCCGCTTCGTTCAGCACCGTTTTTTTCACCTCGGCGCAGCAGTTTTGTGGTTCCAGTTTTCTGTACGATCGCCTCTTCCTGATGCCGGCGCCCCCTTCTGGATCGAATTCGGCACGACCACAAATATGCGTCCGCTTTACCCCCTTGTTGCTCTCCCCCTGGTCCCCCCTCTTCGTAAAAGAGTTCCTCTACTTGGTTGTCTCAGGTAGTACCGAGTTCTCCCACCAACTTTGAGGCATCCGTAGTTGTCCTTCTGCATCCATACTGGTGCGAACCCCCAGAAGACTGGGCCTTTCCCCTCTTTCTTCGACTGGTTTCATAGCGAGGCTGCCGACGAAAAACCCCCCCTTTCACGCCAGGCTTAAACTCATTTATGGTTTTAGATGAGCACTGGAGAGTAGACGCTTGCGTCCACATCCCGGAGCTCGAGCGCAAAGGCCCCCAGGTTGCAGTCGGGAAATACCCACGGCCGTGTATGCGCGCTTCGCTCCCGTCTCTTTCCCCCCCGCTATCTTCTTCTCCTATTTCCCAGTCCCCGCCCCCCCACACCCGACTTATAGCACCTCACTTCCCCAACCCCCCCCGCCCCCCCCCCTCTCCCTCATCAACCCGATCCCCTACACCTGGACTCCTACATCTCCCCGCCCCCTCATCACCCAGGCTACCCTCCTCTCACCTTCTCACCCCCCTCCACTATCTCCTCACCCTTTCTACCACCCTCCTCCCCCCACCCCCTTTCCCCTCCACCCTCCAACTCCATTTTTACTCCTCCCTCCCCCGCCCCCTATCTCCCACCTCTACTTCCCCCCCCAACCTTCCCAACTCTCCATCACCCAACTCTTCCACCACACCACCCCCTTCCCTCACTTCCCCCCCCTTCCCAACCCCTTCATACTGGCTCCCCCCCCCTTCATTCCTCCCTACATCTACCGTCGCTTCCCCCCCCCCCTTCTCTTTTTTTCTTTTTTTTCTTTTTTTTTTTTTTTTTTTTTTTTTTTTTTCCTTGCCACCTGTCCTACTTTTTTTTCCGAACATTTAAAATTACCTTCCCGCTGGTTCTGAAGCGTATCTCGCTAGTTTTCCTCCTAGGTTTCTCTTTAAGACTTCCTCTCTCTCTTCGCCCCGCGTGACCACAGCCTGAATTTTCCCCTGTGTAAACACAGATTGTCTCCGAGCCTTTTTTATCAGCCCTGGAATGATCGCTCCCCGAGACCGCTCCAGGTCACCCGGGTCTTCCCGCGTATTTCCCCCCTACAGCACATGGTCTCTCTCCCTTAGTCTTTAACTTTCCCCGTTTAGTTTCTCGCTACATTCAATCAACTCTTCTGCGCGGCCAAGCATCCCAGTAGGACCCTTTCGATGTCGAAGCTCGCCAGTTGTTGCTTGTCCTCCCGAACTTTAAACTTGTCGACCGCACCAAACTCTAGTCGGGCTTTTAGCACCTTGAGGCTGGCGGTAGCGACTCCTTTTTGACTGCTGTGTTTCAGTGAGGTCTGGGGAAGTCTCTCTCGCACGCGTCGTGCCGTATCACTTTTGGAAAACTGGCACGTCACCCTTTCCCCGTGCTGCTCCGTTCTTCCATTTTGCAATCTTCCTTCTGACCCTCATCAAACTTCTTTGAAATAGGGTATCTGACTGCTCGCGCGCAACTGTGGCACGGCCGCATCGATGTGCGAGAGGGTGGCAAGAAGGATTTCTCCCGATGGCGGGGGGAGGCCTTTCTCCCCCCTTCGCCCGTACTTCTTTATCTTCGGTGTTTTCTCCATTGGCTCCGCACCCCTTTCGACACGAAAAGCCCTTTTTGGTATCAGATGACACCGCCACTTCGCTTGGCCCATTCCCCTGGACGACAAAATTTTATGCCGTCGAGTTCTTAACTCCATCCCGGGCTTCGACCCACCTCTACCTAGCCCGAATTTTTCTTTCGCTCCAACCTTGAGACGATATTGATGTTGGCCTATTCAGCGATCTCTACGGTCTCGTGTGCGTGGCGGATGAACAGTCTACATTCGGATACCACCAGCGACAATCAGGGAAGACATAATCCTTTGTGAAGACACTTTCACGATGACAAGTGTATGTCCAATTCTGCCACCTCCGGTTCAGACTAGTGCACTTGCGTGACGGGCAGCAAAGACGATAGTCTCCCTCGGAAGTTGCCAGCTTTGGAATTTCTAAACCGTCCCACCTTGATCTCACGTTTGCGTGCTGAGATCACCGGCTCTGCCTCCTCGAAGCCGATTGGGAAATGGCGGCTCCCTCATGTAATATCCTCCTCGAATCCGCCACTCCCTGCAACCTAGTAACATAGGTGGATCTTCCCTGCGGCTCTGGGTCTCGAAGGGTCCTGACACTTTCCAGCTCGGCTTTTTCTTCTTTTCTAAAGTAAGTCCCCCGTTTTCTCGCGGCGCAGAAGCGCGGTCTTTTGCCCTCTCGCCGGCCATTGCACTAAGTGAAAAAGTCTGCTAGTTGTCCGCTTGTGTCTTCCTTTGTTCCCTCTATCCGACGACGGTCGGCCCCACAGTTTTCCTCGTTACTAAAATCTCGACTCCACCTCCCCTGTCCTCTTCTGGCAGGCGACGGTTTGAGTTCTACTCGGCTTCTTTTTGCATTCGACGCTCCTGGTCCTCGCCGCAACAGCCCGTTCTAATCGCGCGTCGTCTGTTCCTCGATTTTTTTAACGCCTGATCTCCGGTCGGCTGCATTCAGCGCTCTCGACGACGTGTTCCCGTCATTCATCCTGCTTTTTCAGGCGTAGCCGGTCCTGCCTCTTCTTCCCGGCAAGGCCGAATCTCCCCCTTAACCTCTTCCAGGAGAGTCCTTTCGTCGTTTACTGTAGCGCACCTTTCTGATTTCTCTCCTGCTGCTCAAGGAAGCCCTCCCGGACACGGTACATCTGCGACCTTGCACTCCGGATCTCCGTCGCGCTCCTTGCCGTTGTTAGCCTATGCTCGGGGTCCTTCGTAAAAGGCTTTCGCGTTCGTAGTCTTTCTTTCTTACTGACTTCGCGATAGCCGGTTTTGGTGTGTCTCTTTTTCGAATCGGTCCTCCGTTACACGTCGTCTACCCCTCCGCGACCCCCATGGTTCTCTCCCTCGACCGGTTTCCACGATTGTCCCACTTCCCGAGCTTCATACTGACTTAGGGCTTTCTTAATACCCTGGCTCTTTTTCCTATTTCTTCGGCCAGTCACATTTCTTATTAGCGTGCTATGGTCGACGAGAAGTGCTCTTCCGCGGCTTTCCTTTCGAGTCTACTCCGTACTCAGTACTGCCCGCCCTATCAGCTGCGCGACGGACGTGCTGGAGGAGTAGGCCCACCTGGTTTCCCGGTCTCGAGGCTCTCGTCCCCAGGCCCTCGTTCTTCGCGTTGACCTAACTATCCCCACAAAGTAATGATTCTCCAGCAGATTGCACATTTTTCCTCCCCGCTGTAGCTTGAGTGCCTAACGACTCGGTTTTACTGACGTGATATACTGGTAGAAGATCCATTCCTCCCCCGTCCCTCGCATAGGATGTTCGACTCGTCCCCTCCGTGCCACGCTTTTTGACGTGCCGCGTGTCCTTCATCGCGACCTAGCCACCGATGCCGCGTCCCCCACGACGGATGCGAGCGGTGCCGTTTTATTTGCGTAACAGGGCCGATACTCGGCTCGAGCGTCGCTTTTTGCTCCCCTCCCGAGTTTTTTATCGCGCCCTCCGCTCTTTCTTACTCTTTCGAAACAGGTTTTATTCGTCATGCGCTCCGACTCCTGTCGCCCTTAGCGTACAATAAATGTTTTCATGGTGAGCCCCTACGCCGTCCCTGGCAATATCCCCCGTGCCCCGGCGCTATCTTTTTCGCGGATGACACGACTCGGGATGACGTCCCTCTTCGTAGGTGCAATGGTTTTCGCGCAAGCGTCACGGTCAACTTGGCTCGTCGCATCCTCCTCTCCTCGGGTCGTCCCGCGGCACGCGCCCCCGTTTTGAAGAAGCGTTGTTTCCTTTTCCTCGGGGGCTGTTCGTGATTTCCCGTTGAAGGACGTATCTGAGGTTTTTCGGATTACCCCGGGCGGGCGGCCCCCGTGTTTCGGCTTACAGCTTACACAGACTTTGTCTAGTTTTTTAAGGTTTGGCGCTGATCCCACTCGCACACTCATCACGTCGCTTTTTATTCCCCTTGTTTTAGTGCCTTCTACCTCCGGTTGTAAACTTCTTACCCACCCACCGGGCTCTGGCTGCTCATGAATATATTTTGCTCGCGGGGCCCACATCCGCCCGTCTCGCGAGTCGTTTCCAAATCCCACCCTTTTTCTCGCCTTTCTCTGACCTGTTTAACAGCAGGTTTTGCCTCGTCTGGGCTCGTCTTTTCTCGGCCTCAAACCAACATTAGCTGTCGTCAACAGTTTCAATTGTTTCTCGCTCGATTGTACCCATTTTTTTCTTCTCGCTATCGGTTCGATGGTCCTCCGGCATTTCTACAGTCTCGCTGGCCGCTTTTTTTCCCTTACCCGGCCCTGAAATCCCCCCTGGTCAACCCCCTTCATCGCCGTCTCCTCAATCTACGCTTGGGATCCCGGTCGACTATTGTTTCCTTCTTCCCGTGATCCCCAACACAGGGTTCTTTTAGCCACGCGTGCAGAGACTACCACCTGGCTATTGCTTCGTCTGATAGGATTCCCTCAACGACCCGTTGATCTGAGATTTCTCCTGCCTTGGGACTTTCCCCTACGCTACGTCGCGAGTGACTATCGGCCTCACTCGCCAGATCTATTCTTTTTTGCTCCCAAACAGCTGCTG
>Ga0179593_1427213_pt1 | contig 16548 bp, 11 predicted proteins | sample CZODoug2_1_08_16_FD_185931 | JGI IMG/M metagenome (GOLD analysis project Ga0179593, IMG submission 185931) | Vadose zone soil fungal communities from Angelo Coast Range Reserve, California, USA - CZODoug2_1_08_16fungal (PacBio error correction) | ecosystem: Environmental > Terrestrial > Soil >... | reverse complement strand
TATCTTCAGGGATATCGCTCAGTAGGAATGTTATCAAGACTCTCCTGTTGAGTTTCCCTTCCCTTTCCAACAACGTGCCCTCTTACCCTTTCCCCTTGAACCTACCTCCGGGCATTCTTCTTTTGACGCCGCCGAGTTTCTAGGTGTGGTGTTTTGATGCCTTTCCCTTCTCCTTTCCCCGCTCGTTTAATTATCTTTTACTTGCCCATGCTTTATATTAGGACTCGAAATCTGATTGCTGGCAGGAAAACATCCGTTCCCCCCTGGATGTCCTCTTTCTTTTGGTGGTCTCTTTTCTCCCTTTTGCCCCCTCGAAACTTACTATCGTCCACACTATTTTTTAGTTTAATTTCCTTCCTCTCTCCCTAACCGAGTCACGAGCATTCTCCAACGACTCTTTATTGTCTCCCCGACTTTCACCCCCACCACGTTATTCTCCTTTTTTTAGTCCTTTATTTTTTTTTTCATCCCGGCGGTTTTTTTGTAGATCAATCCCTTCCCGGTGGTTTCACCCTTGCGTGTACGCCTGAAGATACAAAGCCCTATCTCTTTTCCTCTGCTCTTTTGCTTTGAGTCATTTCCCCTAGCCCCGCGCTTACCCTCTTTTCTTCCTTCGTTTGTGATTTTAAGAGCCTATGCCAGATACGTTGCCTTTTTTTCGGCTTTCTTCCTCTCCCCTCTGTGACAGAGCGTCGAAGTTCATATCCGTCTTCCCTGTGAATGCCGCCCACAGTTTGCGCAAACCGTTGGACCCCTTTGTTTGGTTGGCTATTTAAGACACCAGCTTAAAAGATAACAACAGCTTCTTTTCCTTTTTGATTAAGTACTTTTTTACGCCCCCCCCCCCCCCCTTTTTTTTCGTGGGGTTTTTTTTCCCGCCGTTCCCCTGTCCTGCGCCCGGAGCGGCGTGGTAGAAATGTCTTCGAGAAGCATCCCTCCTTCGACCCCCCCCACTCTTCTCCTTTCTTTAGTTCAGTTCTTCTGTCCATTTCCCCCGTTCACTCTGACCGGACTGATGGCCACAGTGTACTCCCCCCCATTGTTTCTTGTTGTTCACTGGAACCTGAACGCCAAGGGGCCAGCTCCTTTCTTTTTTTGCCCCCCACTTGGTTCGTAGGCTTCAAAAGATGTGATCCAATTTAAATTTTCCCTTTCTTTTTGTTATTTCTCTTCCTTCCTTGCGTTTTACCGCTGCCGAGGTGATTTCCGTCTATTTTTAGTCCTCTTTTGCACACAAAGGAGTACGTCCTCCGTTCAGTCTTAGAAACGGATCCTTCGGTTCTCCCTCTACTATTGATCCATTTGTTTTTTTTTTTGCTTGACGCGTCTACTCCTTAGAGGCGTCCTTTCGGTGCCCTCGAGAGTCTTTCATTTGCCGTCCCCCTGTTTCTTCTTCTTGTTAACACCGTAAGGATCTTCTTATTCCCGTCAACCGACCCCCCCGCCCCCTTACCCGATCTCTCCTTTTATCGCGGTTCCATCGCTCCGACTCCCCTTTTTCGTCGGTCCTCGCTTTTTTGCATCGTACTGCCCCACAAGCTTCCTCACCCCCGGTCACAACACTCCTTAGTCTTTTCCGTGTCCTTTTTCTCATTGAGCCAGTTGCATGCCTCACCGGTTATTAGATACCCCCCCCCATACGCTTTCTTTTCCCATTCTCCACATGTTGAACTCCTTTTTCCTGGCCGCCGGCGGATGTTCTTGTTCGTTTTGCTTCTGTGGAAGCGTTCTCGGCTCAAAGGCCATCGCGCGGCTGTTGGATGGCCTTGCTCTTTTTTCCTCTCTTTGCGTGGTTCTTTCTTCGGACAACCGAAATTGATCTTTCCCTCCCTGTACCTCCATAGTTTATTTGTTTCTTCTTTATCTCGGCGTCGTCTTGTCGTGTTGGCCGATTCAGGTTCTAGCAAATCGGCTGCCGGCCTTTTCTCGAGTTTCCCCCCTTCCTCCGACCTCTGCATCTTTTTTTTCCTCTCGTTCTTTCCCAGGATCCGATGGCCCCGTTGTTTATCACGGGAATCGCGGTTTTTTTTTTCGGCGGTGGTTTGGTGGGGCTTACGGCGGGTATGGGGGAGTAATGGCCATCTGAGGAAGAGGACGTTCCCCTTTGTCTTTTTTTGAAACCTTCTCCCTCTTTCGGTCTCCTCTTTGAACGACCGCGCCAACCCTTTGAAAAGCAATGATCTATATTCCCCCCTTTTTTTTGTTTTTGTTGAGTTGGACTGGGTCAATCTGTTGCGCTGGCTTGATTCCGCCCTCCTCTTTCTCCTTGTTCCCCCCCTAAAGCCCCCTTTTTCCCTCCGGCATAGTTTCAGCCTCTTTTTTCTTCCCCCCACAGGAACGGATGCGCCCACGACGCACCACGTGATTTTCTTTCCTTTTGCCCTCTTATCCGCTGTTTCCAAGGTCACTTCGTTCATCCCGGAGCCGAGTCGGCGTTCAGGGGGATGTCGGCTCGGCTGACGCCATGGACCTAAGAAGGATGTCATGCAAATAATGTCTTCCCCACAACTCAAAAGTGGAAATTTTTTTGAGTATCTCCCATCACCCCAAAGCCTAGGGAATGATTTTTTCCCTACTCCGGGCTGGTTGCATATCATCCAAGCAACGCGATTTTCCGAGGCTCCTAAACGCCTCTCTTCTTGAGATGAGACTTCTGACTTCTTAAAATTCCCCTTAGAAAGACCTCCTCCTTCTTTCGTTCCACCCATTCCTTCCCCCCCGCCTATTTTCTCTTTTGATCTAGACATTTAGTCCATGGCAACTGTTTTCAACTTCGGAGAATTCTCCCATCCTTCAGATATCGTGTTTTCTCCTTCTTTTTTTGGCTTGTGGCGTTGATCCTGGACCCTTTCTTGTTCCCCCGCGACAAAAGGTTTGCTCCTTTTCTCGGATTTCCGGCATCGGCGGCTCGACTTCTTTTCCTTTGTGCGGGAATCAATATAAGGAAGGTTCCTTTCCCCCCCCTCTTCCGAAACTGTGGTGTTTTTCTTTTTACCTTAGCAGTGTGCCCTTCCCCTTCGCCCTAAGTAGGCTCCGCTTTTCCCCACCTGCGATATTCTGTAGAGTGCAGCCGAAATGATCCGGTGGCTCTCGCTCGTTCTGATCCCAGTTTTGTTACGGAAAGACTTTTTTTTTTCTTACGACCCCACCCTTTTACCGTGTATCACTCGGGCGAGACCGCTTTTAGCTTCCGCAGCCACTCCCGTCCAGGCGGGGACCGGGTATTCCCCTTCCCACTCGGTTTCCACCAAGATATAAGACCCCTTGCCCCTCCCCCATCCGCTGGCCTTCTTTTCCTTTCCCCTCTCCACTGCGATGACACTGTCCCGTCTATTCCGTGTCGAGTGAACTTTTTGTTTCTTCCGATGCCCTACGCCCTTCGCGCATCGTGTATTGCGACGCTGTCAGGGCTCTCGACCACTCCTTCACTTATACCCTCTCTGCTGCAGTTTTTGGCCACGGGGCATCAGTGAATTTCCTTTCAGCCGCCCAGCCATTCACCGCCCGAAGCGGTGTTGATCTGCGCGGGGGCTCATAGCCACCACAAACTGGGTACAAACTGTTTATCCTGTCACATAATTTTTTTCCCCCCGGGTCCACCCTTGTTTCAGCCGTTTGAAAGATGCATCTAGCGTCAACCTCTTGTTTGCTCCTTTAACGAACGAATGGACACGTCTCTGCATTCGCCCTTCACAAGCCAGAGAGAATATTCTTTCCTCCTTCTCTTTTCATTCTTGACGGGATCAATGTACCATGAGGAACCTTAGAATCTAATCTTCCTTGCTGCCGTTAGTACACGCCATGGTTGCGACACACCCCTTAAGGGATTTTTCTCAGCTGGACCTACTCCCCTTTCTATCTCTGTCCGCTTCCTAAGCAGTCCTTGTGGTTCGCGTTGAGAACCCTCTTTCGTTGATGATTTAATCGGGAATTTCGACGTCTCAGCCCCTCCGGAGTCCCTCTGCCTCCCCTTTGTGATTCCGGATGGCCTAGTTCTCCCGGTCTTTTTCAGGCACCCAAACATCCATTCCTCCTCCGGGGTTCAACCTTTGATTTTCAAGCCCGCCGAGTTCGTACCTAATATTCTCATCACACTGATGAACCTACTTCCAACGTCCTTTAGCCTGCTCAACAACACCCGTGCTCACCTACTGCGGCCAGCTTCTATGAATTCCAGGAGATTTCTTACATAATTTGAGCGATTCCCTTTTGTCAGTTCTGTCCTTGTCACCGGCATATTCTCCAATTCATACGTCAGCGGGTCCTTTCTCCCTATTCGACTATATATCTCTTTTCCACTCTTCAATAAGTTTTTGTTGTTTCTCTTCTCTTTCCTTCCCCCTTTCAGCTTACCGTGAATTATTTGAGGATGCCGTTTTCCTGCGTCCCTTGCCCTCCAACCCGGGAATAAGCTCCAGGATTCGTTGACGATCTTCCTTTATTTCCGTCAGAATCAGTAAGCCCTCCTCTTTTCTCCTCTGGTTTTGGGTGGAGCAGCTTCTCCCCCCCCGCTCCTTTCGCAGGCGGGTACGCTTCTCCTGAGCTCTTCGGACTGTCCGAACTCTGAGGCCCTAATTTCAGTATCCCTTTGCGTCTCGATGCTGTGTGCTCTTTGCAAGTGGCACGTCGGCCTCCGGGACACCGGCGCGAGTTCTATTAGTTGTAGAGAAGGCGCCAATTTTCCACCTTTTCTCCAATCATCCACTTCTTTCTTTGTGGAAAACCGGCTCTTTTCTTTTTCCCTTCGGGCCTCTTCAATCAAGGCGGCGCCGTTTTTCCAATACATCCACCTACCCTTTTGTGGTGTCGTCCCCCCCATTTTCGTTCCCGACTTCCCCGTCGCCCGTTTCTCGTCGATTTCCTCTTCTAGTCGACTCTGATCGCGCTGATAATCGCTGCTCATTGAGGTTTTGTTCTTTGAGTTTTCCATGCCTAGACTGTTCCATTCGTTCGGGTCACTTCGCCGACACCTTTTTTTGTTACCATTCCTCTTTTTCCGTCATTTCTTGTCCCGTTTGGACGTCCGCCCAAGTATGTTTTGCAACTTTGTATTTTGTGGTCTCCAGCGCAGGACGATACCCCTGCGCTTCGTGTTCCGTAACGGATTTTCTCTAGTCGAGGGAGTTGTTCTCTCCGTCCACTTGCCTTCTTTTTTGGTAGTAAATTCGGTTGGTAGATCTACCTGACAAGCGTCGTAAACCTCTTTCTGCGCTACGGTGCTTGGTGCATCGCGCCTCAACCCCGTCACTCCGCCGGACAGAATCATGGACCCTTTAATCTGAAGTGTTTCCCCTTGGGTGTTCCTTAACTCATGGCCGGCCTCTTCCTTTTTCGTCTGCTTTTTACCCGCGGTTACTTTCACTGTGCCCCCTGCTTCTTGGTGTATGGCTGCTGGAAACTTCTCGGCTTTTCCCGCTGCCCGAGTTTACCGGTAAAGGTTTTTCTTTTACGTGACGTTCTTTAATCCAAACCTTCTTCCTTCGACGGCGACTTATCCCTCTCATCATTTCGGGGTACTTTGCTACGAATGATTCAGTTTTTGTTGGTGACGGCGTCTCCAGAGGCGAAGGTAGGTCAGCATTTCTGCTGTCTGATAACTCAATCCTTTTTCTGAGTATTGGAAACTACTCTTCCTTATCTTTCTTCTTTCCATACACTCCTGGTTGATTTTCCCCTTTTTTTTTTTTCCATCGCTAGTCCGTCGGCCCCGTGTTTTTTTGTAATCGATGGCTCGACCTCCGCCTGCATCGACCACCCACGGACGTCTCTTTTCGTTCTTAAGTGCTCTCATTTTTCAGTTCCATGCTAAAGAGTCAAAAGCTAGTATGTCACCCCTTTTCCCTGTTTCCGGAACCGTTGATGGAAAGTCCGCTTGATAGTTCTGGTGAGGGTTCTCGTTGTTTTACTCCCCCCTTTTGGGTCGCCATCGCGCGGCTCTTCCTCGGCGTCAATCGCGTGGTTCTTTTGCGGTATCTGCACCAGCCCGGCGATGTCTTCGCCGTCAGCCCGATTATGTGTTCCATGGCGATTCTCTTGGTTTCACCTTTTTTTTTCTCTCCCTTCTTTCACCCCTCCGGCGGCGGCAATGTCTTGCAGCCTATCCGCCCCCTTCAGTTTCTTTTTCCCTGAGTGGAGCGCGTTCCTTGAACACACTCCGATGTCCCCTTTTGAGCAGAACATCTCAGGTTTTGTAGTTTTTCCTTCCCGGTTTCTGTATTGTTTTTTTTTCTTGTTTCTTTAATGCAATCTTGCGGGCACGGTCGCGGCTTCTTTTTTTCTCGGTGACATTGTTTGCGGAGGCGTTCTCCTCGTTGTTGTACCCTCTGAACCAGATGACCCCAGTACATATCTCTTTTTTCCTTTTTTTTTTCTGAGCTTGTCCTTGGTTGGTGCTTTTTCAAAGAAGGAGAACGCTTCCTGATTTCGCCAATTTCAAAGCCCCGACCACTTTTTCCTGGCATTCGTGCCCCTCCGTTCTTGACATTCCCCCCCCTTACACCTCCCCTCCCGACCCGACGCACCCCCCCCAGTGAGCTTTATGTCCCCCCGTTTTCCATCTTATTTCTCTTTCAATTCCCGCTCGTCATTCTTTAGCCTCCGTTAGCTGTAAGGGGGAGGTCTTCTCTGGAGGCCTCCTTGTCGAAGGATTTTTTTTTCCCTCTTTTGGAACCCGACCCTTTGGAAACCCGAGATCGCCATGGAACAACATCTCCTGTTGAGTGGACCAGCTCGCCTTTCTTTGTGAATTGACCCCTATTCCAACGTCCCCCTTCTTTCCTAATTCCAGTCCGCTTCTGCTTTCAGCTTCCTCCGAGACTTTTCCACCGTCACCCTCGAACAGACCTCATACGGCGGCAGTTCCCCCCAAGTGGCAGTAAACATCAGTGCCCTTTTCCCTCCTTCTTGACTTTAACTTTAGTGGGATGGAAAGAAAGTCGTTCTTCCACCCTTTACCGACTTGACGTTTTCCTTTCTTGGGTGCGCTGGTTCGTCGCGAATTCGCGGACGCGGAAAAAGGCTTTTCCGACTTTAGCCCCCGAGCTTTGGACCTCTCCCCCGTCATTTTCTGAGTTTTTCGCGGTTTCTGTTCGTACTATACTACGGCGGCGGTACCACTACCTTCCCCTTGCGTTGGCCTTTAGCGAAAGCCCATTCCCGAGCTTCTGACCTACCCTTCGCCTCCCGTCCTTCGCGACAGATTTACTCCAACCCCCTGAAGCATTCGTAGTTTTGGAAGTCACGCCCTCTCGGTGGTCCTCTCCTTCTTCTTGCCGTTTTCTTCCCTTCGTAAAAGACGTTCTCATACCCCAACCACTTACTCGGGCAGCGAGAACCGCCGGACGTTCCGCAGCCATACCCTCTTTGGTAACTTTTTAAGGGCCCAGCCCCCGTGTACCCCACGCTCTACGCCTTGGCAAAAAATTGTGCCCTTTCGTTTTCCACCCTCTGACCACTGCGATTAAACTTTCCAGGATTCGTCCGGTCTCATTTGAAAGTGGTTTATTCCAGATGACGTGCCCCGCCCTCTTCTCTCCTCATGTCTTTTGTCTTCCTACTTTTCAGGGTCTCTCGACCCAAGCCCGGCTTTCCCCCGCAGTGCGCGGGTTTTTTTTCTCAGCCGCTCATCTTTCCCCATCCTTTTAGGATAACGCCCCCCGCCTCCGGTGTGATGTTTTGTGGCTTCTAGCCAACCACCCCATTTCAACCTTTTTTTTTGTTTTTGCGCCGCCCCCTACTTGGAGGAAGCTCACCTTTTTCCCATCTTTTTCGCCGCCGCGGATCGCGCTTTCACACGAGTTTTCCTCCTCCGAGAAGGGACGAACGGGTGAAGGTCGCTTCATTCCCCAAGAAGAGAGAGCTTATAGAGATCCCCCTTTCTCCCTCTCCCCCCAGTCAGCGGGATCATTTACGAGCTTCTGTGCTTCTTCTGACTGGGCGACACCAATGTAAGGGATGGATTCTTCGCAGTTTCTTTAGAGAGGACAGTCCCCTTAACCGCTCCCGTCCCCGTTTTGTTTGTCCTGACTCACGCAAATGTTCTTTTGATGCTCGACTCGGTGACGGCGCCCTTTCAACTCGTTAGCACTCTCCTGGGTGTAGTCCCTTCTTTCCTCTCTTCCACCGTTCAAGCGCCCCAACGCATCGACCGGGTTGGATCTGCCTACCCCGCAGAGTTCGTCTCGCCTCTCTAGGACCATTCCCCTCTTTTACACATATCGCTCCTTCTACTTCCCATGTCCACCCCCCGAGGTCACCTCGTCGGCGTCCGCGTCTGACGGCCGGAAGCGGTCTGTAACCCTTCTGGAGCAGGGATTCCCTAGTGTTTTCAGTGCAGTTGCTCACGGCCACCCCTTTCCTTCTCCAATTAATAATTTTCCGCTGTCTCCTTGCCCTATCTCTCTTTTCAATACTAAGTTGTTGTTTTTCTCCTAGATAGTCGGCCCGGGACAGGAGAGGCAGTTTTGCTTCGAATTGTTCCCGTCTTGCGGTTTTCCGTTCGCCCGCAATGACACCCACCCACCTTGACGCTCCCGGATGTCTTCCCAACGCTCCGTGCCTTCGTTTCGCTCGGGACGTCCGCCTAGTATCTCTCGGTTTTTTTTGAGAAGGATTCTAGTTCCTCCCCCTCCTCTTTTTCATGCTTTGTATGGGGTGATGCTCGGCTTGACGAACTTTCCTTTTGTTTTCGGGCAGATCGTTTTCCCCCTTGGTAGATGGAATTTGTTGTGCTTAGAAAGTTTGACCCCCCCTCTTAAAGGGCCCCACTGTTCTCCCCCTGTTTTTCCCTCGTTTAGCGAGTTCTTCAACTTTAGTCAGAAGCGGATCACCTCCCTTAGGATTGTAGCCCTCTCACCACAACAACGTCTGCTTAGCCTCTTGTACTGCTTGTTGCTTCATCACTTCGGCGTCCGCGCGTTTACTCCCCCGTACCGGTTTGGGGTCCCTTTTTTGCTAATTAATACCTTAACGAGTTCTATGATCCGCTGTCAGATAGTTCGCGATTGATTTCGCGATGATCCGAGTCCCTTTTTCGGGTTCTGAATTTTTTTCCCCTTTCCGATGAGTTGTCCATTCCGTTGACGGGCGCCGACCCTTTTTTTCCTCAGCGAGATTCAGATGAAGTGGCACATTTTCCCCAGGGGGAATTGGCCGCCCAGTACTGCGGCGCAATGGACCCCTCTGTGTTGGCTATGACGCCACCCTCCGCAGACGATCCACAGCGTTCGTTGCGTTGTCTTTCAAGGATGGGAGTTAGCTTATCTTTTATCTAGTCTTCTGCGTTCCCCACGCGCAGTTTTTTTGTAATGCGGTGATTGGTAGAGAGACCTGCCCGCATCAACCGAGGCTTCTTCTTCTCCTTAGGAATCGTTTTTCCCCCTGGAATAACCCCCCTGTCCTTCCCTTTCCGAATTCTTGTGGTACCAGTTTCGCATTGGTCCTGAGGGTGTGAAATGAACGGCAATCGAGAGGATGTTGCCAATGTTTTGATTGTTAAACTAGGTTAATTTTCAATTTCCCTTTCCCGTTGGGGCCTTGTCTCCTGTCCAATCTCGCGTTCTCTTGCCCTTTGTGACTTTGTTTTTTCGGTACGACGTCCTTGTAGGCCAACAACGTGGAGTCGAAAACTTCATATCTCCTTTAGAAAAACTTCTTTTTACTTTAGGGGTGCCCCCTCCCTCAAGATTATTCCTTTTTTTGGTTCCTGTGTGTTCTATTCGAGGCGTAAGGTAGCGTCTGAATCTGCTCGAAGCTTTTCAAGCCACTCCCTTCTTTGGGAAAGCCTGAACTTTCTCTTTATGGCCCCCGAAGACAACGCGGTCGAGCCCGCCTGCCGTTGGGCGCTTTTTCCCTAGCAGATTTGACTTTTTCCCCGTTCGCGGGCCGCGCTGGTTCTACGCACCGCAGCCACCATTCCCTCCCCCTAAGTCCGGCGTTCTTAGTTACCTTTCTACCAGCTTTTCAGTTCCACTGCCAGACCCCCGGTTCTCTCAAAGCCAGAGTCGGTCAACCCGACCCTGGTTTCTCGTTTTTCATTCGCCGGATGAGGTTTTCGTAGGGTGACGCTTTTTCAGAAGTCAGGCTCACGCCCCCCCTCTTTCGTCCGCGGAAATCGAGTGCGTTTTTTGATGGGGATCTCAATCCCTGCGATCGGGTGCAGGCAAGAGCTGGTCACTGGATCCTTATCCCTTCGTAGTTCCACTTTTTTTTGCCCCTTCGCCAATCCGGGCGGCCATGGCGGCCTATAAGACTCCCTTACTCCGACCGGGTCCGGAGGATTCGGTTCTGAAAAGCGATCCGATGGCCCTTTTGTCTGCCTCCCCTCCCTTTTTGGTCTTTTGGCGGCGGTGCTCGGGGTGTTTTGGCTTAATGCCAACGGTTCTATTGACGGCGGCCCTTTGGGTACAAGCGCCCGCCTGAGGGTTCTCCTCTTTGTTTCAACGACAGGCCCATCGGAAAAAGTCCCTATCTTCGCTACTCCCCCCCAGTTTTTTCTTATCAGAGATTCAATGGTTCAATCTGTGGCGGTCAGAGGAGACGCCCGTTTGGTCCGACAACTGTGCCTCCGGTGCCTAGTGACGAGTATTTCATTCGCCAACGGTACAACATGACCTCCTGCACCCTCCTCCCTCTCCACCCCCCGTTCGATTCCGGGTGCCATCGTCGATGTTCAAGGTCACGTGATCTTCCGGAGGACTAGGTCGGTCATGTGAGGTCGGCTCGTCGGCCCATGCCGGATGTCTGAAATCTGAGCGTGCCCCCCACCTCCCCCGTTGCAACTCTCCTCGATCGAAATTTGCCCACAGTTTTTCCGTTTCCCCGATCTTTTTTTTTTTCCTGCATATCCTCCCCCACGCCAACGCGATTCCTGTCAATTCCACAACTGCGGATGGCAGCTGCGCCGAGCTCTTAACCGACGTCACTCTGAAAAGAAATCAGAAGGACTTGTCTGGCCCCTTTTCCAACTGGCTTTTTTTTCACCCTTCTCCTTGTTTGCCGTATCGGCTTCTTAGAACATGTTAGGCATGTTCCCATGAAAGTCGGGCCTCTCTCTCCTCAGTCGTGGTGGTCTGCTTTTGTGGAGGGTGAGTGCCCCCTGTGAATATACGGAACTCTAACCACAGTTTCTCTTTCTTTTCTCGTCTAGTATTCCCTCCTCCACCGGCTGCTGCTCGCACGCGGTGTATGGCGTCATCATCTTCTCCCCGGGGTAACAAACTCGTCCGTTTCGTTCTAGTCACTTTCGAAGCCTTCCCTTCTCCTTTTCGAAGCGCGCTCACCCCCAGGATCATTTAGCTTGCATCCTCATTCCTATTGTGTTGTCTCGACTGCGGCGTGCCTGTTCGTGGTTTTGGGGGGGGGGACTCCACGTTGTTTGTCCCTTTTCCACCCACGCCCACCAAATATAATGTATCCCTTTGTCAGCTCTACCGCCTTAATCTTTCCTCAGCCACCCCTTTTCCCGGGTCAAGGGAAAGGCAATCTACCCCTCTCAAGAACAATGCCCCTAGGGCCCTTGGCGTTCAGTTCCAGACCACTGCGATGAAACTGCGTCATTCTTTTTCCTGGTTTTCTTTCCCCCAGTGTTCGGTTGTTCTTTTACTATCATAAGTCTAAGTCTTTTGTCAGGAATCGACAAGAACTGGATTCCCGCATTCTTCAGGGTGGAACGGCTCCTCAGGCAGCTCCAATCTCGCTATGTCCCAGCCGGTACGGATACCGCCCGAGCGCGTGTGACGTCTGCTTGTTGTGTTATCCGCACCCCCAAGGGTCCAACGGTTTTCGCAGCAATAATTGGGCGGACTTCTTGGTAACAGCCCGTTTCCTCCTTCATCCGCACTCGATGTTTCCATCTGTCTGCTTCACCGAACGAAGGGACCCGTCTCTTCCTGGTTTCATCACCCCGCCGTTTTTATCAGCGCGATCTCTTCTGCAAGGCCAGCGGATCCTCTCCCTGCCCTAGTTACGTGATTGCCCCAGTAGTGCAACTCCCTTGTTCCTCCACACACGTAAGGGATGGTTTCTCGGGACGCCGCCTTGTGTTCTCGGCCGCTGTAAAAGATTTCCTCAGTCCCGTTGTGGTTTCATGGCCAATCAGCGGCGTGATTTTTTATCTCTGAATTCTTTAATTCTAAGGCTCTCCCCTCCTGTCGCACTCAGCACGGTCGATAGTCTTGCCTTTTGCCACGGTCGAAGCGCCCCAACAACGCCCCCTAGAAGACTTTTCCCTTATCCTTGCCTGAAAGGACGCGAGTTTCTAGCCGACTCTGCTTCAGTCCTGTGCTGAACACCTCGATAGGCGGGGCAGCTCCCCCCCCTCTTCCTACACCCTCTCTTTTTTCCCCTTTTCTCAGAAGTAAAGGATCTCTTACCGAATAAGGGTCTGCGGATCCCTTGTTGTCAGTCAGGGCGCACGTCCCCCCCCGTTATCATTCATACGTCAGCGGTGAGGGAGATTTCCATTTCGAACCTCAAATCTCTCATCTTTTTTCTTTCCTCCTCCTTTTTTTTTTTTTTCGTCAGCATTTTGTCCCCCTCTATCCCGTAAGTTGGAGCAGATGCCTTGTTTTCTTCTCAACTGAAACAACCCGCTCCCCATCGTCCCCGGATGAGTTGCCTTCCCCTTAATTTTCATTTGTTCCGAGGAATCCTCTTTTTTTTATCCCTCTGGTGGGTTTAGCAGGCTCGTATCGAGTCCGTCAGCGGTAGTTCGAGCATTCTCTTCCTCACTCTCTTTATTTCCCTGAAGGATACGTTGAACAGGGTTCTGATTGCGTGCCCCGCTTCGGACCGTGGCCACGATGAATCCGGATCGACACGTATGCTGTTTTACTTTGTTCGTTTTGTAGATCAGTGTCCCCAGTACTGCCCTCTTACAGCGTCACACGCCGCGGATCGCACGCTGAAACACCACCGGATGATGATCTTACGTGCGGGCCTCTATTCATAAAGTGATCCGTCCGCTCTTACCATCCCGATTTGGGTGTCGACCCTTTTAGTTGTCTCCTGGCCCTCCCTCGCGTCTCGTCGCTGATCGCTGTCGCTAGTCTGACTTTCTTTTTTCTTCGCTGATAAGCTCGCGTGCGGTGTGCTGCACTCTCCTTGTGCGAGTACCTTTTTTCCCCCATTCTTTCTTGACGGCGCCTGGCCAGTGCCAGCGCTCTTCTTGCCAGTCGAATCACAGCTGGTACCCAGTTTTCTACGCTCCCTTGTATTTGACGGCCGAACCACATTTTTCCCTTTTTTTTTGATTGAACACCGCTCCCAGACTCTCCCGAGTCGGGCTTATGATCCGTACCGGTTTCTTTAGCAGTCGAGTAGCTGCCTGCTTCTCTCAACATTACTGCTCCTCCTGTGGCGCTTCTCCCTTCGTTCTTGGTCTATCGAACTGCGAGTCCGAATCAACAGACGATGCGCGGACTTTTAGTCTTGAATCGTCCTTATCCCCTTCTCGACGGACGCCTCCTTTACAATAGCAGTGGTCAGAGGGTTTCCCCTTCCCCGAACATTCCCCTCGCGTTCTTTTTCAATTTTTTTTCTTATATCTTTTCCCGCCGGTGCCTTTTCTTGCCCGGTGCCCACGCTTTCCGTTTTGTTTTACCCGCCTCCGGCGTTCTCGCTGCCCGCGTTATAATAATAGTGGTTTCTTACTCGTCCTTTGTAAGGTCCCCCCTTTTTATTTAACGGTTACGCCAGTCGCTGCCCGGATCATTCGGTGCCCGATACGATTCCCTTTTGTTTTTGGGCGACGGCTTTAGACGACTCGAGGAAAGGTAGTCAGCCTTACCTAAGTTTCGAAACGACCTTTATGTCTTTCCTTTGTACCCTGAAGAGGAGTCGTCTTTAGTGACAGTTTTCTCCCCTCTGTAGAGCGCCGCCTCGGTCAATCTCGACGACTTCACCGGACCCGTGTTGCGGGCCGAGATGGCCGGCACTAACCCGCCCTCCACCCAATAAGCCCCAACATCTCTTTCAGTCTTCTTAGTTGGATTTCGCCTCCTGTCAGTTTCCTGCTCTAAGGACAAAAAGTCTTACCTTCACTTCATGGGACGGCCCTTTGAAAGTACGACCTGAGTATTTTTTGTCTAGTGTGTCCTCGGTTTCCGTTCTCTCTCCGCTCATCTCCGTTGATGGCCTTGCGGTCCTAAATAGCGTGAGTTGGATGGGGGATCTGACCCAGCGACCTATGGGTCGCCACTAAGCCCTCTTTTCTTGTGTTACCTGTGATCTTTGTTTCGTTTCAAATTGTAGGGTTGTTCCTTTCTTTTTCTTTCTCCCCTCCGGCGGCGGGCCATGGCGCCGAGGACCTCCCCCTGACTCGACATTTCTCCGGAGCATCTTTCTTTTTCGAACGCGATCCGATGGCCCCCGCTGTGATAGTTCTCAATGGAAAGGTGTTGTCTTCTTTTTCCCTCCATTTTTAAGGTAGGGGTCTGTTTTTTTCTTACTTTCCCCATACTGAGGGAACTACCGGCCTGGTCGTGGCGTGGGACAATGCGCCTCTGGTCGTCTCTCTCGTTGACGCCTCACCTTGAACCCAGTCAGCTTCTCTCTTCTTGTTGTTGTTGTCTTCTTATGGAAGGTCCCCTATGTTTTGAGTTTTTTCAAAGAGGAGAAAAGACTTCCGGAGGTTCTCCCTTTTTTTACCGCCCGTACCACTGTGCCTCTCTGCACGCCGATCCTCCATACCCCCTCCCAGGAACCGACCAACGCTGCGATTTATGATCACCGCGGGGTCAATCGGATCTCTTTTCAAGGCACTCGAGTCCCACCAAGGAGAATGGTTTAGGTCTTTCTGGGGAGGTCGGATAGGAGCCTACATTTCCTCCTCCTTCTTTGTCTGATCCCGTAACACGCACAAGTGGAACTCCGAGATCTAGCCCATGCCTCCCCAAGCCTCGGCTGAAGTGACTCCCGATCGCCGAGGTTGTTCATATCCCTCCAACCGCACTTCTTTCCGAAGAACAGTCCTAACTCCTCTGCGTTCTGGCGCTGCGCCGAGACCCGTCCACGCGTCACCCTGACCCTTTCCCCCGACGGTTTTCCTCAAGTGGCCTTCAAACATGGTAGAATTTTCCCCTCCCCCCGGCCACTTTTCCTAGCCAAGTTAGGCCTTGGCCACTTACAACGTCCCTCGCACTTTCCAATCCGCCGACGTCGGCGGTCGGATTCTTGGGGCCTCGGCGGTGCGTCCGCAGGCACTCTAGGCCCCGAACCTTGTCCCCTTTTTTTCCCTCTCTGGAAAGCGACAACTTGGGTTCTCTACGCTTGGGTTCTTGGCCTCATCTACCGGCGTCGGCTAACAGACTTCCCTCCACCTTTTTCGTGAGAGACCCCGTCTTTTTTTTTCCCCGGATTCTTACTACCTTCAGCCTCTACCGCTCACACACCGAATCATTCGTAGGGGCCGCCCCCCAATTTCTCCTTTTTCGTCCGTTCGTGCACGTCGACTCCACGTTGTGTCTACATTACGTCGTACAATCCAACAACCCCTCCCCTTCTACCACTAGGGCGCGAGAAAAAAACCTCCGTTTTAGCTCTCATCCATACCCGCCGTCCCAGAGTGGGCAAGGGAAAAAGGCACCTACCAGCTATTACCTTGGCCAAATTACTGCGTTCAGTCCACCCTCTGTCTGAGAGCCCTGTTACATATAGTACTTTCTATTCCTTTGTTGAGGGCGTTTTCACTTCTCAATTCTCTTCCTCTTCCCCCCCCCGTAGGTTTCCTCTATCTGTCCGGGCTCTCGCCAAGCCATTATACCCGCAGCAGGTCCGGTGGAATTTGCCCTCGCCCAGCGACTGCACAATCCCTTTACTGATCCCCCTCCCAGACTTGTTTTTATTCTTATGCGCTTGTGTCCTATCCAACCCACCCATGTTTGCCGCACTATTTGCCCTTCTGCTCCCAGCGGGACGACTTCCCAGCGTTTCTCTCTTGCCCATGGATTTTCTTCTCCTTTAAACGAACTCGAAAACCGTCTTTTTCGTTTTGCCTTCATCCCACGCCGATGCGATTCAGCGATTTTCGCGATCGTCCCTCCTGGATCTCATCCCGAGACTCTTTTTGCCGAGGACACGCCCTGGGGTACACCAAAACTTTTACTTTCATGGATGCTTTCCGTTAAGCGCAGTGATAGCGAGCCCGATTCAAATTGATCACGGCACGGTGGTTTCGTGCGCAATCCGCGGCGTTTCTTCTCCTACGGTGAATCCTCCCCCTATGTCGCACGAGCAGCCGTGTCGCTCCGGATGGCCTAGTGTGCACCAGATTTCCCCTCTCCCCCCACCCGCCATTCCCCCGACCCTTTTTCCCAGTCTCCGTAACGCCGCCTAGTTTCCAGTTAGCTAGCCCGTACACGCGCTTGAAACATCCGACTTCTGAAGTTACTGCTACCCTCTGCTTCACCATCGGCGGCGTCCGTCTCCTTTCCCTATTTTTGGTTTCTTCTTTGTTAAAAAGGAGTCTTGTCCGTCCAAAGAATCAAGGGATCTTACGGGTTGTTCGTTCAGGCGCTGCCCATCTCTCCAATTCTTAGTTATTCTGGCGAC
>Ga0179593_1365139_pt1 | contig 16549 bp, 17 predicted proteins | sample CZODoug2_1_08_16_FD_185931 | JGI IMG/M metagenome (GOLD analysis project Ga0179593, IMG submission 185931) | Vadose zone soil fungal communities from Angelo Coast Range Reserve, California, USA - CZODoug2_1_08_16fungal (PacBio error correction) | ecosystem: Environmental > Terrestrial > Soil >... | reverse complement strand
GTACAACCTCTTCACGCTTCCGCCAAGATTTCTTTGTTGCATGTCGTCCGTCCGAACAAACTACCCCGACCCACCCCCCCCCCATGTCAACTGTCTCTACCCACCAACAATACCAATCCGGCCTCTGTATAATACGAGGACGCTCATGCAGGCTCTATTTCCCGTTGATACCCCTTCACGTTTTTTTCCCTTTTTCCTGCTCCATAAAGTTACAAAAATAAATCAGGCACACCAATTCTAGGAAAATAAGGCCCCATTTAGTGAATGCCTCCCTCGCCAGAAATTTAATATTCCTGCCCCTCCCCTCAAACTCAAGACCCTGCAACTATGGTTGAACCCCGACTATCTCACCTCCCGCCCCTACAAGATTCCCCTTTTTTCTCCTCTCCTCCCCATTCTCTTATCAGCGGAGACCAGGCACACACCGAAAGTTGTGATTGTCGCCCCCCCTATGCCAACTCAAAACTCCTTCCGTCGGGTGCCCCCCAGCATTCATTAATCGTGCTCCCAGAAGAAAAAGCCTAGGGGGCCCCTTCGTCTTTACTACGTCCCGCCCCCCAAAACCGTTGGGGGGTGCGGAAAGATCTCTATCACTTCCTGTTTGTATACCTACCTGCTGTAAAATTATACACCGGAAGCAGCCAGGAGGGCAAGGAGAACATCATCTTTGCAGTAAGAACCTTTGTCCCCAAGAACAAAGCAATGCTCCCCCAACACAAGGCCGGAGTCCTACCTTAATGACCCCCTCCCTCCCCCCTCTCCAACGGCCACTTGCTGCAACCACCCTTTCTAAAATACTCGTCCTTTCCGATCAAGCCTTCTATATACAGTCCCTTCTCCGTATACCCTTTGCGTTATTGTCTCTGACCACTTTGTTGATTTGTAGGAGCCCCCCTTCCCCCCGCCGGACCCCTCTTTGCTGTACCTCAGCATGCCCCTTTTCCCTCCTTCCCCTCCTCCCCTCCAACTTGCTGAACAGTAGCGAGCCCGCACAAAGCTTCTTTGTTTTATTCAAGCCGTCGCTGGCTGAGCTTCGTGAGCTCACCGCCCCTCGTCGGCTTTTGGTGACTAGTAATTTCCCTTCCCGTTTCGTTCGTTTTCCCTGGTCCTTGCCCTTATTTTCCCTGTTCCACCCGAAGACCCACGGCACATCAATATTCCTTCTCTTGCCGTGCTGCGAATCCTCCTGACCCACTTTCTCGCGTTCGCTTAAGCATTTTTCTTTAACTTCCGGCGGGAGTCCCAGTTTTAATTTCTGACTTTTCCGAAGATCCTCAAACGCACGATTCTCTTTTTGCAGTGCGTTTTTCAGCCTTCTCGAACCTAGGGACCACCCCAATGACCTGTTCTATAATGTGAATTACTCCCCCGGGGACCAGTTCGGGTGTGACACCATTTATCTAATCTCAATCCTAGATAATGAAAGGCTTTTGCTGCAGGATTTCAGATCCGGAAATTTTCAAATTCTTTCAATTATTCCCCTATTTGGGTACCCCGGTACCGGCATCTACAGGCTTCTCCCCTGAGCTTCCCCATCTCTAAATGAAGTGGGTGAATCCCAGGCGATCCCTACCCTGGATTCCCCTGCTGTTTTTGTACTATGGAGTCCTTCCTAAGGGACTCTCCTACGCCACACCCCAGCCTTCCTCTTCAAACTCTCGCCCTCCCACAGATGTTTTTCAAACCCTTTTCTCCCCTTGAGAAGCTGAACATGAAACCTGCTCACGTAGTAGTAGCTTTCCCCTTTTCCAACCATCGCCCCTTCCCCCCATGAATCCAATGTCCCCTCGTTTTCCCTCTCTGCTCATTTTATCTCTGCACACCCCCCCCCCTTTCCCGACGTCTATTGATCAAGTTGAGAACGTGGCCTTGACGAGCACCCCTCCTCCTTGGCGTGAACATCTTTCGAATCCCAGCACCTGTATTTACGCTTCTCTTCCACTTCGAGGCTGCTGCTGGATTATTTCCGATGTGTTTCCTTACCTGGTTTCTTGAAATTACCCCCCTAACCCTGTTTGATAAAGGATAGAGTTCCCCCAATGTTTTTGCATGCCCCCCTAGTTTTTTTACCTCAGTCATGCCCAAATTGTGATCGTATGGTTTCTCCGCTGAGGGGCCGTCCTCAGTTTGACTTTCATTTTTCAGGTAGTCTCTGTAACTTAGACTTCTTTACCTCCCACTCCCAGTTTCCCGCTGTTTTCGCAAGTGCCACAAGGAATTACTGAGCTTTTCTCCCCCCTGTTTCGATGATTTTTTTTTCTCTAGTTTGCCGCAGGTTAGAGGTATGCGCATGGTGGGAACGTTCTAATTTCTTTAGATCAGAGATCCCCCTGATTTCAGTATCCCTTCATAGTAGTTTTCTTCTTATATTCGTGATTATATTATCCTCGTTGGGTGTCCTTTTCACTTGATACTCCTCTTGTTTGGCTTGTGTGCTGTATCTTTTCAGTTTAATCCAGCCCTTTCCTTTGCCTATTCGAATTCTCCCTCTTTTGTGTTGTAGGCTTTCCTTTTCAAGCGCCTCGAACGAAAATCTCCCAGTCCCACCTTACGCCGGCATGGTCAGCTGCCACCCATCCAATGAAGCCCCTCAGTAGAACTCCGCATAGTTTGACTAAGATAAGGGTAATACGCGCCGGACTCTTCCTCATCCCCACCCTGAGAAATATCCTTCCCTACAATCCCCGCCGATAGGCCCTTCCAAGTAGTCCCCCCTCCTTTGCACCCATCCCAATCGGAGGCGGTTGGTGAGCAACAATTAATAGCCACCAATATGACACATTATACCAAATAAGCACCCCACCCCAACCCAACTCCCCCCCCCCAATTAACTCCATACCTCCAATCGCTTTAAGCACAAGAATCTAAGACGTAGCTTAGTTTTTTCTTACCATTTGCATGAATTAGGTTACTCATCATTCCTTTTCTCCCCCCTTTTAGTTGCATTTTCAGTTCCTTCCCCCCTTCGAAAGGGTCCAGACTTTAGACGTTTTCTGTATCCCTGCCCCCTTTTCCCGTGAGGAACACCACGCTGCAAAACTCCAAGCCAGAAGTCTGAGTCACCCGAAGTCTTCTCGACGCCACCCATTTGCTCCAAGTTTACTTCTCGACCTCAAGACACCATGAGATTTCTGGCGCAATTCGTTGATTAATGTGCCAATCCGTGAGCCATAGCTTCCTCCTTTTTTTTCCTGCTTAAGTCCTCAGGAAATTTCCCAATTAGTGTCTTTTTGGCTTTCTTGTGTTTTTCGCCCCCCCCTATTGCCCCGACTTCTTTTTTGCCCGTTTTGAGCCTTTTCAGCAAGCTTTTTTTGAAAAAAGGTTTATTCTAATCCGATGTACTTTTCTTTTTTTTCCTCTTCTTTTTTGTCTTTTCCCGAGGTGCCACCCTTCTCTTCCACCTTTCCGCCCACCGTATATCCGCAAGGCTTTCCTGCTTTACTTTTTTCTTCCTTTGTTCTCGCTGTCAATTAGGCTGTTGATCCCCCCTTTTTCGTGGGGTCACTGTTCGGTGACCCTGTAACCCCCTTCTAGTTCTTTTCGAGCCCCACGTGCGTTCCAGCCCCTTTTCTAATTCAAGCGGATTCCCTTTTCTCAGGTCCTCTTCGAACTGGTCCAGTGTGGGCCAAGGACTTTGAGAATTCCTTCGGGCGTTAAGGATTGGTTTGTAGCTGAACCACTGGGCAGGACAGAACACGACCCTTCCCCGAACGAATTTCTTGGAGTGGGGTGAGAGCCCCAGGCGACACCCTGGGCCGCCCTCTCCACCCACCCTGAGTGACTGTCGGCCCAAGGCCAATCAATTTGTTGTGTTCAATTGAGATCTTCCATCCGCATAGTAATAGTTTGATGCGCTTTGTTTCTGTGTTAGCTAACGCGTCCCAATTCTTCCTTTGTTTCCACTTTCACTATCGTTTTCTTACTAGCCATGTTGACGTCTTCCCAATACTTGCCACATCAGTCTCTTTGCTCCTTTCCTGAATACAGTCTAGTATTTACTTCTTATGTTTCGTCGGCCTCTTTCCTAATGTCTCATTGCTGAAGATTGCCCTCTTAAAATCCTGATTCCAATCACCATTGGAATTTTCCAGGGGCTGACATATTTTGCGATGGGAGTAAACCCCCCTTTTTACTCGTCAAGTGAAGCCGTATCTCGCCCTTATTATTAGAGTTGCTTTTGATAATTGATCGTATTCTATTTCCCCTAGTTTTTTCCCGAGAGTGTCCTTTTTTTTTTCGTCGGTCCTTTATGACCTCTGCCATTTTGCTTCTTTATACCAATGTCGTGTCACACATTTTTCTTGACCACCAATGCTGTGTTTGCCCTTGGCTGGCCCTTTTCTTGCGGACCAGAAATGATGCCCGCGTTTGTGATACCACCAGGAATTTCGCTCTCTGGCGCAGAACCCACGTTCTTCGTTTCTCCCCTTTGGAATATTCGGGGGTCTTGGCTCGCCGTCGTTACGGCCTTTTTTTCGTATTTTTGTGCCCTCGCCGCTTTACCGGTTAGTTTTTCTGTCGGACTGGGCACATCACCTGGTCTTGGCCGGCCTGTCGGCGTTCTCTTGACTCGCCTTTTTTTTGGATGTCTCGTTGAAAAGGGGATATTCTTAGGGTTGACCCTCCGGCAATTGTAGCTGAATCTCTTTGTATTCAAAAATCGCGCTGGTTATTTTTTCGGTGTACTGTGGGGGACAGTGATCCTTTCACATTTTTGGTGGCCCCACGCACCCATAGTGTCCTTTTGGTCTATAATTTTTTGGTTTTTATTAGGTTGTCGGCTCCATATGGTCCGTACCCACGCCCAAGTTTTGACCTTATTTCAACAGGCTTCTCTTACCTCAATTCGCTTGTCTGACAATATACCGTCTTTCTTGGTGGTGGAGCGCTTCTTATGGCCGTTAAGAGTAACGAACATTCAAACCAATCCAAATTAGTTCTTACCCATCTTTCCTTGTGCTGCAATATCTCCCCTCTCCTCCTTTTTTTTCTAGTCTTCTCCCCTCAAAGCCTCCATTGCCCATTCTTTAATTCGAACACACTCGTTACCTGCCATCACGTCGCGCCACCCATCCTCTGTCAGATAGACAGCGAAATTTCCAGTTTGGCCGTTGCCTACTACCCTTCCCGTGAGTTTTCATTTTTTGTCAGGCCCTCGCAAGCACATAACCCTAAGTCCTGGCCCCCCCCCACCAATCGACCCCTTTTTTCATCTTCAGTCCCCGCCCTTTCAGTCTTCCTTAAGGCAACCCACACCCCCCGTCTCTCGATGTTGCACGAACAGAATCGCTCACATCCCCCAACCTCCATAGCCCCTTGTTTCTCGCCGACTTCCTCCAGCGAGTGGCTTCTGCCATGCAAACTCCCCGAACCTTGTTCTGTCATCCCGACCGCCACAAAAATCCGCTCTTTACCCCCCACTGTACGGACGGAACCCCTGGTGATACACTTCGGGAAGGAGTCACGCCAGCTCCCCAAACCCCCCTGTTTTGGGGGTGAGTCACGCTGTGACAAATTTTGCCCTATCCGACTCTTTAAGTCTTTCCGTCAAACCCCGACCTCCCCCCTCCTCCCCCGTCAAGGGTCACAACCCATCGATTTTCAGGACCACCCTTTTGAAAAACGCACCCCCGTTAGGTGCCTCCCTTTCCCCACAGGCGCTGAATACAATTCCCTTTACAGCCTTTTTTTCACCTCAGCTCTACACTAACGGCGCTGCACAAACTTGCTGCGACGTACTCCATTGCCTCTTTTACAGCAATTACTACTATTTATTCGTAGCTCTATTTGGAAAATCAGCGGTGAGTTGATTTCCCCCAGCCCCCAAGGGCGTGACCCAGGCCCCTTCCCCACCAATATGTGTTAATCAGATCGTGGCCCCTATTCCCCTAGCCCAAAAGGCAATATATTCCCTGGTTAACAACTCTTTCCTCCCTAAGGCTCGGTTTCCCTTTCCTTTGATGCTTGGAGAGCACTCGCCAACTAGAGTCACTTTATTACTCCCTTTCTTTCGGCGTTGCGCAGATCGGTTAAACCCCCCCCCAAGGAATTCCACTTCAAGTCTCTTCCTTTGATCGAACAAGCATAGCCGAAGAATTTTCATAAAATACTTTCTTCCCTCTTTTTTTTTCGTTCCTGTCTACTTTCCTCTTCCCCAACCTTTCTTCTGATGACGCTCCCAAGCAAAGGCATTATGCCCTGCCATGACATTTTTGGATGCGCCAGGACTTTTCTTTTTTACGTAACCAACCTCCGCAGTCATCTCTATGCGTGAGTTTTCTGGCCCTCCCAAAGGCAAGCGGACTCCTTTTCATTTCACCGGCCTACAAATCCTTTCTAGTTTTCCGTTAACGCCCCTCCTATCCCGCCATTGCTTCATCCTACGCAATGTTTCTTCCTGGTCTAACGTGACACCCAGTACAGACTGCTCCGTCCCGTGCAACCGTCCTCCCGAAGACCCATTGCGAGATTTTTAACGGAATTGGGACACCCGCAATCAACACCCCCCTCCTCCGGCTTGCCTCCGGTCATTTTCTGCCTGATCAGTTTGGATCTCTCGGGGCAGATTTAAGAACACCCCTCACTTCCCGAGGCCCTGCACGTCCGCACTAAAATCCCCCCCCTTCTTTCCCATGCCCCCATGCCTAATGACCAGATGCCTAAATCTGTGCCCCGCTCTCACCGAGAGTGGACAGGACCTTTCAACAGAATCCCTGGCCCTGCCATGAGGTCTCATCTGATCTCACCCCGTCGGCTTCATTGCTCCTCATTCCTGCAGGGCCTCTATACTTCGGCCCTCCATCTTCCCTCCTGTGTGCTTAACTCATCTCCCCCCATCATTGGACCCGGACTGTTCTTTTCCTGCTTTTCTGGTCAGTTGCTGCTGGGGTTTTGTCTTTTTGCTCTTGTTGGAATGGCAATGGCAGGTATTTCCACTCCCGTTCTTACCCTTTGCGTTTGGGGCAATGAATGTTTTTTTTTTTATTCCCCCTTCCGCCTAAAACTTGGATCCTCCATGGCTCAGCTTTCCACGTACCCCTCCCTGGTTTGAAGTCATGTTCGAGGGATCGTTCTGGTCCTTTGTTCATAGCACCTTTTTTTCCCCCCGAATTTTGCTGACCTGAAACTATGCGCCTTTCCCCCGGAACCGCTCTTTGGATAGTGGTCCTCCCTTTGATCTGATTTTTATCGGTCGTGTCACTTGTCATTATGTTTTTGAATAGGAGCTGTTTTCCTTCTCGTCAGAAGCCCTGACGTGTGATTGGCTTCTCTTTTTTCTGTTTTTGGGATTGGGAACGTGACATGTCGCGTCTTTTGGCGTGTTGCGTTCTCCCCCCTTTCTGTTTTAACATTCCATTCGATTATGGAACCTCCCTGTTGTTGATTATGAGCTGCATCAGGGCATCCTTTTGAGCGAATCCAGATTTACATCCCGTAACCCATCTCATGCTTCGTTTTTTCACCGAGCCAGAAATCGAATCACGTCTCTCCCCTCTCGCCCCCCCGCTTCTGACGCGTGAACTCTAGCTGCAAAGCGCTCAGTTTTGCACCCTTTCCCCGCTCTGCCTTCCCAACAGAGCGCCAAATCTCCTCATTTCCGCAATCCTTGATTTTTGCACTGAATCAAATTCTGTCCACTGTAAGCACTAAGTCCGACCTCTCGACGATCCCACGCCCAGACCGTCCACCTCGTTCTCAACCATCCGCCTTAACGTCGCGGACCCTCCTGATTCAGTAGTTAAGCCTCCTCCTGGCTTTCCACCCATCGGTTTTGTGTCCTTGATTTCCACAGCGAGGGTTACCAGCTTGCTTGTTATTGGTGTACTGACCTGCTTGTCTCGTCCCACACGAAGTCCAAAGATTTCAGGTTTTGACGACTGTGAGCCGTAACCATTTTCCTCCCTCCGTTACCTGATTTGCTTCCATTTTTTATCCAGGTTTTGTTGAGGGAGTCGGAGCATCCCCCCCCTATTTCCTGCCATCGAATCCCCTCCCCTGCTGAGGTTCTCCATCATTTCTCCCAATTTTTACTAATGAATTCCGAGGTTACCCTGCTTCTTTGTCTCCTCGTTTTTTTTAGATGTTTTTTCCCGTCCGCTTTGGACCGATTGTGATCCTGGTTGTTTTCATGTCTATTCTTAAGGCCTTTGACCCCAAGATGTGAATTCTTTTCGTGATGCGTATTACCTTCCGAGGACTTCTTCCTTAGGTTTTTGTCTTGTAAGCTTCACTAGTCTTTTTCCACTCCTTTCTTTCCGAAAGTCGCCTTGAAGTGTTGAAGTGCGTAATGTCTTCAAGCCGTTACGTCCTTCTTTTTTGTCCTTCTGTCCTTGTCTACGTAGTAATCGAAAGGAGTCTACGGTCTTTAAGGCAATCAAATAGTTTTCGTTCACTCTGTGAAAATTTCTTCCTTCCCCCGGGAGACAGCCCATTGCTCACTGGATCATACTTATAGAGCCCTTTCAACAGCTTTCCTAAACTTTTTTATTTTACGTGAGGAATTGAGCTTTCTCCACCTTTCCTGGTTTTTCTTCGTCCTGTTCGTTGCGAGACCCTGAACCAACTCCTACCTTCTAACCTTTTTCTCATGGTGTGCTCTTCTTCAAGGACCCAATTCCGGGACGAAACATGCCGTAAGGTTTCACGACTTTAGCTGTATTTCAATGATGTCTATCCATCACTCAGATGAATGTACCCTGTTTCCCCCGAGCGTTTAGTCCCGTGCCCCATCTGTACCCCTAACCTTCCCGCCATATTAACCCTCCTGCTTGGTACCGTCCCCCCTTTTTGACCGAGATTGGTTTCCGAACGACCGGTTTCCAACAGAATTAAGAATAAGTTCTCTATTCTTCTGGAGTGTGGCCGCTCGCACTGTACTAGCTCATCGGATTCCATGCTGATTTTTTCTACTTTCCCCTGATTTTCTTTGTAGGGTACTGTCCCCCATGTGGGAGCTCCCTCCCCTCACGCGGCCATTTCTCTCCCAATCCTGAATCTAGGATTTGCTTACCTACGGCTGATTCGCTTTTAATTTTTCTACGGTTTCCTCTGCCTTTTCATTCGCCCCCTTGATTTTCTGCCTTCCCCTTACCCTTTTGCTTTGTATGGGGCCACTGCCTGAGTTAACAACTGCTGCTGAAACCCTTTCTGTTGTTGCCGCATCATTGCTTGCTTTCGCGCAGTTCCTTTTCTTCCATAACGTTTGTTACGCACCAGGCTCTTAGACTGCCGACGCCCAACCCCCCCCTCGTTTTGACTCCTTTTCTTTCTCTTATTTTCCACCTTTCCTTTGGCTTCTGCTCCTTTTCCCTTTTCCGCCCACTGGGTCCCGGTTTCTTTTCCAGGACTCTTTTGCCCAATTTTTTTTTCTTTGTTCTGGTTTCCTGTCGCCCCCCTGGCTGCACTGCGCCCGAGCCCAAAGGTGTCTATCTTGATTTGTTCTTGAAATATGTCATTTCTTTAGTTTGGTCCACCTTGGTTGCCTGGTCCGATGGGTGATGTCCTGTCATAATTTCACAGTGTCTGTGCTTGATAACAGTACCCCCAGTGAGCCATTTGCCTCCCTGTGGGAAGGAGTAGGTGTCTTTGTTTTAATTCTCATCCCGGACCCCTTGGCCCCCCTAATCACCGACCCTGTCTCCACTTTGTTGTTCCATCACTACCTTTAGTTTGGGTTTGGCCGAGAATTGGGTCAGTTACGAGTTTGTGCCATTCCTCCCTTTTACCAGCTCCCCTTTCCCCCAGCAAGGTTTGTGAGTCCCTCTCTTCAGTTGTTGTTGTGATCTTCTTGAACAGACACGCTGGGCCCCCAGACCCTATGTCCTTTTTCCATGGCGTTATTCGACAAACCCTCTTCCCCAATGCCAGCCCAGTAGCAGCAAAAACCGTCCCTTTTGTTTCTTTCTATTCCCTCTCGGGGCATGGAGCGTGTCGGATCCATAAACCTTGTTTCCATTTGTTTCCTCCCTTCACGCCCAGCCCCAACCCCGAAAGGTCTGCACCCCGTAACCATTACATTGGTATTAGGTTCTCGTCAGAGAGCCACCATGTGCCCGGATTCCTCTTAAAGCAAAGATTCCCCTCCCCCCGCGATTTCAAAACGCCCCCCTAGTCTTCCCTTTAACTCACGCTAGCCCCTTTTTCCTCACTCAAGTTGTCGGCCGGCTCTTGCCCCCCCCTTCACCTTTTGGATTGATCCATTGTCAACAAATAACCCTTCCTGAGCGGGTAACACCCTAGGCCTTCCTTCCCTGGATGAGCCCTTGCAACAATCTTAGTTTGTCCCACTGCAAAAGCCCGGCCCCCACTCCCCTTGTGTGCTTCGCCCTATATCTATCCCCTTCCTTGCTCCTCCTCCCGTTCAAGCACGTCGCCAGCAATTTCTTCTTTTTTCCCAATAAGATGGTCAGGCAGCATTGCCCCCAGAAACAGTTCCATTGTTTTCCGTTTTTACCCCCCAAACCCATGAAGTTAGCAACAATTGTACCTTGAAGTCCCAAACAGCGACAACTTCCCCCTGCGCAACTTTCTTCCGCTTCCCTACTTCCCCGCCCAGCCCTTAAACTACCGATAGTAGATTCCCAGTCAGTCTCTTTCGACCTGAACCTTTCCCCGGGTTTCTTTTGGGCGCCGCCTTCTCCCCCCAGACCTCTCAGTTAATCAGTTGATCTCCTCGCCCACCTTGGCTTGCCCATGAAGCCTGAACTTTCTCCGTATCGCTCTCCAGCCCCCTCGGTCGAATCCCCTCCCTCTCTTTCTGACTGGGTGGCTGCTGTCTTATCGCACCTCTATTTCGTCCCGATTGAATTCTGTCTTTCCTTTGCTGCAGCGCGTTAATTCAATTCACCATTTTTTCACTAGTTGGCCTTTGTTAGCCCCTACTCGCTTATCCGTGCTTATGTCACCATCCAAGTTTACAGTCACTTCCTCGCATCATTCGCACCCAGGCCTTCGACGACCTTGGCAATGACGGATTGCCGGCTCCTTTTGTGCTTTGCGGCATTCCATTCTTTTCTTTCCCGCCTTGTTTCATACACCCCCCCTTACCCCTCTCTTCACGCTTTTTTTCGCTCTGGGTCAGCTTTCCACTTTTCAGAGTGACGTTTCCACACTCTTCTTACCCTAGGTACACCTAAATTTTCCTTTTCTTCCCGCTTCCTGCTGTCTTTTTTCCATGCCTGTAATTAACTGAGCAATGCTTTCGGCATTTGAGTTTGCCAACATCAATCTGACTATTTTTGCAACCCGTCCTCCCCTATTCGTCCCGCCGCTCTCCCCTCTGACTAACCCTTACCGGCGCTCCTCCAAAAGGACCTCTTTTTGTCCTAAGGCAATCGCCCCTATGCTTACTCTTTGATTCCTCGGAGTTTGACCCCCTATGGACGTGTCACAGTTTTGTACCTTTCAATCACCCTTTTCCCGCACTGACTGTGTCCTGTCCGGCAATGCACAACCTCCTTTTCCTACGCCTTCCCCGTTTTACAACCCCCCTTATTTGAAATCTACCTCCTGTCCAACTCCACCCCTGAATTTTCTCCAGCAGTGAACCCCTACATCGATTTGGCCATTGACCCTCCAACAGGTATATGCACTTTTCCCCTAATTTCCAGCTGCTCCCCTCTACTGCTGCCCCCCCCCTCCCCTGCTGTATGAGTCCTTGCCTACGATCCTTGTGTTTTCGACATCTTTTCCGCACCTTTTCGCATTTCTCCTGTCCGGTTCGCCAATTTTTTTTTCTCGTCGGCTTATCACCTGTTGCCCCTCGGATGTGTTTGCTTGTTGTTTTTTCCCTGTTGCAGGAGAAACAAATTTTCTATTTCCCTGTTTTTTTTCCCCCCCCCCATTATTTTACCATGGCCCACCATTGGTTGTTTACCTTTTCTCCCTGGGGATCTGACCTGCTGATTGTACTGTCTTTTTTAAAATTGTCCTCTGGTTGCGTTTTCTTGGGTAAGTCATTCGTTTCCGAGGATGCGCCTCCCATCCCTTTTATCTTGTTTATCTTGTCGAAAAATTCCTTTTCTCTCCTTTTTCGTAATTGTTTTTTCATGCTTTTCTTCTAGGTCAATTCTTGGCAGTGATTTAGTCCTTTACGACCCCCCCCTCTCACTTGGTGAACTGTACGGAGTCTCGGCTCTTCCCCTCCTTTGTCGAGTTTCGACCTCCCTTTTTGCCTTTTTTTGATTCTTCCATTCATGGGTTTTGTAAATGGAAATCTCGGAGGTCGGTTCTTGGTTTTCTGTATCGTGCAGTATCTGTCACTCTCAACCGTTCAGTATCTCTCCCCACGTTGTTTGTTGCCCCGTGCTCTACTCCTTGTTCTCTCCCTTGTTATTCTTGATACTCTACCCCTAACGATACAGCACCGCCAGTCAATGACTATCGGTTTCCTCAAAACACTTTGACGGTCCAAAGAAGACAAGCGTCCTCCATTTTATTTTTTTTTTTTTGATCATATGGCAGGTTCACGAGCAAATCTCCTTCCTTAATTCTCCTTCTTTTTCCCCCCCCTTTTCATACGCCGAGGCCCATCACGAACCCTAGAATTTTTTTTCATCGTCCCCCCCCCTCCAATATCCGGCGCCATACTTTTGCACACGTATTATTGCCTTTTCTCTTGCCAGCAACCCCCTTTTTCCTGCTGTCACATTTAGGACTGCAATACATCCCCCTACCATCTACTCCCTGTTATTTTCCCAATCTCCATCCTACCTCCACACAGAGTATTTGTGTATTTTGACCCCCATCTCTGACCGCCTTTCTCCCGTGGACACCCTTTTATTTTTTTCCCATGCATCCGATGTCGTCCCTCCATAGGGTCCCCCCTTTCCAACACATCCCGCGTTGGATTCAGATTTGCACCCAATCCCCACGCCCCCACCGTTATTCAGGTTGTTTTCCTTTTGGAGTCTTCATTCTTCTCCACTTCCCCCTGTGCAGTTTTCCCCCCCCCAAGTTCCCGACATTCACGGTCGTTCAGGTCTCTCTCAAATTGCGACATCGTTTCTTTTCATTCGCAAAGACTTTTTCCTGCAACAGCGATGTGAGGTCTCAATTGGTTCCCCGCACGATTATGCATAATAGTTTCGTGACCCCGCAAATGGGTCCTGGGTGACTCTTGCCGGATTTCTTGTGTCTTTTTCTTTTCTCTTTTGTTTTTTTTTTCCTTTGTCCTCTTTGTATCCCCCCCTTTCCGCACGTCTTCCCTTCACCTACCCTTCCGTGTGGCCCTTCCTGTTTGTTTACGTTTCCTGACCCTCTTGCTTTCCCAGTTTGTTCTTGGTCATGTTCTTATGCACCCTTTTCAGTTTCATTTTTCATTAAGTTGAATCTTTTTCTCGTGAGCCAGAATTTTTTTCAGTGCAATAGTTGACTTGTTTCTGTTATTCCTTCTTTATTTCGTTTGTTACTCTTAATACTTTCCTTTGTCCGCCCATTTTCCCCCTCTCTTCGAGTAGATTTTTGTGTCATTACTTCTTGTAGGATTCCACGACGTGAACACTCTTTTAGTTTCCGTGCGCTCCCAGATTTAGTTCTTCCCGTTATTTCCCCCCCATGTGTCCGGACTTCTCACGGGAGCCGTTCTCCTGCGTTCGTTTTTACGGCTACCACCCCCAATTGTATTTTTCCCCCTCCTTCATTAGACTCCAATTCTTCTGTTTGCTACATACCCTTCTTTCAATGATTCCCGATACCTCCATCTCTCTCCCTGTCCCCCCTACAGACTAACCCCCCCGTTTGCCAATTTAGGACTGCCTTTGAGCCCACATTTTGCCTCGTTCTCTGCTTCGCCATTCACGCCCTCTCTACTAGCTTCTTTCTTCTCATTGTTTTTGTATAGCTTCTTTCAATGCGACATTTCACCTCTCCTTCAATTTCAGGACGGTTTCTTGCCCATTCACGCGGAAGCGTGCTGTTTCCCCCCTCACGCCCCCGAGCGATTTTCCCTGCGTCTGAGAGTCGTGGCGTTCCGTTTTGTAATTCTCAACTCTTTATCAATTCACTTTCCCACATAGATCTCTCAGTCATAATTCACATACGCCGAACCTTCCCTCACAGCTCCAATGCGATGTGTCTTTCTGCCTTTTTTTCGCCGATACAACCATTTTAGTCCGAGTCCGATTTTACTCTCCGTGCCTGAGTAACTTTTCCTTTCCTTTGTAAGGCTTTCCTCACGCATTTATTTCTTCTCTTACAGTGTCCACAATGCTTGACTGGTAGTGCTCTCTTGAACCATGGCGTCTTTTTATACCCACCAGCCCTCTCTTTTTCCCTGGTGCAGACGACGACTGAGACGATTTGCAGTTCCCCTTTTCCTTATTGAAGGATTTGAGCGCCTTTTCCCAGTTTGCTTCCAGCATTTTTAAGCTTTCCCCCGGGCATTTGGTATGTCCTTCTTACCTTCTTCTATGCTTTCTTTTCCTGTCCTTTATTCAAATTCGTTTGCTCATACTTGCACCTACCCCCTTGTTGGTTCATTTACCTGAAATTAGTCTTGGCTTCCTGTTGACCCGGTACCACTATGACTTGGCCAGAGGTCGGCTTCTCTCCCAATTTTGACCTGATCTGACACCCCCCCCCCCCTTTTTTGTATTTACCTGTTATTCTTTTAATTCCCCACTTGGCTCTTCGGTCCCTGTTAGATTTGTTTTCCCCCCGTTGTTTTTGTATGTGGCGTCCCTTTGTCAATTTATGCATCCCCAAGGCTTTGTTGTCTATATGGCTTAAACATTTTCAGCTTCTCCCCCCAGGGTACTATTGTGACATGTTTTCCTGTATGGCATTTCCCTCCTTCCGTACTTTCACCCGCTCTCCCTCTCTGTTTTCTCTTTCCCTCTCTTCTCCCTTCCTCTTATTCCCTCCTCTTCTCCCCCTCTCTTTTTTCTCTCCCCCCACCCCCCCATATCTCCTCCCTTTCCCCCCCCCATCCCCCTTCTTCCCCCCTTTCCCCTTCTTTCCTCGTTTCACCCCTTTCCCCCTTTTCCTCTTTCCCCTCCTTTCCCCCCCCCCCCTTCCTCTCTCGCTCCTCCTTCCCCTCTTTCCCCTCCCCCCTCCTCCTTCTCTTTCCACTTCCCCTTCTCTCCCCCCTCTTTTTTCCCCTTCCTTCTCCCCCCCCCTTTCTTTTCTTCCCCCCACTTCTCCTCCCCTCCTTTCTTCCCCCCTTTTCTCCCCCTCTCCCCCCCCCACTCCCTCCCCCCCCACCCTCCCCTCCCCCCCCTTCTTCCCCCCCCTTCCTTTCTTCCTCTTCAGTTCCCCCTTTTTTCCCCCCCCTTCCCACTTCTCCCCCACCGTTTTCCCCCCCCTTTCTTTTCCCCCTTTCTTCCCTCCCACACCCCCCTCCCCTTTCCCCCTCCCGCTTCTCCCCCTTTCTTTCGTTATCCTTTTTCCCCTTCTTTTCTTCTCCTTCTCCCCCCTCCCTCCATTCCCTCCCTCATCTTCCTTTCCCTTCTTCTCCTCTTCTTCTTCTTTTTCTCTTTCCTTCCTTTTCCTCACCTTTTTCCCCCCTCCCTTCCTTCCCCCCCCCCCCTCCCCCTCCCCTTTATTCCCTACATTCCTTTGTCCTTTCCCCCCCTCCCTTTTCCCATTTTTTTTTTTCGTTCCCCCCTTCCCTTCCCCCTTTCCTTTCTTTTCCCCCCTATTCCCTTTTTTCCTTTTCTCTTTCCTCCCCTTCTTTCTCCCCTTTTTCTCTTTTTCTTCTTTTTCCCTCTTTTTTTTCCCTTTTTTTTCCTTCTTTTCTTTCTCCTTTTTCTTCCTTTCCCCATTCCCCCTGTTTCCTTTTTTGTCCCCCTTTTTTCCTCCCTTTTCCCCCTCTTCCTCTTTCTCTTTTCCCTCTTTCTTTCCTTTCCTTCCCTTCCTCCCTTCCCCTCCCTCTTCTCTTCCCTTTTCCCCCCCCTTTTTCCCTTCCCTTCCTCCCCCTCTCCTTCCCTCCCATCTTCCTTTTTTCCCTCCCCCCCCCCCTTTCCTTCCCCCTCCTCTCCCCCTCTTCCTTCCCCCCTTCATCATTTTCTATTTCTTCTTTTTCCTCCACTCATCTCCCCCTCTCCCTCCTTTTTCCTTTCCTCCTCCCCCTTGTTCTTCCCTCTCCCCCTTCCCCTTACTTTTTCTCCCTTCCCCCCTTTCCTCTTTCTTCTTTCCTTTTTTTTCCTTTTTTTTCACCTTTCTCTTCTTTCTCCTCTTTTTCCCCCCCCAAGTTGGTCTCTAGTGACTCCTTCTTTTGAACCATCTCGGAGAAGTTTTTGGACTTTCGGTTCTTTTCAAGGACTCCTTTCACATGGCTGTTCTGTTCTTAACTCGCATGTCTTGTCGCATTGGGATGCTCGTTTTGTTACGTCTGTTTCTATAGGTCCGGACAATTATTTTCGACCGTGCTACCGCCCACTCATTATACCTCGCCTTTCTTCTACGTCTCCATGAGGACGCTTTTTCTTTTTTTCCTTTTTTTTTTGGGGGACTAGTTGCTCAAGTTAAGATCTGCGATTTTTTGAGACGCCTAATCTACACATTGCAGTTAGTTTCGTGTCAGCATTCACCCGTGTTTTCTTTGAGGTGC
>Ga0179593_1357991_pt1 | contig 16549 bp, 19 predicted proteins | sample CZODoug2_1_08_16_FD_185931 | JGI IMG/M metagenome (GOLD analysis project Ga0179593, IMG submission 185931) | Vadose zone soil fungal communities from Angelo Coast Range Reserve, California, USA - CZODoug2_1_08_16fungal (PacBio error correction) | ecosystem: Environmental > Terrestrial > Soil >... | reverse complement strand
CCATTCATGTTGCGGAGGGCTTTTCAAGGGAAGATTTTTTCTTTTCCCTGCCCTCCCGCTGGCCCCCCCCCCAAAAACTTGCATCCGGGGACGGCCCTTTCGAAAATTTTTTGGCCGAAAAGGCCCGAATTCGGCCACACCGGTCCTTGGGGGCGGGAAAAAAAGGGGGTTTCCATGTTTTTTTCGCCAAAAAAAATTTTCGCGGTGGAAAAAAAAAAACGAATTCGCCCGCCAAAAGGAGGGTTTTTTTCGTTCCCGCCGCCCGTTCTAAAATGGTTTTTTTACGGCAAAAACAAAAATTAGAAAAACCAAAAGCTTTACCCATTTTTTTTTTTTACCGATTCGGGCCCCCCCACCACAAGCCAAAAAAACAAGGAACCGGCCGTTTAATCCCCGCGCCCGGGGGGGGCAGGGGCGGTTCAAATGTCTGCTGGGGACAAAAAAAGAAATTTCCGGGGGATTTTTTTTTTGCCTGGGAAAATTCGGGCTTTTGTTAACGGGGGCAGGGTCCAAATTCCGGGGGAAAAACCGTAAAAAAGAAAAAAAAAAAAAAAAAAAAAAAAACAGGGGTGGTGTCTCACTTTAGTAAAAACAAACTAAAGGGGAAACGGGGGGGGGAATTATTTCAAAATTTTTCCTCAAAAAATGGGGGGGACCTAAATTGGGGGGGGGGGGGGGGGGGGGGGGGGGGGACCAAAATGGGGGGGGGGGGGGGGAAACTAATTTTTTTTCAATCCTAATAAAAATTCATTGGATGGGTCTTTGAATTCTTCGTTTTTTCAGTTTGACCGGGCCTTGTATTGTTTCCCAGTGGTTTTGGTTAGAATTCTTGCAATTCATCATGCGGAAAAAAACGGGGGGGGGAGACCCAAAAATTCGGCTTTTTTTTGGCAGGGGGGGGATGGGGGGGACCGGTTCAGGGGACTTCGGGCTGGGATTCACACGTTTTCGGGGGCCCCGGCAGGTTGGGACCAAATTTGTTTGGGAACTGCCTTGTCCCCGCAAGTTTTACTTGTTGCATTTGGAAGCCACTGAAAAATCGAGGCGCTTCCAAGGCCCACAAAAACAAAGTTTCTTGAAAAAAACGGGGGAACGGCGGTCGGGCCGCTTGTTCGCCTGCCAAAAGCACGCTAGTGTTTTCCCCCAGCACGGGGGGGGGGCGGGGGATAAAAGTGCTGAGTTGGGAGATTCGAAAAAACTCACAATTTCGGGGGTAAAAAAAAAGGTTAACAAAAAACTTTTTCTAAAAAATACCCCCGGCCCCCACCAGTTTTTGTTTAAATGCTTGGCTTGGTTCCTTTTTGCCGGGGGGGGGGGGTTTCGTTTGCAAACTTACGGGGCCCCAAAGGCCCCCAACTCGGATTCTATTTGCCAGGGATTCCCCCAGCCAAGTGTTTTGGTTGGGGCCCAATGTTCTTGGGTTTTGAATTCAAATGGCACCGGGGGGGGACCCGTTGGGGGCCTTCATTAAAGGGCCCGGTGTTGGTTGTTTTTCAAAAAAGCCCGCGTCGGTAAAAAATTTTTTTTTTTGCTTTTCCTGGCGTTCATGTTGATTAAATTGGGGGTTTTATTGCGGGGGGGGGGGGGGGGGGGGAATAGGGCTTGGCCACTTTTTTCCCTTTCACTGGGATCGGACCAGAGGGGGGATTGGGTTTTGGGGCTGATAAAAAAACGGGGTTTAAAAGGCCGAGGTTTTGTTTCGAACGTTTTTTTCGGTTTTCTCCCCACGGAAAGAACAAGAAAAAAAAATAAAACAATTTGTTTACCCCCACCAACCCGCCCCGCCCATAATTTTTTGTGGTTGGCGTTTGGGCTTCGTCGGTGAAAAAACAAAAAACCCCGGGGGGGGGGGGGGGGGGACGGAAACCCGCGGAATTGATAGGGGGGGGCTTCAAACCCTGACATTCTCTTTCGCGCCCCCACACCCCCGACGGAAAAAAACCATGTTCGCCAAGGTATTTTGCTGGGGAGGGGGGGAGGGGCGTTTCAAATCGGAAGTTTTTTGGCCCGGCTTTGGGGGGGGGGGGCCACCCCCAAAACCAAAAGGGGCCAAACCGGTGGACTTGAACAATCGAGTTGTTGGAAGGAAAATAAAAAAACAAAAAAAAAACATTTTGGCGGTGCGGGCCCCCCCAAACAAAAAAAACAAAATTTTGTTTCCGTTGTACCCCAACTTGTCCGCTAAATTTACGGCGGGAACTGGGGAGCATAAACGGGGAAAATTTTTGTTGGGGGCCGTTTCAAAAAGATCGTGAATCGCCAACAATTGGTGCAAAAACCAGTTGGGTTCTTTAACGATCCTCGTTCGGCCTGATTTTTTCCAGGGTTTTTCATGTTTGGTCCCCAAATTCGTGGTTTACCATTTTTTCAAATTCGGGGTCAAGGCGGGGGTTTCTCGCGGGGGGGGGAAACTTCCCCCCCCCACCAACCGGGCATTTGTGGGTCGCCGGGAGGGGAACTGTTCCGGGGGGGGGGGAAAACAATTACCCCAGGGGGAATTGTGGTTTCGTAAACGCGGTGTGGGTGCATTGAATTTTTTTGCCGTTTTCAAATTTTTGACTGAACCGGGTCCAGCGGGGGGAACAGGAAATTCCCGGGAAAGGGGTTCTTGTTAAAAAACCCGGCCGGTGGGTTCCATGGGGTTTTGGGGGGCGGGGATTGTTAACCCACCCAATGGGGGGGGGGGGGGGGGGGACCCCCCCCCCCCCACAAACTGTGTTTCGCGGGGGGCCTGGGGGGCCAAAAAATTTTCGTCGGTCTCTTTTTCAAAAAAAAAATTTGGGGGTTTTTGGAATAGGTAGGGGGGGGTCGGAAGTCAAAAAAAAAAAAAAATCGTCGGAAGCCATATTGTCAAAATGTTCCAACCTTCCCGGAAAAAATCAAAAAGGCAACTTTGGGCCAAATTCATTTGGTTGGCACTTTCTTAAACCCCGGGCCGGGAAAGGGCCGAAACCGGAAGTTTGCTGGCATTTTGGGAAGGCCAGTTGGTGGTGTTTTTCCCCAAGTTGCGTTCCCCCATTTCGGACATCCTTTTGCTTCGAAAATAAAAAAGGGTTTTCGTTCCAAAAAGTTAGTTTTTGACCTAATGTTCTTTGGGGGACCTTGGGTGGGGGTTTAGTTTTTTTATTGGGAACTCGGGGGTGGGACCGGCCAAACAACCCATTTGGGGGCGGGGGGGGGGGAATTCAACCCGGCCCAAGTTTTTGCAGGAAAATTTGATCGGCAAAAAAAGGAGGGAAGGGGGCTTCCCAGGGCGAAGGGGGGCCCCCGTTTGGGTGTTAAGGCAGCCGGGGAAAAAAACCCGGTGTTGTGGCCAATTGGTGTTTCCGGGGGGGGGCGGGGTGACCCGGCCCAAAAACACGGGGCTTCGCCTGTTTGGTTTGTCTTTGTTTTTCCGTCCCCCTAAACAAAACACGGCCTCGACAAAAATTGTTTTGGGTGTGGCGTGGGGAGCGATATTTTTACGGGCTTCGGGAAAATTTTGGTTTTCGGAACAAGCGTTTCCGCACCGGCCGGATGGGCCCAAAAACGGGGGCCTTTGGGGGGGGGGACGGTTTTTCTTTTTCTCGGATTGGGGGCCGGTCGAAAATTGTTTCCAAGGTTAGATTTCGAAATTCCCCAAAATTTTTTGGCGGTTTCCATATTCCTGGAGGATTTCGATCCATGCTGGGGATTGTGGCTCTCCCGTCGTGAGGGGGGGGGGGGGGGGGGGGGGGGGGACGCCGTCGGGGGCGGTTAGGGGCGAAAGGCCGGCCCAAAAACCCACCAGAGGGCGGAAATATCGGGTCCCCGTTAAAAATTGTTGGAAACCGTCCCCAGCCGGGACAAAACAAGCCACCCCCCAATAGGCGGCGCCGTGATGATATTTTTGCCAATTTCCGCGCAAAACATTTTGCCCGGGCCAAAACCGTTAAGAAAAGCAAAAGTCGGGGCCCCGCGGGGCCGGGCGAACAACCAAAACGTTGGGGCATGCGTTTTTTCTTGAGGGCCGGGCTTGGGGGCCCCAAACTTGCGGGGGCGAGGGGAAAGTGTTTCCGGCCTATTTTTTCCCGGAGCAATTCCCGTTCGTTCCGTTTTTGTTCCCCGGCAACGGGCGGGCCCAAACCCCGGCGATTTGGGGAAAAACCCACGGGGGGCGGAGGTAGGGAAACATTTAAAAAGGGGGTTTATTTTCCGGGGCGGGGAACCCGCCCCGCTGTTGGGGGCTTCCGCCCCGGAAAATTTCACGATTGGTGGGGGGCCAGGGGGGGGGGGGGGGGGGGGGGGAAGGGGGGACGCGGGGGGAGTTTCAAACCTTGGATTCCGGTATGGGGGGGGAAAAACTTGGAGCCGGGGGACTTCCGCTCAAAACCCCCGGAAGGCGGGTCCTTGCACATTTTACGCCGGAAAAAACAAGTTTTTTTTTGCCTGGCACGCAGGCAGGGGGGGGCTGTGGATTTCCGGGTTAAATTTCGGTTTTTCCCAGCAGGAACAATTTGGTCCCACCATCCGGGGGGGCCCAGTTCGAAAAAACCCGCCCGGAACAAAACCGCGGGGTTGCGGGGGCGGGGGGGCGGCTGGTGGAAACAAAAAAAACCCGCGCCCCCGTTTTTGTTGGGCCCCAAAAAAAGGGGTTTTCGGGGCCTTCTCCAAAAAATTAGTTTTGCGGGCGGGGGGACAACAAAAAAAACGTTTTTGGCCGGACAGTTTCCACAGCCTCAGGGAGGGGGGGGGCCCCCGTGATGTTCGGGGCGGGGGACTTGGGCTGCATTTGAAATTGCCGGCCGGCGGGGGGGGCCCCCAACCCAAATTCTTTTGGCCGGGTTTTTTGCCAAACTTTCCGCCGCAATGGACCCAGGAAAAACAAAAAAACTGTTTCGGTTTTGTCGTTGGAAGCAAATTTGTTTTTCATTTCTCTCTTTTTTTTTTGCCTTTTTTTTTCCTTCCTGTTTTCCGTTTGGTTGTGGTTTGAAAAGGAGGGGAAGGGATGGAAAAAAACAAAACTAAATTGTGCTTCCCCCAACAGGGAACGGAAAAAAAAAAACAGTTTTCTTTGGTCGCGGGAGAAAGTGGCCACCGGGCAAAACAACAAAGAAAGGTGGGTTTGGGCCCCCCGCCGCGATTTAATTGCAAAGGGGGGGGGGGGGGGGGGGGGCCAGTCGCCGAAATCCCCAAGAACCGGGGTTGCGGGAGCGGGGGGGGTTGTCACCGCACCGTTGGGGAAGCAGTGCGTAAAAAAAAAAAAAAAAAACACTGTACGGGCAACTTTTTCCGGCCGCAAAACAATGAAATTGGGGGGTTGGATTTTTTTGAGCGAACAAAACTTTTTTTTTTGGCCACGGGAAAAAATAAAAAAGGGGGGCCCCGAAGTTTTTTTTCCCACCAGGCGGCCGGGGACCCGCAAACCACGCGTGTTCGGGGGCGGGGGGGGTGGTTCGGGGGGGAAAAAAAAAACACTGGCGGATTTGGTTTGGAATAAACCCAATTTTTTTTGGGGCTGGGACGGGGGGGGGAAAAAATTACGGGGGGGCAAAAATTCCAGGCCTTTGGCCGTCCAGGGGCAAAAAAAAAAAACTAAAAAAAAAAAAAAAAAATTTGCGGCGGTATTTTTGGCAGGGAAAAAAAAAAACGGGCCTCTTTTTTGAGGCGAGAAGTTCGGGGGGGGCTCCAATTTTCAAGGGGACGATTCCAACAGGGGGGTTCCGGGGGGGATCGTTTTCCCGCGGGTTTTTTTTTTGTTTCCCCTGGGGCCCACCCCCACCCAAAAAATTCGGTTTGATTAAATTTCCGGTGGCGGAAAAGGCCAACAAGGCGGGGGGGGGCCGTGTCCGCCGAAAAAAGGAACCTTTATTTCCCGGGTGGGAAATTTCCCGCCGTGTGGTGGGGGGGGGGGGGCCCAGCCCCCGCGGGGTTTTTTTTTTTTTGGTGGGCCGCCGTTGTGGCGGGGGAAACCCGGGAAAAAAAACGACAACGGGGGGGGGGGGGGGACCGGAATGTATCGGGAAAAACAAAAAAAAAAACAAACTTAAGGGCGGAACACTGGTCCTTTTCGGGGCGCCCAACGTGGCCCCCCCCAAGCGGGGGGCTCCAATTTTTAAAAAAAACCCCGGGGGGCGGGCATTTTTTTGGCACGTTTGGAGTTTCCGGCGGGCCCCCAGGGTCGGGTTTCCGAACTTGATGATGGGGAATATTTTACGGTATTTTGGCCGGGGGCCCAAAAAACAATTGTTTTCTGCCCGCACGCCCGAAAAATTGGGAAAAATATTTCATTAAACGCGCCGCGTTTAGGTGTTTGGGGGGGCTTTTGGGGTCGGGGGGGGGAACGGGGGGGTTCCAATTTTGAAAACGGGGGGACCGATTATCAGCTCGGGGTTTGGGCGCGATTTTCGCCCCTTAACCCGGGCCGGGGGGGGGGAACGGCCCGGTTTTTGCCCTCCCGAAACGGAAGGGAGCACATCCCGGGGGCCAAGGGGGGGACATGTCGAATTCTCCAAGGGATTATGGGGAACCCCGCAAAAAACAAATGATCGGAAAATCTACCTTGGGGGAACCAATTTTTTTTCGAGGGGACGGCAATCGAAGGGGAAAATAAAAAAAAAAAAGGGGTGGGGGGGGCGGGGAAGGTGGGCGGCCCCCAAAGGGCGGTTGGGGCATCGGCATTACGTTTTTTGATACGTGCTTTGTTTGGGCGGGGGAACGCTTTGGTTCGGGGAAAAAAAACAAATTGGCTGGAGCCCGTTTATGGATCTTTTTTTACGCTTTTCCACGGCCAACCCCCAAAAAAAAACATGTTTCGGGAAAGGGGCGGGTTTAGGGGGCAAACACGGGGGGAAACAAAAAAAAAAAACAAAAAGGGGGGGGACCAAAAAAAAAAACCAAAAACCCAAGGTGGCGAAAAAAGCCCGGGGGCGGGTTAAGGCCCAGGTGGGGGTGAAACCATGGCCCCCCCCCCCCCAGGGTTTTTTTGCCGGGGCCGGGGGGGTAAAAAAAACCCCCAACCGGGGGCTTTTCAGCCCTGGTGAAAAAAAAAAGCTTCACTTCTTTCTTTTGTTGCGGATCCCAATTTCGGGGGGGGCAAACAAAGAAAAATTGGTGCCGGTTGGGGGGGGGAGTTCACCGCCCAATGTTTTGACGGTTTTTCAAAAAAACGGGGAGGGGCGGGGGGCCAGGGATAAAAAAAAAACCACCCACCCCAAAAAAGTGGTTCCCAAAGGAAAGTAAAAAACCACACTAGGTGGCACGAAAGACTTTTTTTCGGGGGGAAAACACCGCAAGGGGCCACAGAGTCGGAGGGGGGGGGGGGGGGGGAAGCCAAAACTTGGGGAACAAACAAAACCCCCCCACTTGCTTGTTCCCATGCCAGGCCCACTTCGGTTTCGGCTTTTGCCCGCGGCGTAAAAAAAAGGGGGGGAATTTGGGCCCACCAAATTATTTTGCCCAGGTTTGCGTTTAAGGGAGGTGGATTGATTGGAATTTTTGGGGAAGATTTTTGGTATTATTGTTTCCCCGGGGGCGAATTATTTGATTTTTCGACGAACGATTTACCAAAAATTTTTTTGGAAAAGGCAGGGGGGGGGACGAATACCGGGGAAAATTTTTTTGGCCCCCCCAAAAGCCCGGGCGGGAAACCCAACAAGGGTGTGGTTTTTTCTTGGTGGGGTAAAAAAACATTTTCCCCGCCAAACATTTGGGGGACACCCGCCGGGGTTAACAAGGACTCGGGGGATTCTGTCGTGGGGGGAAAAACGTTTCAGGGGAAAAAAAACAAAACAAAATTTGAAAAAAGCTGGGCAAAAAAATTCAATTTGCAAAAAAACCCCAAAAAACAAACACCCGCGTTAAAAAAAAAAAACGGAAACAACCCAAAAATTCCCCACCTTGGGTATTGGTTTTTCGGGAAACCCAGGGGGTTCCTTTCCGGGCGAACCCGATTGGCTGTGAAAAAGGCCGCGGAGAACCCGGCGAAAAATGATTTTTACCACGGGGGGAATGGGGGGGGACCCAAAAAAAAAAAAACATTGTGCAGCCTGGGGGAAAAAAAAAGTCAATGGGCGGAAAAAAAAACGGAGGATTCCGGTAGAAAACCCCAAACTGTTGCCCACCAAAATTTGGTGTGGGGGCGAATTTTTTTTTCAACGGGGACATTGAAAAAGCCCATTCAACAAAAAATTTCGTTTGCCTCCAAAGTTCGCGGAATTTTAGCGGAAAAAAAAAAAAAAAGAGTAAAAGGGGTTTTGAGCAGGTTTTTTCTTTTTTCCCCAAACTTCGCATTTTTTGGTCAACGAAGTTTAACCCGGTTTTGGCCCTGGGTGGGGCTTTAGCGCACCAACTTCGGATGGAAAAACGCCATCTCCCCCCCAAGCAAAAAAATTTTGGCGGAAAAAAAAAAACAAAAACATTTTTGGCGTTCGGTTGGCGGGCGGACGAATGGAAAAAATGGGTTTTTTTTCAAGGTGGAAAGGGGGGCACCTTATTTTTTTTTTTTTCAATCCGGCGGGTCGGTAGGTTTTTTTTTCAAACCGGGGGGGGGACGACATTTAGCCAGCAAAAAAAAAAAACCCAAAATGATTGGGGGCCGCTCTTTCCCTGGCGTCTTCCTTGCCCTGGCGGTGGGGGTTTGGTTTTAAAAAAAGTTTCTTTCGGGTGGAGGGGGGGGGGGGACCGGAAAAAAAAAACCGTTTTTCGGAAACCTTCCGGGGGCTTACCGTTAATCAAACAGGGGCCCAAAAAACATTTTTTCACTTCTGGGCGAATCCAAGGGGAAAAAAAAGGGGGGGGGAAAGTGGCACAAAAAGGGGGGGGCTTAATGGGGTCCCGGAATTTTTTAAAACCCCCCAAATATTTCAACCCATTTTTTTTTTTTTTTGGACGGGGGCAGGGGGAAAATTTGACCCGACGCGCTGGGAAATAAAGGACCCAACCCCCCACACGGGCTTTATTGTTTTTGAAAACAAAGGCCCAACCAGTCGGTTTGGGCCATTTGAAAAATCCAACCAAAAAAGGAAAAACCATTTGGGGGCCTTAATAAAAAACAAAAAAAAAACAAAAACAATGCGGGGAATTCTTGGCATAAAGTGTAAGGGGAAAAAAATCGGAAAAAGTGGCTTGGGGGATAAGTTGGCACGAATGGCCCCCGGCAGGGGGGGGGGGGAAAAACCAAGGGCCAAGGGGGGGCATCTTACAAAAATGGTGGCGTAGGGGTTTAGAAAGGGTTAAAACCTTGTCGATGGAAGTTCGATCATCCCAAAAAACCAATACAAAAGAAAGTTTATTTTCCCACAACCCGACGCACGTTGGCTGGGGGGAAAAGGGAAAAGGGGGGGCGGAAGGGGGCAAAAAAACAATAACCCCAATAGGGGCCTTTTGCAGGCGAAAAAACAAAAAAGGCCGGGGCCGGGTGACGGCGGGTCGTTCAAGGGGGGGGAAAAAAAACTTTGTTGCTGTGAAATTTCCGGGCTTTCATCCAGGTGAAAAGTTTCCCAGTTGCAAGGGATTTTTTTGCGGGGGGGGGGGGGAACCAAAAAGGGGGCGGTCCAAACAAATTGGGGTGAAATTTCCGGGGCGGCGGGGGAACGTGGGATGGGGAATTCCAAGGGGCCCACGGGGGCAGGGAAAAAAGCTTCATGGGAACGTCTTTGCAAAAAAAAGGGGCCCGATTTGTTCCGTTTTCGCATGATGGATGGGCCAGAAGATTTTCGAAAAAAAAACAAAAAAAAAACTTGAGTAACAAAAGGGCGTTTTATTGGAACCGACGAATCAGGGGGGACATCAAAGGGAATTTAGTAGATTGAAAAAAAAAATTTAGGGGTTTTTTTTTCCATTGGTGCAGTAGTTTCATTTTGAAATGAATTTTTTGAGATTCGTTCCTTTTCCTTAGTTTTACTAGGTTTAAAAAAAACCCCACCGCCCCCCACCTGTTCCTTTTTTTTTAGGGGTTCCCCCACGGATTGGACTTCCTTAAAACAAAGGGCGAATTCCAAGCAAAAAATTTCCCAAACGATTTCTTTTTTTTAGGGGCCACAGGATGGGGGGGGGGGTGAACGGCCTGCGCGGCGGGGAAATTTGTTACCGGGGCCCGGTTCTGTTTGTGGCTGGTGGGGCGGCCCGTATTGTAGGGGGCCCTTGCTTTTATTTTGTTTTCGTTTGTTGACCCATTACGGGAAACGGGGCGGGCGGACGAAAAAAAAACAAACCTTTCCTTTGGGGGCGGGGGGGGCGGATAAAAAAAAAAAATTCCCGTTTTTTCCCCCACCCAGCGCATGGGGGATTTTTGTTTTTGGGGGCGAACCATGGGGGGGGGGGGGGGAATACCCCCGCTGCTTTTCGCCCAAGGGGGGGGGGGGACGGTTTTTTGCGATTTGGCTTTTCGCAAAAAATCGGAAAAGGGCGGGTCGGGATGGGGGAAAGGTTTTTTTTTGGCCCGCCGAGGGGGGGCAAAGAAAGAAATCTTCTTGGGAAACCAAAAGGGGCCCCTTCCGCAACACACAAAAAAAATATTGATGCTTTGAATCTCTTCTTTTCTTTTTCCTTTCCCCCCCCGCCCCCCCCCCCCCCCCCCTTTTCCGTTGGTTTGTTGTTGGGAGAACAGGAAAAGATTTTTTTCCATTTTCAGTGGGGCGGGGGAGGGGTTTTTTTTTTTCAAAAATAGGAAGATTTCTTTATTGGGCCCTCGCCGGGGGGCACCCTTTTTATTTTCCCGGGACTGGCTTCCGGGCTTTTGCGGGGGAGCCGATTCGCCAAAACCAGTCCTTGGCGGAAAAAAAGGCGGGTTTTTTCCATGTTCGGGCAAAAATCCGGGCGCTTGTGAAAAAAAAAAAAAACGGGTGGATTTTCGGGCCGCCAAAAAAAAGGAGGGTTGTCGTCCCTCCACGCGCCCGTTTCGTATGGGGGTACGAACAAAAACAACCCAAAAAAAAACAAAAGGAAAAAACAAAGCTTAAAAACATTGTTTAACCGACCTTGCCATTACCGCAAAAACAGGGGTTTGGGGGGGACACCCGGGGCCCGTAATGCCCGGCCCCGGGTTTTTCCCCAGGGGGGCCCCCGGTTTTCCACACCCTCTGGATGGAACCAAAAAAAACGGCGATTCCGTGGGATTTTGCTGCAATAAATTACAATTCGCTTTGCCGTTAAAGGCACTTTTTATTTTTTTGGTCTCCCCCCATTTTTTTCCCGCTGTTTTCGGGAACCCCTTTAAAAGACCCAGGGGGTTTGGGAAACAGGGGGGTTCCCCTTTGCGTTTTGTTAACTAGTAAACCAAAACTACCAGGGACACGAAAAATCCTCAAAATTTCTTCCAAAATGGGGCGGGCGGGGGGGGGGGAAACTTTCACAAATGTTGGGGGCGGGGACCCACTAATGATTTCTAATTTTTCATTTTAATATAAAAATTTTTGCTGTGCCTTTGAATCCCCGGTTTTCCATACGCCATGTTGTTGGGGAGATTCTTTCTCAGTTGTGGTGTGGATGGAGTGCGCAGCAACCCGCAAGGAGAGCTTCGTCTGTCAGCAGCGCAGCGAGGGGCTATACCCGAGTCCGATTAATTCTGTATACCCATCACCTTGACCGGCGCAACGAACGAAAACCACGACCCAGACGGGGGGGGGCGAGACTCACAGCCCCAAACCAAAGGTTCCCGATAGCGGCCAGCAGTTATTTGGGGGGCGAGAGGGGGATCCGTTTTCCAGTGGGGGGAGCCTTTTCGGGGGGGCTGGAATTTTTTCCACCGTTCGCCGGACGGGTGGAACCCAATTTGTTTGTGGGGGCGGGGGCCATTGAGCTTTTGCCCCTGCTTTGATGGGAAAATAGTTCCAACATGATCGAGCGATTTCAAAGCAAACAAAAGGTTCTGGGGAAAAAAACCGGGGGGGGGGGGGTTGTGTTTTTGTTTGTTTTGTTTCTTTTGTTCACAGCGTGCTTGTTTGTTTTTTTGCGGGGGGCCGGGCTTGTTCCGCCTGGCAAGGGGGGGGGCGGCTTAGTTGGTTTTTCCCACCAAAAGGGCCACGGGGGCGGGGTGGGGAAGGCTTTTTTTTTGCTTGTATGTTGGAAGGGGATCGGAAAACTCATTTCGGGGAACAAATTGTTATTCTAACACAAACAAAAAAAAAACAAAAAAAAACCCCACCACTAACGTTTTTGTTACCCGCCAAACAGGTGTTTTGTTATGGGCGTTGGGGGGTTTCCTCTTTTTTTTGGGGCACCGGGGGCTTTCCGTTTGCACGTTAAAGCCCCAGGTCTGGCCTCCGTTTTTTTTGGGACCAATCGAAACCTAATTTCTACCCCGCCAGGGGGTGGGATTGCCGGCCAGCTGTTGTGGGCCACCCCTATGTTCTTGTTGAATTCAATCTTTGGCACCCGGGACCGGTTGGGGGGCTTCATAACGCCCCCCCCGTTGGTTGGGGGCTTTTTCCCGGTTTGGCGGCCCGTCCGGTAAAATTTCCTACTGCGTTTAACTTTACGCTTGATAAACCTTTGGGGGTATTGTGGACAATAGGGCCTGGCCCCCCCACCCTTTTTCATTCCTGACCCCCGCCATAGTGGCAGGAGGGTTGGGGGCTGGCGGATAATAACTCCGGTAGGTTGCGTTCTAGGTTCTTCCTGGGGGTGGGACGTGTCGTGGGGTTATCCACAAGGAAAAATTCTTTTTAGACCGGAATTCAAAAAAATTTACAACATTACCTTTACCCCTCCCCACTGGCGCACAATATTGTGTTTGGTTTTTGCCGTTTTTTGCCCTAATTCCAATCGGGGGGGGTCTCCCGCGTTTGATTTTAAAATAAAAAACAATCCAAAACACCCCTCAACTTTAAAAAAAAAATTCCCAATTTACAAAAACACAAAATTCACGATCTGGAAAAACATGGCCCTCCAGGATCGAATTCCTGGTTATTCATTTTATTCGGGGCTTACCCCCCCACACCTGGACACTCTTCTTACAGTTGTTTTATGCCAGACTTTCCCCTTCCCTCTCCCCCTCCTACCCCCTCCCCCCTCTTCCTCTCTCCTCTCCCCCCCCCTCTTCTTTCACATTTCAACCCTAACACTGTTTTATTTTTTTTTTCTTTTTGATTATAGTGTTTTCGTGTTTCACATTTCATTTTATTTTGGTTTTGTTGTATTTTTTTTTTTTTTGTTTCTTTGTTTCGGTGTCCTTCCACCCCCTACGCACGGGCGGCTCGCTCCGTTTTCTTTGCTTTTTTAACCTTACGGCGCCCGACGTTTTTTTCCTCCTGGCGTTGTTGTTCTTTTTCTATCATCACACTTTTGTTCCTGTGCCGTTCCTTTTAACTTCCTCCCTCTACTCTAGACCCCCTCCATTAGGTTGGGCTTTATTTACCTTGGGTATACCTGTTTGTGGGATCTCCCACATCTTTCCGTTTTTGATGTTTGATTACGACTTCTATATATAACCTTACCCAAAATTAACACAGCGGCAAAAAAATATTATAAACCTTTTCTTTCTCTTGACCCATTACTCTTCTCGTGTGTTTCCACGCTAACTCGGCGTTTACTGGGAAGGGCAACAAACCCACCGGGGAAACACTATTTCGTGTTTGGGCTCCCAAGATTCGTTTGATCGCCCCACACCCAACATCTGTGCTTACCCAAAAAAAAAATGTTTGATTCTTTTGGGTACACGCCATTTCCTACGTTCCGCCCTGATTCTTCCAGTGATCATGTCGTCCATCTCGTGTTCGTTTTTAATTTTCATTCAACTACTTTCAGTTCACTGCCGCAACACGGGTTTTTTCCACTTTACGCAATCGCCCCTCGGTTCGCGGTGATGGGAAATCTGTCGACCAATTTTCACCAACGGTGTTGTGGTTCGATACGCTCGTTGGGTGGCATTGATTGTTTCCCGAGTCCCGCAATTTTTTCTGTATACCACGTATTCCAAGCGACGCATCCCGTAGTTCTTGTAAACTTTTCCGGCGCCAGTGTTCATGTGGCCCGATGTTACCCACCAACACCAGACACTGCCTGTCTGCAGCCTCCGGTGGCGCCTTTCCTTCCAATTCTGTCGTCTCCTCTTCCAATACCACTGGCACCATCGCTCCCTCCCGATATTCCAAACATCGTCGGAACGCATTTACTACAATCACACCTCACCTTAACCCGCACTGGCATCAATCTGCACGAATGCCAATTCTAGACGCGAATCGTATTTCGACGAGTGGAGTGGCATTGCCCCGGAGTCAGCTTCTTGTGTCCCCAGTCGCCTTTCGTCCCTATCCCTGACCCCCATCTTGTCCTTGTTACGAAAAAGTCTGTTCACCTAGTTTTTTTTACACTACTATTGGCCCACTTTCGCTCACTTTGTTCGTATATGCGGCCTCACTCGTTTGGTGACATGTTGACACCTTACCCCATCTACTGGCGCCTTTACCCCTTTTTCCATTTACCCTTGGCAATTTTGATTCGTGATCCGCACTTCAGTTAGAGCTTCCCCCAGGCGTAGCTTCGCCGTCGGGGGTTAGCAGCCCCCGCGACCCGTTGCAATGGTCCGGGGGATACAGACCCACCCCAACGGAGCGCAATCCCCGTTTGGTTTGTCTGTGTTGTTGTTTCAGCTTCCTTTCCATAACCAGAATTCCTCGTTTCCATATTATGCTTTTGGTGCAGTTGGATTTTTTGCGTGCCATCTCACTACCACTTTCACCCTCCATTCACACTCGCAATTTGTTAGCAGCGTCCGCCACGCGTGCCCAAACCGCCTGCCGTCTTTTCTCGATGGCCGTCGAATTTGGTTCCATAGGTAGACCCTTATGAATCAATTTACCTTCTCGCGTCTTCCATATCATGGAGATTTTCGATCCCTGATTGCCGGATGTGCTCTCCTCCCTCTTTGTGCTTTTTTCGCGCCCCCGAACTCCGCCGTCGCCCCCGTCGTCCTAGCCGCCGTGCGACCCCACTTTACGCCCCAACCACCGAAGCGGATATTCTAGTACATTCGTTCCCCACTCTCCCCCTGACCGTCCCGCGACAAAGCAAACACCTACCGTCGTCCCGACGTCCCGACTGATTTCCTTTTTTCAATATTTCGCGCCAAATTGCCTTTATGCCATTCAACACGTAATTTAATCAGCAAGTCCTCGACCGCGCCGCGATTGTCCTTATACGTCGCCATGACGGTTTATTGAGCGCCGGTGCCACTTGCTGCCGGGGGACCTATTTGTTCCCTAGTTATTTCGATTGACATCTTCTTTTCTCAATATAGGCCGCTGCAGTACTGGCGGTTCGACGTGTCCGGGGGATCCCTGCGCGAGCGGCAGGGGAGAGGCGGGGCGGAGTCGATTGTTATTTGTCCTGTGTTAGTACCTCCACAGTTATTTGTATTACGATGGCGTTGAGTACTGAGGGTAGCGGATCAAATTTGACTTCTTCCCTGAGTGGACTATGTGGAGTTACGGCAGCGTAGAGCGACGTGTAACTGTAGCCAATCAATTCACCGGATGTTGATAGCGTTCTCTTTCGTTGCTTTTGATGGGAAAGGAGCGCAATTATTGGCAGGCGGGGTGGCATGCGGGGCATAGCGAACCCAACCCCTCCTCATTTGTTGTGGTCCTGAAATTCAAGGGGATAGCGGCAGGAAATATTTCCAAAGTGTAGGTCGAAGCGGGTCGGTGAGAATTCCGCGTAGAAACCAATCGCAGCACCACATGAGTCCTCGGGGGGATACGATTTTTATCGCGTGCGCACTCTGACATAGACCGGTTTTTGTGAGGCGTACAGATGTTGTTGGGAACTATCTATTGAGTTGTCTTCCTGGTCTGTCCTGCTCATGTTTCACGAGTATTTAAAGATTCGTTACTACTAAAGTCGCGTTGAATGAGATCGGCGGACAGTCCGGGATTAGTGACGTCTTTCGCTCCCGTTAAGCGGCCGCTGCTCTGACAACATTGAGTTGTTCTAAGATCGATCTCTGGCTCTTGGGGCGTGCGACGGAGCAAGGCGTCTGTCCCCCACTCTATAGACATCGGTCCATTATGCTCTGGGGGCTCTCTTTCCCCTCTTCTCCCTTCCTTCCTTCTTTTTTTTCCCCGTTGTTTATTCCTGTCTTATGTCCTCATGTTCCCCAACTGCTGTCGTTCCCCTCAATTCCGCGATGGGCCCACCACGGCGAGTCGGAAATAAAGGCTTAGCGGAACCGACCCCGCTGTGGCTTCCGCCCGAATATCACGATTGGTGGTGGCCAGGACGCGGAGCGATTCTTGATCGTCGACTTGAGCCGACTGCGCTCAAACGAGGTTCTGCAATACGCGCATCAGTTTTGCCGGAGCTTGCAGGTCTGATTTTCCGTCATTTCGTCAGCAGAATGGTTTACACCATCGCCAGTTCGAACAAGCACCGAAACGCGGTGCGTCGGCGCTGGTGAACCGCGCCCCGTTCGTGGCCCAAAAAGTTCGCTCTCCATCAGTTGCGGCGAAAGTGGCCGCCCAATAGTTAAGCTCACGAGCGGCCCCGACTGTTCTGCGACTGCTGCATGAATCGCGGCGGGCCACCAACTCTTTGCCTTTGCCGTGCACTTTGCGCAGACCAGAAATGTTTCGTTCGTGGGAGCAATATTGTC
>Ga0179593_1343062_pt1 | contig 16549 bp, 13 predicted proteins | sample CZODoug2_1_08_16_FD_185931 | JGI IMG/M metagenome (GOLD analysis project Ga0179593, IMG submission 185931) | Vadose zone soil fungal communities from Angelo Coast Range Reserve, California, USA - CZODoug2_1_08_16fungal (PacBio error correction) | ecosystem: Environmental > Terrestrial > Soil >... | reverse complement strand
TATTTTTCCCTTGATGGGGTCTTTCTGCTGAGCCCGTTCATGTTGCCCCAGTTTGTTAAAGATAGACTGAGATTACCCCCCCCGGAGAGTATGCAGAAGTACGATCCCCCGCGATTTCGCTTTTTTTTTTTGCGTTCCTTTTTGTCGGATCGACTCTCGGGGCGTTTGAAGCTGTGGGCGTCCTTGGGTCTTTTTTACCAGGTTTTCCCCTCATCCTCCTCCCAAAGACCGGGCCCCGGCGTCACACCCTTTTCGGAAAAGCTCGACTTTCAAGTGTATGGCCTGAAGACCAGCACCCATAAGCAAGAGGGTCGGCCCGTTACGGCGCTTTCATGGTTCCTCCCCCTCCCCCCCCCCCCGTCCTTTTCTCTCCGCTGGCTGCTGCCATCGCTCCACTCCTATGTTCCGATTAAGTTTTTTCCAATCTTTTAGGGTTTAATTCTAAGACCGCGTCCCCTCCACCGGTGGCGCACCTTGGACGGTGAACCCTCGATACCAAACGAAATCTCCCCGTTTTATTTCATTGGCTTCAATAATCACACTCGACCCCCACGTCCAGCATGGCCTGGCCGGGCTTCTTGTTTCCCCAGCCCAACTGCGTTCTTTGTTGCGGCCTCATGCACGTTCTTGATACTTCTTATTTTATACCGCCGTTCCTTTCCGGCGTGCACCCCCTTCTGGGACAATCTGCACCTCTTGCAAGGGTTTCGGGCTGAGTTCTGTTATGTTTCGCGCGGTTCACGACGATCCGAAAAACACACTTTCGGGCCTTGTTTCCCCCCCCCCTCAGATGTGATCTGATACTTGATCTCCTTTACCTTGGCATTCAGTTGACCACTTCCGATGCTGAGAGTTGTCCCCAGCCAGGTTGATCCCCAGTCCGCGCCGCCAGCTCGGTCCTTTTTCCCGGTGGTCCTTTTCCCGTCTTTCCATACTCCCTTCCAACTAAGTTGGCTCCACACCGCACCGCCTAGTCTCGTGTACACTCCTTATAGCATTTCGTCCGCCTGTTTTTTTCGCTCCCGCAACTTCGTATGTCCTTTTGTGGTGATTTCCTTCCCCCTCCCCCCCCGTTTTATTCCCTCTGGCGGTCGCTGCGGTCGCTTCACCGGCCGGCTCCACCGTCTTTCTGAGTGCTCCACACTTGTTTCCGTCTTGTGCAGACCACTAGTTGTGTACCCGGCCAGTTCTTTCTTGGCGGTTTTTTTTTTAGCTTTGCGTGATTGCCGCCGTGCGCGAGCGCCGACAGCAAGTGTCCTTGTGTTTTGATTAGCCCCTTGTACTTCGTCCCGCCCCGTTTAGGGGGCCCTTCAGGTGTTCCCAAGCCCGACAAAATTGACCCCCTTCCTTTAGCTGCCCTCGGGGCGCACTTTACGAACATTTTTTTTCCTTTTCCCCTTCTTTTTTTAGTAAGATTCGCCATCCCCCTGACGGCCTTTTTCTCCCCATGACCTCCCTACGCCTATTAACAAGACCCCCTTTTGCGGAGCTCGTTAAATCTCCCCTTTTCTTTCCTCCCCTTCCCCTTTGTTGTGGTCGTCGGTCTTTTGCGCTTTCGGCCCCTTCGTTTCCAGAACGGTCTTTGCGGTTGACCACCATTAAGCTGCTTTCGTGTTTTTTCCCCCTTTTCGAAGATTTCAACACCGACACCTCTCGGGTTCCCTTTGCCTAATCCACGTTTTTTACCGTGCGTGGCCCCTCGGGCCTGTTTCCCCCAAAAAAATTTTGCGTTATCTGACCGGCGCCTCGCGGCACACCAGTCCCTCCTTACAAGAAACCCCCAAAGGGGGACGGCACCCACCCCCCCGCTGGCTGGCAATTGTCCGCAGCGTTCGTTTTCTCGGAATAGGCGCCCGCTCCTCGGCCAAGCCTTGTGTTTGCGGAGCCGTTTTTTTTGTATCTTAAAGGGGGGAGTCAGGGGGTTTTTTCCCCTCTAAGAACACCTTCTTTGGTGGACGCCCTTTGGCCGGACTAGCATTCCTACGGGGGCAAGGTTCCAGTTCGATCTCGGCATATTCCTCACCGGCAGCCCAGAATACTATTCGGCCGTGCAACTTTCGGCCCCCTCCCTGCAGTCGGCACTTCTTTGCCCCTATACGGAGATGCCTCTTCCTCGAGTGCTTGCTTACTGCGAGCGAGTTTTGAGTGTTTCCTTTCACCCTTGTTGCTGTCCGGTTGTACCGCAAGGAAGTGCGCGATCGTGGGGCATGTTCTGCCAACCCTTCGGTGGCAGGAATCATTAACTTCGCTTGGTTCATTACCTTCTGTTCCCCTATCATCGACGACATTGTTCCGTCGTCCTTGCCAATTCCATCCCTTCTTTTTGATAAGCGCGAAAATCGACTCGTCTCCAGAACAATTTTATTGATGGCAGGTTCTCTGCCCCCCCTCACCTTTGCCCGGCATGGTTTTTTCTTCGGCTCTTCCACCTAGTGATCTGACCGTCTTTTCCTCCACAGGTTCCTCATCATTTTGTGTGCGGTGCGCTTGCCACAAAGAAGCCTCGTCGACATTGCTGGTGGCTGATTGACGCCTTGACGACGTCGCACTGACGTTTGTGCCCCCCCAGCTTTTTGTCACCCCATATGTTCTGAGAGCTCTTGGACAGGGGACGCTTCCTTTTCGATGTATCTTTTTTTTTTTTGAACCTTTACAGGGCACCTTGGCCCTGATGCCCCACTCGGACGATTTTCCCCTCTTCCCAGCTGGAGGAGAATTGGGGCGCTTCCTTGCGTCGAACATGACCTCTTACTTCTTGGCACGACTCTCGTGCGTACCAGACCCTTCACGGATCTGTGCACTTGACCGAACGGGCCAAGCCTGTCCTTGCGCCTTGGTTTTGGTACATGCTCATCTTTTTTGATGTCTGCCGGCCTTCCGCAGGCTCCACCCCCATTTTGTGTGTAAATGCCATGTCCTATCGCCTTTTTACCTGGGTCGTGGCCGCCGTTTGCATGTCGGTGGTTTGCACCACAGGTACCCCTCGATCGGGTGGGTTCTCGCCGGCCCAGCTTTCAGTTTGCAGGCCGGAGACGGTGCTAGGCCGGTTCGCCCACCCGTGTGAATATCTTTTGCCTTCTCCTTTTTGTTTTTCTCTTTAGATTCAACTCAACGGCGGGGCGAGTTGCAGGCCTGGAGCCGACGTCGCTTCTTGGCTTTTTTTTCCTTTCTTTGCACCCCACCCTTCCCCTCTCAAGCCTTTTCTCCCCCCCTCTCACCCCGCCCGCGCGGCTTGTTCATACGCATCTGATTCGACTTAGTTTTTCTAACTTAAGCGTTTGACAGTGGTACGTTGTGCCCGGGCTCTCAACTTTTTCGCACACCCCAACCCCTTGAACCAAGAACACAGTTTCCGTCTCCGTCCAACTGCGCGGTTTGCAGGTTGGTAAGCCCGAAGCAGAGCCCCGATTTGTCGGCCCCGACGGTCGGTCATTTCGCTCCACTTTCCCTTGCCTCCCAGTCTTGCACGAGCCTTGATGTTCATCTTTCACTCGTTGAGGCCGATGTTTACCGTCGCCTGATCCTTTCAACCCGGATGCGCGACTCACTTCTTTTGGGAGTCCCTGATACACTCCAAGACCCGGTTCGACGTGCAATGTGCGATAAATCCGCAAGAATCGCGTACCATGGTGCGTTTTTTTTGTCCCCTTTTCCCCAGCACAATCTTCGGGCGGCCCGGAGTCACTTGTATGCCCCTCTGCCTTCTGGCAACCCTGTCCGCCCGGCGTGGCCCCTCAAGTCGTTCGATGGTATTTTCTAAGTCACTTCCCCTTACATGATTGGGCTTCTGTCGTATTGCCCCTTGATCTGGTCCACCCTCCATCCGAAGAAAACAGGCTTGACGACTACGGGGTTTGTTTGGACCATCTCTTCCCCCTGTGCCACATATTCGATCCTCTGGAGTCTGCCTGCCTCTGGGCGGAAAACCGTTATGTTTCTAGTATCGCTTTCCTCTTCCTTGCGGGACCTTCAACCACATGCCCGAATTACGCTCCCATCCGCTTCAGGTTTCCCCTCCAACCGCATACGTTTTTTTCCACCCCTACTATGCGTTTCCTCTTTTTTGCAGTTTCCGTAACGACCCCCTTACGGATGTATGCTCCTCTTCTTTGAGGTCCCCTCCGCCGCCGCGATTTTCTGCGACCTTGCCCGGTTAGGCGTTTTTTTTCGCTTTTTAAAGGAATTTCTACCCTTCATGTTAGGCCGTGGTCACCCCGTGAGGCCCCGCGCTTGTATTTCTTCCAGACTTACCTGAAACTTGGCGACCTGTCCTCCGCGCGATCCGCGGTTTGACTCTTTCACCTTGCAGAAAGGTCTTAGTGTGTGTTGAATTTCTCTCCCTTTGAGGTTCTTGTACTAGGCCCATGCCCTTTTCTTTTGGACCCAGGGTCTTTCCTTTCCGGTAATCTCCCCAATTTTTTGAAGGCACCTGGGGTTTGACAGTTCGGCCTGTGGTCATGAGTTCCTTTCCTTCCATAGCTGGGTAGCTTTTTTCCCTGCTCCTTCTATTTACCCGGATGTAAGAACAGCTTAAGCAAGATGAGCCCTGAGCAGTGTTCTTTTTCACTTTTTTTTCGTTCTCCCCCCTAGATATTCCCTTTTGTGTAGCAGTGATGGTAGCGTTTAGATAACCCTTGCTGCGCTATTGTTAGACAGTCTGTTTGGTTTTTACAATTCCCCGGGTACTCTCCTTGTAGATGCGACCTCGGCTTTCGTGTCCAGAACTTTTTCACCCTTCCAGTTTCTCCCCCACTGTATTGTTTTCTCTGCATTGCGACTCCTTTCAAAAACCAAATGTGTCTCTTGAGCTCCCCCTCCCCTTAAAACACTTCATTTTAAACGGTGCCCAACATGTTAGGAATGGCCCCATAGCGCCCCCCTGGTCTGCACTTGCGCGATCTCTTTTTCGCAGGGTTCCTCTAGACAAGCGATTCTTCTTTTTTTGAGGTTTGCTCCATACAGAGTACTTTGACAGCAGAGGATTGTTACATCGTTCATCCTTGCGGGGAGAAGACTTGCGGTCTCTACTTTTCATCTACTTTTATCTGCGGGAAGTTGCCGCATTCCGGCTCGGGGGACCTATCACGGCGCGCTGACCCTTCCCCGAGAGGACGGTGAACTCCCCGGTTTCCCTTCAAACCTGTCCTAATCTTTACGTTCGTGGCAGCCGGCCGCCTAGTGTGTCCCCCCGGTTGAGACCCCTGAGCGGGAGTTGGTGCGTTAATGTCCAAACTTTTTTTCTATTGTTCTTTCCGCACGCAGGGACGGCGACCGATTGGGCGCTAGCGTTCTTCGACACCTGGCGGTTTCCCATCAAGAGACGCACATCGGGCTCTGGGTCCACTTTTTTTTAATTATCTTGCTTTGATCACCCTCCCCTGGACAGATTGGTTCGGAAAACCAGGATGCTTTTTGATCATGCGTTACGCCCCCGACCTCACCCGTCCTCCCAGCTGGCCTTGCTAGCGAGTTATCCTTCATGTTCCAACCCTTGTTCGCGTGCGTCATGTGATGTGGCCGTCCTTTCTGTACGCCTGGCTAGGAACAGGTGATCCGAGGCACACGTAGTATTGTCCAGGTCCGTAGCAGGTGTTGTGCGGTCCCTCCCCCCCCCTTCTAAGGGGGCGGCGCTTTCGTCTCGCATTCCCTTTCCTCTAGGTAATGTCGAACCTTTTTGGCTCCGCTGTTGGTCACTCTTTGCTTTTCTCTTAGTCATTGGCCAGATTAGGAATGATTTCGGTTTTAAAAATACATTATGTTTTAGATCTGGTTCCTCGCTTACTTCTGCTGGATCTGATAGCCGCACTTGGGTGAATTTTGAGGATCCCCGTGGGTCAGAATGCGCTCTTGTTTGCTCTTTTTTTTCTTGTACGATTCGGAATCTTTACCGTAGATCGTTTTTCGCGGTGGCGTGCCCGCCCTTGCTTCTTTTTGCTTCGGTGGGTGTTGCCTGCGTCCTCTTTTTCTCTCGGGCATCATTCTTTTTAACCCCCTGCTTGTTGAGATCCATGTAGATCGTCCCGACCTTTTGGCTCATGAAGGCACGCGCCTCTGTGGGTCTCTGTAGACCTCCCAAGTACCGATCAGGGTGGCGATTCGATCCAAGAGGTCCAGGATGACAGGCATTTCTTGAATTCTTCGGGATCTTACTAAGCCTCTTGAATCTATATTATTTCCTCGTTGTTTGTTTCTTCCCACCGTGCGTCTTTACCCGGCCTTCCTCGTCGCCCCTTTTTTTTTTTTTTTCCAGCTGCTAGTTTTGCATCCCCCCCCCCCCACCCGATTACTACGAGTTACCGCTCCTGAGAGTCGCCTTTCTCAAGGTCCCCCCCATGTTGAAATGGTAGGACGTCACCATTTTGGTCGGTTGTAACGCCTGGGGCTTCCCTTTCTCTGGACCGACCACCCCCAAGCGCCCCCCCCTAAAGGCAATTCTTTCCCACCTTTACATCCCGTCTGCGACGTGCTTTGGTAGCAGCATCCGCCTCGCAAGAGTGGCCCAGTCCCTGAGCGTTTTTCCCCGTTCAGCCCAATCACTCAGATGGAGGACCTTCCCCCCCCGGCGACGTCTGTTCACGTTCCCCAGGGTGCGGGGCCACACCGTTTGTTCACCTCCCCAGAATCATATACGTCCCACTGGCCACCTAGTGCGAAGCACGGTTTGACAATATGGATCACACCAGCTCCCCAGTGCGACGCTTCCCCATGTGCTTCTCCTGCCCCCGCGCCAAGATTCGCGGTCCTTTTACTATTCTTCTGCCTTGACTTAAATACCCCCTCGGCTTTTGTCTTCAGATATTGTCGGAGTCGCACGTTCCTGATCCAGACTGTTCCCGACGGCCACACCTCGCCCAGGTTTTCCGTCTATTTTTCCTTTTGCCATTCCCTCTTCAGGCGACCTGGGCGTCGAGGTGGATGTCGATGTTTCGCGTTACCAAATCCCGCTCACTTCCGGTGACGATTTCCCCCTCCCTGAAGATGGCCGTTCAGTTCTATTTGACCATACAGATTCATTCCTAGCACTTTGAGATCCTTTATGGAGTTTTGGCCGTTGGTAGAAGTTCCCTCCTGACCTCCTCGCGTCCCCGCACCTTGCGTGGTCTTTACTGCATTCTTGACCAGTCCACATTCCTCCGTCCCTAGCTAGAATTTTTCCCTCAACCATTACGTTTTTTGCTACTTCCCGTATCTCTCCGTCATTTTGTGGTGTCTTTTTTTTAGCGAAGTTAACCCCAGTACCATCAGGATGTCCTGGTCCCGCGCCGGTGAGCGTTTTCAGCGACGAAGATTAAGTTAGACGTGCACCGGTTATGGCCCCAGTTAGGTCTTCTTCCAAGGCTTTTTACTCCCAAGTATTTCTTTCCAGCCACCACCTCGATTAACGCGTCTTCAGGTTTAGTTTTCTGAAAAATTTCCTTTAGGCATTGCGATTTTTGGATATCCGAAGGTTTCATCTGCTGAGTCCCTTCCCGAATCTTCGTGTCTTTTTGGGTTAAATGGTGATCATCCTTTGAGTTCTTTACGTTTTTACCGGAAATTTTTTTTGCCTGTTCTCGCCGGTTAATCTCCCGAACCATTTGGCCGGCCCTCGGAGACACTATCAAGTACGTGGAGGGGCATGGTTTCCCCCTATATTTTTGGTCTCCCTGTAAGAGGGCGCCCAAATCAGTCAACGCAGCCTCTAAGAAGACTTTCTTGGACACAGTTGTCCTGTTTCCGCAAGGCGTTCCCCCATTATATTCTTCCCCTCTCCGTTTTTTTTTTGAGCTTTTTCTGCTTTTTCTGCTGAGATTTGACATTTCCTTTTTTTTTGTGATTGGAGTACCGAGGTATGTCCTTTCCGTTTTTTTTGCCCCCTGGCGGGTCAGCTCCTGGTCTTTGCGCCCCTAGGCCGCGTGTTTTAACATGAGAGGTTTTCCATCGAATGTCGCGGACCCTGATGGTGGCTTTTCCGGCCTCAAAAACAACAAAATTCTGGATCTTGACCTTCGATCCGGAAACCTCCCCCCCTTCGGCCCGTTTTGAAAGTCTACCGAAAAAACCTTTAGTTGAGCTCCCCCATTTCCCCACTACCCCCCTCCAACGATGGACGTTCTATTCCCTTTTTTATATCGGTAATCGGCGAAACCCGCGATAGTCGACTGGCCGTGTGTTCTTTCGCTTTTCTTCCCCCTACCATCCCATGGATGCTTGTCTCTTTGGTTTGCATCTCTCAATGACTGGCGTTTTTTTTATTTCCTAAGACGCCCTTCCCACGGCGCCATCCCAGCGGTTCCTTCTGGGTTCACTTTTAACCTAGAGGAATCCATACTGTTTTTTGCGCGGACCCGGTGCCCACCGTGGAGCACTTTCAGGAAATAAACCCCCCGGAATTCTTTTGCGGTTAGGTCCTCCGAGAAGTTGCCCTGTTGCTTTTTTGCCCTTTTTTGAGTTAGGTATCTTTTGTTTTTTTAATGTTTTAACTGTTTTTTCCCCAGACTGTGTACCTCTTCGTTTTTTCGCGGCGTAAGTTTGGGAAGGAGTTGCAGGAGTTCTTCGCCCTTGGCATTTCCTCCATCAATTTTTTCCCTACTCCCAAACACTAGGACTCTGGTGGGAATGTGATCTATCGATTTTTTTTATCAACTACCCCTCGTGGGGCTGTAGACACCGGCACTGCCTCTGTCTTCGGCTTTCTTCCCGATTCTACACTTACCACTATCCCTCCGTTCATTAGGACGTCTGAGTAGTCTCCCAACTCGAAACTTTTCCTCCTTTCTTCATTTATTGTCCCGTCTGATTCTTGGATCATGCAACCTTTTCTCCCCCCCGGGCAGCCCGCAGTAGCCCTGAGCATTGTTTTAGGTGGTCTCCCTCCCCCATGCAACAGAATCCACTCCTTCCTCCAGGAGATGTGTGATGCCCCCATTTTCCCAGCGTAGACCTTCTTAGGTGGATGGCGTTTTTGTGGATCAAGTTTTTGTCACCTCCCTCTTTCGGTTTCTACGCTTCTCGGTTGACCGCTCCCCCGCGGTTCGCAGTTGAACACACAGACCCGCGGGCTACCTCGCTCCGTGTCTTCCTCCTTTTCAGCCGAGCTGTGGTTTTCTCCTTTTTAGGCCTTAGTTGTTTTGGTGTTTCCCCCTGATTTCCCGTTGGGGTCCCCTGACAATATTTTGCTGCTTTTGTCGATGATCCCTTGAAAGTTTGTTCGTATCCTCCTGTCTTTATTGTGAGTGGGTTTCCTGCGTTTAATTCGGTTTGCCAGGCGGCAGTGGACACCCCCCTGTAGGTACTTACTACACACATCTGCCTACTTCAACGTCCACATGTAGATAGACCTACTGTTGTGCGTCTTCCGTCACCGCGCGTCACACCAAAAACCGGGTTGAGCGGTACTCCCTTTCTCCGATTCCTTGTGTTTTTTCGTAGCGTTCATCTTTCCCCCAGTTCGGAATTATTTCTCCCTGGTCCAGTCAGAGGTCTCCCTCGCCAGCCCGGTGCGTGACTTCTCCCAAGATGTGTTGGTTTTATTACCCAAGTCCCTTTCTTGGGCTGATTTTTATCCCCGCCTTCTCCTTTTCTCCTTTCCCTTGCCGCGTTTTTCCATCTTTAGCTTTCGACCCCCACGGCTCGAGTCAATGTCAGTCCGCGTCCCAGGCTTTTTTTTTTTGGTCCTTCAGCACCCTTTCAGGAGTATCGTTCCCATCCCGTTGTGACTTCCTTGCCCCCTGTGGGGCTTTTTTTTACTGTCCTTTTTTGAGGTGGCGCGGCAAACTGCCATTCCTTCCCCCCCACACGGACACAAGCCGCTGAGGGACACACCTTATAACTGTCCCCAGTATTTCGACTTTTTTCGCCCGGTTTTTCTTTATGAGCACATCTCGTCTTTTTCCCTGCCCTTTTAGCTTTTCCTCCCCACCTGCCGTGCGCCGCCCATTTCCATATGGAGGCGTCCTCTTGCCTTTGATGTCACGAGTTCACCCCCTCGGTTCGTGTTTCCATTCTTTTTTTCCAACTGATCAAGGAAGCCTAACCGTTCCGGCGATCTCTTGACCGCACCTTGGAGGGAAAACTTCCCTTATCCATAGAATCCTTCCCAATGATCGGCCGCCCGGAATCATGCCCCCTCCGCAGATCTTCCGTCATGGCCCCTCGTGTCTTGTGGCCCCTCTGGCACAAACACAAAACTTGAGTTTTGGTTCCAAGTCCCCGGCGTATATCCGGTTTCCAGTGACTGCTACCCGTCCCTGAACATCTTCCGAATTTTTTTCCGAAATTCTCTCTGTTTGAACCATTTCCGTGCTATCTTGGCAAGGGTGTTTTTCGTTGACTCCTCTTTTTTAGAGTGCGAGGACCTTTTCCCCCCTCCGACCCTTGAGATTTCCGTTCCCTGTGCCTTCTACCGAACGAGCAGGTAGGGAGTATTCTTACATTCTTCCAGTGCACCACCTCCGCATTTCCTTGATGTTCTTTTACTGCCTCTCCCAGGTTGGTGCCTGAATCGCCTCCTTTTTTCCCACGCCTGATAGATATCTCCGTTAGTGCGGTTGTCCGTTTAACACTTTGACCCCCCATGACATTTCTTTGAAAGCCCACACTCATTTCGTTTTGCTCCATCCCCTCGTTCCTATTGATTCCCTTTATTCGCCGTCATCCTGCCTTTTGTTTCGCGCTCTTTCACTTTCAACGCCCATCATTGTTCTTTTTCCCTGCGATGCCGGTTGCCGCCTTAAGAGATTCTTTTTTTTCTGAAAAACTTTTGGTGGTTCTTTTATGGTCGGCCCTCAGTGCCCTCGAGAATTTTTTCTCTTCCGCCCCACTGCTGTAAAGATCCCTTTTTTTATTGACGTGGCTCTTCCCGGTTTTCTCTCTTTCTTTTCCCCCCCGATGTAGGCGCGAGAATTTGACTCTTTCGTTGTTTGCCTGAAAGCCCCTGCCCTTTTTTGTGTGGTTTCATTGTTTGTCTCCTCCTTTGTTCTCCCCATGAGTTCTTTTCCCCCGTCTATGGCGAGGGAAATAGTCAAAACACTCCTCGCCCGTTCCCCCCCCCTAGTTGCTTACTCTCCAGTTTCGATTTGATGAGCACTGGACCCTAGAGTTTTTTGGCCTTTGTTCTAAGTCTGGGATAAAGAGAAAGTAGTTCCCCGGGTGTTTTTTTGACACCCCTGACCCCAATCTCCTCTCCATCTCCGTTTGCTCAAGGCGTGACCGTCTAAAATATCTTTATTTCTCTCTCCGTTTGTGAGATGAGTCTTTTTCGCGGTCTTTTAGTTTCCTCTGTATCCTCTTTCCCCTGGTAGTACGAGGATTGTTTCCTTTGCGCCGTGGACTCCTTTGAGCGTGGTCCCCCCTCGTAGTCTCTTGCCCAGACAACCCTTTGCCCTGAGTGAATAATCCCAGTTCCCCTGTTTCCTCTTTATTCAGCTGCCCTTTTCACAAAAAAAACCTTCTGATCTTGTTGCTTTTCTTCCTCCGTCCCCCCTTCCCCATTGTACTCACGGCTCCCACTAACAAGGGCTGGAGATCACTTCCACCCACACGACTCCTTTTCTTTTTTTAAGGTAGCGCTTCGTTCACTTATCGGTTCATCCTTCGAGCAGATGCCCGCGCCCTGGCGGTTGACTTTACGGTTGGTAGTCCCCCATTCGCATGCTGTTGCTCTTCGTGTGCGGAAGCTCTCCTGGCTTGTGGTTGATGCCCTTCGTGCTTTCGACCCTTTTTCCCCAAGGTGTTTTGGTTTTAATTCTCTTTCTTCCTTCGGTGACCCCCTCCCACGTCCCTCCTCTTCCCAGTCCATCTGTTGCCGTGACTCCAGCGAAATGCTTCACCGACGCGATCTACTGTTTGGCCGTTACGAGGATCCGCTCTTTTTCCTGGTTGATCCACCTTCGAGGCGGGCTGGGGTTTCTCTAGTCTTTAAACTTTTGGGTAAAGTTGGTGCTTCCTCCCCCAAGGTGAGAGCGTGCCCCCCTGCGGTTTTTGTTCTGCCTTCACTGTTTTTCTCCCCTTCGGCTTTTAAGGACTAAATCAATTTATTTCCTCCCCTCTTGAAGGTGGTGTTGGCAATTCCGATTGAGTTCACTAATACTCCGTTTTTTAGGCGGCCCTTCCCCTTTGCCCTTCTTTCCTTATCCTGATTTTTTTCTCGCTTCAACCAGAGAATAAACGCTCCTCCGGTGGCTTGCTTCCAGCGATCTATTCTCCCACCTCCTCTTTCTTGGTCCCTCGGGATTGAATGAGTGCGAGTTTCTTTTCTTCAATTGGATCCGGTCCTGTTGATAGAAGCGCCCTTGTGACTGGATGCCTCCACTTTGCCTCTCTCTTTTTTTTTTTTGAAGAGTGAACTGAAAACGCCCCCCATGAACGGCGTATTTTCGGTCTTTGGCGTAACTCCCCCCCTTGGACTCACGGATTTTCTCTTTGGCTTTGTTTTTCTTCAATTCTTTTTTACCTCCCCCCCCGATGTTGGCCAGTTTCCGCGCTAGAAGTTCCATGAAAGCGGATCTTCTTGAGGAGTTTACCCAAATTTGTGTTCAAGTCTTTGTTTCTCTATGTGAACAAAGTCGTATTTGGTCTTTATTTCCCAGATCCATTAGGCTCTTGGGAGGGGAAATTCCTCCGATACTTAGACCCATTGAACGACCTTTTCTTTTGAACTTACCCTCTTCTTTGATGTTCTTAGAAATACCTTAACTGTAGAATGGCTGGGTTCGTTTCACTCTTTCGGTTTTGCTAATTTTTTGGTGTGGCCCTTATGGTTTTTGCAGAGTTTTCCTCGGCGTTTCCCCCTCAAGCACCCATTTGAACTGTGGACGTTCCCTCCACATGATCGTTGTTTTAATAACGCCGCGAATTTCTCCTTTCGGGTTAGTCTGTTCCTTCTCTCTCCCATCCTTTTTTTTTTCCTCTTCCATTCTCTTCCTTAGTTCAATGGCTGCCGTCTCGTATTCCTAGTTTCTTGCCGGTCACCTCCAGCCGTTTACCTGTTACTCCAATATTTGGGTGTTGCTATCTATCCGGGCACCCGGCGAGGGTCACGTCTTCTCCCCCCTGAGTCTCCTTCGATGGGCCCATCCTTTTTTCCTCTTCCGCCTGGAGAGACCCAAATTCTGTGGTCCTTGAGGTCTACGAATACCCCAAAAAGTCCTCACGAGTTCACGTTAATTGTAATCCATTTTGTTCCCTGCTTTTGTACTTCCCCCTGCCCTCTTTGGGGATTTGAAGTGTGTATTTGTGACCCGTTCGCGCAACCTCCCCGGCGCTGTACAAAAACCAACCCAGGTTAACCTTTTCGCTTGCGCCACCCTTTTTCCCTTTTTTTTTTTTCTCCTTGCAAGTTTTGGTACTTCCTCTAGAGCCAGTCCTCCCTGGGTATTTTCAAAGTTCCTTTCTGCTCCCCCCCCCTTCGCCCAGTGAGAAAATGCTCCTACACTTTCGCCGGCCCTCTAGCCCTACCGTTTTTTCATATATTCACCCAAATTTGAGGCACCTCTATTGGAAAAAATCCAATCTATCAATCCGCGTCCCTTGTACCATTTAGATAGCCTCACATCTGGTTTGATTTCCCCCATCCTTTATCCCCCACCCACTACTTCCCCTAGTTCTACCGTCGGCAATTTTTTGGCTTTTTATTAGCCTGTGCACTCTTCTGCCGTCTGGCCGAGGTTTTGCCGATGTGCCAAACCCACCTGCTTAGCTGTTTCAGTTCCCTCTTTCTCCCTCTTTCCTTTCTTCCTTCCTGCTACCCCTCCTTCCCTTCATTCTGCACTCCGCCAGTTTTATGGTTTGAAGTCAAGGATACGCCCCGCACGGCCTTTTTTTTTTCGAGGTGGACGCATTCTCATTCTTTACAACTCCGACGACTCCAGATTTTCAAGTGGCCTGACCTCTTTTTTCTCTGGCCGTATTCTTATTGACGTTGCTTCATGTGAAACCGCCCGATCCTGATTTTTCCCCCCTCGCAGGTTTTTTTGAAGAACCCCCAGGGGTTCCTGTTTTTCCGCATACACCCCCCGCCAGGTTGCACAACTGTGGTTTCCCGTCCTTCCTTGAAAATTTTTTAACTTTATACCGCTTCCCAATAAGTCGGTTTCCCACGCACCTTTCCTCCTTCTCTTTCTTTTCCTTTTCCCATACCTTATAGACGTCATTACTTCCGAGATTTTCGGGACCGTTCTCCCCACCCTTTAATGTAATGTGTCCCTCCCGTGCCTTGAAGCCTCATCTTTTGGATTCTCGACATTCCCCCTTTCTTGTTTTTTTTGAGTCGGCCCTCCCAAGGCCGTCTTTTATTCCTCCCCCCCCGTGCATGTGCTCTTCTTCCTTTTCTCGGTTTTTATGGCTGAGTTGAAGACCACCCCTTCCCGTCTTGCGCTGGATTCGCGGCGTTCTGCTCTTCTCTCCTCCCTGTGCCGCTCTTGCCCACTTGCCAGCCCATTGTTCCTTTTCGGTGTGCTGTTCCAACTTCTTCTTTTGTTACAGGGGAAACTAAAAGTTAGTTTTCGTGCGGCACTTTTCCTCTCGACCAAACCCCCCCCCTTTTTTTGAAAGAAGTCGACGGTCCCCTCTGTGTTCCCTCTCCAGTACGACGTGGCTGAGTCAAGGTGTTCCCTATCTTTGTTGGGCTTGGCTACGATTTGACCAACCGTCGAAATTTTTTAGCAACTCCATCCTCTCCGCCTTCGTTCAACCCCTTTCTTCCCCCCTTGGTTCCCTGCAGGTCTTTCCCTGATCGTAACCCTCCTCTTTTTCTTTTTCGAGATAGGGGTTTTTATGGTCGTTTCGCCTTGCGGCCCCACCTCTCCTTCCTCCGAAGTGGGCGTAGAGTCTTGTTATTCTCCAATGTTTAAGCTCCGGGATAGTGCGAAATATCTGTGTGTCGTTCATTATTATTGCCCGGCCTCCTTCCCACGCCCTGGTCTCTTTCTCCCCCCGGAGGGGCATGTCGACTTGCCTGCCTTTTTCAAACCTTTTGACGGTTCTGCCTTTGCCTAACCTTTAAGTGTTTCCTCCCTGTACACTTAGTTTTTTTGCTATCCCCCCCTTTTACCCCTCCCACCAGAACTGTCCATTGGCTGGCTTTCCCTCTGTCTTTCGTACTTTCTCGCGCGGCTTGCGTCCGAGAGGCCCCTCTCCGGCGGGGACGGAGACTGTTTGTACCACTACTCTCAGAGCGCGGGTGCTCCTGGGGTGAGGAACAGATCTTCCTACCTTCCGGTTGATTACCTAGTTGGCTCCCTCCTCCTCCCCCGTCCTACCCCCCTTTCCCACGGGTTACTAGTTTGGTGGGCTTCTTCCCCCCCCTTCTTCTAGGAGGGGCTTATAAACCGTCCGCGCGCCCCTTGATTTTGGCTTTTGCTGGTTACTTTGCGACACCTGGCTTGCTGCATGTCCTGCCCCGTTTGCCTATTGCCTTCCCGCCCTCCTTCTTCTCTGTTTTCTTTTGGAGACCACTGAGGCGGGTATAGGGTTCCTGCTTTCAAAATTTTTTTTTTTGTCCCATCCTTTTCTTCCTACCCCCCTCCCTTCCGTGGCTGCGGCGTCTTTGGCTAGTGGTTACTGCCCGTAAAAATGGACTGGCAGTCAATCCCCCCATGATAAGCAAATGCGACCCTTTTGGTTTCCCCCTGATGTCCAATAATCACTACCCAACTTTCTTTTAGGTCGGCCTACTCTTTATTCTGATCTGTCGTTGATCCTTGAACAATGCTCGATTCCATTTCCCTTTCTTTGGCACATCTATAGTCTATCCTTTACGTTCAAGTGACTTCGGGCCCCCGTTCTGAAATGATGTGTTCCTTCGATATTAGTCACAGCGGTGATTCTCTCCCCCTTTCATCTTTCCCCTTCCCATATACGAGTCCAGGTTTGGAGGTGCCCTACGGTTCACTCAGACACTAGGAATTCCTTGAGATTTTGTGTGGTTTTCTGGATGTCCTCGGCTTTCCTCTCACTTTCTTCTTTCGATGAGTTTTTGGATACCCCTCTTTTGGTCCCATTAACCAAGCTGCTGGACTGGACTAACGCTAGATTTTTTTGTTAAACGGCTTTTTTTTTTCTTTTTGCAACTCGCTGTTGGCCCTCCCCCTTTTCCATAGCTGACCCTCAATTAGGTTTATCCGGCCCCAAAGTTCGTTCGAAGTTCCGTGGAGGCGTTCAAGTGGGCGTCGAACCTCCTTCTCCGTCGGGCCGACCATCTTCGGCTGTCCCAGATGCTGTCGTACCCTCACATTTGTCATCGTTGCTGAGAACGGGTGATTTAACCTACTTTGTGGCATTTGAGATTGGTTTACCCTTCGACCTGCGTTCGCCCTCGTGGGGGGTTTTTTAACGGGCCTCCATGCATGCTTTAAAATTTCGACCCAGCTTGCGTTTTTTTCCCGTCCCCTCTCCAATGTCGATCGCTACAGGTTTTCCATTTTGCACTGGCATCGCCGACTCCTTGTATGGAGGTTAGCACGTTGCCACAGGCCCTGATTTGTTGTTCTCGATCTTCCTTGCAGCGGACCGTCAATTTGCCCCGACGTTGCTTTTTTCAGGCTTCCCCTCTCAACTCCTTTCCTTTTTC